>Ga0136612_10001147_pt1 | contig 11018 bp, 11 predicted proteins | sample AntDryUQ224A2306_2_FD_106644 | JGI IMG/M metagenome (GOLD analysis project Ga0136612, IMG submission 106644) | Polar desert sand microbial communities from Dry Valleys, Antarctica - metaG UQ224A (23.06) | ecosystem: Environmental > Terrestrial > Soil > Desert | place: Antarctica: Dry Valley...
CTCCCGGCTCCCGCTGCCCCGCGTCCTCCTGGCGCGGGGGTGATGATCGCTCGATCTGGCGTGGTGCTCTGCCCCCTGGCTGACAATGAGCGTCCGCGGTGGCCAGCGCGGATGGCCTCAGTCCCTCGCTGCTGGAGCCGTGGCGCCGCGTGCGTTGCCACGGGCTGCAAGGACGCAGGCGTCGCCCCTCCAGCCGGGGCGGTGGGGGAGCATGCTCCAGGAATCCCTGACCACCCACGGCACCCCGCACGGGGTTGGCTGACCCCGGCTGACGATGATCGTCCGCGGTGGCCAGCGCGGTCGTCAGGGTCAGCGTGGGGGTAAGGGGCGGATGGCGGCAGGCGTCCCGGCCGTCGGTCCCTCCGGCGGGGGGGTGGTCGTGGTCTCGAGTTCCACGCCGCATCCCGGCCGCCAGAGAGGTTTCATGCAAACCCCTCTACTTATATAGACACGTTTTCCGAGGAAAAGTGCGCCAAATGTAGGTATATCTAGGTATCTGAGGAGACATAACAGGACATGAGCAGGACCCGGCGTCCGCGCAGCCCGGTGCGCTGAGAGAGGGGCTTATTGTCGTGTGCGAGGCGGCGTTTCGGGCATACCTCCCCCTGTCAGGTCGGGCCGGGAGAAGGGGTCCATTTTGCGAAAAGACTGCTCCCGTCGCGCGTGCACCTTGTACTCGAACGTCGTATACGATGCGTGAGATGCTTCCGCACTCCCTCAGTTCGTGGCATTCTCCCCTCATGGGAATCAGCTTGCACGACAATACGGAGGGTTCTTCATGACACGCATGCGGGTAGGCGTGATCGGCGTCGGCGCCGTCGCCCAGATGATGCATCTCCCCTATCTGCGCGAGCTCGATGACCGCTTCCAGATCAGCGCGCTTTGCGACATCGATCCCGTGGTCCTGGCGGAGGTCGGTCGGCAGTATGGCGTGAAACGGCTCTTCAAGGGTGCCGATGCGCTGCTTGCCGAGCCGCTCGATGCCGTCCTGATTCTCACCAGCGGCGATCACGCGCCGGTGACCATCACGGCGCTGGAGCGCGGATTGCACGTGCTCGTGGAAAAACCCCTCGCCTACACCCTGCGCGAGACCGACGAAGTTATCTCCGCCGCCGCCCGCGCGGGCACAATCCTGATGATCGGGATGATGAAGCAGTACGACCCCGGCTATCAGCGCGGGGTTGAGCTGGTGCAGGCGCTGCGCGATCTCCGCTACGTCAGCGCCACCACGCTGGAGGCGGACGGCATGGCTTACATGTCGCACCATCCCATTGTGCGCGGCGGACCGAATCAGCCGCGTGAAAAGCGATACGGAGCAGCAATGTTCACCTCCGTGCAGGAGAGCATCCTGGCGCGCGAGCCGCGGGATCTCCTCGCGGAAGGAGCCGGGAACGACGATCCCGATCTCCTGACGGCCTACGCTCTGTTGATCAGCAGCTCGATCCACGACATCAACGTTCTGCGCGGAGCGCTCGGACAACCGGAAGCCGTCCTTTCCGCGAGCCTCTGGGCTGGCGGCACGAGCTTCACCGCCACCCTGGCCTACGCCAACGAGGTGCGGGCGAACTACACCTGGACGCTCGTCCCGCATCTCAAGAACTATTCCCAGACCTTCTCCTTTCATGGCTCCGATGCCCGCGTGGATATCCGGTTTCCCTCGCCCTACCTGCGAAACGCCCCAACGCACGTCGATCTGGAGCGGATGCATGGCGACGAACTGGAGCAGACGCGGTTGACCGTCTCCTACGAGGAGGCCTTCAAGCAGGAGTTGCTCGAGTTCCATGCGTGTATGCAAACTGGCGGCAACCCGCGCACGGACGCCGCTGGGTTTCGTCAGGACCTCGACGTGCTGACCGGAATTGCCAGGCAGCTTGTGGAGAGGACGCAGCGGCCTCACGCCTGACCGGCTCCATCAGCGATCATCCTGGAGCGCTTTGTGCTTGCCACGGGAAGTGCAACTGTAAGCCGCGATACCGGACCCGCCATACGATCACTACGCGATGCACGTCGACGGCCCGCGCACTGCCGCTGGCAGCATGGCAGAGAGCGTCGCCTCGCCAAATCAGGAGCGTTTACGCAGGAGGACCACCATGGACGAAACCGCTGCCGCCGGCAACCCCATTCTCGTCAATCTCATTCGCCAGAATCAGTGGGCCAACCTGGAGCTGATCGATGCCTGCGCCGCGCTCGATCCCACCTTCCTCGATACGGAGGCGCCGGGCACGTTCGGCACGATCCGCACCACCCTGTGGCATATCATCGAGATCGAGCATCGCTTCAATGCGGCGCTGGCCGGCGAGCCGGTCATCGACTTGACTCCCCTTGCGGGCTCGCCCGACGGCGAGCTGGCCACCCTGCGGGTCCACGCCCATGACACCGGCGAAGCGCTGGCGGCGTGGGCCGAATCGGTCGCCGGCGATCCCATCATGACCGGTGAATGGAGCTTCGGCCCCTACGCCATTCCTGCCTCGGTCTTTGCCGCGCAGGCGCTCCTGCACGGCGCCGATCACCGTTCACGCATCCAACTCGCGCTCTCCCGCGCCGGCTACGAAGTTCCCAACCTCGACGCCTGGAGCTGGTGGCGGACCGCCCTGGCGGTCAGTCAGGAGTCGGCTACGATATAAGCATCCAGCAAATTGAGGAGAGCCACGCGTCCGTCAGTGGACGCCCCGTGGGCGCCTCGCACTCGTCCAGCTCCGGCCACGCCACCGGTTCAATTGCAAGGAGACGCTCCCTGCTCGTGGTTCCGCAAGGCTCAGCTATCTCCGATCACCAGGCGTCAACCGCCCTCGATCCGTGGTCCTCAAGCGTTTCTCGCCGAGGCAGAGACGATGCGAGGAGAGGGAACCCGGGAGGACGCGACAAAACCAAGGAGGCCCTGATTCCTCGTCCTCACCTGTTGTTGCCGTTTGGCCGCATGGTCGCCGTCCTGGCCGGCCTGGTCATCGCCCTGGCCGGGTTCAGCGCTGAGCCCGCCAGGGCCCAAGACGACCGGGCCACCGTCCGCGTCGATGGCCGGTCTGTCTTTCGCGTCGGACCGACCGAGGAGCTCGAGGCGGCCGCTCGTGCCCGGCAGATCGAGCGTCGTATGACCACCCTGCTCGAAACGCCCGATGCCATTGGGCGGGCTCAGGTCGAGCGGACCGGCGAAGATGGCAGTGAGCGGGCCGTCACGGTCGCGGGAGTGCCGGTAGTGACCGTGACCCAGACGGACGACGACGACAACCTCGCCAGCATCGACGTCGTGGCGGCGCAGTGGGCGGCGGCAGTGGACAGCGCGCTGCTACGAGCGGCGGAAGCCCGGCTCGCCCCTGGGGGCCGGTTTGTGGCCGAAGTGCGCGGCGCGATCGAGGCAGCGTTCGCACGCCTCTCCGAATCGACTCTGCGCATCATTCCGCGGATTCTGGCGGCGCTGCTGGTGCTGGGGCTTTTCTGAGCCCTGGCCTCCGGCTTACGCCGCCTGATGCGCGTCTTCTTCCGCCACGCCGTCGAGGACCTGACTGTCGAGAACCTGATCAAACAGGTCGCGTACTACGCGGTCTGGATCCTCGGCCTTGTCGTCGCCGTCGACGCCCTCGGCCTCGACCCCGCCGCGGTTGCCACCGGTCTCGGCCTTACCGGACTGGCCCTCGGTTTCGCCCTCAAGGACATCATCTCCAACTTCGTCAGCGGCATCCTGATCCTGACCCTTCGTCCCTTCGATCTGGGCGACCAGATCGTCGTCGGGGAGACAGAGGGGAGCGTCGAGCGTATCCAGCTCCGCGCGTCGGAGATCCGCACCTACGATGGCCGCCTGGTGCTCGTCCCCAATGCTGAAGTCTTCACCTCGCGGGTGACCAACAACACGGCATCCCCGGTGCGACGGGGCAGCGTCGAGATCTTCCTCGGCTATGACACGAACCTCGACCGCGCGCAAACCGTCATTCGTGACGCGGCCGCCAATGCGCCAGGAGTGCTCGCGGCCCCGCCCGCGTCCGTGCGCGTGCAGAGCCTGGGCCCCGACAACGTCCTGCTGGAGGCCCGGTTCTGGACCGATTCGCGCCGCTCCGATTTCGTGGCCACCGCGTCGGCCGTTCGCCAAGCGGTCGTCGCCGCGTTGCGAGCTAACGACGTGCCCCTGCCCGATCCGCACCTGCAAGTGCTCCTCCCCGACGGCCTCCCGTCGTCACCGAACATCGCCGCCGCGGAGTAGAGCTCGGAGCATCGGTCCATGCCCGGACCGCGGGGGAGCTACGCGCGGCGTGAACAGCTTCGGCGCGGCGCCGAATCCCATAGGGCCAGCAGTCGAGTGACAAGACGACCGGGCAGAGCCGCTTCATTGCCACGAAATCGGCAACTGTGTAGCAGCGTGCGAAGGTGTACGATTCTCGACCACCTTTGAACGAACGGGGTGCAGACTCATGACGCAAATCGGGTATGCCATGTCCAGCGAAGAGCACCATCCCAACGACATCGTTCGCCAAGCCAAAATGGCGGAAGACGCTGGATTCACCTTATTCGCGGTCGGTCAGGAATCGGCCACCATCTGACGTGCGAACTTGCCAACGTGCTAGCGACCTAATCCAGCGGCCGCCAAGGGCTACGCGATCGCGGCGGCTCCGGTACTCGGCCGCATGCCAGGGAACCGTCTCTGTCAGGTCGGCCCAGGCTCGGCGTGCATCGTCGCCCGTTTCCGGTAGGTGGCGGTGGTTCGCAAGAGATGGCCATTGACAAGTGCGTGGAGTTCCATACAGTTCACTGACCGGCGTATCCCACGAGGTCACCGATCGCTGCACCAGGCAAGCGCAGGGTTCGAGGAGGCAAGAGCGAGCATATGGCCACTCAGCGGCCAGAGAATTTCATGCGGTCGCGGCTCTCCCGCCGGGGCGCCGTGCGCGCGGGCGGCATCGGTGTAGCTGCCAGCCTTGGCGGCGCCATCCTGAGACCGGTGGCGGCGCAGGACGCCACGCCGGCGGCGACGGCGATCGCGGAGGAACCGGCGCAGGACGGCCTTTCCGCGGAGATCATCGAGCTGTTCGACGCGCTCCCCGATACCAAAGCCTTCAAGCTCTGGGCGCCGTCTCCGCAGAAGAACGTCGCTGTCCTGCCGCGGGAGGCTGAAAGCCATCCCGCTACTTCCACGAAAGCCCCATAAAACGGGGCTGAGAACGAATGATCGCGGTTCAACAGCGCGAATGTTCGCGGGGAACGACGAGATTCTTCCTGCAAGTTCGTCGGAATGACACGTTTGGCGTGACGCGGCACACTGAATCACAAGGTCTTCGCGCACGGCGGTGGCCGCTCGGTCTGCACCAGTAGCGGGACCTCATTGGCGACGCCACGCGGAGTCTGCCCCTTGCGGTCACCGTTTGGGAGCTGCGCTTCGAGCGCGATCACGATTGCCGCTTGGTCTGTGCCGGGGGGGCCAGATGATGCGGCGGGTCAGAGTCGCTCGCCGATGGCCTTGGCTTTCACGAACGACAGCAGGTAGTCCGGGCCGCCTTGATCGCACCGGCCTTCCTGGACGCGACGCACGCCGCCTGCATGACGATCCGGGATCGCCTGAACGCCTGATACGGAATCCGGGTAAACAGTTCCGCGCACAGCCGCCGCCCTCACCCCCTAACCGCCACCCGCACGCGGGTACCCGGCCCGTCGGGCCGGGAGAGGGGGAATCAGGCTCCAGCAGACCGTGATTCCGGCACTGATACGGAGTCCGGGTAATCAGTTCCTCGCACCTCAATGCTGCTCCCGTCACGACCAGCCCTCACCTTAAACCCCTCTCCCAGTGCGCTGGGAGAGGGGCTTATTGTCGCGTTGAGGTTGGCAATTCTTGCATACCTCCCCCTGTCAGCACTGCGGTGAAGAGAGGGGGGACGAAACCGAGACCTCTCCGTAAAAGGAAGTCATCAACCAGATTTCGTATGATCAACCGAAATCCGTATGATCCATCCGGGCGCGTTCCTTCACGCGGCAAGCTCTAGTCCCACGGGACGTGCAGCACCCTCACCGCGCACACTCCACACGCGGGTGCGTTACGTCAATGGTGCCGCAATCGAGTGAAATCCAGGCTACCCATCCAGTCGCGAACTGGCATGGATTCGGCATTCTCCTTTCCAGCCGTGCGCTCCATGGAACGCGCGGCTTGGGTTTCCGCATGGAACGCCGCAAGGCGAGGGAGAGTCATGACGCAAATCGGGTACGCCATTTCCAGCGAAGAGCATCATCCCAACGACATCGTTCGGCACGCCAGGATGGCGGAAGACGCCGGCTTCACCTTTTCACTCATTTCCGACCACTATCATCCCTGGGTCGACGCCCAGGGCCACAGCCCCTTCGTCTGGTCGGTCATCGGCGGCATCGCCACCGCCACCGAGCGCCTGGGGCTCGGCACCGGCGTGACCTGCCCCACCGTCCGCATCCATCCAGCCATCATCGCTCAGGCGGCAGCCACCTCGGCCGCCATGATGGGCAGCCGCTTCTTTCTCGGGGTGGGCAGCGGTGAAGCGCTCAACGAGCACATCACCGGAGAACGCTGGCCCGAGACGGAAGTCCGGCTGGAAATGCTGGAAGAGGCAATCGCGGTCATGCGCCTGCTCTGGCAGGGGGGCAATCAGAGCCATCACGGCACGTACTACACGGTGGAGAACGCCCGCCTCTACACCCTCCCCGCGGAGCCGGTGCAGGTGATGATCGCCGCGGCCGGGCCGAAAGCCGCGGCCCTGGCCGGCCGCATCGGCGACGGCTTCATCAACACCTCCCCCGATCGCGAACCGATCGCAGCCTACGAAGAGGCCGGCGGCAAAGGCCCGCGCTATGGCCAGATGACCGTCTGCTGGGGTCCCGACGCTGACCAGGCGCTGCGCACCGCGCACGAGATCTGGCCGAACTCCGGGCTTCCCGGCGAGCTGAGCCAGGAGCTGCCAACCCCCGCTCACTTCGAGCAAGCGAGCAAACTCGTCACGCCGGAGAAAATCGGCGGAAGCGTCGTCGTCGGTCCCGATGCCGCGAAGTATCTGGCGAAGATCGAAGAGTACGTGGCCGCCGGCTACGACCATGTCTACCTGCACCAGATCGGCCCCGATCAGGAAGGCTTCATCCGCTTCTGCGAGCGGGAAATTCTTCCCCGGTACGCCGCGGCCCAGAGCCGGGCCGCGTAGCGAGGGTGACGGGTGACGGAGGACGGAGGACGGAGGACGGAGGACGGAGGACGGGGGACGGAGGACGGAGGACGGAGGACGTTCGCCGATAGCCGATAGCCGATAGCCAATCGTCCCATCACCCGTCACCCGTCACCCAACGAGCTGGCGCCGTACCCCCACCGCCCCCTATCCTCTTCGCCATGACGAACGGAACGCGCGATCGCGCGAGCGGACAGCGCGGCACGAGTCGTCGCGGAGACGCCTCCGAGGCGTGGGCCTTCCCCCTCCGCGTCTGGGTCATTCACTGGCTGCTGGTGCAGATCGCCGCGACCTATGCCCTGCGCTTCGGCGTCCCGAACGCGCCATCGCCGCCCTACGGCGAGCTGCCTCCCCCGCTCACCGGCTTGGCCTACTGGATCGTCGAGCCGCTGCGGAACTGGGATGGCCTCTGGTACCGGCTGATCGCGCTGGAAGGGTATGCCGACGGCGCGCAGAGCGCCCGCGCCGCCTTCTGGCCGCTTCTGCCGGGCATCATGCACGGCGGCAGCCTCCTTACCAGCTGGACCGTCGATACCGTCGGCTATCTCGTCGCCAACGTCGCTTTTCTTGGCGCGTTGCTGGTCATGTACCGGCTGATCACCTTTGATTACGGGGACCCCGCCGTCGCCCGCCGCGCCATCTGGGCCCTGGCCCTCTTCCCGACCACCCTTTTCTTCTCGGCGGTCTACACGGAATCGCTCTTTCTCTTTCTGGTCCTTTCCGCCCTCTATCTCTGGCGTCGCGGACTCCTCTGGGCGGCCGGGCTGGTCGGCATCGCCGCCGCCCTTTGTCGCTCCGGAGGCATCTTCCTCGTCCTCCCCTTTCTCGTCCTCATCTGGGATCGTCACCGTCGCGACTGGCGCGGCTACTGGCCGGACCTCGTCCCGGCATTCTTCCCACTGATTGGGCCGGCCATCTTCGGCGCGCTGCTGCAGCGCGACCAGGGAAACTGGGACGCCTTCATCGATGTCCAGGAGCAGTGGAACCGCTACAGCGCCACGCCCTGGGAGACGTTGCGCTGCGCGGTGCAGACCTGCCATACCCTCGGCGGCGAGCCGGACGGCATCTCCTGGGACTGGCTCAACACCATCTGGCAGAACCCGTCCTGGGCCATGCTGACGAGCACGGAGTGGCGCGTGTCCGTGGCGAACAGCGACGTGCTGGAGCTAGGTGTGACTGTCATCTTCCTCTTCCTGGCCGTCGTTGGCCTGCGCCTCTTGCCCTTTTATCAATCAGCCTGGGTGCTGCCCGGACTGCTCATTCCCCTGCTGCAGCCGTCAGAGGTTCACGCCTTGATGAGCATGCCTCGCTTTGTGCTCGTCCTCTTTCCGCTCTTCATCGTGCTCGGCGCGCTCACGCACCGCAGCTGGATCCGCGTCCCGGCGATCATCATCTCCGTGACCCTTTCGATCCTGCTCACCACCCAGTTCGCCCTCTGGTATTGGGTGTCGTAGGCGGCACTCGGGACTCGGCTATCGGCTATCGGCGAACGATTCTCTATCACCCTATGACCTTGTACCAGAACACCGTGGCGCTGAGCGTGCCCGCGGCGTCGCATGCCCAGCCGGGGATAAGTCCATCCACCTGATAGCCCAGAGCGGCATAGAGTTCATTACTGGGATCGCCCTCGCGGGTGTCGAGAGTCAGGAGAGTCTTTCCCGCGTCCCGCGCCTCTGCCTCGAGCCTGGTCATCAGCGCCCGCGCGATGCCCTGTCGCCGCGCATCAGAGTGCACGAGCAGCTTCGAGACCTCGCCACGGTGCGCCCCATTGTCGCTTTCGGCAGCATGGAGCTGCACCGCACCCACGAGGCGACCTTCCAGCTCTGCTGCCAGCACGGTCACGCCAGCGCGCGGTAAGCCCGCCCACCACGCTCGCGCGCGTTCGGGCGCCAGGGGCGCGTGGAAGCCGAGCGATGCGCCCTCGTTGACACAGGCCACGAGGATGTCGGCGAGCGCATCTAGTTCCCCCGCTGAAAGGCTCTCCAACCGGCGCACGATCGGCGCGGAATTGGCAGTCAGACTAGCGCTCCTCACTGACGCCGCGTTGGTCGTCGGCGGCATCACACTCGGCGCACGATCCAAAGAGGGCCAGATGGTCGATGGCGGGCACGAAGCCGTAGCGGACCAGAATCTGATGGCGCAGCGGATCGACCAGCTCATCATCGAGGTCCAGAATGTCCCCGCAACGGTGGCAGATCAAATGGTGGTGCGGCTCGTCGATCAGCTCGAACCGGCGCGCGCCGCCCCCCAGATCGGTCATGCTGACCAGTCCCAGATCGCGAAACAGCTTGAGGGTGCGGTACACGGTCGAGCGGTTCACCCCGGGGATAAGCGCCTCCACCCGGGTGAAGACCTCGTCCGCGGAAAGATGCTCGCCCGATACGATCGCTCCCAGGATCACCAGGCGTTGCGGCGTGACTCGTTGCCCGACCCGGCGCAGGCGGTCGGCCAGCCCGCTTCGGTGGCTCACCTGTTCGCGCAACGCCTCGTGCCCGTTTCGTTTGACGCTCATCACCGTCCTGTTTTCCGAATCAATAGCGGAGTCGCCTTCACCTCATGTATCGCGCGCATCAATTCGCACATTGTGTTCCAGACAACACCAGCGTACGATACGAGATACCGCTCCTGCGATAATTCGCAGATGCATAGAGTGACGATATCTCACGCGTTGCCGCCCCACGAGTTGCACGTGTGGCAGGAGGTCCCGGGAATGTTCGATCGGAAACTTGATCGCCGCCGCATGGTGCTCGCCATCGGCATCCTCGCGGGCGGCGGCGCGAGCTTGGCCCATCGTTTGCCCATCGTCGCCCAGGATGACGCGACGCCAATGGCGGATGAACAGACGCTTGGCTGGAGCGACGACCTCGTCGACGACAACGGCAAGCTGAACGTTGTTGCCACGGTCGCGCCGATCTCCTCCATCGTGCGCAACATCGGCGGCAATCGCATCGATCTGCGCGGCATCGTGCCGGACGGCACAAACTCGCACACCTTCGAGCCTGCCCCATCCGACGCGAAGATCTTCACGGTGGCTGATCTGGTCTTCGTCAACGGTCTCGACCTTGAGCTGCCAACCATGGAGCTCGCCGACGCAAACCTGCGCGATGGCGCCGAGATCATCTCGCTCGGCGAGCAGACCATCTCAGAGGACGAGTGGGTCTTCGATTTCTCGTTCCCGGAGGAAGATGGTCATCCCAACCCGCACCTTTGGACCAATCCCCCCTATGCCAAACGCTACGCCGAGATCGTTGCTGAGACGCTCTCCGCGCGCGACCCCGACAACGCGGACTACTTTGCCGAAAACCTGACGCGATACAGCGCCGCCCTGGACGCCCTGGAAGCGGCCATCGCCCAGGCCGTGGAGAGCGTGCCTGAGGCGAATCGCAAGCTCCTCACCTATCACGACTCCTGGGCCTACTTCGCCCCTCGTTACGGCTTCACGGTGATCGGCGCGGCGCAGCCCTCCGATTTCTCCGAGCCGTCGCCGCGGGAAGTCGCCGCGCTCATCGACCAGATCAGGGCCGAAGGGGTGCCGGCGGTCTTCGGCTCTGAGGTCTTTGCCTCGGCGGTGCTGGAGCAGATCGCCCAGGAAGCGGGCGCACAATACATCGACCAGCTGCGGGACGACGCCCCACCGGGTGATCCGAACGCGCCCGAGCACACGTACCTGGGAATGATGATCCGCAACATGGAACTGATGCTGCCCGCCCTCGGCGGCAACGCCGACGCTGTAAGCGCGCTATCCCCCGCCGATACGTTCCAGAGGTAGACGCATGATCGCGCACAGAAACCCGATAACCTGGGAAAAGAGCCGGAAGACGGACGCGGGTGTCGAAATGACTCCCGTCCCCCGTCCCC
>Ga0136612_10001148_pt1 | contig 11013 bp, 9 predicted proteins | sample AntDryUQ224A2306_2_FD_106644 | JGI IMG/M metagenome (GOLD analysis project Ga0136612, IMG submission 106644) | Polar desert sand microbial communities from Dry Valleys, Antarctica - metaG UQ224A (23.06) | ecosystem: Environmental > Terrestrial > Soil > Desert | place: Antarctica: Dry Valley...
ATCCTGATCCATACCGACGAGTCGGCAGGTTACGGATGGCAGGTGGTGCGCAACTCCTGGGGCCGCGAGCGCTCCTACACGAAACGTGGCGCAACCGATCCTTCCCTCCGGCTTGCGGGCTGGATGACCAGCAAAGTCGCCAGCGATCTTTTTCAGGCAGGCGGACAGGATCTGGCCGCACTCACGCGTGCGGCGGCGTCGCGCGATTTCCGGCCGGTCTCCCTGGGCCATCGCTTCACCGGCAACGTGGTGACGAAGATCCGCCCATTCGAGACCAACAACGTCGTGGCCCGCATCGAGGGGTCGGACCCGAAACTCAGAGATGAGGCGGTCCTCTATTCGGCGCATCACGATCACCTCGGGATCGGTACACCCGACGCCTCAGGTGATGCGATTTACAACGGCGCGGTCGACAACGCTACCGGTGCGGCTCTGCTGCTCGAGCTCGCGCGGGTGTGGGGCGAAACGACTCCAAAGCCGAAGCGCAGCATCGTGTTCGCGTTCGTGGCCGCAGAGGAGCAGGGGCTGCTCGGATCGAAGTGGTACGCGGAAAAGCCGGCTGTGCCGGCGGGGCGCACGGCGCTCGCCCTCAACTTCGACGCCATTTACATGATCGGCAAAGTACGCGACGTAACGATGATCGGCGTCGAGCGGACCACCTTCAAGAACACCGCGGAACGGGTCACGAAGGCACTCGGGATGCACATCGTCCCCGATCAGGATCCCGAGCAGGGGTTCTACTACCGTTCCGATCACTTCCCGCTTGCCAAGGCAGGGGTGCTCGCTTTCTCCGTCGACGGTGGACACGACGTGATCGGAAAGCCGGCCGGCTGGGGTCGCAAGATGGCGGACGAATACCGGGCGAAGAGTTACCACCAGCCCAGCGATGAGATCGCGCCGGACTGGGACTGGTCTTCCGGCGTGCAGATGGGACAGCTCGGCTTCTGGCTGGGATGGGAAGCTGCGAACGCCACCACCATTCCGAACTGGATGCCGGGTGAAGAGTTTCGCGCCGCGCGCGATGCAGCGCTCGGTGCGGTGAAGTAAGCCGTACAATCCGGCTGACCCATGGCGGCAGCAGGCAGGAACGTTCCGCACGATTCGGCGCGTGGCCACGTGAGCGGCGAATCGATCTACATCGACGACATCGCCCCCTCGGCCGATGAGCTGATCGTCGACTTTCTCTGGTCGCCGCTCGCCCATGCGCGAATCCGCGCGGTCGATCTCGAACCGGCTCGAGCGATCGCCGGGGTGATCGGTCTCTACACGTTCCGAGACCTGCATCACAATCTCTTCGGCCCCATCTACAAGGACGAGATTCTCCTTGCGGAAGACGCCTGCACATTCCGCGGGCAGCCGATCGTGGTCATCGCAGCGGAAAGCGCCGAGGCGGTGACGCTGGCGAAGAAAGCGATCCGGCTCGATCTTGAAGAGAGAAAGCCGATTCTCACTATCGAAGAGGCGATCGAAGCGCGGGAGTTCTTTCCCGATCCTCGTGCCATCCGCCGCGGTGACGCGGACGCGGCCCTGGCCGGTGCCGAACACATCCTCGAGGGGGTGTTCGAGAACAAGGGTCAGGACCATTTCTATCTGGAGTCGCAGGCCGCCATCGTCTATCCGGGCGAGAACGGCGCGCTGACCGTGCATTCGTCCACGCAGAATCCTACAGAGGTGCAGGAAGTGATCGCGCATCTCCTCGGTCTGCAGATGAACCAGGTGGTGGTGATCACGAAACGGATGGGCGGCGGGTTCGGCGGCAAGGAATGCCAGGCCACGCATCCGGCCGCGATGGCGGCGCTGGTCGCGCAGAAAACGAAACGCCCGGCCCGTATCGTCTACGACAAAGACAACGACATGCACGCCACCGGGAAACGCCATCCCTTCCGGAACGAGTACAAGGTCGGCTTCACGCGCACGGGGGAGATCACCGGCGCAAAGTTCAACCTTTTCTCCGACGGTGGCGCCTACGCCGATCTCTCACCAGCGGTCATGGGCCGGGCCATGACGCATGTCGACAACGCCTACTTTCTGCCGCACGTGGAGATTCATGGAGTGGTGTGCCGGACCAACATGCCGCCCAACACCGCCTTCCGCGGGTTTGGTGGACCGCAGGGGGCCATCACGATCGAGAGTGTCATCCAGGACATCGCATCGTTCCTCCGGAAGGACGCGCTGGAGATCCGCAGGGTCAACTGCTACGGAGTCGAATCGCGAAACGTGACCCCGTACGGCGAGATGGTGGAGCGCAACACGCTGCCGCGCCTGTTCACCGAGCTGCCCGACCGCTGCGACTACGCCGCCCGGATGGCCGGGGTGAAATCGTTCAACGCAGCGTCGCAGACACATCTGCGGGGAATGGCACTGACTGCCGTGAAGTTCGGCATCTCCTTCAACACTAAGTTCCTCAACCAGGCCAATGCGCTTGTGAACATCTATCTCGATGGCAGCGTACAGGTCTCCACCGGCGCGACGGAGATGGGGCAGGGGGTGAACACGAAGATTCAGCAGCTCGTCGCCGACGAGCTCGGAATCCGGCTGGAGCGGGTCATCGTGATGACCACGTCGACTGAGAAGAACAACAACACTTCCGCCACCGCCGCCTCGAGCGCCGCGGACCTCAATGGCGGCGCGGCGGTTGACGCATGCCGGAAGCTTCGGGCGCGGCTCACCGATGTGTTTCGCGCCACGACCACGGGCGAGGGGAGCAGCGCAGAGGCGGAGGTGGTCTTTTCCGATGGGCTGGTCTGGAGCGCGAAGGATGTCGGGAAAAAGATCCGTTTCGAGGATCTTGTCTCGGCCGCCTACCGGTCGCGGGTACCGCTCGGGGAGCGCGGCTTCTTCGCCACGCCGCGCATCGACTGGGACTGGACCAGCGGAGGGCACCCCTTCCTCTACTACACGATGGGAACGGCCTGCTCGGAGGTGGAGTTGGATCGATTCACCGGCGAGATGCGCGTGCTGAGAAGCGATCTGCTGATGGATATCGGTCGGCCGATCAATCCTGGCATCGACCGGGGCCAGATCACCGGCGCTTTCATCCAGGGGATGGGATGGCTGACCACCGAGGATCTCGTCTACACGGCGGGAGGGGAGCTGCTCTCCCATTCACCGACCACGTACAAGATCCCGAACATCCACGACGTGCCCGAAGTTTTTAATGTCGACTGGATCGAGCAGGACAATCCGGTCAACATCTATGGAAGTAAGGCAGTCGGAGAACCGCCGTTGCTGATGGCGATCTCGGTGTGGTGCGCGGTCAAGCACGCCCTCTCGTTCGTTTCGAACGGGGAGATCCCGCAGCTCCGCGTGCCCGCCACCTGCGAGGAGATTCTGATGCGACTGACTCAGTACGCGAGCCGTGAGGCAATGAGCGCTTGATTCCGTACGCGGCACAGGAGTGGCTCAACCTGGTCTTCCGCTGGGCGCATATCTTCTCGGGCATCCTCTGGATTGGCGCGACCTGGTACTTCACCTGGCTCGACCGCCGCTTTCACACGAGCGATCCCGACGAGGTCTGGATGGTTCACAGCGGCGGCTTCTATCAGGTGCGAAAAGTGGGATCGCCTTCGCCTGATCACACCCTGCACTGGTTCAAGTGGGAAGCTGCGTACACGTGGCTCACCGGAATCGTTCTCCTGATCGTGGTCTATTACTTTGGCGGATTGATGAGCGACGGTGAGCCTGGAAAGCTGAGCAACGCGCAGGCGATTGGTGCTGGCATCGGTTTCATCGTCGCAGCGTGGCTGCTCTACGACCTGGTCCTGGCCAGGAACGACGTGGTGGCGATGGTGGCCGGGCTGGCGTTCATCATGGCCTCGACGTACGTCCTCAGCCGTCTCATGGCTCCGCGCGCGGCGTTCATGCATGTCGGCGCAGCTCTGGGAACGATGATGGCGGCCAACGTCTGGGAGAGGATCATCCCCGCCCAGCGCCAGATGGTGAGCGGAGGCGTTCCCGATCAACGCCTTGCCGATACCGCCAAAGGGCGCTCCAGGCACAACACCTACCTGATCATGCCGGTGCTGCTGGTGATGATCAGCAGTCACTTTCCAATCGCTCTCTATGGCAATCAGTACAACTGGCTGGTACTGGGGGTTTTGACGGTTGCCGGTTGGGGAGCCGCACACATCGTTCGAAAGCAGTGACACTCGCAAATGAAGACAACGATCACAGACCACGAAATCACAACCGCCTCAAAGCCCCTCGAGGCTGCGCTCGAGCCGTTCATGAAACGCTTCCCCGGAAGCGCTGGGGAACGGCAGCCTGTCCACACCGTGTACGGCGGCGCGCATCTCTTCAAATCAGACACCACCCGGAAGCTCGGCGAAGTGGCTTTGCGGTTCCTCGCCGAATACGGCGGAAATCCGATCACGTTCGCGCGCGCTCTCGGCATCGCCGACGACTGGGTCGGCGAAACGATCTACCCTCGCGTCGTCGAGAAATTGAAGCGCGAACCGGTGGAAGATTTCCGGATCGATTTCGAGGACGGCTACGGCAATCGAGCCGACGCGGAGGAAGACGGCCATGCCGTAGCCGCGGCGACGGAAGTGGCGAAAGGGATGCGTGCCGGAACGCTTCCACCTTTCATCGGTATCCGCATCAAGACGTTTTCGCAGGAGCTGATGCGCCGCTCCATCCGGACCATGGACCTCTTTCTCACCACTGTGATCAAAGAAGGAGGGGGGAAGCTTCCGTCTGGTTTCGTGGTGACCCTGCCCAAGATTCAGCTGCCGCAGCAGGTGGCGCTGCTGGCGGATCTCTTCGATATGCTCGAGCCTCGGCTCGGGCTCCAGAAAGGCGATCTCAAGCTGGAGTTCATGATCGAGACGACGCAGTCGATCCTGAACGAGCGGGGCGGATCCAATCTGCCGGGTTTCCTCGATGCCGCGCGCGGGCGCGCTGTCGCCGCTCACTTCGGTACGTACGACTACACCGCCAGCTGCGACATCACCGCTTCAGAGCAGAGGATGGATCACCCGTCGTGCGATTTCGCGCGCCACATGATGAAAGTGGCCTACGCCGGCACGGGGTTGTGGCTCTCGGATGGCGCCACGAACATCATGCCGATTCCTCCTCACCGCGGTGAGAAGCTGAGCAACCAGCAGATCGCCGAGAACTTCGAGACCGTTCATCGCGCCTGGAAGCTGCACGTGGATCACATCCGCCATTCGCTGGTTCACGCCTACTACCAGGGATGGGATCTGCATCCTGCCCAGCTTCCTACGCGGTACGCGGCGCTCTACACGTTCTTTCTCGAAGGATTGAAGCCGGCCACGGAACGTCTGCGCAATTTCATGGACAAAGCGGGGCAGGCCACGCTGGTCGGCGATGTCTTCGACGATGCGGCCACCGGTCAGGGTCTGCTGAACTACTTCATCCGTGGAATCAACAGCGGCGCGCTGACCGAGGACGAGGCTCTGGCGACGGGACTCACGCTCGATGAGCTTCGCAGCCGGTCATTCGTGAAGATTCTGAAGGGACGGCGGCAGGCAGAAAAATGAGGCGCCGGTGATGAGCCGGCGCCTCGAAGTGTAGGAGTGATGCGTGTGCGTCCGGCGTCTTCCCGGGCCTGTTCTTAAGACGATGGCCCTGGCCCTCTGGTTACGCGCTCCTGCTACGAGCCCCTGTAAGTGCTGTAACCAAAGGGGCTTAACAGCAGGGGGACGTGGTAGTTCTCCGAGGGGTTCTCGACCCGGAAAGCGATGGCGATCTCGGGGAAGAAGCCGCCGGTTCGGAAGGTCAGTCGATACGTAGCGGTCTCGAGCCGCAACCCTTCGGTGAGCGTACGAAGACGCCCGTCGGCGTCGGTCTGGCCGGTCCCGATGACCTCCCAGGTATCGCGCAGAATCTCCAGGGTCACGTCGACCCCGGAAGCCGGTTTGCCTCTGGATGTGTCGAGAATGTGCGTCGTGATTCCTGCCATCACATCACCAGTTTTTCCAGCCGCAGGCGTGTGATCTTCCGCTGCTCTTCCGCGGCCACCTGCAGCTCCTTCATCGGATCGTTGTTGATCCGCTCGCGGAGATTTCCAAGGATCTCATCGGCGGAGCGTCCCGTGGCGCAGATCAGGAACACATGGCCGAACTTCTGTTCATACGCGCGATTTCCTTCTGCGAGTTCTCGCAGCGTCCCTTCGGATGCCTGTCGCGCTCGAGACTGTTCCTGGGCCGTCCAGCGCGCGCCGCTTTTCTGCTCACCGATGCGCGGGTGTGCAGCAAACGCTTCCTTCCACTGTTCCGGTTCGAGAGAGCTCCAGACCCGATCAGAGGTTTCGGCGAGAGCGTCCCATGACTTGTAGGGCCTGCCCGCAGCAACCTTCTCCACCCATCGAGTCGCGCCGCAGCAGGCGCGAAGCTCGGACTCGACACTCATCCGGCTGTTGATGCGCGCTACGACGGCGTCGTGTCTTCCAGCTTCCGTCGCCACGCCCCACACACGCAGCCGGCTTACCCCGCCGTCGGGATAGACGTTCATCCGCAGCTGCCGGAACGGACCTCGATCCTGCAGCGCGTCGTCAAAGTAGTGGCGTGTGTGCGCCTGCAGCTTCGTGCGGGGAAGCAGCTCCGACCACTGTTGTCCGTCGATCGATCCTTCGATCGAGGCTGCGTCCGGATAGTTGCCTTTGAAATGATTCGTGTCCAGCTCGATCCGGCCGACGCTCCCCTCGGTCGCCAGCCGTACGATTACCCAGTCGTGTCCCGGTCCCCGCCGTCGCCGGGTCTCCCAGCCGTCGCTCATGTTCTTCGCGCGGCCCGGCATGATCAGGTTGTGTCGGGGGCCGAAGAACTGATCGCTGCAGGCCAGGACATCGGCCCCATTTTCGACCGCCGCCAGGTCGATCTCGTTTCCAAGTCCGCCCACGAGATTCCACTCCGGAACGATCTCGCCATGCACGCGCAGACGCGCCACCCCTCCATCGGGAAAAATGTTGAGACGGAGATGGGTGACCGCTTCGGCAACGTCCACCTTGAACTCGTTGGCGCTGTTGCCTTCCAGCTTCTTCGCCGGCAGCAGTGGGCGCCATGTGGCAGCGAGCAATTCCTCAACGGTGACGTTCGGGTGCATGGAGACACCGTCGATGGAGGCCGAGTCGGGGTAGTTCCCTCGGAAGAAGCTGGTGTCGATCACGACCCCCCGAATCACACCCGGCGCTCCCAGCCGGACGATCGCGAAATCGTGGCCGGAAGTCCGTTTGCGCCGCGACTCCCATCCATCCATCCACTTGCCGCGGTCCGTGTACTCGTGTTCCTTCCAGATGGCCGGCCCCGGCTTGATCAGGTTCTCTTTCTCAGCAAAGAAATCATCGTTGGCGTACAGAACGGATCCGCCAAGACGTTCACTCGCGAGGTCGATCAGCTCTTTGAAGGAGGGCAAAGGCAGTTCTCAGTTCTCAGTTGTCAGTTCTCAGATCAGGATCGGAGGGTATCAAAAGCACCTGAACAACTGGGAACTGAGAACTGAGAGCTAAACCACCCACCGTCCCCGTGGCTCACCAGCATGCTTTCCGTGCGCGAAGACTTGTTCGCCGCGCAGCCAGGTCTCGTGTACCACGCCGGCGAGAGTCTCGCCGCTGTACGGCGTGACTTTGTGCCGGTGCTCGATGATCGCTTCATCCACGGTGAGGGTCTGCTCCGGCGACCAGATCACAAAGTCGGCATCAGATCCTTCGGCAATCAGACCTTTGGTTGCGAGACTGGCCAGACGAGCGGGCCCTTCGCACATCCAGGAAGCGAGGTCGGCGAAGCCGAATCCGCGATCGCGCGCCTCGGTCCAGACGATCGGCAAAACGAACTGCAGGGATGCGATACCGCCCCATGCGGTGTGGAAATCACCGCGCTTGAGTTTCGGAGTGCAGGGCGAGTGATCGCTGACTACGATGTCGATCAGGCCGTTGCGCAACCCTCGCCAGAGTCGCTCACGGTTTTCGTGGTTCCGGATCGGCGGTGCGCACTTGAACTCGTTCCGGCCGTCCTCGATCTGTTCCGACTCGAAGTGCAGGTAGTGAGGAGTGGTCTCTACTGAGAGCGGCAGGTTGGCCCTGCGGGCGCGGCGGATGATTTCCAGCGCAGTCGCCGACGAAAGATGAACCACGTGGATCTGAGCGCCGGTGTCCCTCGATACGCGCAGCAGCATCTCGATGGCCTGGTCCTCGGCGTCCTGGGGACGGGACTCGAGGTAGCTTTGATAAGAGGAAGGGTCATGCTTTGCTGCCTTTCCCGCTGCTTTCGCGACTGGACCGGGCAACTCCGCATGGACCAGCAGTGGTTTTCCTGCCTTCGCTAGCTGGGTCGCCGCTTCACGCAACTGCGCCTCGTTTACAGATGGAAATTCTTCAACTCCCGAATCGATGAGAAAGCATTTGAACCCGCGCGCTCCCGCTTCCATCATCGGACCGAGCTGGCCGGTGTTGCCGGGGACCACGCCACCCCACAGCGCGACGTCGACACGGCATTTTCCGGCCAGGGCGTTGACCTTCGATTCCAGCGCGGAGAGGGTGGTCGTCGCTGGAATGGAGTTCAGAGGCATGTCCACGATCGTGGTGATTCCGCCCGCTGCTGCGGCCCGGGTAGCGGTCTCGAAGCCTTCCCATTTCGTCCGGCCCGGCTCATTCACGTGCACGTGTGTATCGACCAGGCCGGGCATGATCACCAGATCGCCGTAGTCGGTGCCGGTTTTGTTGTACGGCTCGATCCGCTCGATCTGTTCCCCGAAGTGAATGGTGGCGGGCCGGATTCCTTCCGGCGTGACGACTCGGCGCGAGCGGATTGCGGGCATGGGCGGTGATGGTAACTTGGACTGTCTTGAAGACCTTCTTCGAAGCGCTCAACGAGCTGGCTGTTTCGAACATCCCGTTCGCCGCCGTGACGGTTGTGGATACCGTAGGCTCGACCCCTCAGAACCCGGGGTCCAAGATGCTCGTCACTTCCGAGGGCCGCTCGTTCGGAACTGTGGGCGGAGGGAAGATCGAGGCTCGCTGCATTCAGGAAGCGCAGCGTCTTTTGTCGGATCCAACTCTGCCGAACAGCGAGTTTTTTCAGTGGAGCCTGAACAAGGACATCGGCATGACCTGCGGGGGAATGGTGCGGGTCTACGTGGAAGCGTTCAACGTGACACGATGGAACATCGTCGTGTTCGGAGCCGGTCACGTCGCGCAGGAACTGATCGCCACGCTGTTGAAACTCGATTGCCGCGTGACCTGTTATGACCCACGCCCGGAGTGGCTGGATCGAATCGCCGAATCACCGAAGCTGACCAGGGTCCATTCGACCGACATGCCCGCGGAGGTTGCGAAGATCCCGGAGGGATCATTCGTGGTTCTGATGAGCATGGGCCATACGACGGACAAGCCGGTTCTCCTCGAGATCCTCCGAACTCGATCGTTTCCCTACGTCGGGGTGATCGGCAGCAACGCGAAAGCGAAGAGGCTGCGGCAGGACATCGCAGAGGCAGGACTTCCTGACGAGATGCAGCGCGCCTTTCACTGCCCGATCGGACTCGAGCTCGGTTCGGATGCGCCGCAGGAGATCGCCATCAGCGTTGCCGCGCAACTTCTACGGGAGAGGGACCGGGCCGTCAGGCCTGGATGAGTCGATAGCGCGCGTTCACGAACTGGTAGATGCCGTATGCGATGAAGCCGATCGCCACGACCGCCAGAAGCCACTGGCTCGTGGATCGGAGCAGGCTGAAGGCCTGCTCGGTGTCTGCCGCAGCGGAGGCGCGGTACTTCCAACCGGCCTTGATGATCGAGTAACCGATCACGAGGAACACCACGGCGCGCGCCGCAATCCCGAACCGGCAGATTGCCACCACGTGCCTGCGAAAGTCGGCGGATACGTTTTCGATCCGGAGCTTTTTCCCCAACTTGGAGCGCCATGCGCGGGACATCTGATAGATGCCGATCCCGATCACGATCAGGCCGGCGATCAGAGCGAGCGTCCTTCCGAACGGTTTCTCCATCAGCCGCCCGGTCCAGTGCCGGGTGGCGTTTCCGTCCGCGCCACTGGCGGTGTCGCGAAGGGCCATCCGCCCCGCCTCCCACGCCAGAATCGTGTAAAAAAGTCCGCGGAAAAAGCTGGCGGTGCGGATCGCAAGCCCCTTTGCGTCGGAGCCGCGATGGTCGGAGTCTTTGATCGCGCTCGCGTAGCGCCAGGCGGCATAGCCAAACATACCGGCCGCAACGAGAAACATCAGCAGCCTGCCAAACGGCTGCTGGAGGATGACGTTGAATGCGTCGCTGGCGCCGCCGGCTTCCGTCCCGCCGCGTTTGAGTGCGGCGCTCAGAGTGACGATGCCGATAATCGCGTAGACAGCACCGATCGAGGCGTAGCCGAGGCGGGCCAGCCGTTCGATCCAGGGAGTGATCTCATTCATGCGGAAAGCCCGGTTGAACGAACCGTGCCAGCCGCTACCATTGATTCATGGAGTTCCGCGTGCGCAAGGCCACCATGGCTGATGTGGATGCCATCGAAGCAGTGATGCGCGACTCGCTCGTCGGTCTGAGCAGCCGCACGTATGATCCGGTCCAGGTGCAGAGCTCACTCGCATTCGTGGGGCATGTCGATGAGTGGCTCATCGAAGACGGGACGTACTTTGTCGCGGAGGCGAATGGCTCGATCGTCGGTTGCGGTGGCTGGAGCCGGCGGAGGAAGCTGTATCGCGGCAGCGGATCCGCCGGGAGCGACGCCGCGCTTCTCGATCCCGGGAGCGATGCCGCTCGGGTCCGGGCGATGTTCGTGGCCACCTCCTGGGCCCGGCGCGGAATCGCGCGCGCCATTCTGGATGCGAGCGAGCGTGCCGCGCGCGCGGAGGGCTTCCAGCGGCTGGAACTGATGTCGATGATGTCTGCCGTCGAGATGTATCACGCCTGCGGCTATTTGCGGGGTGAGGACGTTGCGGCAAAGCTCGAAGATGGGACAGACTATCCGCTCGTGCGGATGACGAAGGAGCTTGCTTGAAGCGAACAGCGGCGGTGCTGTTGCTCGCCGCATGCGCGACCCGGCCGCCTTCTCCTCC
>Ga0136612_10001149_pt1 | contig 11011 bp, 7 predicted proteins | sample AntDryUQ224A2306_2_FD_106644 | JGI IMG/M metagenome (GOLD analysis project Ga0136612, IMG submission 106644) | Polar desert sand microbial communities from Dry Valleys, Antarctica - metaG UQ224A (23.06) | ecosystem: Environmental > Terrestrial > Soil > Desert | place: Antarctica: Dry Valley...
GAGCAGTGTTTCGCCGGCGACGACCCGGACCGGATGGGCCGAGGCCAGCACTCGGTGGGCGGCGCTCTTGACCACGAGGTCGGGCCCCATGATCGGGCCTTCGAGGGACTCGTCGGGCCTGGGGTCGCGCATCACCCAGCGCAGCGTGAGCACGTGCGAACGGGGCACGTCGCTGACGAAGTCGCGAACGTAGTCGTCGGCGGGGGCGCCGACCACCTCGTCGGGACGACCGACCTGGACCATCGCCCCGTCGCGCATGATCAGGATGCGATCGCCGAGCTTCAGTGCCTCCTGCAGGTCGTGGGTGATGAACACCATGGTCTTGCCGACCTCGTGGTGCAGCCGGATGACTTCGTTCTGCATGTCGCGGCGGATCAGCGGGTCCAGCGCCGAGAAGGGCTCGTCGAAGAGCAGCACCGAGGGATCCACGGCGAGCGCCCGGGCGAGCCCCACTCGCTGCTGCATGCCGCCGGAGAGCTGATCCGGGTAGGAGTTCTCGTTGCCGGACAGGCCGACGAGGTCGACCATCTCCTGGGCCCGCTGGCGCCGTTCGGCCTTGCCCGCGCCACGAATCTCCAGCCCGTACGCGACGTTGTCGATGACCCTGCGGTGCGGCAGCAGGCCGAAGTGCTGAAAGACCATCGCGACGTGCTTGCGTCGCAGCTCGCGCAGCTGGGCATCCGAGGCGGACGTGATGTCCTGTCCCGCCACCGTGACCTGGCCGGCGGTCGGCTCGATCAGCCGGGTCAGGCATCGCACCAGCGTCGACTTGCCCGACCCCGACAGGCCCATCACCACGAAGACCTCGCCCGGCGCCACGTCAAAGGAGACGTCCTTGACCGCGACGACGCAGCCGGTCTTTGCCATCAGCTCGCGCCGGGAGAGATCGGCGTCCGGCGTACCGATGATGCGGTCGGACTTCGCGCCGAAGACCTTCCACAGACTGTCGACGTGCAGCAGCGGCGTACGCCGGGCTTGGTCCAGCCGGGCGATCCTGGCCGACACGTCGTCTTCGACCCGGGCGGGTGCCGCCGGTGGGGCCTGGGAGCTCATGAGCGTCCTCCACTCGCTGCAGGAACCGGGGGCTCGAGCGGACTGCCGTCCCGATGGGAGTACCAGGCAACAACGGACGGCGCCAGTGGCGTGTTGCCCAGGATGAGGTCGGTCGACTTCTCCGCGAGCATCATGACCGGCGCGTAGATGTTGCCGTTCGTGAGGTACGGCATCGACGACGCGTCGACGACGCGCAGCCCGTCGACGCCGTGCACGCGCATGCTGGTGGGTTCGAGCACGGAGAAGTCGTCCACCCCCATCCGGGCCGTGCAGGACGGGTGCAGCGCGGTCTCGGCGTCCTCCGCCACCCACTCCAGGATCTCCCGGTCGGTCTGCACCGTCGGGCCGGGTGACAGCTCGCCGCCGTTGTAGGGATCGAACGCGGGCTGGTTCAGGATGTCGCGGGCCGTCCGTACGCATTCCAGCCATTCCTGCCGATCCTGCGCGGTCGACAGGTAGTTGAACCGCAGCGCCGGGTGCTTGCGCGGATCGGTGGACGTGATCCGCACACTGCCCTTGGCGTCTGAGTACATCGGCCCGATGTGCACCTGGTACCCGTGGCCTCTCGTCGGCGAGCTGCCGTCGTACCGGATGGCGATCGGAAGGAAGTGGAACATCAGGTTGGGGTAGTCCACGGCGTCGTTGCCGCGGGCGAAGCCGCCGCCCTCGAAATGGTTCGTCGCACCGAGACCCGATCGCCGGAACAGCCACTCCATGCCGACGCGGGGCCGATTGCGCCAGCGCAGGCCGGGAGCGATCGACACCGGAAGCTTCGACGCGTACTGGACGTAGACCTCCAGGTGATCCCGTAGGTTCTCGCCCACTCCTACAACGCTTGCGATGGGGTCAACTCCCAGGGCAGTGAGCAGTTCAGGGTCGCCGATTCCGGACAGCTGGAGGAGTTGCGGCGTGTTGATCGCGCCGCCGCAGAGGATGACCTCGCCCGCCTCGGCGTTGCGGCGTAGCCGGCCGGCTTTCACGTAGTCCACGCCTACCGCGCGCGAGCCCCGGAACCGGATCCCCGTGGTCAGCGCGAGCGTCTCGACGGCCAGGTTCTTCCGGTGCATGACCGGGTGCAGATACGCGCGGGCGGCGCTGAGCCGGCGGCCGCGGTGGATGTTGCGGTCGAAGCGGCCAAACCCTTCCTGCCGGTAGCCGTTGACGTCCTCCGTCAGGTGGAACCCGGCCTGTACGGCGGCGTCGAAGAACGCGCCGAAGAGCGGGTTGCTGGCTGGACCGCGCTCGAGCACCAGCGGGCCGTCGCCGCCACGCCAGTCGTCGCTGCCGGCCAGACAGGTCTCCATCCGGCGGAAATACGGCAGGCAGTGCGCGTAGTCCCAACTGCCCATGCCGTCGTCGGCGGCCCAGCGCTCGTAGTCCATCGGGTTGCCGCGCTGGAAGATCATCCCGTTGATGCTGCTGCTGCCGCCGAGCACCTTGCCGCGGGCATGCGCGATCCGACGGCCGCCCATGTACGGCTCCGGCTCGGAGGTGTAGCGCCAGTCGTAGAGCCGGCTGCCGATCGGGAACGGCAACGCGGCCGGCATGTGGATGAACGGATCCCAGCTCCAGTCCCGGCGGCCGGCCTCGAGTACCAGCACGGTCGTGGAGGGGTCGGCGCTGAGCCGGTTGGCCAGCACGCATCCGGCGGACCCGCCCCCGATGATGACGAAGTCGTATCGCGTCACGAGCTGAACCAGTGCGCCGGCGCGGGGCGGGTGTTGTGCCAGATGTGCTTGGTCTCGCGGTACTCATCGAGCCCGGCCCGGCCGAGTTCACGACCGATGCCCGACTGCTTGTACCCGCCCCACTCCGCCTGCGGCACGTAGGGGTGGTAGTCGTTGATCCACACCGTCCCCATCCGCAGTCGTGCGGCGACCCGTTCGGCCCGACCCGCGTTGGACGTCCACACGGCTCCGGCCAGGCCGTACCGGCTGTCGTTCGCGATTCGGACCGCTTCCTCCTCGTCCGTGAACGTCTCGACAGTGAGGACAGGCCCGAAGGACTCCTCCTGCACGACGGCCATCTCGCTTCGGCAGTCGTCCAGGATGGTGGGCAGGTAGTAGTAGCCGTCGGCGAGGCCCGGATCCTGGGGGCGGTCACCGCCACAGCGCAGGCGCGCACCGCCGGTGATCCCGGCTTCGACGTAGGCCGCCACTTTGTCGCGGTGGGCAGCGCTGATCAGCGGACCGGTCTCGGCGGCCGGGTCGAACGGCCCGCCGAGCCGTATCTTCGCCGCCCTCGCCACCAACTCGTCGACGAACTCGTCGTGGATCGCGTCAGCCACGACGAGCCGCGCGCCCGCGGAGCACACCTGCCCCGAGTGCAAGAAGACGGCGGTCAGCGCGAGATCGAGTGCGGCGGCAATGTCCGCGTCGGCGAAGACGATGTTCGGGTTCTTGCCGCCCAGCTCGAGTGCGACCTTCTTTACCGATCCGGCAGCCGCTGCCATCACCGTGCGACCGGTCGTCAGACCGCCGGTGAAGGAGATCAAGTCGACGTCAGGATGCCCGGCGAGCGGCGCGGCCGCGACCGCCCCGGCACCGAGGATCAAGTTGGCGACGCCGGACGGCAACCCGGCGTCGGCCAGGATGCGCGACAACAGGATCGCCGTGGACGGAGTCAGCTCGCTCGGCTTGAGCACGAAAGTGCAACCCGCCGCCAGGGCGGGCGCGACCTTCCAGGCGACCTGCAGCAGCGGATAGTTCCACGGCGTGATGAGACCGCACACGCCGACTGGCTCGTGCACGATCCGGCTGACGATGTCTACGCGGCCGGTGTCCACCACCCGGCCGGCGTCCTGCCCCGCCGTACCGGCGTAGTGCCGGAACACGGCGACGACGTCGTCGACGTCGTACTGGCTCTCGACATACCGCTTGCCGGTGTCCAGTGACTCGGCCCGGGCCACATCCGCCTTGTCCGCCACCAGCTGATCAGCGACGCGGTTCAGCAGGGCGCCACGATCGAAGGCGGACGTCGCAGCCCACTCGCCTTTGTCGAACGCATCCCGGGCGGCCGCGATCGCGGCAACCGTGTCTTCGGCGGTGGCTTCGTCCACTGTCGCAACGAGCGTGCCGTCGGCCGGGCAGCGGATGTCCCTGCGCCCACCCGCGCGTGCCTGAACCCACCGACCGCCCACGAACAGGCTCGGCCAGAGGCCGTGGTCGTCGGGTGCGTTCAGGGAATCCTCATCCCGAATCGCCCCGACCCCGTTGGCGTGCCCGCTGGGTGTCCACGACGGCTTCGTGCGCCCGATGCAAGATCCCTTCGTCGCGCTGCATCATCGGGTCGGTCTTGAGATCCTTGGCGAGCGACACGCACAGCCCGACCATCACGAGGGCGAACGGGAACGCGGCCAGGATCGTCAGCGTCTGCAGACCCGACAGTGCCTCCGTCCCGCCGAGCAGAAGCATCACCGCAGCCACCGCACCCATGAGCACGCCCCAGAAGATGACGACCGTGCGGGTCGGGTGCTGCGTGCCTCGCTGTGACAGCGTGCCCATGACCATGGAGGCAGCGTCGGCGCCGGAGACGAAGAAGATCCCGACCAGGATCATCACCAGAACACTGGTGGCAGTGGCCAGCGGGAACTCGTCGAGCAGCCCGAACAGCTGCGCCTCGACGCCGCCCTGCCCCACGATGTCCGTGCCGTTGGCCTGCTCGTTGATCGCCGCGCCGCCGAAGATCGCGAACCAGACCAGGCTGACGGTGCTCGGGATCGCGATGACGCCGAGCACGAACTGGCGGATGGTGCGTCCGCGACTGATCCGGGCGATGAACATGCCGACGAACGGCGTCCACGACACCCACCAGGCCCAGTAGAAGATCGTCCAGCCGGCCAGCCATTCTGCGGTCGCAGGGTCGCCGCTGGCGGCGGTCCGGGCCGACATCGACGGCAGCTCACTGATGTATGACCCGACCGCGGTCGGGACCAGGTTCAGGATCAGCACCGTGGGGCCGACCACGAATACGAAGAAGGCCAGCACGATGGCCAGCACCATGTTGGTGTTGGACAGCCACTGGATTCCCTTGGCCACGCCGGAGACTGCCGAAGCGACAAAGGCGACGGTCAGCACGACGATGATCAGCACGAGGATGACGTCGCCGGCCTCGATGCCTCCGACCTCGTTCAGGCCTGCCCCGATCTGAAGCGCGCCGAGTCCTAAGGAGGCAGCTGAGCCGAACAGGGTCGCGAACAGGGCCAGGATGTCGATTGCCCGACCGCCGGAACTGTTGGCTCGCCGCTCACCGATCAGTGGTGTGAACGCCGAGCTGATCAGCTGGCGACGGCCACGCCGGTAGGTGCTGTAGGCGATGGCCAAGCCGACGACGGCGTACATCGCCCACGGATGCAGGGTCCAGTGGAAGAGCGTCGTGGCCATCGCGATCGCGGCCGGGTCGGCGTCACCTGATCCGGGCGGCGGTGCCGTGAAGTGGCTGAGCGGCTCGACGACGCCGTAGAACATCAGGCCGATGCCCATGCCGGCGCTGAACATCATCGCGATCCACGAGATGGTCCGGAATTCCGGCTTCTCGCCGTCCTGGCCGAGCGGGATCCGGCCGTACCGGCTGAACGCCAACCAGAACGAGAAGAGGACGAACCCCGTCGCTGCCAGGACGAACAACCAGCCGAAGTCGGCAACCACCCAGTCCGTTCCCAGCGATTCCGTGCCGAAGGACCCCCACAGCACGAGGCCGACGGCAATGACGGCTACCGTCCCGAGGACCACCTGATCGGTCGACACCGGTCCATGAGCCTCAAGGGATACGCCGTCGTCGCCGGTGTCGGCCTCTCCGCGGGGTGTCTCTTTCGTTGACATCGCTCCCGCCCTCTGCTCCCGTAGGTGCACGCCGATGGACCACCGACGCTGTTGCGTGACGCAGAACACACAACGTGATGCGCAACAGTGCTCTCCCGGCCTCAGCCCGTCAAGCCCTGCCGCGGTGTCGCGATTGCACTCTTGTCACAATTCCGGCCTCGTCAGTCCTCGCGCCAGCCGAGCCGTTCGGACACCTGTGCCGCCGCGGCGAGCAGCTCCGGAACGACCTCGTCCAGCCGCGCCTGATCGAGCCGGAATGTCGGCCCGGACAGGCTCATCGATGCCCGCACATCACCGCTGGCGTTGCGGATCGGCGTCGCGACGGCAGTCAGACCCCGCTCGAGTTCGTCCACCGCGACGGCGTACCCGGTGTCCCGAGCAGTCGCGACGGCGGCGAGCAGCCGCTTGCCGGAGGTGATCGTGGCGGGGGTGTACGAACGCAGCACCCCGGCGGTTGCGAGGACCTCCTTGACCGGAAGCCCGCTGAGCAACACCTTGCCGTTGGACGTCGCATGAAGCGGGATGCGCTGTCCGACCCAGTTGTGCGATTGCAAAGCCGACGAACCCGCTACCTGGTCGACGTACAACGCGGCGCCGTCGGAGAGCACCGCGAGGTTCACAGTCTCGCCGGTCTGCGCCGCTAACTGCCGCGTGATCGCCCGGCTTTCCTGCACGAGATCGAGCCGGGCAGTGGTGGCGCCGGCGAGGCGCAGGATGCCCACCCCCAGGCAGTACTTACCCCGCACGGAGTTCTGCTCCACCAGGCCACGGTTTTCCAGCGCCGAGATGAGTCTGAAAGCGGTCGACTTGTGTACGCCGAGCTCCGCGGCGATGTCGGTCACTCCGGCCACCCCGGTGCGGGCAAGGATTTCCAGCACGGTGACCGCACGGTCCACCGACTGGACGGTGACCGTGCCGCCGTCAGAGCGAGCCGACGTGCTGTTGCTCATGGCGGAACACTAGAGCACATCCGCTCGTCTGACCGCCGTCGTGCCTCGTGCAAGTAGCTGGCACAGAGCAAAAGGGACCGGTAGCTTTCCCGCATCGGCGGTAGGGAGACATGGGAGTGCAGACCATCGAGGAACCCATGTCTTGGTGCGGGCGCACCATCACCCGGGCCCAATCTCCTGCGCACTGGGGCGTTTCCATCGTCGGCAGCGGCGGCTACCTGCCCGGTGTCGGGATCACCAACGAGGAACTTCTCGCCCGGACGGGGTTGGAGACGACGGCCGAATGGGTGCGCGAGCACACCGGCATCGAGAGCCGGCACTATGCCGCGGATTCGCAGGCGACGAGCGATCTCGCGGCCGAAGCCGTCCGCCGGGCATTGGACGACAGTGGTGTCGCGGTCGGTGATGTCAGCCGGATCATCCTCTGTACGACGACCGGTGACTGGACTTCCCCCGCGGCGTCGAACCGCGTCCAGTACCTGCTCGGTGCGCAGTGCCCGGTGGTGGACGTGCAATCGGCGTGCGCGAGTTGGCTGTTCGGGCTGGACATGGGCGCGCGAATGGTGGCCACCGGCCTGCGCAACGTCGTCGTGGTGGGTGCCGATGTGAAGTCCCGGTTCCTGCGCCGCGGCGACCACCGGCTCGGCGTCGTTCTGGCCGACGGCGCCGGAGCCGTGGTCCTGGACGGCTGCGACGCAGCGACCGGTTTCCAGCAGATCGAGCTCTACTCGGACGGGTCCAAGACGGCGAACCTGATCACCCCGGCCGGCGGTTCAGCGCTTCCGGCCAGCCGCGAAACAGTGGATGCGGACCTGCACACGGTTCAGATGGGCGTTCCGGGTGGTGTCGTCAAGCGGCACGCCGTCTTCGCCATGGCACGGCTGGCCGAGCAGGTCTGCGAGCAACAGGGCATCACGCTGGCCGAGGTCGACTGGTTGATCGCGCATCAGGCCAACGGGGCCATCCTGACCGCGCTCATCAAGGAACTGGGGCTGCCGCCCGGAAGAGTCATCAGCACGATCGGCCACTCGGGGAACATCGTGGCGGCGACGCTGCCCTATTCCTTCGACCACGCCGCCCGCGCAGGCAGCTTCCGACCCGGCGATCGGATCGTCTTCACCACCGCCGGCGCCGGCTACAGCGGCGGAGCGGCCCTCTACCAAGTCCCCGGATGAGCCGAGAGCGAGTGAGCATCGCAGCGAGCGCCAGCGAGCGAGCGGTGCGCGGGAGCCGAGCATCGCAGGAGTTGCCTGGCGGGTCCGGCGACGTGACCGGAGCTTGGAAGCGGACCTGCCCGCCGGGCGTCTCCGAGGAGCGGAGGCGACTCGCGCGCGCAGCGCGCCATGACGCAGCGCACGAGGCGAGCAGGCGATGAGCAGGCGACCAGCCCTCGTCATCGGTGCGAGTCGTGGAATCGGCGCAGCCATCGCCGACCGGCTTGCCGTCGACGGGTTCCACCTGATCCTGGTCGGCCGTACCGAGTCCGACCTCGTCAGTGTCGCCGAACGGAATGTCGCGAAGCGCTCGGCGTCCGCCGAGGTCGTGGTCGCCGACATCGGTACGGCGGAGGGCACCGAGGCGGCGGTCGCGGCCGCCATTCGCAGCCAGCCCGAGGTGATCGTGGCGGTCGCCCGCACCAGAGCCCCGTGGAAGCGCGTGTCCAAGCTCGATCCCGGCGAGGTGGGCCGATCCGTCGATCACCACTTGGACCATCTCATCGCCGTCGCCAAGGCCGTGCTGCCTGCGCAACGGGCGGCCGGTTACGGGCGCTGGGTCTTCGTGTCCTCGACCGTCGCGCTGATGGGCGGCCCCGGGCAGGCCGTCTACACGGCACACAAGCTGGCGATGGAGGGATTCAGTCGGACCCTGGCGCTCGAGGAGGGTCGCAACGGCATCACCGCGAACGTCGTAGCCCCCGGTTTCATCGACACCGAGGCGACCCGGACGAACTACCCGGACGATATGTTCGCTGCGCTCTCGGCCATGAACACCGTCGGACGGGCGGGGACAGCGGAAGAGGTTGCCCACATGGTTTCAGCTCTGGCCGATCGGCGGGCCGGGTTCGTCACGGGTTCGACCGTCGTGGTCGGCGGAGGGGTCGAGTTGGCCTGGCCGGCGACGCTGGCGGTGCAATCCCCGGCCTTGGCGGCGCAGTTCGCGGCGGGGGCGGGCACCCGATGATGGAATCGATGACAGTCTGCGGCCGGCTCGAGGAGCGCTCGCGGCTGCACCCGGAGCGGGTCATGTACCGCGTGGGCGAGCACGTCGTGACCTACGGCGAGATGGGCCGCCGTGCCGTGGATGTGGCCGCCGGGCTTACGGCGGCCGGCCTGGCCAGGGGCGACCGGATCGCGGTACTCGCCGAGCAGACGCTGCAGGCTTGGCAGCTGATCTTCGGCTGCGCCCGGGCCGGCGTGGTACCGGTCCTGCTCAACTTTCGGCTCACCCCCGACGAGTTGACCTTCATCACGGCCGACGGTGGCTGCCGGATGCTCCTGTCCACTCCCCTGTTCGGGCCGCTCGCGGCGGCGATATCCGTCGAGCCGGCCGTCGAGCGGCAGGATCTTGCGTCTTTTATCTCCGGTTGCGTGGGCGGCGAGCCACCGGATGTGGACGTGCTGGGCAGTGACGATCTCGTCCAGCTGTACACCTCGGGCACGACCGGACTGCCCAAGGGAGTCCGCATCACGCACGACAATCTGTGGCACCTTTCGCAGGCGGCCTCCAGCGAGCTCGCCGGCTTCGCGGCCGATTCGGTGCACCTCGTCGCGGCTCCCTTGTTCCACGTCGCCGGCTACGCCTACGGCCTGGGCGGTCTGGCCACCGGCTCGCCGAGCGTGCTCATCCCGCTCTTCGACCCGGTCGCCGTCGTACAGGCGATCGAGACCTACCGCTGCACGAACAGCCTGCTGGTCCCCGCCATGCTCCAGGCGATCGTCGAGCACCCGGGGACCGGCACGGCGGACCTGTCCACGATGCGGGGAATCCTGTACGGCGGATCGCCGATGTCCGAGGCGCTCATGCGCAAGGTCGCCGGCCGGTTCCGCTGTGGGCTCTCACAGACTTACGGCCTCACCGAGACGTCTGGCTTCGCCACCCTGTTGCGCTTCGACGACCACGAGGCGGGGATGACCGCGCAGCCCGGCTCGACCGAGGCCGCCCGGATCGCGTCCGCCGGGTACGCCGTACCGGGTTGTGAGGTGGCCGTTGTCTCCGAGGACGGCGGGATGGTCGGCGACGGATCGCCAGGAGAGGTGGTGGTCCGCGGTCCGCTGGTGATGGCCGGTTACTGGAACCGGCCGGAGGCCAACGCCGCGCAACTGGACTCCGATGGCTGGTTCCACACCGGGGACATCGGATACCTGCAGGACGGCTACCTCTTCCTGGTCGACCGGCTCAACGACATGGTCGTGACCAAAGGCGAGAACGTCTTCCCCGGCGAGGTGGAGCGAGTGCTCGCCGAGCATCCAGCCGTGCTCGAGGTCGCCGTCATCGGGGTGCCTGACGAGCAGTTCGGAGAGCGGCTGAGCGCCGTCGTCGTGCTGCGCACAGGACAAGCGCTCACGGTGCTGGAGATGCAGGAATTCTGCCGCCCCCACCTGGCCGGGTTCAAGATCCCTCGTTCCTTGGAGATCGTTGCCGATCCGCTGCCGCGGACCCCGTCGGGCAAGGTGCTGCGCCGCGTCGTACGCGAGCCCTTCTGGGGCGGCCACGATCGTCAGATCCACTGATGACCGAGTCCCCGCGGGCGATGGTCGGCCGAAGCCTTGAGGGCGTCGCGATCCTCGGGACCGCGGCGGTCATTCCCGAGACCGGTGCGCGCCTCGTCGACAACGACGAGATAGACCACCTGCTGACCGGGCGGGGCCAGCGGACCATGTCCGCGGAGTGGCTCGCAATGATGGGCGTCCAGCGGCGGCTGTGGACGTGCGTCCCCGGTGATCCCCCGGCCGTGGACGCCGCGTCCACGGACTCGATGCTCGCCGAGGCAATCGAGGCGACGATCGCCGATGCCGGGATCGACCGGTCCGACGTCGACATGGTCGTAGCGGCGACCACCACGACCTCACGACTGACGACATCGATGGCGGCCGTGGCGACGGGCCGGCTCGGCATGCAGTGCGCCACGATGGAAGTACGGGCTGGTTGCGCGTCGGCCGCGTACGGGCTGGCGACGGCGTACGCGCA
>Ga0136612_10001150_pt1 | contig 11005 bp, 12 predicted proteins | sample AntDryUQ224A2306_2_FD_106644 | JGI IMG/M metagenome (GOLD analysis project Ga0136612, IMG submission 106644) | Polar desert sand microbial communities from Dry Valleys, Antarctica - metaG UQ224A (23.06) | ecosystem: Environmental > Terrestrial > Soil > Desert | place: Antarctica: Dry Valley...
CCGGGACGGTCGCCGCGGCGTGTGGATTCGTACGAGCCAGAAAGGGACGGAGGGCAGCCGTGGTGGATCTGGCTGCTGGCGGTCCTTGCCATCGTTCTTCTGGGGGCGATCGGATTCTTGGCGGCTCAGTTGCTGGGCGGTGGTGCGACGCCGACCCCCAGCCCGTCTGCGGCCGCGGCGACCGTCCCGGCGTGCGAAGGCGTGGCATTGACGACGCTGCGCGGGCAGCTCATCGGCCTCGGCCTGACGCCGGAGGAGGAGCAGGAGAATTCGGCCCAGATCGAGGACGGGGACGTGATCCGCTGCGAGCCGGCGAGCGGCCAGCAGATCGCCGAAGGCGGGACCCTCCGAGTGTTCGTCTCGAGTGGCGAGGAGGAGGTCCAGGTCCCCAGCCTCCGCGGCCAGACACAGGTGCAGGCGGAGGCGACGCTGCGCGAATTCGACCTGGCGGTCGGCGAGATCGACTTCGAACCTGACCAGAGTGTTCCAGACGGCTCCGTCATTCGCAGCGACCCACCGTCTGGTAACACCGTCCCGGCCCGAAGCCAGGTGAACCTGGTCGTCAGCAGTGGCCCGACGCCGACACCGACACCATCCCCGACTCCGACGCCAACTCCCACGCCGACGCCGACGCCGACGCCGACACCCGCGCCGACGCCCACGCCGGTCCCCACACTGCCACCGACGCCAACGCCGGAACCGTAGCCGTAGCCGATGTCCGGCGCGCTCGGTGCTACGATGCGTGCCGTCCCGTTTCCACGCTTGGGAGGAACATTCGTCCAGCCATGGCAACCACCGCCCCGATCTCGGTCGACGAATCGACCTTTGAGTCGGAGGTTCTTCACGCAGACAAGCCCGTCCTCGTCGACTTCTGGGCCCCCTGGTGCGGCCCCTGCCGGCTCGTCTCGCCGGTCGTCGAGAGCTTCGGCGACAAGCACGCCGAGCGGATGCAGGTCGCGAAGGTCAATACCGATGAGAACCAGCAGCTCGCGATGCGCTACAGCATCTTCAGCATCCCGACCCTGATCGTCTTCCAGAACGGCCGCGAGGCCGCTCGGCTGGTCGGCTACATGCCCCAGGAGGTCATGGAGGAGCGGCTCAGCCAGTTCATCGGGTAAAGGCAGCGGCTAAACTCGCGTGCGAGGAGGCTGCCCAGCACCGATGATCATCAAGACCGAGCGCCGGACCGGCGGTGAGCGCCGCGAGGCAAATGACCCCTTCGCGCCGGAACGGCGCGGCGACGATCGGCGCACCATGTGCTGGGAGGTCGAGAACTGCGACCTCACGATCCGATACCGGTGCCCGGCGTTCATCTTGCGTCGCCCGTGCTGGGAGCTGTGGGCGGTCGAGGGCATCGGCCCCGCGCGTGCCTGCTGCCACAACGACAAGGAGTGCGAGCCCGGCCGCTGCGTGATCGCCGAGAAGCGCTTCGCCGGCACTCCGGAGCCGATCACGGTCCACGTCGGACGACGCGGTGTCCCGCTCGGCTACTCGAAGCCGCGACGCCACCACTGCCCGCATTTCTACCTGACACACACCGACAAGGGCCGGGTACCGATCCAGGCCCCGCAACTGATGCGCACACTCATCAAGCAGGAAGGCACGGTGAGCCGATGCGAGCTGCGCGGTGGCGTGCACCTGGATTCCGGCTACGTCAACGACCTGTGCCTGACCGGCCAGTTCAACGACTGTGTCTTCTTCGAGGACGCCGCGGACTGACCGCGTGACCGATCCCGGCCAGCTCAGCTACCCCGCGGCGGTCGCCGCCCTCACCGAGCGTGGCCGCTTCGGGATCAGCATGGGGCTCGGGCGCGTCGAGCGACTGATGGCGGAGGCAGGCCATCCGGAACACATGCTGCGCGGCGCGCTGGTCGGCGGCACGAACGGCAAGGGCTCGGTGGTGGCCATGGTGCGATCGGTTCTCGTCGCCGCGGGCCATCGCGTCGGCACGATGCCGAAGCCGCATCTCGTCGGCTACCGGGAGCGCATCGAGGTCGATGGCGCCCCGATCGCCCCTCGCGATTTCGCGGCGGCCGTGGCGCGCGTGCTGCCGGCCATCGATCGAGTCGCCGAACGGATCGGTCCCCCGACCGAGTTTGAGGCACTGACGGCGGCCGCCATCACCGAGCTGGCGCGACTCCGGGTCGATCTCGTCATCGTCGAGGTCGGAATGGGAGGCCGGCTGGATGCAACGAACGTGCTCGACCTTGGCGTCGCGGCCATCACGAATGTGCAGCGCGACCACGAGGCGTACCTGGGCAACACGCTGAACGCGATCGGTGCGGAAAAGGCAGCCATCATTAAACGTCGCAACCTGGCGGTGACGGGGGCCGCCGGCCGAGGGCTGCGGCCCATCCTCGACCAATGCGCGAGCCTGAAGGTGGATCTTCGCCGAGCTGGGCCTCATCAAGCATTCCGTACGACGCTCCGCCACATGGACTGGGACGGGATCGTGATCGATGCGCACACACCGGGGCGTGAGCTGCGGGACCTCCGCGTTGGGCTCATCGGTGCGCATCAGGCGGAGAATGCCGCGGTGGCCCTCGCCTTGCTCGATGCGCTCATTGCGCGCCACGGTGTAGCGGTGGATGAGGCGAGCATCCGCGGTGGGCTCGCCGCCGCTCGCTGGCCGGGCAGGCTGGAGCTGCTCGACGCTGGCCACGTCGGCCCGCGGCGTGTTCTGCTCGACGGAGCACACAATCCGGCCGGCGCCGCCGCGCTGGCGCGCTCGCTGCGGGACCTCGGCATCCGACGGCCGGTGATCGTGTTCGGCGCCATGCGCGCGAAGCGAGTGCACGCCGTGCTGCGCGCGCTGGCCCCGGTCGATCCGACCTTCATCTTCACCCGGGTCGAAGATCCCGCCGCTCGCGAGCCGGACGAGCTCGCGCGGATCTGGCGTCGCATGGGGGGAGCCCGTGCGACGGCGGTCGCCTCGCCGGTCGAGGCGCTGCGGCGCGCGCACGGCGATCCGGTCGTGGTCGCCGGTTCGCTCTACCTCGTCGGCGCGGTGCGGGGCATGATCACTGGCACGGACGAGGAGGCGTGATGGCACCCGAGCTTCGATGGGGCGAGCGAACCTACCTGATGGGGATCGTCAACGTCACGCCCGACTCGTTCTCGGGGGACGGCCTCGTGGAGTCCGGACTCGAGCATGGCGAGGTCATCGCGGCCGCCCTGGCGCAGGGTCGAGCGATGGTGGCCGGCGGGGCTCATATCCTGGACGTCGGGGCCGAGTCGACTCGCCCGCGCCAGGCGTACGGCGAGCATCCCGAGGTGGATGCAACTACGGAGGCCGAGCTCGCCGTGCCCGTCGTCCGGGCACTCGTGGCCAATCTGGGAGATCGTGCCAGGATCAGCATCGACACCTCCAAGGGCGAGGTCGCGGCGGCCGCGGTCGATGCCGGGGCGACGATCGTCAACGACGTGTGGGCCGCGCGGCGCGATCCCCGCACCGCGGAGGTGGCGGCCCGGTCCGGCTCCCACCTGGTGCTCATGCACAACCGGGATGGCGGCAGTGGCTACCCCGGCGGCGTGTTCGACGCCGTGGTCGACTGGCTCAGGGAGGCGGTCGACGCTGCAATCGCCGGCGGAGTGGCGAGGGACCGGCTCATCGTCGACCCCGGAATCGGCTTCGGCGGCAAGGCGACCGAGGATAACCTCGAGCTGTTGCATCGGCTCGCCGAGTTCAAAGCCGCGCTCGGGGGGCTCCCGGTGCTGGTGGGGACCAGCCGCAAACGATTTCTGGGCGAGCTGCTCGATGGCGCCGGACCCCACGAGCGGATCGAGGGCAGCGCGGCGACAGCGGCGCTGGCCGTGATGGCAGGCGCCGATATCGTGCGCTCGCACGATGTGAGGCCCATCGGCCGAACGCTGCGAGTCGCCGACGCCGTGGTGCGCCGATGAGCCCCGGCGCGCATCCGGATCGGCTCAGCCTGCTCGGCATGCGCTTCGATGCGCGTCACGGCGTGCTCGCCTGGGAGAAGGAGACGCCGCAGCCGTTCGAGGTCGACCTCGTCCTCCACGCCGATCTCGTGCCGGCCGCCGAGCGAGACGACCTGGAAGCCACCGTCGACTACGCGGCGCTCTTCGAGCTGGTACGCGCCATCGTGGAGGAGCGCTCGTTCGACCTCATCGAGGCGCTGGCCGGCGCGATCGCCCGGGCGGCCCTGAGCGCCACCGATCCGGCGGTGGTCGGAGCCGTCGAGGTGCGAGTGCGCAAGCCGAAGGCGCCGATCGACGGCGCCTTCGATACGGTCGAGGCGGCGCTCACGTGGCACCGCCCCGACCCTGCAGGGTGAGCAGCGCGATCAGCCGTCGGCGGGCAGCTCCCCGAGGGTCACATCGACTTCTCGCGCTGAGTTCTCGCGCAGGACGCGCAGCGTGATCGTGTCGCCGGGCGCGTGGGGCAGAATCAGCGTGGATAGATCCGCGTCGGCGCTCAGCTGCTCGCCATCGACCGCGACGATAATGTCGCCGGTCTGAAGGCCCGCCGCCTCTGCCGGGCTGCCCGGGAAGATTGGGTCGCCTCCGCCGTCGGTGGTGCCGATCAGGGCGCCGTACTCGACCGGCAGGTCCTGCTCGGCGGCGAGCGCCGGGTCGACCGGCACATAGTAGACACCGATCCACGGTCGCGTCAGATCCTCGCCGTCGAGCGCTTGCTGCATGATCGGCTTGGCCACGTCGATCGGGATGGCGAAGCCGAGGCCCTGCGCGTTGGTGCTCACGGCGGTGTTCACGCCGATCACCTGGCCCGCGCTATTGACCAGCGGCCCGCCGGAGTTGCCGGGGTTGATTGCGGCATCGGTCTGGATCAGGTTATTCAGGGTCTCGGCACTGGTCTGGGTCGCGTCGGAAGCCGTGATCCGCCGGCCCAGTCCGGAAACGACGCCGGTCGTGACCGTGTTCTCATAGCCGAGCGGGTTGCCAATGGCGATCGCCACTTGGCCAGGCTCGAGCTGTGCCGAGCTGCCGATGGGCGCGACGGGGAGGTCCGACGCATCGATCTTGACGATGGCGAGATCGGTGAGGGTGTCGATCCCGTAGACCTCGCCGGGGAACTGGCGGCCGTCGTTGAGGACGACGACCAGCTCGGACGCCTCCTCCACCACGTGGCGATTGGTGAGGATCCATCCGTCGGGGTCGTAGATGAAGCCGGAGCCGGTGCCGCTTGCGCTTCCCAGCACACCCCCACCGGACGACTGGATGGTCACCACCGCCGGCGTGACCTCGTCGACCGCCTCGATCACCGCGCTCGACTCATCGATGCGCACGTCGCTGACGTTGTCCGCGTCGGGCGTGGCGGCGACATCCCCGGTCGGGACGCTCGGCTGTTCGATCATGTTCGAGACGGCGATCGCCGAAAGCGCGCCCGACAGGATGCCGGCAACGACCGCGATGGCGATGATGGGGAGCGCGGACAGTCCGCGTCGGGGAGCCGGCGCGGGACTCACATGGGCCGGCCGGCTCGTCCACGCCGGTGCTGCCTGCCAGCCAGGCCGCGTGTCGTGCGGAGGAATTGGGCCGTAGCGCTGGACCTCGACCGTCTCGGTCGGGTCGCGGTCGCGATCGGTGGGTCTGGTCGGTTCGTTGGTGGTCATCGCCGTTGGTTCATCCTACGTTGCGTGCTGCCTCATGGGGCGGGCAACGATCACGATGGACCGGCCGGATTGCGGTCAGGTTGGCCGGCGCGTGAAGTTTCGTTGACCTTCTCCTCAGCCGGTGGCAGCGTGATTCGAACGGCAGTCCCTTCGCCGACCACGCTGGCGATGTCGATCTCGCCGCCGTGCATCTCGACGATCGAGCGCACGATCGCCAGTCCCAACCCGCTTCCTGACGCGCGTGCATCGCCGGTGTTCGTGCCACGATAGAACCGTTCGAAGACCCGCGGCAGCTCCTCGGCCGGGATGCCGGGCCCGGTATCACGCACCTCGATGGTCGGAGGCTGCTCGCCTTCGGATAGACGGACCGATACGGCGCCGCCGCGCGGTGTGAACTTCAGCGCGTTGCCGATCAGGTTGGTCAGGAGCTGCACGATTCGCTCGCGGTCGAAGCGCAGCTCCACCGGATCGGCAGGAACGAAGCTCTCCAGCCCGATGCCACGCGCGACGGCAACCTCGGAGAGCGCCTGCACGACCGCCTGGATCGGATCGCGCAGGTCGCCGTCGCGCATGTCGAGCGGGAAGATGCCGGCGTCGATCCGCGACAGGTCGAGCAGGTTCGTGCTCAGCCACTCGAGGCGCCCGATCTGCTCCGTCGAGCGCTCCAGGAACTCGACGCGAGTGACCTCGTCGACCTGGCCGTCGCACTGCAGCTCCGTGTACATGCGCAGCGCCGCAATGGGCGTTCGCAGTTCGTGGCTCACGTCGGCCACGAACTCGCGCAGGCGGTCGCGGTCGGCCTCCAGCATGCGCAGGGTCCCGGACAGCCGATCGGCCATCACGTTGAACTGGGCAGCCAGCTCGTCCACCTCCAGGACACCCGATGCCGTCGCACGTTCGTCGAGCTGCCCGAGCGCCACGCGTCCGGCGACGCCGCGCAGGCGATGGATCGGCGCCGTCACCCGCCGAGCTGCGACAATCCCGAACACGACGGCAGCCACGAGCGCGAGCAGCCCGGCGCCGAAGATTGCGGAGCGAATCTGTCCGATGGTTGCCTCGCGGGACGTGTACGGGTCGCTGATTGCAATCGTCAGGAACGCGCCGGGCTCGTCGGCCAACAGGCCGGGACCTCGAAACTCGAACGGCAGTGCCTGCCGCGCGACCTCGGCATCCAGGGTCAGACCCTGCTGCCGGAGCTGGGCTCTGTCGGGCGGAGACGCGCGGGCCACGACCCGACCATCGGCGTCGGTGATCTCGACGGTGGCAGGAACCAGCACGGTCGCCGCGAACTCGGTGATCGGCAGCAGCACCTGCGCATTGCGGATCTCGGGCGCGTTGGAGCCGGGGCCCTTCTCCTGGGCAAGGATGTCGATCAGCAGGCGGGTGGAAACGAGCGCCGAGCTCAGCCGCTGTCGGGTCTGCTCGGCAAAGTAGCCGGGAAGGATCTGGTTGATCGCGATCGCGGACACGACCAGACCGACCAGGGCCACCGATCCGATGGCCAACACGAGGCGCGTGTTGAGGCGCTGAAAGACCGCTGCCCAGCCGCGCGGAAGGTGGAGCCGGCCGGTCGGCTCAGGGCGGTCGGCCTCAGTCCTCGGCGAAGGCATACCCGACGCCCCTCACCGTGCGGATGTAGCGAGGCTGGGCCGGATCGGGCTCGATCTTGTCGCGGATGTGGCTGATATGGACGTTGATGGTCCGCTCGTCCTGCTCGAGGGCGTCATCGTAGTCACGCACCAGCTCGAGCAGCTGCCCGCGTGTGTAGACGCGTCCAGGTCGCGCGGCCAGGTGCCGCAGCAGGTCGAATTCGGTCGTCGTCAGGCCGATCCGGTCGCCGTCCCGCGTCACGCGTCGGCGCTCCAGATCGATGACCAGGTTCTTGCGCCGCAGCGTCCGTCCGGTCTCGGTGTCGGCAAGCTCGCCATAGGCTCGACGCAGCAGCGCCTTGATGCGGCTCACGAGCTCGCGAACGCTGAACGGCTTGACGAGGTAGTCATCGGCACCCATCTCGAGCCCGACCACCTTGTCGACCTCGTCCGAGCGAGCCGTCAGAAAGAGAACGGGTGCGCGCGTCTCACGCCGCAGCTGGCGCAGCACCTCGAATCCGTCCATCCCCGGCAGGCGCACGTCGAGCACAACGAGGTCGGGGGCCGTATCGGCAAAGTTGGCAAGGGCGTCCTCGCCGGTCGGCTGGACGCTCACGGCGTAGCCCTCGCGCTCGAGCGCAACCTGGACACCGCGAGCGACGGCGGGTTCATCCTCGACGATCATGATCGTACCGGCCATGCGGGGCAGTATAGGAACCAAGCTGCCTCGCGAATCTCGACCGACATGTCGGGCCACGCCGCGTGTTTGCCCCAGGTGAGGTTCCGCGGTACCATTCCGCCTCGCACACAGACGACCAGTTCGGCGCTGCCCGCCGCTCGACGAGAGCGACCGAGGCGCCCGACACCAGAGAGGACCCACCACCACCGATGGACCTGGAGCTCACCCTCGACGCGCGTGAGGCGCAGGGAAAGGCCAACAAGCGGCTTCGCCGCGAGGGCTTCGTGCCCGGCGTCGTCTATGGCAAGGGCGAGGACTCGACCAACGTCCAGGTCGAGGCGAAGACCTTCGAGACCCTCTACCGCGCCGCCGGGAAGACCTCCGTGGTGAAATTCCGACTTCCCGGGTCCAGCCGGGCCACGAGCGGGTTCATCAAGGGCGTTCAGCGCCATCCCTTGAGCCGCCAGGCCATCCACGTCGACTATTACCTCGTCAACCTGAACGTCGAGATGGAGGTCGACGTGCCGCTCGTCTTCGCCGGCGAGGCACCGGCGGTCGAGGCGACCGGCGGCACGCTGCTCCACAACGTCTCGAGCATTCACGTCAAGGCGCTGCCGACCGACATTCCGCATGAGATCACCGTCGACGTTTCGGTGCTGAAAAGCCTCGACGTGGCCATTCACGTCAGCGACCTCAATCTCAATCGCGATCTCGTGACCGTCATGACCGATGGCGAGACGCTGGTTGCGACCGTCGTTCCGCCGCGCGTCGAGGAAGAGCCGGAGCCGGTCGTCGCCGAGGGCGATGAGGCCGAAGGCGAAGAGGGTGCAGAGGGCGAAGAGGGTGCCGACGGCCAGGCCGCCGAGGGTGGCGAGCCGACCGAAGAGTCCTCCGAATCCTGACCGCCGGGGCGATCGGCTATTCGCCGATGAGCCCCTGGACCTCGGTGCGGATCGCTTCGATGTCCGGCTCGAGGATGTAGCCGCGTCCGTCCCCACGGTCGCCCTCGAAGGTGATCAACGGCGGCTCGATCAGCACGTTGCGGACATCCGCATCGGACGCGCGTCGTGCGAGCTCGAGCAGGGTCGGCAGCTGGTCGAGCGGCAGATCGGTCTCCAGAGACTCGAGCGAGTCGAGCACCTGCCGCAGGTCGAGCTCGGTATCCGGCGCGACAAGCTTCTCGACGAGGTTGACGAGCACCTCCTGCTGGCGACCCATGCGACCGTAGTCCTGGTCGACACGCGTGCGGACGTAGTTCAGCGTGGTCGGGCCATCCAGCATCTGATCACCGGGCTGAAGGTCGAGATCCACGATCGGGTCGACGAGCGGTTCGGGCGGCGAGACCTCGATCCCACCGGCCGCGTCGACGATCCGAGAGAAATCGTCCATGTCCAGCACGACGTGAGCATCGACCGGCACGCCGTACAGCGTCTCCATTGCCCCTCGCAGCTCGTCGATGCCGCGATCGCGGAACAGGCTGTTGATCTTTCCCTGCCAGGTGTCTCCGCCGGCCAGCGGCATGTCCACCGTGTCACGCGGCAGCGACAGGAGTGTCAGCTCTGACTGGTCCGCCGAAACGCTCACCAGCATGAGGGCATCGGTATTCGGAGTGGCCCCATCCTGCTCGCGCCCCTCATTCAGGTCCGTTCCAACGTAGAGGACCGTCCACCGCCGATCCAGCAGATCGGCCGCCAGCGAGGAGCTCGCGGAGGGCTCGGCACTCGCCGGCGCACTCGGGGAAGCGCCCGATGACGGATCCTCGGAGCGGGGGAAGACCAACAGGCCGATCACGGCCGCGAGGACGACGATCGCGAGGCCGATCCCGATGGCTGCGTTGCGTTGCATGCCCACATTGTGCCGACTTCCGGATGGCATCATTGGCCCCGCATGACCGAGATCGAACCGATCACCGTCGCGGACTACGAGCAACTGGCGCGCGCGAGGATGGCACCGGCGGCATGGGACTACTACGCCGGTGGCGCCGGCGACGAGTCGACGATGGCCGACAATAGCCTGGCCTGGAACCGGTTCCGCCTTCGGCCCCGCGTCCTGGTCGACGTTTCAGTGGTCGACCTGGCGACGGTCGCCTTCGGCGCGGCGCTCTCCCATCCATTGATCGTCGCGCCAACCGCGGCCCATGACCTTGCTCATCCGGACGCCGAGTCGGCCACGGCGCGCGGTGCGGCCGCCGCTGGAGCGCTCATGACCCTGTCGACCATCTCGTCGCGACCGATGGAGGAAGTCGCCGCTGCGATCCCCGACGCCCCACGCTGGTTCCAGCTGTACGCCCCTGCGGACCGCGACGCCTGCGCCGCCCTCGTGCGGAGGGCCGCCGATGCCGGCTACTCGGCGCTGGCCGTCACCGTGGACCTGCCGCTGCCCGGCAACCGCGAGCGTGACCTGCGCAACGGATTCGCGGTCGACCTCGGCGTGCACCTGCCGCCCGACCAGCCGGTCGACCCGACACCGGCGTCGTGGTGCTGCCGACCATGGATTGGGGCGAGCTCGCCTGGCTGCGTTCGGTCTCGCCCATCCCCGTGATCGCGAAGGGCATCCTCCGCGCCGATGACGCGCTACGCGCGCTCGAGACCGGCTGCGATGGCGTCTGGGTCAGCAACCACGGCGGACGGCAGCTGGACACATCGATCGCGACCGCCGAAGCACTGCCTGAGATCGTCGAGGCCGTAGGCGGCCGGACCCTGGTCGGGGTCGACGGAGGCGTGCGCCGCGGGATCGACGTCCTCAAGGCGTTGGCACTTGGGGCCGACTTCGTGGCAATCGGGAGACCCGCGCTGTGGGGCCTGGCCGTTCGCGGCGACGCGGGCGTGCAGCACGTGATGGAGATCCTGCGCGACGAGCTCTCGCTGGCGATGGCACTGGCAGGCTGCCGAACCATCGGCGAAATCATGCCCGACCTCGTCGTCCGGGCTTGACGACTTCACTAGCGTCGAGATATGGATCACTCAGCGCAGCCACCCGTCTCGCTCAACCGCCTCGCCGCCCGCGCCACGACGCATTGCCTGACCGGATGGCGCTGGCGATTGCCTGGCTGGTGGCCTTCCCGGTGAACCGCTGGCTCCTCGCTCGAGGGCGGGGCCACGCCGTGGTCCCCGGGAGCAACTGATGGTGGAGCCGAGAGC
>Ga0136612_10001151_pt1 | contig 11002 bp, 8 predicted proteins | sample AntDryUQ224A2306_2_FD_106644 | JGI IMG/M metagenome (GOLD analysis project Ga0136612, IMG submission 106644) | Polar desert sand microbial communities from Dry Valleys, Antarctica - metaG UQ224A (23.06) | ecosystem: Environmental > Terrestrial > Soil > Desert | place: Antarctica: Dry Valley...
GCCTCGGATGTCGATGTGGTAGTCGCACCCTTCGCTGTCGAGGCAGGAAGTGCGGATCTCGTCGTTGCCGCACCCGCTCCGTGCGAGGTCGCCGAGTTGCGCAACGCGAACGAGCACCGGCTACGCGACGGCGTCCCCTGGCTCGCGGTCTGGCCGGACGACGGACGCTGCACCGCGGTTGGCCCGCTCCACGTTCCCGGTCAGACCGCCTGCCACGAGTGTTACCTCCTGCGTCGCGCCGCGACGTCCGGATACGAGAGCGACTTCGGGCTCGTCGAGGCACGGCCGGTCGCCGCTCCGATGCCGGATGCGATCGGTGCGATCGCATCCGGTCTCGCGGCTCTGATCTGCATCCGCTGGCTCGGCGCCCGCGATGCGACTTTGACCGGCGTTCTCTTCGCCTTCGAGGCGAACGGCACCCCGGGGCTCACACGGCACCGCATGCTCCGCGTCCCACGCTGCTCGGCGTGCGGCGTATCGGTTTCCCCTCCCAACCCGTGGTTCAAGCGGTTCGGTGCTTGACCTACTCGACAGCCCGCCGACGCCGGTCGATGACTCGCTCGCACGGCTCGAGGCCGCGGTCTCGCCGCTCGTGGGCATCGTTCGCGACGCGTCACCGCTCATGCCTGCGGCCGACGAGCCGCGCCTGCACGCGTTCGCGTGTGCGCTCGCGAGCTCGCTCGGCACGACGGGCGCGGCGACAGCCGAACACGCAGGCTCCGCCCACGTCTGCGCCGCACGAGCCCGAGCCGCCTCGATCGGCGAGGCGATCGAGAGGTACTCCGCCACGTTCGTTCCCGCCGGACTTGCGCTCCTTAGTGCCGCAGAACTGGGCGATGACGTCGTCCAGCCGGAGACGTTCGCGCTCTTCCACGACCGGCAGTTCGTACCCGGCTTTCCATTCGCCCGCTTCACTCGCTCGACGCGGCTCTCCTTCGTCGAGGGGTACTCGCTCCTGGACGCGCGCCGTGTACTGCTCCCCGCACAGCTGGTCTACCTCCACCAGCCCCAACCCGAGCAGCCCCTCGTCGGATACCCGACGAGCAACGGGCTGGCCTGTGGGCCAACACTCGCGGAGGCTGTCCTCAACGGCTTGCTCGAGCTCGTCGAGCGGGACGCGATGATGCTTGCCTGGTCGAACCGGCTTTCGCTTCCTTGTCTGTCATGGCAAGAAGACGACCGGATCCGGGAGCTGGACCGCCACGCGTTCGCCCCCACGGGGCTCGACTACTCGGTGGTCGACACGAGCGTGTTCTTCGGTATCCCCGCGACGATCGGGATCGTCCACGCACCGGCCGGCGAACGCGCGGCCTTCGCGGTTGGAGCTGCGTGCGCATCGTCGATCGTCGATGCGTGGCGAACGTGTCTGGCGGAGGCGTTCAGCGTCCACCGTTGGCTCCGAACGGTTCTCCAGGCCGACCCTGGCCTCCACGTCGACGCGCCCAGCGACGTCATGAGCCTCGAGGATCACATGCTCTACTTCGAAACTCCGGAGCGAGCCGGCGAAGCCGGGTTCCTCGACACGTCGCCGGTGCAACGTGAGACACACGCGATAGAAGAGCTCTCCGGGACGCCGAAGGAGCAGATCGTCGACATCGTCCGTCGGCTCGATCGGCAAGGCGTGTCCGCGTACGCAGTGGACGTCACCTCGCCGGATGTCGAGGAGCTCGGGCTCAAGGTGGCTCGGGTGATCGCGCCCGAGCTCCTCGCACTCGACGTGCTGGGTGTGGCGCCGTACCGCGGAGGAGAGAGACGCTACAGGGCGTCCTTCGAGGCGGGGCTCCTCCCTGGGCCGCTCACGTTCGGCGAGCTCAACCCCCTCCCCCACCCGTTCCCGTGAAGCAGCCGGCGCCGCAGACACCGTCGCTCGGAACCTGGGTCTATGGGACGGACTCGATCCCCGACGACGACCCAACCGAGGGATTCCACGAAGCGTCGCGTCTCTATCAGGACGTGATCGATCCGAACCTCGCCGGTGGCTCGCTCCTCACCCGCAGCAGCGAGCTACGAGCGAGTGTCACCCGCGCGGTACGTCGGCGAACAGGACTTTCGTCTGTGGCGCTCCGGGAGCCGCTTCCGCTCGCGACGACCCTCGGGTCGGCCGTCCGAGCACGTCGATCAGCGCGGGCGTATGGGCCCGGATCGGTATCGCTCGCCGAGCTGTCGACCTTGCTCGGCTCCGCGTACGGCCTCACGGGCGCCGCGGAGGAGATCGGCCAGCCGCTTCGGGCCGTTCCCTCGGGCGGTGCCTTGTACCCACTCGAGCTCTACCTCGCGGCGCTGAACGTGGACGATCTGGAGCCGGCGCTCTACCACTACGACCCGCTTCGGAATGTCATCGAACGGCTCCGTTCGCTCGCAGCCAACGAGCTCGCCGGACTGACCCCGTACGACGAGCTCCTGGTGCCGAGTGCGTTGGTGACGATGATCACCGCGGTGTTCTGGCGCTCGCGCTTCAAGTACGGGCCGCGGTCGTATCGCTTCGCTCTCCTGGAGGCGGGTCACGCCGCTCAGAACTACGTGCTCGCAGCCACCGCGCTCGACCTGGATTCGTGCCCCGTGGGCGGGTTCTACGACCGCAAGGTCGACTCGTTTCTCGGGGTCGACGGCCTCTACGAAGCGTCGCTCTACCTGCTTCCGGTCGGGGGACGGGAACGATGACCGCCCTTCGACTGATCGGCTGGACGGCAACCGCCGTCGTCGTCGTTGCCGTCGCGCCACCGGTCGCGCCGCTGCTCTCTCAACCCGTTCCCGCGGTGCCGGCGGGCATCGCGAGCGGTGCCCTCCTGTTCGCCGTCCTCGCGCGGCGCCCCATCTCGCTGTCGACGCTCGCAACAGTCCCACGCGCGCGGCTCGCTGCACGCGCCATCGTGCTCACGGTCAAATCGTTCCAGGAAGAGGCCATCTGGCGCGCGCTCGTGCTCGGCGGGCTGATCGGGACGCTCGGCCGTGTCGGGGCGCTGGTCACGAGCACTGCGCTCTTTGCGGCGGCTCACGTTCGTGGGCAGGGACGCCATGCGGTCGTCCATCTCGCGACGGGGACGGCGTTTGGCATCGCCTACCTTGCGACTGGGCGCCTCGAGACGGCAATCGCGACACATACCGCCTACAACGTGCTTGTCGGCGCGGGTCTGTTGACGACCACGACTATGTCCCTTTCGGCCAGTAGCGGGTCTGTAGTTCGAGTCGTACGATCGACCGTGCCGTCGTTCCACGACATACCGGAGGCGCAGACCCTGTCGTCGATGCCAGCTCCGTACGCTCGCCTCGAAGCCGCGACCAAGTCGTTCGGCGAGACGCGGGCGCTCGAAGCCGTCGACCTCGACCTCCGGCCCGGCGAGATCCTCGGTCTGCTCGGCCCGAACGGAGCCGGCAAGTCGACGGCAATCGGGTTGTTGCTCGGGCTCCGGCGACCGGACACGGGTCTTGCACTGCTGTTCGACCAGGATCCGCGTAACGTCGATGCGCGGCGCCGGATCGGCGTCGTGCTCCAAGAGGCTCATTTCCCGCAGGTGCTGCGCGTGCGGGAGGTAGTCGACCTGGTACGCGCCCACTTCCGTGACGCCGCACCTCGCGACGACCTGCTCGAGCGACTCGATCTCACAGACCTCCGTGATAGGCAGGTCGGCGGCCTGTCCGGTGGACAGAAGCGACGGCTCGCGGTCGCGTTGGCCCTCGCCGGACGTCCGTCGGTGCTCTTCCTCGACGAGCCCACGGCCGGGCTCGACGCCAATGGAAAGCGAGCGCTCTGGCGGGAACTCTCCGCGTTTGCCGCCGCGGGGGGCGCCGTGCTCCTGACGACTCAGCAACTCGAGGAGGCCGAACGGTACGCGACCCGGCTCGTCGTGCTCGCACGAGGACGAGTCCTCGTCGAGGGAACCGTCGGTGAGATACGTGCACGGGCTGGCAAGGCGCGCGTCAGCCTGTGTGCCGATCGGTTGCCGATGCGGCCGGAGGCCGACAGCGCCGAGTCGATCCGCGGCCGCCACGTGGTCTACGTCGACGACCCCGAGGCGTTCATCTCGGAACTCGTGCGCGCGGGAATCTCCTTCAACGAATTAGAGGTGACTCGCGTCCGTCTCGAGGACGCCTTCGTCGCCCTGACGGAGGAGGACCGGTGAATCTCGCCTTCGCACATGCGAGATCGGAGACGACGCAGTTGCTCCGGATTCCTGCCTACTGGGTGTCCACGATCGCGTTCCCCATCGTCATGCTCCTCCTTTTCGGACGACGATCCAGCGACGACGGGCCCGAGCGACTCCTCGCCGGCTTCGCGGCGATGGCCGTCCTGGGAGTGGCGTTCTTCCAGTTCGGGCTGGGTGTGGCAGCAGATCGGATGTTCCAGTGGGAGACGTATCTCCGCACCCTGCCAGCCGGCGCTGGCACACGGCTCTTCGCGAGGCTGCTATCGGCGTTGTGCTTCACGGCGTTCACGGTTGCCGCCGTCGGTCTCGTCGCTTCGCTTGCCTTCGACGCGTCGATACCCGTCTGGCGCTGGGTCTTGCTCGTCACGGGACTGTTGCTCGGCGGGATTCCGTTTGCGCTGCTCGGCGTCACGCTCGGGTACTGGTTGCCGCCGCGCGCGGCGCTTCCCGTCGCAAACCTCGTGTTTCTACCGCTCGCGATCGGTGGCTCGCTCTGGGCGCGCCCGTCCGCTGACATTCCCCGGGAGGCTGACGTCGCATCACAGCTCCTACCGACACGCAGCTGGATCGAGATCCTGGATCCGATCGCAACGGGCGACGGCTCGATCCCGCCCCATCATGTCGCCGCACTCGCCTCATGGACAGCCCTCTTCGGCGCGCTCGCCTGGTGGGGTTTTCGCCGCGACGAGGGTGAGCGCTTCCGCTAGTGGCCTTCGGGACGGAAAGGCAAGCCGAGGGTTCGCGCGAGCCCCCGCCCTCGCGGCGATCTCGGCCGGAACGGCGTCGAGCTCGTCCGCGGCCTTCGCCGTCGCAGTCACCGTCTGAGAGGAAGCGTGCGGCAGCTCACGTGACGACGGCCTCAGCTGTCTGCGCCCGCGCGAATGCGACGAACGCGTCGGCGACGCGTGTCCCGACGCGGTTCGTCCCTCGCACGAGCACGATCTCGCGGCGGGCATCCATGCCCTCGAGTCGTGCTTCTGCCAGTGTCCCCCCGGCGAGCTCGGACTCGACGGACGCGCGGGAGATGAACGTCACCCCGTAGCCGGCGAGCACCGCGCTGCGAACGGACTCCTGGAGACCGAGCTCGAGGCGCACGTCGAGATCGCGGAGACGCAGACCGAGCCTGCGGAGCTCGTCGTCGACCACCTGCCTTACGCCTGCGCCCTCCTGCATCACGATCAACGGCTCGCGCCGCAGGGCTTCGAGATCGACGGTCTGTCCTGCGAACGGGTGCGACGGAGGACAGACGAGGATCACCTCGTCGCGCGTGAACGGCTCGAAGCGCACCGCGCGGTGGCGCTTCGAGGCTCCGACGATCCCCAGCTCGAGCTCGCGGTCGGCGACGAGGTCGACGACCGTCTGGGTGTCGTGCACCTCGAGCGAGACCCGCACCGCGGGGTTGAGACGCTGGAACTCGCACAACAGCAGCGGGACGACGATCGCCGCCGGCCCGGTCGATGCGCCGATCGAGAGCAAGCCGCCGAGCTCGCCCGCCCCCTCCGCGGTGACCTCGTCGAGCAGGTGCTCCTCCAGCTGGAGCATCCGCTGTGCGCCCCGATACAGGCGCCAGCCTGCTTCGGTCGGCTCGACGCGACGCCCCGAGCGGTCCAGCAGCTGCGAGCCCAGCCGCTTTTCGAGCGATCGCACCTGGAGTGACACGGCGGGCTGCGTGACACCGAGCCGTTCGGCAGCCTGCGAGAAGGAGCGTCGCTCGACCACCGCGCAAAACGCCGCAAGCTGCCGCGTATCCATAAGTATAGCTTATCAAGCGTATGCGACGCACGAGCGCTCGTGCGCGCTCGGCGCGTCCCGCGGATACTGATGCTCATGCAGACGGTCAGCACCCGTGCAAGGCGAGGCTCGTAGCCGTGCGCGTCTGGATCGACGTGACGAACTCCCCGCAGGTGCTCTTCTTCCGACCCCTCGTCCGGCTGCTGGAAGAGCGTGGCGCGGACGTCACGATCACGGCACGTGCTTTCGCACAGACGCTCGAGTTGCTCGAGCACGCGTCGCTCGAGCACGCCGTCGTCGGGCCGCCGCACGGTGGCGCCGCGCGTGGCGCGAAGGCGCGGGCGATGGCGCACCGCCTCCGCGACCTGCGGCGCTTCGCCCGTCCTCGCCGGTTCGAGCTCGCGCTCTCACACGCGTCGCACGAGCTCCCTCTGGCCGCACGGTCGCTCGGGATCCCATCGGCCTATGCGTTCGACTACGAGTTCGCGCGCGTCCAGCACACGCTCGGCTCGCTGGCCGCGACCCGTGTCGTCGTGCCCGAGGCGATCCCGCAGGGCAGGCTCGATGCGCTCGGCGCCCGCTCGCGCAAGGTGCGCCGCTACCCGGGCTTCAAGGAGCAGTATGCGCTCGCCGGTCTGACTCCGGGTGAGGGCGTCCTCGCAGAGCTGGGGGTGGACGGCGAGCGGGTGCTGGCGGTCGTGCGTACGCCACCCGAGGTCTCGCTCTACCACCGACACGGGAATGTGCTCTTCTCCGCGGTCGTCGAGCGGCTCGGCCGCGACCACGATGTCCACGCCGTCGTGCTGCCGCGCACACCGGCGCAGGCACGAACGTTGCGCGCACTCGGGCTTCCGTCGCTGATCGTCCCCGAGCGCGCGATCGACGCGCCCGCGCTCATCGCGCTCGCCGACCTCGTCGTCTCGGCGGGTGGCACGATGAACCGCGAGGCGGTTGCCCTCGGTACGCCCGTGTGGACGACCTTCGCAGGTCGCATGGGCGCGGTCGACGAGAGCTTGATCGCGGCAGGTCGCCTGCACGAGCTCCGGAGCGTCGACGAGCTCGAGGTGGTCCGCCGGCCCTCCTTCGAGGCGCCGCCGCGCCGCGATCCCGCTCTACTGCTCGATCTGCTGCTCACCGCGCTCGAGCGCTGACCGACTACCTCGCAGAGGTCGTTAGGGTGTCCGCTGACGCGCACATGCGCAGAGCGAAAGGGGGAGAAGGATGCGAAAACGAACACTCGCGCTCGTCGCGACCGTGACCCTCGCCGCTACCGCCACGACCGTGGCGCTTGCCGGCGACAACGGCAGTGGCTTCAAGACCTCGCAGGCCTCGATGCTGACGATCGGCGACCGGTCGGACGTGACGTTCGCGCCGATCGCGACGGTCGGCGAGATCCTGCCCGGCAAGCACCGATTCGAGTCGATCCCGGACGGGATCGCCTTCCGCACACGCGGCCAGGGCCGGGTCGACGTCTACGTGAACCACGAGACCTCGACCGTGCCGTTCCCGTACAACCCGACCGCGCCGACCGAGGCGAACTCGCAGAACGACTTCCTCAACTCGGAGGTCAGCGTGCTGTCGCTCAACCAGCACAGCGCCGGCGTGCTCAAGGCCGGAGACGCGATCTCGAGCGAAGAAGGCTTCCAGCGGTTCTGCTCGAGCTTCCTCGCGTGGACGGAGCAAGGCTTCGACCGCGCGATCCTGTTCACCAACGAAGAGGCGGTCGACTGGGTCAACCGCAGCGGCAAGGCGTGGCCGGCCACGATCGGCGCGCCGGAGGCCCGCCAGGCTGGGGTCGTCGTCGCTCATGACATCAAGTCAGGGACGACGAGGCCGATCTGGGGGATGGGTCGGCACAATCACGAGAACTCGGTCGCATTGCCGGGCTTCGGCGAGCTCGTGCTGCTCTCGGGGGACGACACGTTCACGAACAACCCGTCGCAGTCGCAGCTCTACTCGTACATCGCAGAAGACACGGACGCCGTGTGGGACGACGAGGGCGATCTGTGGGCCTTCGTCTCGGACGACCCGGCGTTCGACGAGTACGAAGACTTCGACCTCAGCAGCACGAGATCCATCGCGGGCCGTTTCGTCATGGTGCCGAAGAGCATCGCCACCGGTCGCCGCGCAGACGGAACCGACGTGATGGCCGCCGACTTCGGCTATCCGCGGCCGCCGAACGACGGCACCTGGCAACGTGACCCGGCCGGAGTTGGCGTCGACGGGCCGCAATGGGTGCTCGACTACTGGTCGAAGACCAACAATGTGTTCCGCTTCGTCCGGGTCGAGGACATCGCCTACGACAAGCGGCCCGGAATGGGGAATGTCGTCTATGTCGCCGACTCGGGGCGAGGCACCGCGACAGTGCCGCCCACGCCGCCGCAGAATCGGCGCTCCACCAACGGCCGCATCTGGAAGCTCGTGCTCGACCCGACGAACCCGCGGCGCGTCCTCTCGCTCTCGATCTTCGTCGAAGGCGACGACAGTCCGGTGAAGACGCTCGGCGAGATCCACCAGCCCGACAACCTCGAGACGACGGCGACGAGCCTGCTCGTCACGGAGGATCCCGGCTCGAGTCAACAGTTCCCGTTCGGCTCGACCGACCCGGCCGCGACGACGGCGCGACTGTGGCGGGTCACGATCGCAAGCGGCGCGAAAGAGGTCGTGGCGAAGGTCGACCAGCTGGCCGACGAAGGCCCCACCGACGTCGACTCGGCCGCGAAGGGCAATCTCGGCGCCTGGGAGTCGAGCGGCGTGATCGACGCATCGGCGGCGTTCGGCGCCGGAGCGTTCCTCGTCACCGTCCAGGCGCACACACTCTGGGTCGACAAGGCGCCCGGCGATGACAATGTCGCCCCGGCCGGCCCGGACTTCACGTACAAGCGGGAGGGTGGCCAGCTCGTGCTCGTCCGGATCCCGGGCGCGTAGGCCTGTCGAGGGCGGGGCGCCGATCGGCGCCCCGCCCTCGAGCTCACAGCTCGACCACGAACCCCGGCCCGCCGGCGAAGAGGCAATGATCGATGTTCCACGCCCGCCCACCCGCGTAGACGAGCGGCTCGGTGATCTCGGATGGCTCGCGACCGGTGACGAGCGCGATCGGGGTGTGACCGTGCACGACGCGCGTTCCACCGAGGGCGGCGAGCACTCGGTCGAGCCTCGCCGGATCGCGGAACGCCTCGCGGTCGGAGGTGATGTCGAGCAGATCGCCGAGCGCCGCGGCGTTTCCGCCCGCAAGCACGGAGCCGACCCGGCCGGTGACCTCCTGACGAGTCGAGCCCAGCTCGAGATAGAGGTCGGTGTCGGCGTGTACGAGCAGCGTGTCGCCCTCGAGTGCGACCGGCGGCAGGCGCCGAAGCCAGTCGAGCTGCGGTGGTTGCAACGCCTCGAGATCGGACGGCTGGCCGCCGTTGAGGAGCCAGATCTGGCGAAACGTGGTGCCGTCGGGCCAGACGGAGAGCTCCCCGTGAAGCGCCGTCGCGATCAGCAGGACCTCGTGGTTTCCCAGTAGGCAGCGAGCGGCACCATCGGACTCGCGCTCGAGCGCCATCGCAAGCTCGATCGCGCCGATCCCGTCCGGCCCCCGGTCCGCGAGATCGCCGAGCAACCACAGGCGGGCGTCTTCGCCGCACCAGCGATCGGCTGCGTCGAGGAGACCCGAGTCGCGGAGCAGGCGGGCGAGCGTGTCGCGGTGGCCGTGCGTGTCGCCGACGGCGAAGACGGGGGGCGACAACGTCCCTACCCGACGTGCTCGGGCTCGACCGGCACGCGGCGCGGCTCGCTGACGAGGCGGTCGAGCGTGGCGAGCAGCCCGAACGAGTCGCCGTCCTGGACGAGCCTCTCGAGCAGCGTGAGCTCCCCGTGCAACCAGCCGGCATCGACGGGGGGCCGCGTCAGGCGCATGATCGCCACGTGCGGGCTCGGGCTCGCGACCTCTCCGTCGCCGACGAGGACTTCGTGGATCTTCTCGCCCGGCTCGGGGCCGGTGAGCTCGATCGCGACATCCTGGCCGGGCTCCTTGCCGGAGAGCCTGATCATCTTCTCGGCGAGCTCGAGGATGCTGACCGGCTCTCCCATGTCGAGCACGTACACCTGACCCCGTTCACCGATCGCGCCGGCCTGAACCACGAGCTGCACTGCCTCGGGAATCGTCATGAAGAATCTCGTCATCTCCGCATGACGCACCGTCACGGGGCCGCCCTTCGCGATCTGGCGGCGGAAGATCGGGATCACCGAGCCGGAGGAGCCGAGCACGTTGCCGAAGCGCACCGCAACGAACCGGGTGGGGACATCGCTGCGGTGGCCGTATGTCTCGACGATCCACTCGCAGAGCGCCTTCGACTGTCCCATCACCGTCTTCGGGTTCGCCGCCTTGTCGGTCGAGATGAGCACGAAGCGCTTCGCGCCGTGCTCGACCGCGACGTCGGCGAGCGTCCGAGTGCCGAGCGTGTTGTTGCGCACCGCCTCGATCGGGTTCGCCTCCATCATCGCGACGTGCTTGTACGCCGCCGCGTGGAACACGACGGCAGGACGGTAGGCGTCGAAGACCTGCCGGAGCCGCAGTCCGTCCTTCACGTCGGCGACGACGGCGACTGCGCCGACGACACCCCGCTCGCGCACGAGCTCGCGCTCGATCTCGAAGAGCGCAGGCTCGGCGTTGTCGACGAGGATCAGCCTGGAAGGCCCCAGTCGCGCAACCTGACGGCACAGCTCCGAGCCGATCGACCCGCCTGCGCCCGTGACGAGCACGACTTCGCCACCGAGGTAGTCGGCGATCGACTCGAGATCGACCTCGACCGGCTCGCGGCCGAGCACGTCCTCGACCTCGACCGGTCTCAGCTGGCGTGCGAGGTCGTAGTCGCCGGAGACCAGCTCGGAGATGCTGGGGAGCGTCTTCACCGTCAGACCCTCCGAGCTCGCGGCGTCGACGATCCGCTGCCGGAAGGCACCGGAGGCGGAGGGGATCGCGATCAGGACTTCGTCCGGGCGATGCTCGTGCAGGACGTGCGGAAGCTCCGACGTCGGTCCGAGCACCCGGACCCCGTGGATGCGGAGGTTCTTCTTGCGCGGATCGTCGTCGAGCAACCCGATCGGCGTCATCCCGAGCGCCGGGCTGCGCAGCATCTCGC
>Ga0136612_10001152_pt1 | contig 11001 bp, 13 predicted proteins | sample AntDryUQ224A2306_2_FD_106644 | JGI IMG/M metagenome (GOLD analysis project Ga0136612, IMG submission 106644) | Polar desert sand microbial communities from Dry Valleys, Antarctica - metaG UQ224A (23.06) | ecosystem: Environmental > Terrestrial > Soil > Desert | place: Antarctica: Dry Valley...
ATCTGGAGCAGCGCCTGTTTCTGGGAGTCACTCAACATCGGCAGGCATCAGTTTCAGCTTTCAGCTATCAGTTTTCAGCGATCGGCTTCAGCACCCAGCGCTGGCTTCAGGTCCGCGGATCCGTATTCGAACGTCTGCCTTCACCATTCAGACCCTCCGTCCGCCTTCAGACCGGTGTCGAAACTTCCGAACGCTGCGGCCATGTACCCGACGACTCCGTTATAGTCACCGGAGATTTCCCCGGAGTGCGCATACTTGAGCACGCGCCCGCCGGTCGCGCCGAGTGCGCGGGCGGCCATCATCACGGCAATTGCGGCCCCGCCACCGCAGGCGACGTAGCGCCCGCGCTCTCCCGGCGGGTATTCCTCGAAGAGCTCCAGCAACGCTTCCGGGTCGAACCGCTCCACGCATTGCTGCACGCGCGCGTCGAGCGTAGCGGCGATCTCCGCGGGGAAGTAATGGGAGAGGTCAGTGCTGGCGACGAGCAGGGCGCGCCGGCCGTCGAACGCGGTTCCAATCGCCCTTCCCAGTGCCTCGATCGTGGCGCGAGTCTGATGCCCGATGAGGATCGGAACGATCGGCAGCTGTGGAAGCAGGGTCTTGAGGAACGGCAGCTGCATCTCGAGGGAGTGCTCCCGCCGGTGGGCCGCCGGGAGCGCGTGCACCACGGGAAACGCAGCCAGAGCTCGGGCGCCAGTCTCGTCAACCGGTACGACCCCTAACGGGCAGTCGAACCCGCCCTCGGGCCACAGCGCTGCCCCCTCGAATGCCGCGACGTGTGAAGGCCCCACCAGGACAGCGACGTCGAAGTGCTCCCGCGCGGCCGCCTTGTAGGCGTGCGCGCCAACGGCGCCGGAAAACATCAACGCCGCGTGCGGCGCGACGATCGCACGGATTCTGCCGGCGGGTCCGTCCGACGCCGCTGCGACGTACTCGTCGACATCGTGCGCGAGAGCGGCAGCGATGCCGGGATACCACGAGCCTGAAAACGCCGCCGCCCGGATGGCCATGTCTTGAACCTCCGCGATCAACGCTCCGCGAGTCGCGAGCCGCAACTCGTTGGTGATAGCATCCGCCAGATGCCGCACAGCTTTACCCGCGAAGACCTCGACCGCGTTGCGCGCCTCGCCAGGCTGGAGCTCGACGCGACCGAACAGGATCTCTTTGCGCGCCAGGTGGCCGGCATCCTCGAGTACGCCGCACAGATTCAGGCCGTCGACACCACGGGTGTCGACCCCATGTCGCATCCTCCCGGGGGACAGGCGGCGATGCGGGCCGACGCCGCACGACCGTCGCTGCCCAGGGACGCGTCGCTCGCCGCGGCTCCTGAAGCGGACCTCGCCGCCGGTCTGTTCAAAGTACCACGGGTGCTTGGCTGATGGATCGGCCGTTCACCGTATGCGAGGTGCGGGACGCTGTCGCGTCCGGCCGGGTTTGCGCGGTTGAGATCTGCCAGGCTGCCCTCGATCGGATTGCCGCATCGGACGCCGGCATCAATGCATTCCGTGCGGTCGTTCCCGAGCGCGCACTGGCTCGCGCCGCCGCGCTCGATGCACGCGCGGACCGCGCCGGCCTGCCACTGCTCGGTGTGCCGGTCGCACTCAAAGACAATCTCTGCACACGCGGCATCCCGACAACCGCCGGGTCGCGCATGCTCGACGGATACCTTCCGCCCTACGACGCGGCGGTCGTGGAACGGCTCGAAGCCGCGGGCGCCGTCGTGGTCGGGAAGACGAACTGCGACGAGTTCGCGATGGGCTCCTCCACGGAGAACTCCGCTTATGGGCCGACGCGCAATCCGTGGGCGCTCGACCGCACGCCCGGCGGGTCGAGCGGCGGATCGGCCGCGGCGGTCGCGGCGCGCATGGTGCCGCTCTCGCTGGGTTCCGACACGGGCGGATCCATCCGGCAGCCGGCGGCGCTCTGCGGCGTCGTTGGCTTCAAGCCCTCGTACGGCCGGGTGTCGCGCTACGGGCTGATCGCCTTTGCGTCGTCGCTCGATCAGGTCGGTCCGTTCGCGACGACGGTACGGGACGCGGCGGTCGCGATGGATGCGCTGGCCGGTCACGATCCGCGTGACTCCACCTCCTCCACCGCCCCGGTGCCCGCATTCGCCCGGGCACTCGATCAGTCGCCAGGGAATCTGCAGGGCCTTCGCATCGGTATTCCACGCGCCCTGTTCAACGAGGGGGTCGATGCGGACGTCCTGAAGGCGTTCGATGAAGCGCTGGGCGTGGCGCGCTCGCTGGGTGCGACAGTGCTCGACGTGCAGTTGCCATACAACGCGCAGGCCATCCCCGTGTACTACATCGTGGCCACGGCCGAGGCGAGCTCGAACCTGGCGCGCTATGACGGGGTCCGCTACGGCTTTCGCGCCCCGGGTGCACGCAGCCTGGGGGAGATGTACGAACGATCGCGCGAGGGGGGATTCGGCCGCGAGGTCAAGCGGCGGATCATCCTGGGAACATACGTGCTCAGTGCCGGCTATTACGACGCTTATTACGTGAAGGCGCAGCAGGTACGCACGCTCATCGCGCGCGACTACGACGCCGCCTTCGCGCAGGTGGACGTCATCGCCATGCCCACGAGCCCGACACCCGCATTCCCGCTCGGTGAGCGGACTGCCGACCCGGTCCGGATGTACCTGTCCGATGTATTCACGGTGAGCGCGAACCTGGCGGGCCTGCCGGCGGTCACCGTCCCCTGCGGATTCGCCGCCGGACGGCTACCCGTCGGGCTTCAGCTCACCGGCCGTCCGATGGACGATGCCCTGGTGCTCCGCGTCGCCCACGCGTACGAGCGCGTCACGGCCTGGTGCGGCGAACAGCCCATGACTGCGCCACCTTCCCCTGCCCACGCCGCGAACGTCTTCTGACGTCGAATCAAACCGGCCCGCGGGGTGTAATCGAGGCGGCTATTGGAGAAGCGAATTTCACCAGGCGATCCAGACGGGCGGAGCCGGTCAGGCCGCCACAACGGGCCGCGCGGCTGCACGGACGATCACCCACACGAGCAGCCCGACACAGAGAACCGGCAGCAGGGGTATCACTACTGCCGCGACGGTCACCAGTGCAACGCCGACGAGGAGCACCGCGAGCACGGGAGCGACGACGAGGAGCGCAACGCCCGCAACCGCCGCCTTCAGCAGAAGCAGCGGAATGAGCAGGACACCGAGCAGGACTTTAACCGGCAGCAGGATCGCCCAGAGGACCAGCTTCAGCAGGGCGCCAGCGAGCGCGACGACCGCAACGAGGCCAACCAGCAGAACTGTCAGTACCACGATCTCAATCATTCGTCCGCTCCCGGCGCCCGGTGGGGGCGCCTGAAGCGAACTTACGCGGCCGTGCTTGCAGAAGTTCCGAGCCTATTCCTTGGTGCCGCTCCGAGTCACACCCTCGTAATTGGTCGGCAGGGTGTAGTGGATGACGCCGGTGCGGACCTCCTCCATCGCGACCCGCTCGAGCTTGTGGTGCCCGGCCGTGACGGTGCCCCGCTCCAGGCGCGGCAACGCTCCCCGGCGGAGCTGTTTGGCGCGCTGCGCGGCAACGTCAACGAAAAGAAACCGGCTCGTAATCGGCTGCGCCAGCCCGGGGCCGGGAGCGTCCACCTTGTCGTCGTTGGAATCGTGATGGGCCATGACCCTCTAGGATACTCGAAAACCCTGCGGCTTGCTAGAATACGCACCATGGCTCGCATCTCGGTGGGACGGCGCGACCTCCTGGCGACGGACGACGATCTGAAAGTGCTGTTGGAGGGGCTGCTCGGGCGCACGGACCCAGGGGCGCGGGCGGAATGCACCCTTCCGCTCGACGTCGTCGAAACGGCGACGGCGATCGAGCTCGTGATGGATCTACCGGGGGTCGCTGTTGAAGACGTATCCGTCCAGTACATCGACAACACGCTCGTCGTCATGGGGCGCAAGCGTCACGCCAGCTGCGGGCACAGCGGGGCGGCGTTTCATCTGGTCGAGCGCACGTTCGGCCGCTTCGTGCGGGCGGTCCGGATCACGGGCGCGTACGACGCCGGCCGCGCCGACGTGACGCTTCGCGCCGGCGAGCTGCGCGTGACCCTGCCGCGCATCAAGGAGCGCCGGGGCACCGAGTTCCGCATCCCCGTGCGGGGCGAATAACGTGCGGATTCTTTTCATTGGCGACATCTTCGGGAAACCGGGGCGCGAAATCGCGCGCCGTGCCGTGCCCGCGCTCGTCGCGCAGCGCGAAATCGACTTCGTCATCGCGAACGTCGAGAACTCCGCAGCCGGCTTCGGCGTCACCGGGGACATCGCCGACACCATCCTCAGCTACGGCGTGGACGTCATGACTACCGGAAACCACGTCTGGGACAAGAAGGAGATCCTCGAGTATTTCCCGCGCCAGCCGAAGCTGCTCCGGCCCGCAAACTTTCCAGCGGGCGTGCCCGGGCGTGGCAGCTATCTTGGACGCACCCGCACCGGCGAACCGGTCGGCGTGATCAACCTGATGGGACGGATCTTCATGGCGCCGCTCGACGATCCGTTCGCTGCCGTGCTGCGCGAGATCGAGCAGCTCCGGGGGAAAGCGCGGATTATCATCGTGGATTTCCATGGTGAGGCGACTTCCGAGAAAGTTGCGATGGGCTGGCACCTCGACGGCCGTGTCACGGCGGTCTTCGGCACGCACACGCACGTGCAGACGGCGGACGAGCGCATCCTCCCGAAAGGCACCGCGTGCCTGACCGACACGGGCATGACGGGGCCGCATGATTCGATCATCGGGGTGACGGTCGAGGCGGCGCTCGGTCGGTTCATCAACGGGATGCCCGCGCGCTTCGAGTCCGCAACGGGTGTCGGACGGCTGAACGCCGTACTCGTGACCGCCGACCTCGCCAGCGGCAAGGCCACCGCCATCGAGCGGCTGAACATGTCGTCTCAGGAGGTCGACGCCCTCGCGGCCGGGGCGGCGCGTTCGCACTGACGACGATGTCGGACCTTTTTTCGCTCCCGTTCGAGGAAGATCGCAAGCCGCCGCGGATGCCTGCGGCGCCCCAGCGGCGCGTCCTCACGGTCTCGGAGCTGACTGCGGGGATACGCGATCTGCTCGAGACAGGCTTCGGCGACGTCTGGGTGGACGGGGAGATCTCGAACTGCCGGCTCTGGAACACCGGGCATCTCTATTTCACGCTGAAGGACAGTGGCGCGCAGATCAAGGGCGTCATGTTCCGGTCGGCCGTCAGGTACCTGAAGTTCAAGCCGGAGGACGGACTCCACGTCATCGCTCGGGGCCGTCTCGGCGTGTACGATCCGAAGGGGGAGTACCAGATCGTCTGCGAGCATCTCGAGCCGCACGGCCTCGGGGCTTTGCAGCTTGCATTCGAACAGTTGAAGAAGAAGCTGCAGGCCGAAGGACTGTTCGATCTGGCCCGCAAACGTCCGCTCCCCTCCCTTCCGCGCCGGATCGGTATCGTCACCTCTCTGGACGGTGCAGCGATTCGGGACATCATCAAGGTGCTGCGGCGGCGGCACCCGAATGCGCACCTGCTCATCCGCGCCACGCGCGTGCAGGGCGAGGGTGCGGGCGACGAGGTCGCTCGCGCGATCAGGGCCATCGTCAGGATCGAGGGGGTCGACGTTCTCATCGTCGGACGGGGCGGCGGCTCGATCGAGGACCTGCAGGCCTTCAACCACGAAGCGGTGGCCCGTGCAATCGCGGCCTCCCCCGTTCCCGTCATCTCAGCAGTCGGCCACGAAAGCGACGTGACGATAGCCGACTTCGTCGCGGACCTCCGGGCGCCCACCCCGTCCGCGGCGGCGGAAATGGTCGTGTCCGCCAAGGACGAGTTCTGTGCGCGGATCACCCGGCTCACACATCGTCTGGAGGCGACCGCTCGGGGCGATCTGCAACGGCGCAGGGCCATCGTCCATGCGTTGACCAGCCGCCGCGGGCTCTCAGGGTGGCCGACCCGGCTGGCGATGCGTGGCCGCCACGCCGCGGAGCTTGCGCATCACTTGCGCCGGGCCGCCACGGCGCATCTCGCGCGGCGGGACCGCGCGTTCCGCGCGCTGCGGCTGCGGCTGGAGTCGCGCGATCTCGGCCGGAGCCTGTCGGGGATACGGAATCGCCTTGGAACCGCGGACGGCAATCTCCGCGCAGCGGTCCGAACCTCGCGCCACTCCGCTGAGTCCCGCCTGTCGTCGCTCGCAGGGCGGCTCGGGAACCTGAGCCCGCTTGCGGTGCTCGCCAGGGGATACGCCGTGTGCTGGAATGCGGACCGCACGGCCATTCTCCGCAGTGCGTCGGCCGTGCTCCCAGGGGACCGCGTCCACGTCAGATTGCACGACGGGGAGATTGACTGCGACGTCAGGGGAGGGAACCCGCCCCAGGATGTCAAGGTGCCATAAGTGCCACAGGTGCTATGGGTGCCGAGGTGCCACGGCGCCAGACGGACGTGCTCGCGGTGGTCGACCGGACGCGCGACCGAAAGTGGAGCGTGGCTGGCAGCGGGAAGCTGAGAGCTGGAAAATGACGGATCCCACAATCAAGGACTTCGAATCGGCGATCGCGGAGCTCGAGCGACTGGTGAAGACGCTCGAAGAGGGGGACCTTCCTCTTGAGAAGTCGCTCGAGCTGTTCGAGCGCGGCGTACAGTTGTCGCGCTTCTGCCATTCAAAGCTCGAGGAAGCGGAGCGCCGTGTGGAAGTGCTCACCGACCGGGGGGAAATCAAGGCGGCGCCCGCGGCGCTCGTCACCGACCTGGACGAGGGCGACAAGGTCCGGTGACGCCGGAGGAACCGCAGGCGTCGACACCCGGCGCCTGGCTGACGTCCAGACGCAGCACGGTGGAAACCGCGCTGGAGCGCTACGTTCCTGCCTCGCCTGCCGCAGCCCCGCCTGGCGCATCCCCGGCGCGGTCGGCGCCGCCGACCATCTGCGACGCAATGCGCTACAGCCTGCTCGCCGGCGGCAAGCGCCTGCGGCCGCTCCTGGCCCTCGCCGCCGCAGAGGCGGTGGCGGAACGACTGGGGCAGCCCGTGCACCGCGCCACCGAACTCGCGCTGCCGGCGGCCTGCGCGCTCGAACTGATTCACACCTACTCGCTCGTGCACGACGACCTTCCCGCAATGGACAACGACACCATGCGTCGCGGCCGCCCTACCTCGCACGTCGTGTTCGGGGAAGGCATGGCCATTCTGGCCGGTGACGCCCTGCTGACGGAGGCGTTCTCGCTGCTGGCCCGTGAACCCGGCCACATCGAGGGGATTCCGGGCGGGGAGTTGAACCGCCGCAAGCTGGAGGCACTCGCGATTGTCGCCGAAGCGGCGGGCGCCGCGGGAATGGCGGGGGGCCAGGCGCTCGACCTGCTCGCCGCCGGGCCTGACTCCGCACCGCTCGATCGGGACGGTCTGCGCGAGATGCACATGCGCAAGACGGGCGCGCTCATCATCGCGTCGGCGCTTGCCGGCGGCGTCATGGGCGGCGGAGCCCCGGAGCAGCTCGAAGCCATCGGGCGCTACGCGCTCCAGGTGGGCCTTGCCTTTCAGATCGTCGACGACATCCTGGACGTGGAGGGGGCGCAGGCAGATCTGGGCAAGACGCCCGGCAAGGATGCGGCGGCAGGCAAACCCACGTACCCCGCGCTGTACGGCCTTGACGAGTCACGCCGCCTGGCCGCCGACTGCGTGACGAACGCGATCGCGGCGCTCGACGATGTGGGCCTTTCCGGGCAGCTTCCGGCAATCGCACGCTGGGTGGTCGGCCGCTCGAATTGAAGGACGCGCACCGGCTCGACGCATTGCTCGTCGCACGGGGGCTTGCGGCATCCCGCGAGCGAGCGCGCGCCCTCATTCTCGCCGGGACCGTCCGCGTCAACGGGCGCCCCGTCACCAAAGCCGGCACGTCGGTTTCCGGCGACGCCGAGCTCGCCGTCACGGCTCCAGACCACCCGTACGTCGGCCGAGGCGGATTGAAGCTGGCGCACGCACTGCGCATCTTCGCAATCGACGTCACCGGGCGGCGGGCGCTCGATATCGGCGCGTCCACCGGCGGGTTCACCGACGCCCTGCTACAGCACGGCGCGGCGCGTGTGGTCGCACTTGATGTAGGACATGGTCAGCTCGACTGGAAAATCCGGAACGACCCGCGGGTCGACGTCGTCGAACGGGTCAACGCCCGCCTGCTCACCCTCGATGGGCTGCCGGGCAACACGGCATTCGACGTGGTGACGATCGATGTCTCCTTCATCTCGCTGCGCCAGATCCTGCCGGTGGTGCCGCTGTTGCTCGGAGCGTACGCGGACGTCGTGGCGCTCGTGAAGCCCCAGTTCGAGGCCGGCCGCGCGGAAGTCGGCAAGGGAGGAATTGTCCGCGACCCGGTGATTCAGGAGCGCGTGGTCGAAGAAGTCTCGGCGGCGGCGGATGCGCTAGGATTGGCACGCATCGGGCTGACGGATTCTCCGATCACGGGAATGGAGGGCAACCGCGAGTTCCTGCTCCATCTCCGGCAGCGTCGCGACACCACACCATGATTCATGCACTGCTCGCACCATGCCCATCACACGCGTAGGGCTCGTCGCGAAGACCGGCGTCGAAGCGGCCGCCAGCGTCCTGGCGGACCTGGCGGGCTGGCTCGAAGCACGCGGCGTGCGGGCAGTCTTCGAGACCGAGACCGCGGCGCTCGCCGGCCTCCCCCCGGGCCGCGCGACGGTCGCACGAGACAACCTGCCGAAAGAGTGCGACCTCGTTGTGGTGCTCGGTGGTGACGGGTCCCTCATCGGCATGGCCGGGCGCATCGCGGAGGCGGGTGTCGACGTGCCGATCGTGGGCGTGAACTTCGGCAATCTCGGATTCCTGACGGAAATCACGCTCGCGGAGTTGTACGAATCGCTCGAATCGGTTATCGACGGGACTGCGCTCATCGAGAACCGGATGATGCTGCGCGCGCGCACGCTGCGCGCGGGGGCGGTCTTCGCCGAGCGCCTCGCGTTGAACGACGTCGTCATCACCAAGGGCGCGCTGTCGCGCATCATCGACCTTGCCGTGTCCATCGGCGATCGCCCCGTGATGCGCGTTCGCGCCGACGGCCTCATCATCGCGAGCCCGACCGGGTCGACGGCGTACAACCTTGCCGCGGGCGGGCCGATTCTCCACCCCGAGGTGGACGCCCTGCTGCTCACACCCATCGCGCCGCACATGCTGACGAACCGTCCCATCGTTCTCCCCGGGTCGTACGAGGTCCGCGTGCAGTCGGCCGTGAACGGATCGAACGACGACGTGTACGTGACGTTCGACGGCCAGTCGGGCCACGCGCTGCAGGCCGAAGACGTGATTTGCGTCAGTCGCGCCGAGCGCCCGCTGCAACTGATCCGCGCCTCGAGCCGCACCTACTTCGACGTGCTCAGAGAGAAGTTGAAGTGGAGTGAACGGTGATCCCAGATCCCTACTTCCGGAACGGTTTGACCTGGTACTCGAACACGTTCTGATTGTGTTCGGGAAGCGTCGAGGCGAAGGCGTGTGAGCCGTCATTTCGACTCACGAAGTAAAGATACGGCGCGTCCGCCGGATTCACCGCCGCTTCGAGCGAGGCACGACCGGGAGAGGCGATCGGCCCCGGGGGCAGCCCGGCGTACCGGTACGTGTTGTATGGTGAATCGAAACGCAGGTCGTCACGGGTGAGATTGCCCGTGTAACGCCCCGCCCGCTCGAGCGCGAAGATCACGGTGGGGTCGCACTGCAGACCCATGCCGATCCGCAGCCGGTTCGAATACACGGCTGCGACGACCGGACGCTCCTCCGGCTTGCCGGTCTCCTTCTCGATGATGGACGCGAGCGTGACGAGCTGCCGCACGCCGAGGCCCCTCGCCGACGCGCGGGCGCGCAGCTCGGGCGTGAGCACCCGCTCGAAGCCCTCGACCATGCGCGCCACGAGCTGCGTCGCCGTCGCCTCACGTGGGAGTGAATAAGTGTCCGGGAACAGGTAACCCTCGAGATCGCGCGCCGCCGGATCGAGTGCCGCGACCAGCTGCCCATTCGCTGCCGCGGCAACGAACTCCTGCGCAGTACCGAGACCCTTCGCCGCGAAGAGCTCGCTCATCTGGCGGACGGTCAGCCCTTCACGAAAGGTGATCGGCAGCAGGTGCACGTCGCCTCTCGCGATCTTCGCGACCACCTCCCGGATCGTCATCGGACGATCGAACCGGTATTCGCCTGCCTGGAGCCGCCGCCCGGAGCCGGTGCGTGCGAGCTCGAACCGGAAGCTGAACGTGTCGCGGATCACGCCGGCATCGGCAAGGCGCCGGCTTATGGACGCGGGACCCGCCCCCTGCGGGATTTCGACAAAGCGCTCCGGCTCAGCGTAACCCTTGTAGGGCCGCGAGATCCCGAACGCCGCCCACGACCCCAGGCCCGCCAGCCCGAGGAACACAAAGAGGACCGCCCACCCGACCATCCGCTTCACTCTTCGTCCTCTCCGAACTCTCGAGAGACGGACCGCGGTGCGACACGTGCCTGACCATCCAGGTAGTCCTGGAGGATAATCGCCGCCGACGCGGCATCGAGCAGGGGCTTGCGCTTCCGCCAGTCCTTTTCCCGGCGAGCCAGGAGGGCCTCTGCTTCGCGGCTCGTGAGACGCTCGTCCTGCAGCACGATGGGCAACGCGATGACTCGCCGGAGCTCCGCAACCATCGCTTCGACTGCCGCCGTCTGCTCCGTCCGGTCTCCATTGAGGCGGCGCGGATAGCCCACCACCACGGCGGCCAGACCATCCGACTCTGAGCGCAGCGCCGTGATTTCCGTCGCGAGCCGCGTCGCGGTGCGCCGCGGGCCACCACCCCCTTCAAGGGTTTTCCAGGGCCGCGCCAGCATGCCGGTCGGGTCGGACACCGCAAGACCGGTCCGCCGGCGTCCGTAATCGATGCCGAGAGCTCGCACGTCCAGAGCGTACACCAATGCCCTGGTTGCTATAATCCCCCGCATTCATGCGCAAGAAAGCTGGGGGCGCGCCCCAGGGGATCGTGTACCCGAACATGAAG
>Ga0136612_10001153_pt1 | contig 10997 bp, 8 predicted proteins | sample AntDryUQ224A2306_2_FD_106644 | JGI IMG/M metagenome (GOLD analysis project Ga0136612, IMG submission 106644) | Polar desert sand microbial communities from Dry Valleys, Antarctica - metaG UQ224A (23.06) | ecosystem: Environmental > Terrestrial > Soil > Desert | place: Antarctica: Dry Valley...
CCCAGTGCGCTCCGCGCGCGGAGCGCACTGGGCGAGGACTTGATCGCGAGCCGCAGCAGGCCCTCCCCCTGCCAGATCCCCGCGCGCGGATACTCCAGCGGATCCAGAGGAGCGGCGGGCCAGCGCTTGGGCAGCGCCGCAGCGGCCCGGTAGCCGGCGGCGCGCGCCGCCGCCACCACGCGCGCGTCCACGTCGCCGTACGGGTACGCGAGCGAGGTGCACGTGCCAATCGCCTGCTCACAAGTGACGCGCGACGTCGAAAGCTCGCTCGCCAGACGCTCGTCGCCGAGCCGCGTGAGGCGTGGGTGGCTGCAGGTGTGCGAGCCGATCTCCCATCCGCGGCCGGCCAGTGCGCGCAGACCCTCCCAGTCGAGCGATAGCAGCTCGCGGTCGTGCGGGCCGCCGACCCAGTGCTCGATGCCGTCCCACTCGAGCCTGCGGCCCTGCGCAGCGAAGTCGGTGACAGCGAACACGGTTGCCGGGAAGCCGTGCTCGGCCAGGATCGGCGCGGCGAGCTCGGCAACCGAGGCGAAGGCGTCGTCGAACGTGAAGGCGACGGTTCGGCGAGCCGGCGGATAGAGGACCGCCTGCGCGAACGTCGCCCCGGCGTAGCCGCGGCGGGCAAGCGCCCGAACCTGCGTGCGAAAGGCCTCGGGCCGGGCGGACAGTGCGGCCGACCACGCCGGAGAGATCGCGTGGTAGCAGAGCACGAGGACGTCGGGCACGGATGGGTGTTTACCACTCAGCGCGTCCAACATCCGTCCACTGCCCCGCGGAAAGCTTGACACCACGCTCGCCGCGAACGATGCACGCGGTGCGAGACCAGCATCGCCTCTCGCTCGGTAATCCCGTTGACGGCGCTCGCCGAGCCATGGGTCGCGACTGGGGCGGTTGCTTCACGCCAAATCACTTCTGCTCACGGCGCCATCCGTTGACGCCCGCGCCGCACCCCCACACAGGAGGTCGTCTACCAATGCATCCGCGCGCCCGGAGAGCTGTTGTACTTTCCCTTGCCCTTGGCGTTCTCGGCTTCGGATCGTCCGCTCAAGCCGCGACGTACTACGTGTCCCCGACCGGCTCCGACCTGAGCGCCGGTTCAATCACCACGCCGTGGAAGACGGTCGGCAAGGCGTTAGTGGCGATGAAGGCCGGCGACACGACGTTCCTGCGAGCCGGCACCTATGAGGAGCGCCTGCAGACCGCGTGCGACTCCAAGCAGAACCGGCTCAACTGGACGACGTCCGGTACCGCGACGGCGCCGATCACCCTCAGCGGCTATCGCGGCGAGGAGAAGGCGGTCGTCCTCAAGACGTTCCTCAGCCTGACGGGGAACTTCCAGACGGTCAAGAACCTCGTCATGGACCGTAACCGCGCCTACTCGTCGTTCGACTCGGCCTGCACCGGCGCCACCGGCATCAACATCTGGGGAGACAACACGACCCTCGACGCCGTCGAGATCCGCAACCAGGCGATGTCGGGCGTCTACCTCGAGGGTGCCGACCGCGTGAAGATCATGCGCAGCCGCATCCATCACAACGGCACGCACTACAACCTCGATCACGGCATCTACTACAAGACGGGCGTCGACGGACTGATCGTCAACAACGTCTTCGACTACAACTGGGCGGCCGGCATCAAGCTCGGCCCTGGCCCGACGCGCCCGATCGCCGCGCAGAACACCGTCGTGCGCAACGGCGCCGGCGGCAAGGGCTCCGGCATCATGATCGGCGGCGACACCACGAAGGTCGCCACCGGAGCGAGGGTCGTCAACAACATCTCCGTCTACAACAAGGAGTTCGGGATCCGCAGCTTCTGGGAGGGCTCGGCCGGCACCGCCAACGTCATCGACCGCAACCTCATCTACGGCAACACCTCGGGACCGTCGTGGTATCCGAAGGGCGGCGTCACGGAGAGCCGTTCGATGCTCATGATCCCCGGCCTGATGAACATCGATGCCGGCGACTACCGCCTCACGGCTCAGAGCCCCGCGATCGGCGCCGCCGACATCGGTTACTCGTACTCGCCGGACTATGCCGGCCGCAGCCGCGACTCGGCGCCGGATCTCGGCGCGCTCGAATACTGATCGCCCGGCCACAAGCGGGGCTACGCGTGAGGGGCCGTCCATTGCGACGGCTCCTCGTCGTTCTCGTGGGTCCTCAGCATCCCTGATCTTCAGCGGGGCTGGACCACTTCACGCACGCACCTTGCCGCGCGCGGTGAACCGCAGCCGGGCAAGAACCGGCCCGGGATCGCGCAGCGCAATGACGCTGTGGGCCGAAGATCTGCGAGGCCGCAGCGCGGTCGCGACCTCGCCCGAGCTCAAGCGCCCGGCGCGCAGCCCTGCAAGGAGGTGGCGGACGTCGCCCTCCACCCACCGGTACCTCACGCCCACCCTTGCGCGAACGCTCGGCGGCGCCCTGCCGGCCGTCAGCTCGCAGAGGATCGCGGGAAGGTTCGCGCCGGAGGCCACCGCCAGCGGCAGCGAGCCGTAGACGCGCGGATTGAGGTCGATGAGCTGGCCGCCGACGAACTGCGCCTGAAAGATGCCATCGAAGCCGCCGAGCAGCGACAGGACCTGCTGCTCGAGCTGGAGGTCCGGCTCGGTGGTCATCGCCGCACAGGCGACGCCGGCCTCGACGGGCCATGTCCGCAAGTAGCGCTGATGCACCGTCGCGGCGAACGAGCCCTGCCATGCCACCCCGGCCAGCGCCTGCATCGGCTCGTCGATCCAGCGCTGCACGAGCACGGGGTCATCGCCGAGCGGGAGGTCCTCGAGGTCCGAAGCAGTGTCTGCGCGCGTGACGTTGAGCACGACCATCGGTCCCCTGACGACCAGCTTGATGGCGACGGGGTAGTCCAGCTGGCCCGCCGCGGCGCGGAGCTCGAGGCCGCTGGCGAACAGGCGGTGTGCCGGGAAGGGGATGCCGACGGCGCCGGCACGCTGTGCGAGGCGCTCCTTGTCGAGCAGATGCTGACCGGGCTCGTCGAGCGCGATCAGGGTCGCGTCGCTCGAGGGCAGAACGCACAGGTAGGGGCGGCGTGCGAGCTCGGTGCGGATCCGCGCGGCGTAGTCGGCGGAACGCACGGGGGGAACGGAGAGCCGCGCCGCGCAGTGGCGGGAGCCCGCGGCAATCGAATGCCGGGCGGCTGTGGCGACGACGGGCTCGTAGCCAGCGGCGGCGAGCGCCCGCACGGCCGCCAGCGCCGACCTATTCTGGCCGGTGTCGCTGTCGGTGACCAGGACGGACCGGTTGGCCGTCGTCATCGGGGGGTGGCGCACCATCGAAACATCGGCGGTGCGGTCACCCGGATTCGAAGGCCCCGGCGTCCGTCCGCGTGCCGCGCGGCCTGCGTGCGCCGCGAAAGTCGTCCGAGAGCCGGTACTGGCCCAGCGCGGCGCCGATCGCCGGGCTGTCGGGTCGAAGCATGTACTTTCGCGCTCGTGCATCGACGAAGCGTGGGTCGGCCGAGACGTTGTCGCGATAGCTGATGCCGCGGAAGTCCGCCACGAAGTCGCCGGCGGGGTGACCGAAGCCCACGTTGCCGGCAGCCAGGTTGCCTGCGCCGATCCCAGCCGACTCCCAGTAGGTGCGAATGCCCATGTGGGCGTTGTTGGCGATGATGTTGCTCACGATGCGGTTGCCTTCGGACGTGTGCTTGCCGTCACCACCGACAATGATGCCGGAGCGCCGGTTGCCGACGACGGTGTTGTTCGCCACCAGGATGCCCTTTGCGTTGGGGCCGAGCTTGATGCCGTGGGCGTAGTTGTGGTCGATGACGTTGTTGACCACCATCCCACCGCGCCCATGCCCGAAGTACACGCCGTGGTCGAGGTTCCAGTGCGTCCCGTTGTCGTGGATGTCGTTCGCCCAGATCGTTACGTCGTCCGCGACGTCCTCCTCGTCACCGACGTAGATGGCTGATCCCGCGACGTTGCGGATCTCGTTGCGGCTGATCTCGACGTGGTCGGCGCCGGAGACATAGATCGCGGCGGCCGGACCGTCGAAGACGAGGTTCCTGACGCGCACGTAGTCACCGGTGATCTTCAGGCGGCCGGTGAGGATCGCTCGCCGTCCCGGCTCGCCCGTCACGGTGATCGGCTGTCGCGCCGTGCCGCTGCGCTCGATCACGACCGGCCCCGCATGGACGCCGCCCTGCAGACGCAGCGTCTGGCCCGGCTTGAGGTGTCGCAGGCCCCGGGTCATCGTTCGCCACGGCCTGCTGCGGGCTGTTCCGCGACTGCCATCCGATCCCCCGGGCGACACGTGGTAGCTGCGACCCGTCGACGGCCTCAGGCCGGTCGAGAGGATCACGGGACTCAGCGCCGGCGGCTCGTCGGCGGTGGTGGGAGCCCCGGCATCGCCAGAGCTGGGGCCCAGCACGCCCACCGACCCGATTGCCAGAGCGACGATCGTTGTCGCCGCGGGGACGATGCGGCGCAGCCGGCGGTCGGCGGCGACTGACCTCAAGGCCTCCCCCCTGCGCTCGTGACGACGACCGCTCTGCACCAGCGCTTGGGCCGTCGCAACGCCATCGGCGGAGTGTAGAGTTCAGCGCACCTGGCGCCGGTAGATTGACCCGCACGGACTCCTCCCCTGCCGCGTTCCCCACCATCTGGCGGTGTGATGACCGATCCGATCATCACTGGCCTGAGCAGCCAGCTCACGGCACGTGCCGGTCGCTACTTTCCCGACCTGGCCGACAGGTCCGTCGACGCGAAGGTCGTCTGGAGCAGCACGCGCCAGCGCTCGTCGCTGTATCGCTTCGCGCTGATCGCCGGAGACGTGCGTCACGACGTGCTGGCGAAGGTCACCTTCGAACGCCCGTCGGCGCAGGTCGACCGCATGACCGCCATGGAGCCCTACCGCCCGCGCCTGGTGCCGCCGACCGCTCGCGAGGTCAAGCACGAGTTCGAGTACCGGGCGGCGAAGGCCGCTCACGACCATTTCGAGGCGGCAGGCGACTCTCGACTCACGGTCGTCCGGCCGCTCGACCATCTGCCCGAGCTGCACGCGCTCGTGGTCGAGTTCGTCGAGGAGACAACGCTGTATGACCTGATCGTGCAAACGAGCCGGCTGCGCCCGTCGTCGGCCCGACCCGAACTCGAGCCGCTGTTCAGGTGCGCCGGCGCGTGGCTGCGTGGGTTTCACGCCATCAGCACGGTGGCCGCAGATCCCCTGCGCTCGACGGCGGACGAGCTCGCCGCCTGGTTCGAGGAGGTCACGTGGTTTCTCGCCGGGGCAACTGTTGCCGGCAACCGTCCATTCGCGCGGATGCGAGCGGTGACCAGCGCGCGCATCCCGGAGCTGTTCGCAGGCGGACTGCCGCTCGCCCTGGGGCACGGGGACTTCGCGCCGCGCAACATCTTCGCCGCGCCGGGCGGGCAGATACAGGTCTTCGACACGCTCGCGCGATACCGCGTACCGGTGTACGAGGATCTCGCCCACTTCAGGGTGGCGCTGCGCACGGCGGCGCTGCCGATGGCCTCGTTCGGCCTGGCGTTCAAGCCCGGGCAACTGGAGCGCTACGAGCGCGAGCTCGTCGCCGGCTACTTCGGGGACGTTGCCGTGCCCGAAGCCGCGCTCGCCGTCTTCGACCTCCTCACGCTGGTCGAGAAGTGGGCATCGGTCGTGGTGACCCCAAGGACGCGCGAGCCCAGGGGGCGCCTGTCGTGGACCGCCTACCGAGCGCTTGCCGAACCGCAGTTCCGCCGCAGGGCGCGGGCGCTCGTGCGAACGATCGAGGCGGCGTGACGGCCGAGTCTCCCGGCAACGACCGCTCGGCGACGACCGGCCAGATCCGCGGGTCGAGCCTGCTCCTGCTGGGCCGGCTGCTGGCGGTCGCGATCAACCTCGCGACGCAGGTGCTGCTCGTGCGGCTGCTCACGAAGGGGGACTACGGTGCGTTTGCCTACGTGCTCGCCGTCGTCCCCGCCACCCGGACGGTGGTGAGCCTCGGCCATCACCAGGTGCTGACGCGCTTCTTCTCGATCTACGAGGAGGAGAAGCAGTACGGCAAGCTCTTCGGCACGATCGTCATGGAGATCGCGACGATCGCCGGTATGAGCCTCGTCCTCTACCTGTCGCTCGTCGTGTTTCGCGATGCCCTCGCCGGCTCCGTCGCCGACGAGCAGGTGATCGGCCTGCTGCTGATCCTCATCCTGCTGGCACCGCTCGAGGCGCTCGAAGGGATCTTCGAGTCACTGCTCGCGGTCTTCTCGCGCCCGCGCGCGATCTTCGTCCGCAAGTACCTCGTGACACCCGGGCTGCGCCTCACGCTCGTCCTCCTGGTGCTGCTCGCGGGCGAATCGGTCTCGACGCTCGCCGTCGGCTACGTCCTGACGGGCGTCGTCGGGATCGCCCTCTACACGGTGCTCGTCGTCAAGGTGCTGCGAGAGGGCGCGCTGCTTCAGCACTTTCGGCGCAGGACGATGACGATGCCGTTCCGCGAGGTGTTCGGCTTCGCCCTGCCGCTGCTCAGCACCGAGCTGGTCTACATCTCCATCACGACCGGAAGCGTCATCCTGCTCGGCTACTACGGCGGGAGCGTCGAGGTCGCCGAATACCGAGCCGTCTACCCGGTGGCACAGCTCAACCAGCTCGTGCTCTTCACGTTCGCGCTGCTGTTCGCGCCGCTCGCCGCCCGCATGTACGCGCGGCGAGATCAGGAGGGGATGGTCGACGCGTACTGGCAGACGGCGCTCTGGCTCGCCGTCTTCACGTTTCCGATGATGGCGATCACCGTGCCGCTCGCCGGACCGACCACGTCGCTGCTCTTCGGCGAGCGCTATGCGGACTCGGCGGGCGTGCTCGCGGTGCTGTCGGTCGGGTACTACTTCGGCGCCGCGCTGGGGTTCAACACGCTGACGCTGATGACGTACGGAAAGCTGCGGTACATCGTCGGGGTCAACGTGACGGCTGCCGGGGTCAACCTGATCGGCTCGGTGGCGCTGATTCCGCGCTACGGCGCGCTCGGGGCGGCGATCGCGAATGCCAGCACGATCATGCTGCAGAACGTCCTCAACCAGATCGGCCTGCGGCGGGCGATCGGGATCCCCGCCTTTCCGCGTCGCTACGCGCGGGTGTACGTCATCGTCGTCGCGGCGGCGCTGGCGCTCGCGGGCACGCAGGCCGCGTTGTCGCTCCCGGCAGCCGTGACCCCGCTGCTGGCCGTCGTGGCCTTCGCAGCCGTCCTGCTCTTCACCAGGCATACGCTGGACGTCCGCTCGACGTTTCCCGAGGTTCTGCAGATCCCGCTGATGCGCCGGCTCTTCTCGTGACGATCCGCGTCCTCCTCGTCGGGAAGGGCACGCCGGAGCGCGGCGGCATCCCGACGTTCCTCGGAACGCTCCTCGAGAGCGACCTCGTCGAGACGTACGACGTCGAGTTCCTCAACGTGGCCCATGCAGGCACGCCCCAGGGCGGGCGCGCGTCGCGGGGGAACCTGTGCCGGACGGCGAGCGACGCGCTGGCGGTCTGGCGCCTGAGCAGCGATCGAGACGTCGTCCACATCCATTCCGCACTGGCGCCACTGGTGACGCTCCTGCGCGCGGGCATCTTGACCCTCGCCGCCAGGGCCCGGGGGGCGCCTGTCGTCCTCCACGCGCACGGGGGCCTTATCCAACTGTGGCTAATCAATCCGCGCAGGCGCGCCGTCGCCCGAGTGGCGCTCGCCGGAGTCGGTCGCGTCGCCGCTGTGTCCGAAGGCGGCCGAGTAGCGCTCGAGGAGGCGCTCGGCAGCCGCCGCGTCGTGACCGTCCACAACGGCGTCGACACCGAAGCTTTCCGCCCCGCCGCCGAGCGCCACCACCCGCCGAGGATCCTGTACGCCGGCCTCCTGACCCCCCGCAAGGGCGTCGTCGATCTCATCCGCGCATCCGAGCTGTTGCGTGATCGCGGCTGGCATCATGAGCTGTGGCTCGCCGGCGGTACCCCGGACGAGGGCCCTGCCGGCGAGGCGGAGGTGCAGGCAGCGGCCGGCGCGGGCGTGCGGCTGCTCGGACCGGTCCCTCGTGAAGCGATGCCGGACCTCTACAGGCAGGTCGACATGTTCTGCCTGCCGTCCTGGTGGGAGGCAGCGCCGCTGTCGATCCTCGAGGCGATGGCAAGCGGCCTGGCGGTCGTCGCAACAGACGTCGGCGACGTCCCGAGCATGGTGGCCGACGGGGAAACGGGATTCGTCGTGCCGTTGCGCGACGCGGAGGCGTTGGCGGATGCCCTCGGCCGGCTGCTCGGCGACGCGGAGCTGTGCCGTACCTGCGGCGAGGCAGGCCGCCGGCGCGCCTGTGCCGCGTTCTCGTCCGCGAGCACCAGCCACGCAATCGCGGCGCTATACGAGGAGCTCGTGCGCTGACCGGCTGTCGCGACGGCGCCCGGCGCCGCCGGTCATCGGGACCGGACGAAGACGACGCCGGCGAGCTCTCCGTCTGCGAACTGGCTTGCGGCATCCTCGACGGCTGCCTGTGCAACCCCGACACGGACGACGAGCGCGCAGATCGTCTCCGGGGGTACGATCCGCGAGATGTCGTGGTCAGCAGACAGGCCGGCGATGACGACGGGGCACTGTTCATCGATTGCCGCCGAGCGCGGGTCGTCGACGACATAGACGTTCTTGTCGCCGTCGTGCGCGGCGGACAGGGATACGCAGTCTTCGGTGGCCACGAGCACGACGCGGCCGTTGGGCGCCAGTGCTCTCGCCGTCTCGCTCGCGAGTCGCAAAGCCTCCTTCTCCGCCCCACGACAGCTGACGAACGCGCACCTCAGCGTGCGGTCGCGCGACAGGCGCCGGACCATTGCGCCGAGCCCGGGGGTCAGACCCGCCTGCGACGTGGCCTTCCGGGAGAGGCGAAGCGTGCCGAGGAGCGGTACGCCGGCGAGCTCCGTCGCCTCGTCGGGCCCTATCAGCGGCCGGCGGGCGAGCACGGAGAGGCACGCGATACCTGCTGCCAGCACGATGCCCGCGATGACGCCAAACGGGGCGGTCGCCCGGGTTCGTCCGGGGATTGTCGCCTCCGGGGTCCTCGCACGCTCTTGCATCTTGAACGTCGCGATCTCGGACAACGCCGAGTTCATCTCGGTAATGAGCACCGAGGCGACGCCATTTGCCAGTCGCCTCGCGAGCTGGGGATCGCCGGCGGTGCCCCTGACCCGAATGGCGAGGGTGAACTCGACCGGCTCGAGCCGGACGTGCTCGTCGAGCAGCTTGTCTGACTCGATCGCCAGCGGGACGTGCTCGTCGAGCAGCTTGTCTGACTCGAACACCAGCGAGCCCTCGTCTATCGCGCGCGCGGCGACTCGACCGTTGGCGAAGACCGCGTAGGCGAAGTGCGGGAGCTGTTCGGTGAGGCTGCGGGTCTCGCCCAGCTCTTGCGGCGTGGCCACGATCAAGGCGGAAGTCTCGTATCGATCCTTCTCGGCGGAGGCCGCGACCGCCCCGGCAACGCCGCCCAGGACCGACAGCAACAGCAGCAGCGGAGTGTAGCGGCGCAGGGCCCACCAGAGGTGTGAAGCGGCGTCCGTGCGCTGCGTCCGGTGGCGGGTCATGGTGGCGTCATGCTCGCACGCTCAGAGCGTAGCGTCGGACGGTCATCGAGGGAGCGGGGCTGTGGCTGGCTCCGCTCGCCTTCGACGACGAGGACCGCGTAGACGAGCACAAGCCAGAAGTACTTGTAGTCGAAGTTCGCCACGAACATGTTGCTGACGAGCACGCCGACGAGCGCAGCCAGCGGAGGTGCTCTTATCCCGCGCGGCAGGCGTACCAACTCCCTCGCCGTGAGCGCGAGCGCCAGGACCGTGAGAGCCAGGGCGACCAGTCCCGCTTCGATGGCCATTGCAAGCACGATGTTGTGCGCCTGAAACCTGAGCCGGTTGCCTTTGCCCGAGGCACTCGCGAGGACCTGCCGCTCGTAGACATCGGGAAAGGTCCCCCAGCCACTTCCGGCCCAGCAGTACTGCGGGCACGCCGCGAGGCCGAGACGCCAGACGTCGCCACGCCCGGTCGAGCCCGGCTTCTCGAAGCGATCGGTCAGGGTGCTCGGCGCAAACGCCAGGACGGTCGCGGTCAACAACACAGGGAGCCCGGCGTAAACGGCGATCGTCCTGCCGCGCGCATCGCTGGCCGCCAACACCCCGATCGCGACGACCGCGGCGATAGCACCCCCTCGTGAAGCCGTGAGGATGATTGCCGTGGCGATGAGGGCGGCTGCCACGAGGGACGCGGCGCGCGGCAGCGGCCGGCCGCCGTGAACCCCGCGGGCGAGCGCCAGGACGAGCGGCAGCATGAGCGTCGCCGCGGTGATGTTCGGATCCCCTTCCTCGCCTCCGACTCCGGTGCGAAAGCGCGCCACGCCGTCCCCGGACACCACGATCGTGGCGGTGGCCAGCTGGTAGGCGGCCAGCAGTCCGGTGACGGCTCCCCCGGCGATGATCGCTGCCTCTACGTGGGCGAGGCTGCGCCGATCGACGCTGACGAGACTGCACGCGAGATACAGAGCGACGAGGATGGCCAACGCGCGCAACTCGTCGCCGCTCGTGTCGGGGTTGACGGACCACAGGTGGGTCAGAAGGCTCACTGCGAGGAACCAGAGCCACACCGGCGCGGCGCTTGGAAGCTCGATCGCCCGTTGGCGCGCGAACACCAGGTGGAGGCTCAGCCCCGCGAGCGCCAGCAGTCCCGCCAGGCTTGTCAGGCCGTTGAATCCTGCCGGCAGGGGGACGGGGAGATCGATCCCGACCCGAAGGGTATGACGAACGCGTATACCGCCACCAGGATCAGCGGTGCGCGCGCGATCGCCACCGCAAACGCTGCTGCGAGCGGGATGCTTGCCGCGCCTAGGAGCACCAGCATCGCGCGAGAATATGGGAATGCGCGACGTCCTGAGACGGGTCGTGGAGGTACACCTGGGCCCGTATAGTGTTGGTCCTGTCTTCTCGGAATCGACACACTTCGACCGTGCCGAGCTTCGTGCCCGGCACGTCGTCCGGCCGAAGCGTCTCGGA
>Ga0136612_10001154_pt1 | contig 10997 bp, 8 predicted proteins | sample AntDryUQ224A2306_2_FD_106644 | JGI IMG/M metagenome (GOLD analysis project Ga0136612, IMG submission 106644) | Polar desert sand microbial communities from Dry Valleys, Antarctica - metaG UQ224A (23.06) | ecosystem: Environmental > Terrestrial > Soil > Desert | place: Antarctica: Dry Valley...
GACGCTCACTCATGGCGTTCAAGGAGAATCCAGCGTGAGCACCCAGCGTCGCGAGGCGGCCTCGCAGTCCACGGTCCTCCCCATCGCCCCCGTCGACCCGACGCCGGCTCGGTACGACCCGTACGGACTCGAAGCACTTGCCGCCGCCTATCGCAACCACAGCACCGCCGTGTACGGGTTGGCCTGCCGGATCTGCGGCCCGGAGGTCGCCGCCGAGGTCACCCGAGACGTCTTCATCCACCTCGGCAGGCATCCCGACGGCTTCGACCGGGCCCGGGGGTCCCTGCGCGCCCACCTGCTGACCATCACCCGCGACACCGCCCTCGACCTCGCGTGCGCCGGAAGCTCGTCGTCACCATCCTCCGACGAGCTCGATCAGGACGAAGATCTCGGCCCCGGATCGCCGAACGTGAGGATGGCCGACGCATTGGCCGGCCTCCAACCCCACGAGCGGGCCGCCATCGAGACCACCTTCTACGGCCGGTGCACCTACCGGGATGCGGCGGCGGTCCTCGGCCGGCCCGAGGAGACGGTGAGGTCCAGCATCGGCGCCGGCATGCGCCGCCTCCGTCGCACGCTCGACGGTCGTTCCGCCCCGCCGCAGCTGGCGCCGGCACCCACGTACCGCAACGGCTGAGGGCCGAAGCGGCATCGGCCTGGATCCACCTCGGCGACCTCGGAGGAGGCTCCCTACCTACTGGTAGGTAGGCTGGTCCGATGATCGATCCTTCTGCTGCGATCCTCAACGAGCTCGTTCCCCACGTCGAGCGTCTCATGGCGCGACACCTGGCCACCACCCGCGAGTGGTTCCCCCACGATCTGGTCCCCTGGGACCGGGGCGGCGCGTTCGCCGATGCCGCGGGTCAGGAGGAACTGACCCTTCCGCCCGGCGTCCGCAGCTCGCTCTTCGTGAACCTGCTGACGGAGGACAACCTGCCGTACTACTTCCACACCATCGCCAGGATGTTCGGGAGCGACGGTGCGTGGGGGGCCTGGTCCCGGCGCTGGACGGCGGAGGAGGGGCGCCACTCGATCGTCATCCGCGACTACCTCACCGTCACGCGCATGGTCGACCCCGTGGCGCTGGAGCGGGCCCGCATGCACCAGGTGAGCCACGGGGTCGTGCCGGAGCCGCCGACGCCGGTCGACGGCCTCGTCTACGTCGCTCTGCAGGAGTTGGCTACCCGCATCGCCCATCGCAACACCGGCAAGCTGCTCGATGATCCAGCCGGTTACGACGTGATGAGCCGGGTCGCGAGCGACGAGAACCTCCACTTCCTCTTCTACCGGGATCTGGTGTCGGCAGCGATCGAGATCGACCCGTCTGCCGTGGTCTGCGCCGCCGAACGTCAGGTGCGCGAGTTCGAGATGCCGGGTACCGGCATCGTGGACTTCGGCGAACACGCACTGGCGATCGCCAAGGCCGGCATCTACGACCTGCGCATCCACCACGAGCAGATCCTCGAGCCGGTCGTCCTGCGCCACTGGAAGATCGAGGCGCTCGTCGACCTCACCGCTGAGGCCGAGCAGGCGCGACTCCGCCTGGTCAAGCGGGTGGAACGCATCGGTCGAGCCGGGCGGCGGATGGCGGAACGCTGGGCCGGACAGAGCGCCGCGGAACCCGACCTGGGAGTGCCTGTCCTCGTCTGACCGACGGAACGGTGCGCCGCGCCACGGCGACGAGTGCACCGAGCCGAGGCCGGCACCAACCGTTCCAGGGATGCCGTCGGACTAGATGACCGGTTCGGCCAGCGTCATGCCGATCTCGGCTGCGTCTGCTGCGACCGCCGGTTCGGAGAGGCTGGGGTCGGGCATCGCCCTCCAGCGGCTGATCCTGACTGCGGCCGCCGCGACGACGGCGGCCGCCAGGTTGCCGAGCAACCAGGCGCGACTGGCTCCGTCGATGCCGTTCTCGGGAACCAGCGCAAGTGCCGGAAGGACGATGGCGGCGGTGAGGGTCGCGGTGATGGCCACGGTGGCGAGGTGGCGGTGCAGGATGCGGACCTCGGACAGGTACAACGAGGTGATCGCCCACGGCACACCGGCGGCGATCATGGCCGGCAGCACGCGGGCGGCGGCCGAGTACTTGGCGCCGTAGATGGTCGTGACCACATCGCTGCCGAGGAACGCCGCGACCGCTCCGGCCAGCATGAGGGAGACGGCCAGGCCGAGAGCCAGCCGGACCTGGGCATGCACGTGGGCGCCGTCGCGTCCGCCTTCGGCCAACAGCGCCTGACCGATGGCGGTCGGCACGTAGAACGCCACCGCCACCACGCCCCACGCGACGTTGAAGCTCGCGTAGGAGTCGTCGGTGACGTTGGCCAGCACGATGACCGGGAGGAGGAAGTAGGGCGCCTGGTACGCGAGCGTGGACACGAAGTTCACGGCCGAGTACCGGGTGGCGACACGAGCCGTGGAGGGACGGGGCCCGACGCGGTGGGTGCCGCCCGCCACACGCGGCACCAGCGCCGCGCCGATCAGGCCCGACAGCGCGACCGGCCCGGCGGCCGCTACGAACAGCCACAGCGCCCGGTGCTCGTGGTCTCGAAAGAGGAAGAGCAAGGGGAAGCGGAACAGGCCGACGACGGCGATGCGGGCCAGCACCAGGTTCCAACGCCGCGCCGTCATGCAGCGCACATCGACGATCATCGACAGCGCAGCGCCGGCCACCACCACGGCGAACACGAGCGGACCGAACACCGGGTCGAGATCGGTGAGCACCCCAGTGGCCGAGCCCCGGAAGAGGGCCACGTAGGCGCTTCCCAGCACCACCGAGGCGGCCACGGTGGCACCGACCGCCCAGGTGAAGATCACGTCGGATTCGGCGTTGCGGTCGGCCGCGTACCGGGCCAGCGCCACCGGCAGACCCAGCCCGGCCAGGTAGGTGACGAACAGGACCGATGTCGTCAGCTTGCCGCCCGCCCCGACATCTCCCTTGACGTCGAGGTGGGCCGCGACGAGCCAGAACACGGCGCCCGACAAGGCCTGGATGGCGGCTCCGGCCACCAGCACGGCCGACCCGGTGAGCAGGTGACGTTGCCCCCGAACCCGCCCCGGTCGCAGCCGCGACATCGCCGTGCTCAGCCCGTCACTCGCCCTCTGGAAGCCGGATCCGCCTGGGCCTGTTGTCGAAGGGTCCGGCGGGCTCATCGACCCATGATCGTACCGTTGGCCGCTCCGGGGCGGGGATCGACGCCCGTGCGGAACCCGATCACCGCATGCCTAGGGTGTCGGCCCATGAGCAGGCCCAGCGAACCGACGACCGGCCCGGTCGTTGGGGAGATGTTCGCGTCGACCTACCCCGGGGCCCGGCGACCCGACCGCCAGCGGTCCGTCGACGCCGACGGCGTCCGGCTCTCGGTCGTCGAATGGGGGGAGGAGGCCGCCCCGCCGGTGCTCTTCGCTCATGGCGGGTTCGACTTCGCCGGCACCTTCGACGTCTTCGCCCCGATGATCGCCGACGCCGGGTGGCGGGTCGTGTCGTGGGACGCTCGCGGCCACGGCGACTCCCAGCGAGCCGTGCTGTACAGCTGGGAAGCCGACATACGCGATGCGCTCGCCGTCCTCGACTCGATCGGACTCGAACCTCTGCCGCTCCTCGGCCACAGCAAGGGTGGGGCCCTGCTCCTGCAACTGGCCGAGGCCTGCCCTCACCGGGTGAGCGCGTTGGTCAACCTGGACGGCCTGCCCTCGGATCGAAGCTGGCCCGACGTGGCCGAGCACACCCGCACGAAGCTCCTCGCGGCCGAGGTCGGGGGCTGGCTCGACCACCGCCGAGGATCGGCGATGTCCCAGCGACGGCCGGGCACGCTCGACGAGTTGGCCGCCCGGCGTCATCGCATGAACCCGAGGCTCGACCTCGACTGGCTCCGGTACCTCGTGCCCATCGGAGCTCGGCACGACGGCGACGGTTGGCGCTGGAAGATCGACCCGATCATGCGGATGGGAGGGTTCGGTCCGTGGCGTCCGGAATGGTCGATGTGGCGGCTCCCGGCGCTGTCCATGCCGGTCCTGGCCGTGCTCGGCCTGGAGCTGGAGACGATGGGCTGGGGCACCGTGCCCGAGGACGTGTACCCCTACCTGCCGCCTGGAGGGCGGTTCGTACCCCTCGATGACACCGGCCACTTCGTCCACGTCGAGAAGCCCCGGGTGGTGGCGGACCTGGTGCTCGACTTCCTGGGACCCCTCCAGTCGGCGCCGGCGGTGGTACCGATGCCCGGCGCCGGGGCGCAGCCGGTACCGGCCGCCACCGCCACCGCCACCGCCACCGCTCGGGAGCCGACGGTGGCGCCCACCGGCGACCGCTCGGGCGGTGCGGTCAGCCTCACCCACGGCCAGTCTTCGTTGGCGTTGCGGAACCTGCGGACCGGCACGGTCGATCAGCGGGCCCTGCTGCTCCTGCACGGGCTCGGGGAGCGCACCCCCACCTCCGTGCCGGGTCCCGTGTCGGCGTGGCCGGGCCCGGTCTGGGGCCTCGACCTCACCGGCCACGGCGACTCGGTGGTGCCTCGCGGGGGCGGGTACACCGCCGAGATCCTCATGGCCGACGTCGACGCCGCGCTCGCCGAACTGGGCGAGGCCACCCTGCTCGGCCGGGGCCTCGGTGCCTATGTCGCCCTCCTTGCGGCCGGAGCCCGTCCGATGATGGTTCGAGGAGCCATCCTCGCCGACGGCCCCGGGCTGGCCGGTGGAGGTCCGGCCCCTTCCTCGCCGTACCTCATCGGTCCCCGGTCGGATGCCTCGACGGCTCCGGATCCGTTCGCGCTGTTCGAGCTGTCACGCGACGTCCGCCCCCCCGACTACGCCCTCACCTACGTCCGCCTGGCCGTGCAGCAGTCGGGCCTCGACACCCCAGTGGCCGTGGCGGCCAAGGTGCGACCGCCCTGGCTCGCAGCCGTCGCCGGCGAACCCGGCGTCCTCGACCGGCGGGTGCCCGAGGCCCTCGCCGTCTACGCCCGCGTGTGAGGAGCCGAGCCGATAGGCGAGGCGACCCGACGAGCACGACGCAAGTTGTGAGCGCCGACGACCTGCGCGGGGCTGTCGAGGAGCGCCGCCGGATACCGGTGATGATCACACCGAGAACTGCGACATGGCCGACCTGGGTTGCACCTGCAACCCAGCTACGCCGGCTGGATCAGAAGAGGACCTGACCGGCCAGGAGCAGGTCGAGGAGGTCGCCATCAGGGATGGGCCGGCTCAGCACGTAGCCCTGGGCGATGTCACAGCCGAGGTTGCGAAGCTCGGCGAGCTGCGCTCGTGTTTCGACCCCCTCGGCCACGGTCTGCAGCCCGAGCGTGTGAGCCATCGAGACGACGGCGCCGACGATGGCCGAGTCGCTCGACTCGGTGCCGAGGCCGGCCACGAAGGTTCGGTCCATCTTGAGCAGGTCGACGGGGAACTGGCGCAGGTAGGCGAGCGACGAGCACCCGGAGCCGAAGTCGTCGACGGCGACGACCAGGCCCACGGCCTTGAGCCGTTCGAGGGAGCGGCGACTCTGCTCCACGTCGGCCATGAGCACGCTCTCGGCGATCTCGACGTTGACGCTCCCGGGACTGACTCCGGTGTCGTCGAGGATGTCGCGGAAGACCTCGACCAGCCCTACCTGGTTGAGCTGGCGGGCCGACAGGTTGATGCACACGTCGAGTCGCTCGCCGTTCGGTCTCGCGTGCTGGGCACGGGCCAGCACCCGGCAGGCCTGGCGGGTCACCCAGCCACCGATGGGCAGGATGAGCCGGGTCTCCTCGGCCACAGCCAGGAAATCCGCGGGCTGGAGCAGGCCCCGGTCGGGATGCTCCCACCGCAGCAGGGCCTCGAACCCGATGATCCTGCCGGTGGCCAGTGCAACCTGGGGCTGGTAGAGCAGGCGGAGCTCGTGGCGGGCGATGGCTCGGCGGAGGTCGCTCTCCAGTTCGAGCCGGTCGACCGACTGCTTGTGCATGCGCCCATCGAACACCTCGGTACGGGAACGGCCGCCCTCCTTGGCCGAGTACATGGCCGCATCCGCGTCCCGCACGATGTCCTCGGGAACGGTCCGGCTCGCTCCGGCCAGGGCGATGCCGATGCTCGCGGTGACGGTCACCTCCGACTCCTCGACCATGGCCGCTGCCGCCACGGCCGCGGCCACCCGCTCGGCGATGGCCTCGGCCTCGGCCCGATCGGTGAGCCCTTCGCACAGGATCACGAACTCGTCGCCGCCGAAGCGGGCAACGGTGTCGCCGGGCCGGACCGCGCTGGATAGCCGCTCGGCGATGAGCCGCAGGAGCCGATCGCCGTAGCTGTGGCCCAGCCGGTCGTTCACCTCCTTGAAGTGGTCGAGGTCGAGGAACAGCACGGCGGTGTCGTGGTGGCTCCGCTGGCCCCGGCCGATGGCCATGGCAAGGCGATCGAGGAGCAGCGTGCGGTTGGGCAGATCGGTGAGCGGATCGTGGGTCGCCTGATGCTCGAGCTGGGACTCGAACGCCAGGCGCTTGCTGATGTCGCGCGCCACCCCTGAGATCGTCTCGATGCGGCCGTCGGGCCCCCGCTGGGACATCAACACGACCGAGTGCGCCACCGTTCGGCCTTCGCTGTTCGGGAGGTCCATCTCTCCTGACCACAGGCCGTGCCGGCGCAGTTCGGGCAGGATCTGCCGGTTCCAGGCCTGCTCCACCCAGGTCGGCAGACCTTCGCTCGCATCGAAGTCTTCGAGGTCGCTGGTCGGGTCGAGGCCGAAGAAGCGGCGGGCGGCTGCGTTCAGGTACACGAGGCCCCGGTCCCGTTCGAGCAGGGCCACCAGGTCGCTGGTGGCCTCGACGATGATGCCGAGTCGCTCGGTGGCCCGGCGTGCCTCGACCCGCGCGGTGATGTCACGGACGCTCAACAACATGCCGCCGACGTCGGGATCGCGGTGCATGTCGGTGGCCACCACGCTGACGTACCGCCACGAGGTGTCGGCATGGCACACCCGGACCGACACGGAATCGGCCGGCTCGCCCCGCAAGACGCCGGCGAGGAGCTCCTTTGCGTCACCTACGTCCTCGGGGTGGACGTAGTCGAAGGCGGATGTCCCGAGTATCGCCTCCGGCTCGTAGCCGAGGACCCGTTCGAGCGCGGGGCTCGCCCAACTGATCTTCGTGTCGGTGCCGACCACAAGGGTGATGTCGGAGCTGCCCTGCACCAGTTTGCGGAACCGTCGCTCACGCCGCCGCACCGCCTGCTCGGCCTCGTCGGGCTTGCGCTGGTCCTCGACCATCCGGGTGACGTCGTGGAGGGTGGTGACGACACCGGCGACGTCGGGATCGTCGAGCAGGTTGGTGATCTCGGTCTCCATCCATCGCCAGTCCCCCGAACTGGTTCGGAACCGGGCGGTGGTGCCTTCCCGACGTCCAGGTCGGGTCCGCACCCGTTCCGCCATCCGGGCGAGCTCGGCGCGGTCGTCAGGGTGGACGATCTCGGCGTCGAGCAGGGCGAACTCGTCGGGCTCCCAGCCGAGGATGGCGGTGACCGCTCCGGTCACCAGCACGGGTTGTCGGTCAGCGTCGGTGACCACCATGACGGTCGGGAACCGGTCGAGGAGCGCCCGCACGGGCGACCCGTCGATCAGGGCGACGCCGCTCGCGCCTGGACGCGTGAAAATGGAGGATTCCGAGTGTTCGTCGCCGGGGTTCTGAAACCGATCCATCGTTGGACCGACAGCTCTGTGTGGCATTTTCCGCCCTGTGAACGAGGTCGTCGGCCAAGGGTAGGCGAACGGCCGGCGTTGACCACACACCTCCAGGTCGAGGCCGTTCGGATCGAGGCTCGACGCCCGGCGTGGGACGCCGCCCCGAGCTGTATCCGGGACTCGAGACGATGGCTCGTGGATCGGCTCCGGCCCTAGGGTTCCCACGTGGTGCTGCCCTGGTTCATGGCTGCGTTCAGCGGCTATCTGCTCGGCTCGATCCCGGTCGCCGATGTGGTGGCTCGGCGAGCCGGGATCGACCTTCGAGCAGTGGGAGACCGCAACCCCGGGTACTGGAACGTCAAGGACCAGCTCGGGGGGAGGCGCGCGCTGCCCGTGCTCCTCGGTGACACGGCCAAGGGGACGCTGGCCGGCGGTACCGGTCTGCTGTTGGCGAGCGACGGCCTGTGGGGTGTGAAGTGGATGGCGGTGGCCGGGGCCATGGTCGGCCACGGATGGCCGATCTTCGCCCGGTTCCGCGGCGGCAAGTCGCTCTTGGCCTTTGTCGGAGGGATGTTGGTCATCACGCCGATCCCCGCGTTCATCGCCGTCGGGCTGCTGGCCGGCGTGGCCGCGGCGCGAACCTTCGCTCTCGGGGTCCGGGTGGGTGTGTTCAGCTTTCCGGCCATCGAGCTCGTGTTCGACTCCAAGGAGCGGGTGGCCGCCACCGGGCTCCTGATGTGCCTCATTGCGCTGCGCTTCGTGCTCGGTGGCGCCGGGAACCGTCGCAAGCCGGGCTTCGAGGCCCGCCGCCTCACCCGCTCGACCACCACCTTCGACCCTGTCGTGGCAGTTCCGTCGCGCCGTCGGCGCGGCGCCCGGCCGCCGGCGTGAGCGGCCGGATCGTCACGCCGGCTGCCGCAGGAACCACTCGACCGTGCGCCCCAAGCCGTCCTCGAACTGCACCTCGGCGCGGAACCCGAGGTCGCGAGCCGCGGCTTCCACGGCGGCCCGGCTGTGGTGGATGTCGCCCGGGCGGGGGTCGGTGAACGTCGGTTCCAGGTCGACCTCCAACAGCCGACCGAGCACGTCGAGAAGGTCGAGCAGGCTGTATTCGGCGTTGCACGCGATGTTGTAGGCCTTGCCCGTGCATGCTTCGGCCGGCGCCGACGCCGCCGCCAGCAGGGCCCGGATCACATCGGCGATGAAGGTGAAGTCCCGACTCTGGGTGCCGTCGCCGTGCACGACGGGCGGTTCCAGCCGGCGAAGCGCGTCGATGAACACCGGGATCACTGCGGCGTACATCGAGTCCGGACGCTGGCGCGGCCCGTAGACGTTGAAGAACCGCGCCGTGACGGTGTCCATGCCGAACAGCTCGCTGAAGACCCGGCAGTAGTGCTCACCCGCCATCTTGGTGACGGCGTACGGCGACCGCGGCACGAGCGGCGCCGTCTCCGGGGTCGGCACGACCGCCGCGCCGCCATAGACGCTCGATGATGAGGCGTAGACCACCCGGGAGACCTTCGCAGCGCGAGCCGCGTCGAGCACGGTGAGGGTGCCGTGGGTGTTGGCGGTGTCGGTGGCGAGCGGCTGCTGCACCGAGCGGAACACGGCCCGATGGGCCGCCAGGTGGAACACGAGCTCCACGCCGTCCATGGCCTTGGTGACCAGGTCGTGATCGGCCACCGAACCTTCGAAGAAGGTGGCGTCGGAGTGCAGGTTCTCCCGGAACCCGGTGCAGAGGTCGTCGATGATCGCAACCTCGTCTCCGCGCGCCACCAAGGCCTGGACCAGGTTCGAGCCGATGAAGCCGGCCCCGCCGGTGACGAGCGTTCGCATGGTGCGAACGTAGTGGCCGTCGATGTGACGGCGACCATCGGGAGCTCGAGGAGCGGGTGGACGGGGAGCGGGTTCCGTCAGCGGTGACGACTGGAGACGAAGTAGGCCAGCTCCACCAGCGCGTCGTGGGTCTCGAGACCGATGGGAGCGGCGGCGATGGCGTCCACGGCGCGGCCGGTGAGCGAGGCGATGGCTGCCTCCACCTCGGCCCGGGCGCCACAGTCGTCCATGAGTCGGCGGATCCCTTCGACCTCGACGGTGCTGAGGTCGGGGAGGCCGACGCGGGCGAGGAGCTCGGCCCGATCGGGCGGGCACCGGGCGACGGTCGCTGCCAGCAGTGGCGTGGGTTTGCCCTCTCGCAGGTCGTCCCCGATCGGCTTGCCGATCAGCGACGCATCGCCGAACACGTCGAGCAGGTCGTCCCGCAGCTGGAACGCCTCGCCGAGGGGGTCGCCGTAGGCCGACAGCGGTGCCGCCAGCTCGTCGAAGCGATCGGCCAACGCGGCACCGACGTGGAGTGGCCGTTCAACGGTGTACTTGCCCGACTTGTACCGGGCGACCAGCCGGGCACGGGCGGCGCCGGTATCGCGACGGGCGGTGCCCACCATGTCGAGATACTGGCCCATGTTGAGCTCGAGCCGCAGCTCATCCCATACCGCCAGGCCCCGGCCGGCCGCCTCCCGAAGCAGCTGGTCGGCCAGTACATGCGCCAGGTTGCCGATGAGGATGGCGACACCCTCGCCGAAGCGACGAGCCTCGCCCAGCCAGTGGGCCCGGTCGTGGCTGTCGGCGTAGGAGAGGTGGGCCGTGCGGGTGCCGCGTCGTGTCGCGGAGCCGTCCATCACGTCGTCGTGGATGAGGGCGAACGCTTGGAGCATCTCGAAGGCGGCGCCGGCATCGACCACACGATGGTCGTCAGGATCACCGCCGGCGCCCACGAAACCCCAGTGGCAGAAGGCAGGCCGCAGACGCTTGCCCCCCGCGAGGACGAGGTGGGCGAGGGTGTCGACAGGGGCGGACAGATCGGCGTCGACGGCAGCCCACCGCTCCCGTTCGCGGTCGAAGAGGGTGACGAGCCGGGCTTCGACCCGTTCGGCGACGACGCCCAGGCTGGGCGGCTCCGGGGCGACGATGGCTCCAGAGCTCGTGACCGAACCCGTGAGATCCGGGATCGAAGGGCGCGGCGCGACGGGAGCCATGGACGGACGCGAGCCTACGGCCGCCCCCGCGACGGTGGGTGATCGGGGCCGGAGCACCAGGCTCGTCACCGCGGCGTGCGCCGCCGGAACCGGGGTGAGGCGAAGTCGGGTCACCGCCAGGGGCGGTCGCCGGACCTCGTGGCTTCGGGAGGGATGGCCATCCGCCAACGGCCTTTTCCCTGGTGCTTGGCCTGGTAGAGGGCGCGATCGGCGGCATCGAGCACGGCGTCGTGGGTCGAGCCGTGCAGCTCGGTGACGGCGACACCGATGCTGACGCCGAGCTGGACCGTCACGTCTTGCATCACCATGGGCCGCCGCAA
>Ga0136612_10001155_pt1 | contig 10995 bp, 8 predicted proteins | sample AntDryUQ224A2306_2_FD_106644 | JGI IMG/M metagenome (GOLD analysis project Ga0136612, IMG submission 106644) | Polar desert sand microbial communities from Dry Valleys, Antarctica - metaG UQ224A (23.06) | ecosystem: Environmental > Terrestrial > Soil > Desert | place: Antarctica: Dry Valley...
GATGTACCCGCTCGTCCGTGATCTGGCCGCGGCCGGTGCCCCTGTGCGGGTGCCGGTCGCGGTGACGTGCCGGGTGCTCAACCTCGCTCGCCAGCCCTACTACCGGTGGCTCGCGCAGCCGGTCACCGATGCCGACTGGGTGCTGGCGCACCGGGCGAACGCGCTGTTCGACGCCCACCGTGAGGACCTCGAGTTCGGCTACCGGTTCCTGGCCGACGAAGCCCGCCAGACGGGGCAGCCGATGGCTGATCGGACCGCGTGGCGGATCTGTTCGACCAACGGCTGGTGGAGCGTGTTCGGCAAGCGTCGGACGTACTCGAAGGCCCGCAAGGCCGGTGCTCCGGCGCACGAAGACCTCTTGGCCCGCAACTTCACCGCCGACAGGGCGAATCATCGCTGGCTGACCGACATCACCGAGCACTGGACCGGCGAGGGCAAGCTCTACCTCTGCGCGATCAAGGACGTATGGTCCAACCGGATCGTCGGCTACTCGATCGACTCGCGGATGAAGTCCCGCCTGGCTGTCGCTGCCCTGGACAACGCCGTCGCCCGCCGCCGCGTCGACGGCAGCCAGGTCGCCGGCTGCGTGCTCCACAGCGACCGCGGCAGTCAATTTCGTTCACGAAATATGCAGCGGGCGTTGACCCATCACTCGATGGTCGGGTCGATGGGCCACGTCGGCTCCGCCGCCGACAACGCCGCCATGGAGAGCTTCTTCTCGCTGCTGCAACGCAACGTCCTCGACCGGCGCCGATGGGCCACCCGAGACGAGCTGCGCATCGCCATCGTCACCTGGATCGAACGCACCTACCACCGCAGACGACGCCAGGCAGCACTCGACCGATTGACCCCCATCGAGTACGAGACGATCATGACCAACACCGCCGCCCAGGCGGCATAACCGAACTGTCACCTACTCGTGCAGCAGCCCCGGTGGCCCAGACTGAGCGTTCTACCTGTCCTTGACGACGACTCAGCTTTGCAATGAAAGCTGACCTGGCGACTTGTGCGTTCTAGCCGCGAAGTCCGTTACCCACGGCAACCAAGAACAGATGGCGTGCATGCATGATCTCGTTTGCCTGCACAAGATCACCCGTGGCGCCGCGTTCTTCCGGAGGCACAAACCGCACAGCTCTCAACACGATGTCAGCGGCGTCTCGGGTCGTTTAATTCTTGGAGAGGGCTGTGGCCCAAAGAATGGAGGTATACACGTTGCTTAGCTGCAAGTGTCTCGACGTTTCGGTTGCTACGGCCGTCTCCTTGCTCGGCTCCATCAACCTCGTCACAAACGCTGCTGTGGCAGCCAGACCATCCCGGTACGCGGCAACCTGCTGCTCACGTAACCACGTTCGTTCGCCAGAGCGACGCTGGATCAGGGCTGCCAATACGGTCGTCAATCCAGCAACCAGTGCGCCCACTGCGAAGCCAATGCTCGCAATGAGTGTTTCGTCCACTGTCCTCCTAAGCGGATGGTGACTACACGTCGATTGCGTCCACGATCGTGTACGCGTAGCCCTGCTCGGCCAGGAAGCGTTGCCGATGCGCGGCGTAGTCCACATCGAGGGTGTCCCGGGCGACGACGGTGTAGAAATGTGCTTGGCGGCCATCGGCTTTGGGTCGCAGGATCCGGCCCAACCGTTGCGCTTCCTCCTGGCGGGAGCCGAACGTCCCGGACACCTGGATCGCGACCGCCGCCTCGGGCAGGTCGATGGAGAAGTTCGCGACCTTGGACACGACCAGGGTGTGGATCTCGCCGCGGCGGAACAGGTCGTAAAGTTTCTCGCGCTCCTTGTTGGTCGTGGAGCCCTGGATGATCGGGACATCGAGATCGGCGCCGAGTTGTTCGAGTTGGTCGAGGTAGGCGCCGATCACAAGCACCTGATCGCCGTGGTGCTTCTCGACGAGGCGGCGGATGACGGGCCGTTTCGAGGACGCGGTCGAGCACATCTTGTAGCGCTCCTCCGGCTCGGCTAGCGCGTAGCTCATCCGCTCGTCGTCGGTCAGCGAGACCCGAACCTCGATGCACTCGGCCGGGGCGATCCAGCCCTGTGCCTCGATGTCGCGCCACGGGGCGTCGTACCGCTTGGGGCCGATCAGGGAGAAGACGTCACCCTCGCGGCCGTCCTCGCGTACGAGCGTCGCGGTCAGGCCGAGCCGACGGCGGGACTGCAAATCGGCGGTGAGCCGGAAGATCGGCGCGGGCAGCAGGTGCACCTCGTCGTAGATGATCAGCCCCCAGTCGCGCGCGTCGAAGAGTTCGAGGTGGCGGTACTCGCCTTTGCGGCGGGTCGTCATCACCTGATACGTCGCGATGGTGACCGGCCGGATCTCCTTGCGCTCGCCGGAGTACTCGCCGATCTCCTCCTCGGTCAGGCTGGTCCGCGCGATCAGCTCCCGCTTCCACTGCCGCCCGGCGACCGTGTTGGTGACCAGGATCAGCGTGGTCGCGTTGGCCTCGGCCATCGCGGCGGCCCCGACGAGCGTCTTGCCGGCGCCGCAGGGCAGGACCACGACCCCGGAACCGCCGGCCCAGAAGTTCTCCACCGACTCCCGCTGATAGTCGCGCAGCGTCCAGCCGTCCTGGTTGAGCTCGATGTCGTGGGCCTGGCCGTCAACGTAACCGGCGAGGTCTTCGGCCGGCCAGCCGACCTTGAGCAGTGCCTGCTTGAGCCGGCCGCGCTCGGAGGCATGGACGATCACGGTGGATTCGTCGACCTCGGCGCCGAGCATCGGGCTGATCTTCTTGTTGCGCCTGATCTCGGCCAGGACCGCCGGATCGTTGCTGGTCAGCGTCAGCCCGTGCACCGGGTTCGTGGCCAGGGTCAGCCGCCCGTACCGGGCCATCGTCTCGGCCACGTCCACAAGCAGGGCGTGCGGTACGGCGTACCGGGAGTAGCGGACCAGCGCGTCGACGACCTGCTCGGCGTCGTGCCCGGCCGCGCGCGCGTTCCACAGGGCCAGCGGGGTGACCCGGTAGGTGTGCACGTGCTCGGGGGAGCGCTCGAGCTCGGCGAACGGGGCGATCGCCGCCCGGCAGGCGCCGGCGTCGGGATGATCGACTTCGAGGAGGAGGGTCTTGTCCGACTGCACGATCAGGGGTCCGTCGGTCACTTGTCCAGAGTAGGCGTCGGTTCCGACTGCCGCTCGTGAGTCGCCCGCCGCACCGCCCTTGCCCATGATCATGCTCATGAGCGCCCTGGACTGAGTACCGCTATACCCAAGGCGCTCACGATCAATGGCGGCCTGCGTCGGCGATCCGCGATGCCGAGATCAGGAGCGCTGGCGGTCGAGTCCAGGTGCATCCAGGCCGCTCACGATCATGAGGGCGGGCGGGTTCAGGAAGTGATCGCGCGGGCGAGGACGGCACGAATCTCGTCCAGAACGCCGTCGACGTCGTGGATCAGTCGATGAACAGAGAACCGCAGGACCAGCACCCCACTGGCCTGGATCGCGTTCTGCCGACGCTGATCTGCCTCCCGGGCGGCGGCGTCCAGATGCCACCAGGCCCCATCGATCTCGACGGCGACGGAGGCCTCGCGCCAGATCGAGTACGACTTTTCCGTACGCCGTTTCGATCGGAACGTTCCACTCGGGCTCGGGCAGTCCAGCCCGCCGAACTGCGCGACGAAAGCGGGACTCACCCATCGACCGAGTGCCGACCCCGACGTCCTCGAGCGACTCGCGTAGCCAACGACTGCCGCGACGGGGGACGTCGCCTACGGCTGCCTCCAGCTGGGCGACGGACACCAGGCGACGCTGCACAGCATCGGAGACCAGGGCGCGTACGTCATCGCGGGTGAGCAGCGTCCCGGCGACATCGAGGACCGTACGGGTGGGTTCGCTCCAGCGGAGGTCGCCGTTGCGCTCGAGTCGGCACGGGCGCTGAGACTGGTGCACGACGACGAACCCGTGGCTCCGCGGATGCTGGGTATGCGGGATCGTCAGATGCACCAAGTCGGTTGGGCGTACCCGCAGACCATGGACGTACGCCACCGTGTTGTGGCTGAGAAAGCTGGCCGGTCCGGCATAGAGCAGCGCACAGCGTCGCCCGGCCAGAGCTCGCCGGGAAAATCGTGAGCCCAGGGACATGGACCGCCGGAAGATCGTGAGCGCCTGAGGTGGAGAGCCACTGCACCCAGAGCGCTCATGATCAAGCGAAGAGCATCCGTGCGGGCAAGCGGGTCCGACCCGGCAGGACGCTCAGTCGTCGGCGAGCGCGACCGAGGTGATCCGGTGGACGGCGAAGGTGCGCGGCTCCTCGCGGCGGTGGTCATAGGCGGTCAGGAAGCCGCCGGTCAGAGAGATCGGCTCCACGAAGCGCTGGCTGGACTGGCCGTCGGCGTTGACGTACCCGATCCAAAGCCCGTCGTCCTCACGCAGCGCCCGCTGCAGCGTCTCCAGGATCGTGGCCGTGGTTAGGCCAGGGATGGATGGAACATGTCTGGTACGTCGTTGTGCCCGCGCCGCTGTGTCGCCCGTACGCATCCGCCGGATGACGGTCTGCCGCTGATCGGCGGTCAACTCGGTATGCCGTGGCACTGGGCTGGTCCGGCGACCCGGCGCGCGTTGTCGCTGGGCGAGTCCGGAAAAGATGATCCCGCCGGAAGATTCGGCAGCCGGAGCGTAGCCGGCCCCGCGCAGGGCGTTCAGAATCTCCTCCGGATCGGCGGCACTGACCAGGACCCCCGGTGCCAACGGTCGAAAGCCGTAATCGGTGAGTCGCCGGTCCGCGGTGACCTGGGCGATCAGGGAGTCGTCGTCGCTGCGCAGGTACGTCGAGGCAGTGCCCACCCGCAGACCGCCGTGGCGGCGACTGATGTCGTCGATCAGGTACGTCAACGTCTGAGGTACTGGCGTACGGGAGTGCCGCCCGAAAAACGAGTGCAAGTCCTGCGCCGTCCAACCGGCATCCAACGAGCGACGAAGCGATACCGCTGAAATACGGAAAACCGTTGCCCCGCCTGAGGACTCGACATCGGCGACCAGCCCGAGCGATCGGGACAGCTCAGGCTCGAGCGGGCCGGGGGCCACCGCGCTGAGGTCGGGCTGGACCAGGATGTGGTCGATCAGCGGCGGCAGGACCGCCGCGACGGCGCGCTCCAGGCCGTCGGCACCGGCCAGCAGCGCCCGGCCTGGCCCGGTCAACGCGTCGGCGGCCACGATCCCGAGCAACCGGGCCTCCTCCAGCGCTCCCCGCGCGGCCACGGCGAACTCCGGACCACGGCGTGGCGCGGACCAGGTGAGCAGCCTCAGCAGCTCATCGACTGACCAGGTTGTTCCCGGCGCAGTCGAGGTCAAGGGCTCCAGGACGGCTCGTCGGGTCGCCGGCGCACCGTGCCGGATCAGCTCCGGGGACAGCGGGGCCAGCGTCCGACCCGCGCCGTCTCGACGGCCGGCCAGCCCAGCCTGTCGGCTGGCGCCCAGCCAGGCTCCGGCCAAGGTCGCCCACCGGTCGGCCAGCGGCTGATCCAGCCAGACGTCGAGCATTCTGGTGGGCAGCCAGTGCTCGCCGTCGCTGGCGATTCCGATCAACTCGGCGGCCAGCGAGATCTCCAGCAGCACAGCTGCGGTCGGCTCGTCCACGTGCGCGGCGCGGGCCAGCCGACGGTGCTCTCGTACCCCGACGCCCCCGCTGCGCAGGACCCCCGCGTGGTCCAGGTCCAGCGCTGTGAGGAGGTCTTCGACGTTCTGCAGCACACCGAGAACGGCACCGGCGGTTATCTTGTCCAGCGTGACCGGCTCGACCTGTCCTGCGGCCGGGTCCGGGCGTAGTCGCGGTGGGCCGAAGGGCGCGTCCCCTCGTCCGGCGAGGCCGATCTCACGGGGCAGTTCGACTGTCGAGTCGTTGACCCTGACCAGGATTCCCCGCCGAAGCAGCCGACCGATCGTGCCTGGACTGTGCTCGTCGGGAGTCCAATCATCGGGCAGCCGTCCCTGCGGTGGGCCAGCCGCCAGCCGCTCGACGAGGGCGCGCTCATCGCCGGCCAGCTCTGGTAGGGATTTCACGAGAGCGGCCGGGTCGGCGTCGGGATCGTCGCTCAGATTGGCAAGCGGCCGACCGAGCCCGCAGGGGTAGCCGACCAGCAACCGGATGCCCTCCATCAGATGCAAGGCGTCCTCTGCCCCCCACACCAGGCCCAACCCGGTCAGCCGATCGAGGCTGCGGGCCAGATCGTCGGCCGGAACGCCGACCAGCTTGCCGGCCAGGTCACTGCAACCCATCGGGGTCGGAAGGAGCAGCATCGCCTCGACTACCTGCAGTACCCCTGCGTCCAGTTGGTCCAGCGCCCGGCTGATCGAGACCTGGCCGATGAGACGGCCGGCAAGTGAGGCAACGTCCGGCGGTGCGGGCCGGGCAACGTCGGGACGGGCCCGCAACAGCTCGGCGAGCCAGTCGTCGGGTTGGGCGCGCAACCACTCGGTATAGGACGACGCGAGCGGACGCGTCGAAACCGAGGCGGACATAAGTCCCTCCAGGCTACCCGCGCCATAGCCACCAACCGCTGCACGAGACGATGCGCCGGTGGCAGGACAGTCGGCCTGGCAGCAGCCCGAGACCAGGCGCTCGTACGCCGCCTACCGTCTCGGTGCGCTGCGCTGGTTCGCCGGAGGCCTCGCGGGCGGGACCGTGGCGGTCGGGCTGTCCGCTTACGCGGTGCTCGTGCTGAAACGGCCGGGACTCGGGGTGTTCATCGTGGCTGCGCTGTTCCTCGGTGTTATCGGTCTGGTCACCGGTACGGGGGGCCTGATCAGGGCCCAACGGTTCCGCAGAACGCTCCAGACGCAGCCGTGGCAGCGCGCGGAGTTACGGGTCGCCGGCGCCTCTCTCCGGCTGATCTTCGCCGCGGACGACGTGGACAACGACACGGTGGACAACGACACCGTGGACAACGACGCCGATGGCGACGACCGGCGTGCCGCCGATGTCCGGCTGCTGACCACGAGCCGCTGGCGGGTACGCGTGGTGGTCGGTCACCGGGACGGCGAGGTGCTCGTTTGCTCAGCTAGAGACGGCAGCTACGTCCTGAGCGCACAAGGCCTGAACAACTTGTACGGACTGCGCCCGCTGGCCAGACTGGGAGGCCGCTACCGACCATGACCGGAGGCCGTCTGAGACGATCAGCGGACTAGGACATGGCACGCATCGACAGGAGAGGCGCAGATGGCCCGGCGCAGGCGTGACAAGAAGACCGGCGACCACGGGCGGTCCTCGGTCGAGTCCACCTGGTGGTCCAGCGAGGACGGCGGCCCACCCATCACCGAACTCACCGCCGAGACGCAGGGACCGCTCTCACCGTGGGGCGAGGACCACACCCTGCCGCTGCCGCCCGAGCGAGTCGGCTACCGGCCGCCGACCTCCCGTCCCAACCGCGCCGGAGCCAACTGAGCGAGGCGTCCCGATGGAGCTGACATGACCACACCCAAGCCGCCGTCGCAGTCCTCGCCGTCGTACTCCTCCGGTACCAGCACGGTCCCGCTGCTGGGCGACACCATCGGCGCGAACTTCGACCGCACAGTTGCCGCCCATCCCGACCATGACGCGCTCGTGGACTGCGCGACCGCCCGACGGTGGAGCTACGCCGAACTCTGCGCCGAGGTCGAGGCGGCTGCGCTCGGCTTGTCCGCCCGTGGAGTGGCCAAGGGTGACCGGGTCGGCATCTGGGCACCGAACTGCGCCGAATGGGTGTTCACCCAGTACGGCACGGCCAAGCTCGGCGCGATTCTGGTCAACATCAATCCCGCGTACCGCACGCACGAACTCGGGTACGTCCTGAAGCAGGCCGGGATCTCGGTCCTGGTCTCGGCGCCGTCGTTCAAGACCAGCGACTACCGGGCAATGGTCGGTGAGGTACGTGCGGACTGCCCGGACCTGCGCGAGATCTACTTCATCGGCGACCCCGAGTGGGAGCAACTGCTCGCCGACGGCCGTCAAGGCGATGCCTCCCTGCTGGCAGCGCGAGAGACCGAGCTGTCGGCCGACGACCCAGTCAACATCCAATACACCAGCGGCACAACAGGTTTCCCCAAGGGCGCAACCCTCACCCATCACAACCTGCTCAACAACGGCTTCTTCGTGGGGGAGGGCTGCGGTTACACCGGGGCCGACCGGGTCTGCATCCCGGTGCCGTACTACCACTGCTTCGGCATGACGATGGGCAACCTGGCCTGCACCTCGCACGGCGCGACCATGGTCATCCCGGCGCCCGGCTTCGACCCAGCCGCGACCCTGCGCGCCGTACAGGAGGAGCAGTGCACGTCGCTGTACGGCGTACCGACGATGTTCATCGCCGAACTCGGGCTGGCTGACTTCGCCGACTACGACCTGTCGAGTCTGCGGACCGGCATCATGGCCGGCTCGCCGTGCCCGGTCCAGGTGATGAAGCGGGTCATCAACGAGATGGGAATGGCCGAGGTGACGATCTGCTACGGCATGACCGAGACCTCCCCGGTCTCGACCCAGACCCTGGCCGACGACGACATCGACCGCCGGACTTCCACCGTCGGCACTGTTCACCCCCATCTCGAGGTCAAGGTCGTCGATCCGGCCACCGGGCTGACCGTGGCGCGCGGCGAGCCGGGCGAGTTCTGCACCCGAGGCTATTCGGTGATGCTCGGCTACTGGGACGAACCGGACAAGACCGCCGAGGCGATCGATTCGGCCCGGTGGATGCACACCGGTGACCTCGCGACGATGGATGCTGACGGGTATCTCAACATCGTCGGACGGATCAAGGACATGGTCATCCGCGGCGGGGAGAACGTCTATCCGCGCGAGATCGAGGAGTTCCTCTACACCCATCCGGACATCGTGGATGCGCAGGTGATCGGCGTACCGGATGAGCGCTACGGCGAGGAGCTGATGGCCTGGATCCAGCTGCGCGAGGGCGCCGAGGAGCTGACCTCAGCCTCGCTCCGGGAGTACTGCGCGGGGAAGCTGGCCCACTACAAGGTGCCCCGCTACGTCAAGATCGTGACCGAATTCCCGATGACCGTGACCGGGAAGGTTCGCAAGGTCGAGATGCGCGAGACGTCGGTCGACGAACTCGGTTTGGGGGATGCGGCCGCCGTGCGCAACGCCTGACCACGACGACCGCGCGCCACAGCGACTAACCTTCCCGAGTGCGCCCCGGCCTAGGGTCGTCGCGTACGCGTCACGCTCGAGGAGCAGGAGAATCCCGTGCCAGCCGGCAAAGTCAAATGGTTCAGCGCCGACAAGGGCTTCGGCTTCCTCTCACGTGAGGACGGGGCCGACGTGTTCGTGCACCGCGATGCGCTGCCCGCGGGCGTCACGGAACTCAAGCCAGGCCAACGGGTCGAGTTCGGCATCGTCGAGGGTCGCCGAGGTGATCAGGCCCTGCAGGTGAAGGTGCTCGATCCGCTGCCGTCGGTGACGCAGGCCTCGCGTCGTCCGGCCGAGGAACTGGTGTCGATCATCGAGGACCTGATCAAGCTGCTGGACAAGACGTCGAACACGCTGCGCCGAGACCGGTATCCCGATCGAGAAGAGGGCCGCAAAGTGGCTGCCGTCATGCGGGCGGTCGCCGACGACCTAGCCGGCTGAACTACTAGCTGGATCCGCGCAGGAAGCCGATCGGCCAGGCGCCGGACAACCCCTCGCAGCCCTCGCCGGAGTCCTGCACCACCACGATGTAGTACGCCGCCGGTACGGCGTCAGAGGTGGACAGCTCGTAGGTGGCCTCTCGGCCGACGTCAACCTCACCGATCAGGTCGTCGTCGGTCAGTCCCTGGTCGAAGACCTGAAAGGACCAGCCGGACTCGGCGACGTCGTCGGGCACCTCGATCAGGATCGTCATGTCCGGGTCGACTTGCAGTACCTGCGGGGTGACCGAGTAGCGCCTGCCCTCTCCGTCCAGGCAGTACTGCGTCGCCTCCACGTCCATCTGATGATCGCCGACCGACACCGAGACGGTCGGGGCACTGTCGGCGGAACAGGCCGAGGCGAGCAGGGCCAGGCTGACCGAACCGGCCCACAGCGATCGGCGGGTGGACGGCCCGGTCACGCGTACGGGTCGGACAGCCGGGTGGTGCCCGGGTCGAGCGGCTGAGTAAGGGGTGCGGTGGGCGGTCCGGTGGGTGGATCGCTGGGGCTCTTGCGCGGATCCTTGGTTCGGATCCCGCGCGGGCGATTGCGGCCGTACAGCGTGAATCCGAAAGCGACCACCAAGAGCACGGCGGCCACGGTGAAGCCCACCCAGCCGATCGTGGGCAGCAGGATTCCGACCGCGCCGCCAAAGACCCACGCCAACTGCAACAGCGTTTCCGAACGGCCGAATGCCGAGGCGCGCAGCGACTCCGGGACCTCCCGTTGAATGATGGCGTCCAGTGCGGTCTTACCCAACGAGTTGGTGATGCCGGCGACCAGAGCCATGAGTACGGCCATGACGATGCTGTACGTGAACGCCGTCAGTACGGCTACGGTCGCGGCCACCCCGGTCGAGATGAGCACCAGCAGATCCGGTTTGTCGGTGCCCCGGACCCGCGAACCGATCGCCGTACCGATGAAGCTCCCGAGGCCGGCCGCGGCGGCCACCCCGCCGAGGGTCAGAGTGCCGGCCCAATCCGTGCCGACATTCGCCTGGATCAGGAACGCCATGAAGATGGTCAGGAATCCGCCGAGGCCCCGCAGCGCCGAGGTGGCCCGCAGCGCGGTGATGACGTGGATCCCCAGCGCGCGACGCTCGAGGTGACCGGTCTCGTCCTGCCCGCTCGTCATGACCCGGGCGCTGACCTCACCCTCGCTGGTCTCCACGTGCGCCGGCAGCCGCAGTGCGCACACCGCACCGATCAGGAAGACCACGGCGGTCAGCCCCAACTCCCAGCTGAAGCCGAGAACCTTCGCCACCCCGACCCCGAGAAGTCCGAGAACCGCACCCGAGGCCAGCCCGAAGATCGACATCCGGGCGTTGGCGGCGACCAGGGCCAGTTGATCGGGAAGCACCCGTGGAACAACGGCAGCCCGGAGCACCCCGAAAC
>Ga0136612_10001156_pt1 | contig 10995 bp, 9 predicted proteins | sample AntDryUQ224A2306_2_FD_106644 | JGI IMG/M metagenome (GOLD analysis project Ga0136612, IMG submission 106644) | Polar desert sand microbial communities from Dry Valleys, Antarctica - metaG UQ224A (23.06) | ecosystem: Environmental > Terrestrial > Soil > Desert | place: Antarctica: Dry Valley...
CCAGCGCGCTGAGCACGAACAGGGCGACGACGACGTTGAGCGTCGACAGATCGCCGGGCAGGATCCCGTCGTCGATCGCCCTCTGGGCCAGCGGGGCCGGGGCCAGCGAGGCGGCCGTGCCCACGACCAGCGCGGCGAACATCGCCACCACCCGGGCGCGGTAGGGGCCCAGGAGGACCACGAGCCCGCGCAACTTGCGTCCCCGCCCGCTGGTCCCGCGCAGGCGCCGGCGCAGCTCGTCACGGCGGGTGGCCGCGCGGGCGACCTCTTCGCCGCTGGTGGTCGGCGGGGTCACAGGCCCGCCACCTGGGACTCGACCGATTTGCGCGTCAGGAAAACCTGGTCGGGCAGGCCCTTCTCGACGATCTCGCGGTAGAGGTCGGAGAGCTCCAGCAGCTCATCGTGGGATCCATGCGCGATCAGCTCGCCGTCCTCGAGCACGGCGATCTCGTCGGCCAGCGAGATCGTCGACAGCCGATGGGCGATGACGAACGTCGTGCGCCCGACCATCACGTCGGCCAGCGCGCCCTTGATCTCCTGCTCGGTCGAGGCGTCGACGCTCGAGGTGGCGTCGTCGAGGATCAGGATCCGCGGATCGGCCAGGAACGCCCGGGCGATGGCGATGCGCTGGCGCTGGCCGCCACTGAGGGTCAGCCCGCGCTCGCCGACGCGCGTTTCATAGCCGTCGGGCAGGCGCGCGATGAAGTCGTGGGCCTGGGCGCGGCGCGCGGCGCGCTCGATCTCCTGCGCTGAGGCGTCGGCGCGCGCGTAGGCGATGTTCTCGGCCACCGAAGCCGAGAACAGGAACGGGTCGTCGTCGACGACGGCGATCGCGGCCCGCAGCGAGGCGACGTCGACGTCGCGCACGTCGATGCCGTCGACGAGGACGGCGCCCGCGTTGACGTCGTACAGGCGCCCGATCAGGGCGGCGAGCGTCGTCTTGCCCGAGCCGGTGGCGCCGACCAGGGCAACGGTGGTCCCCGCCTCGATGGTCAGGCTCACGTCGTGCAGGGCGTTGCGCCCGGCCTGCTCGTAGCGCAGCGTGACGTCGCGCAGCTCGACGCGGCCCGATCCGGGGCCGAGCGCCGGCGCCCCGGGCTTGGACGTCACGCGCGGTGCGCGGTCGAGGATCTCGAACATGCGCGCCCCCGACGCCGTCGCGCGTTGCGCCATGCCCAGCGATACCCCCAGCGTGCGCATCGGCGCCAGCAGCATCAGCAGGTAGGCGTAGAAGGCGCTGAACTGGCCGATCGTCAGGTCGCCGCGGATGACCTGCCGCCCGCCCAGGAACAGGATCGCGGCCAGCCCGAGCTGGGGCAGGAAGCCGATGAACGGGTTGTAGAAGGCCTGCAGGCGGGTCGAGACCATCGACTGATCGAACAGCCGGCCGACCTGCGTGCGGAAGCGCTCGAGCTGACGCTCCTCGCGCGCAAAGGCCTTGACCACGCGCACGCCGCCGATGTTCTCCTCGACGTCGGCGGTCAGCTCGGCGATGCGCTGCTGGACCTCCTGCAGCGCCGGGCGCGAGCGCAGCCCGTAGCGCGTGGCGACGAAGACCACGGCAGGCACGGGCAACAGTGAGATCAGGGCCAGGCCGGGCTGGGTGGCGATCATCGCCACGGCGGCGAGCACGATCGTCAGCGCCGACTGCAGCATGAAGATCAGGCCGTAGCCCAGGAAGAAGCGCACCGACTGCAGGTCGACGGTCGCGCGTGACATCAGCTGGCCGGTCTGCTGGCGATCGAAGAAGCCCAGCTCGAGCGCCTGCAGGTGTGCGTACATGCGCTCGCGTAGGTTCAGCTCGACGCCGAGCGAGACGCGCCCGGCGATCAGGCGCCGGGCAACGGTCAGCGCGACGCGCAGTACGCCGGCGGCGGCGACGGCGAGCGCGAGGTCGCGCAGGCCCGAGCGGTCGCCGTCGCGCATCTGGTCGATGGCGCGGCCGGTCAGCCACGGGATCGCGACGGTCATCGTCATCGCGGCGGCGGCCAGCAGCGCGGAGGCGACCACGCCGCGCCGATAGGGGCGCAGGAAGCCGAGCAGCCGTGCGAAGGTGGCCATGGCCCACATCGTAGTTGCCGGCTCAATCAGTCCTTGATCGGCGACCACCGGGATGCGTGCAACCGGCCACCGCTGGGCACAACGCGAGGTGATGCCCGCTCGCCCCGTGCTGTTCGCCGTGCGTCCCTTCACCGCCGGTGGCGCCCGCCGCTGCCTGGGCGAGCGCACGTGCGTGCTCGGCGCCGCGAGCTGGCTGGACCTGGCCGGGACGGCGGCGCTGGCCGCCGAAGCGGGTGCCGCGCTGGACGATGGAGCGCGCGACTTCGTTGTCGACCTGACGACCGTCGTGCTCGTCGATCGTACCGCCGCCGCGACTCTGGCCGACGTCGCCTGGGCGCTCCTGGACGCCGGTGGCGATATCGTCGTCGCCGTCGAGGATCGCGACGTCATCGCATCGCTTCAGGACGTCGCCGCCTGGCGCGACTTCCCGCTGGCCCCGTCGGTTGCTGCGGCCTTGACGTTCCTGCTCACCGTGCCGGTCGGCGAGTAGCGATCATCTGAGCCGGTGGCCCGCTCCGGGCGCGCGGGAATACTGTCGCCATGCGCTTTGGGCTGTGCGACGGCTGTCTTCACCAACGCATGGTGCCGACCAGCCGGGGCTCGCTGTTCACACTGTGCGAGCGATCGCGCAGCGACCCGGCGTACCCGCGCTACCCGACGGTCCCGGTGCTCCGCTGCGCCGGGTTCGAGCCGCGGCCCGGGGACGCGGGGGCGACGACCGGCCACCGGCGGGATCGATCCCACTAAGAGGCTGTCTCAGAACCCTCCGCGTACGTCTGGTGGCGGCGAACCGTCGCGGATGCGGCGTCCTCGGACCCCGGCTAATGCGCTGCATTGCCCGGGGTCCTGCGTCCTTGCCCCGCTCGGTTCGCCATCCACCAGCCGCACACGCAGGGTTCTGAGACAACCTCTAACCTGCGGCGACCGATGACCCGTCGCCTGCTCGCCGTCCTCGTGCTCGTCAGCGCCGGCGCGGTACTCGTCCCGGCCGGCGCGCACGCGGCGCGACTGACGCCCTGTCCCCAGCAGGCGGCGTTCGGCTGCGCGACACTGCGGGTGCCACTGGACCGCGCGGGGCCCGCGCCGGGCACGATCGCGCTGCGCTACGCCGCTCAGCGCCGCCGCCCGCCCGGCGGACGGGTGCTGATCGCACTGTCGGGTGGGCCGGGCCAGCCGGGGGTCGACCTGGCCAGCTCGTTCGCCCAGTCGCTGGAGCCGCTGCTGCGCCGCTACCGCCTCGTCGTCCTGGATCAGCGCGGCACGGGTGGATCGGGTCTGCTGGTGTGCCCGGGCGTGCAGCGCCTGCGCGCGCTGGACCCGTTCACGCCGAGCGCGCTGGCTGCATGCGCGCGGGGCCTGGGCCCGCGACGGGCGTTCTACTCGACCGCGGACACCGTGCTCGATCTCGAGGCGCTGCGCAAGGAGCTGGGTGTCGACCGCGTCGCACTGATGGGCATCTCCTACGGCACCCACGTGGCGCTGGCCTACGCGCGCGCATTCCCTGACCGCGTCGACCGGCTGATCCTCGACTCCGTCGTCGGGCCCGACGGGCCCGACGGATTCCTGCGCGACAGCTACCGCGCCCTGCCGCGCGTGCTGCGCGACCAGTGCGCCGGCTCGCGCTGTGACGACATCACGAGCGACCCGGTGGCCGACCTGGCCGCCGTCGTGGGCCAGGTGAAAGCCGGGGTCGCGGTGCGAGCGTCCGTCTTCGACACGCGCGGGCGCCGACGCACCGTCGGTTACGCCGACGCTCAGGAGCTCGTGTTCCTCATCTTCGCCGGCGACCTGAACCCATTCCTGCAGGCCGCGCTGCCCGCCGCATTCACGGCCGCCGCTCGCGGCGACGTCTCGCTGCTGCTGCGTCTGCGCCGCGTGGCCCAGGGCACGAGGATCGCGGCCCGCGACCTGAGCTTCGGCCTCAATGTGGCGACCGGCTGCGCCGACGCGCGCATGCCGTACGCGCTGACCACGCCGCTGGCCGAGCGCCCCGCCCTCGTGCAGGCCGCGTTGGCCTCGATCGACCCCGGTCAGATCGCTCCGTTCGATCCCCAGACGGTGTTGGCCACCGGCTATGTCGACGACTGCCTGCTGTGGCCCGAGGGCGCCACCCGCGCGCCGTTCACCGGGCCGCTGCCTGACGTTCCCACGCTGCTGCTCGGGGGTCGACTCGACGTGCGCACGCCGATCGAGAATGCCCTGGCCACCCGGGCCCAGCTTCCGCGCTCGAGCGTCGTCGCGCTGCGCGGATCGGGCCACGACGTGATCGACAGCGACGTGACGGGGTGCGTCGCGCGGGCGCTGGCGCGCTTCTCCGCCGGTCGGCGCGTGGGCACGCCGTGCGCCGGGCGCGACAACGCCGTCGCCGTGCTGCCCGTGCCGCCACGCACGCTGCGTGACTTCCGCGCCGCGCCGGGCGTCGGCGGTACGCGCGGGCGAGCGCTGTTCGCGGCGCTGGACACCGTCCAGGACGCCCAGATCAGCGCGCTGCAGACGCTGTACTCGGGCGTGGCCCAGCGCGGGGGTGGCCTGCGCGGTGGTCGCTACGCGGCCACCGACGATGCACGCACCGTGCGTCTGTACCGCTACGCCTACGTTCGGGGCCTGCGCGTCAGCGGCACGGTCACGGGCGAGGGCTATCGCCTGCGCGGGCGCGTCTCGCTGAGCGGTCCGCGCGCGGCCAGCGGCTTTCTCGTCCTCGACGGCCGCGGTGGCGCCAGTGGGCGACTGGGTGGGCGTGCCGTCGTCTTCCGCGAGCGCCGCGCCGGCGGGGCGAGCGCTGAGCGCGGCCGCCGCGTCCGCCGCGTCCGCGGGCCGTCGCTGCCGGCACCGGCGCTCAGGACACCAGGCCCAGCAGCACCAGCCCGCCGATGACGGCGACGACGCCGAGCCACTGGTTGGGAGCCGGGCGCTCGCCCAGCAGCGCCACGCCCATGATCACCGGCACGACCGCGTAGGGCGTCGACGCGGTCGCCACCAGCGCCGTGTCGTCGCGCTGGGCGCCGAGGTTGAACGCAACGTAGCCCAGCGTGTCGAGGATGCCGACCACGGCGATCAGTCCCACCAGGCGGGGGGATCGATCCGGCCAGTGCCAGCCCGAGCCGCGCACGGCGATCAGCCCGAGCACGACCGTGCTGAAACCGCGCCCGATGAAGATCGGCGCCAGCCAGCCGAGCTCGTCGCTGAAGTAGCTGACTCCGAAGACGAAGCCGCCCGTCCAGATCATCGCCGCCACGGCCAGGGCGACGCCGACCAGCGCGGAGCGGTGGATCCCCCGCAGCGTCCGCAGGTCGGCCGAGGCCAGCACCACCCCGAGCATGGCGATCAGGACGGCGATCGTCTGGCCGATGCTGAGGCGCTCGCCGAGGACGAAGACGGCCAGCAGCACGGTGACCGCCGCGTAGCCCGACACGATCGGGCTGACGATCGAGATCGGCCCGATGGCCAGTGCGCGGAAGAACAGCAGGTAGGCCGCCGCCCCGAGCACGCCGACGCCGAACAGCACGGCGACCTGCTCCGCGGTCACCCCGCGCAGCGCACCACTGGCCAACGCGGCGACGGCGAGCAACGTCGTGGCGATCACGTGAAAGCCGAGCACCGTGCGCATCACGCCGGTGCGCCGCGCGGCCAGCGCGATGAAGTAGTCGTTGAGGCCCCAGGCGAAGGCGGCGGCCAGCCCGAAGGCGATGCCCGTCGACACGATCAGCCGACCCGACCCAGACGCAGTCCGACCAGGAAGTCGCCCGTCCCGCGGACGTGGCTCTCGGTCAGCGCTCTCGCGGCGTTGGGGTCGTTGCCGGCCAGCGCGTCGAGGATCGCCTGGTGTTGGGCGTTGGACACGCGCAGCGCTAGGGGTGGGTGGGGGATGAGCGCCATGAGGTCGGCGATCTCGCCCTGCAGCGCGGCCTCGGCCGCAGCCAGTCGTGGGGATGACGCCGCCGATGCGATCGTCAGGTGAAACCGGCTGTCGGCGCGGCGAAAGCGCCGAAACGTTCCTCCGGACGCCATCTCCTCGATCAGGGCGGACAACGCGTCGAGTTCGTGTTGGGATGCCCGTTCCGCGGCCAGCGCGGCGCCGGTTCCGCTCACCGCTACGCGGAAGTCCGTGAGGTCACGCAGGTGTTCGACCGACAGTCCGCGCAGGCGTCGGCGCACCGCGGCGGGCGGAGTGGGAACCGCGGCGCGGCGCACGAAGGTCCCGCCGCCCCGGCCGCGGCGGGTCTCGACATGGCCAGCCTCGCGCAGGATGGCCAGTGCCTGACGCAGCGTCATCGGCGCGATCTCGAACGCCGTGGCGAGATCGGGCTCCGAAGGCAGGCGCTCGCCGACCTCGAGCAGCCCGAGGCCGATCGCCTCGCCCAGGCGGCGGACGGCCTGCTCGACGACGCCCGGCCCGCCGATCGGGGTGAAGACGGTGGCGCGGGCGACGGCCAGTGGCCTCTCAGCCGGCGGCTCGTGGGTCAGCGGCTCAGAAAACATCTAGCACTAGACATTTGGCGGGGCATCGGCATAGGATCGCAGCGCGGGGGGGTCAACCAGGCCGCCTGGTATCGAAGAGGAGTCCCGTGGCCGAGCCCCAGACGCCGGACCAGGCGCCCGCCAAGCCCAATGGCGCGCTGCCCGCGGCGTTCGTCGAGGAGTGGCACGACGCCGCCTACAACTGCTTCAGCTCCGGGCACAAGTTCTGTCGTGAGGTCTGCCCCGTCATGTCGGTCACGCGGGACGAGCGCCACACGCCGACCGCCTTCCACGCCAACGTCGTGGCCATGGAGCAGGGCGAGTTGACGATCGAGGACGTCGCCCGCGACTACGTCCATTGCACCGGCTGCGGCGGCTGCGAGCTGCGCTGCCCCAACACGCTGTTCACCGGCGACTTCTATCGCTTCAGGACGCGCACGGTCGACCTCGTCAAGGCGATGCGCTCGCTGGCCGTCGACGCCGGGGTGCACCAGCCCCTGTGGAAGGAGTGGAACGCGCTCACCGACCTGCGCCGCAACGAGCCGGTGCTGGCCGAGGTCGAGGTCTCCCAGGAGCACGTCGCCGATTGGGCCGCCGGGCTGGAGCTCCCGATCGGCGGCGAGACGATCCTGTTCTGCGACTGCGAGGCGGCCTTCTACCGCACGTCGGTCTCGCGCAGCGTCGCCCGCATCCTCAAGCACGCCGGCGTCCAGTTCGGACTCATGGCCGAGCAGTGGTGCTGCGGCGGTCCCGCCGCCGAGATGGGCTATGCCGAGCAGGCGCGGCGCTTCGCCCAGCACAACGTCGACGACTGGCGCGCGGTCGGCGCCAAGCGGATCCTCGTCCTCGACCCCCACGACTACATCTCGTTCACCGAGGACTACCCGCGCTACTTCGGCGACGACTACGACTTCGAGATCGTCCTCGTCGTCGAGCTCGTGGCCGAGCTCGTGCGCGACGGGCGCCTGGCGCTCACCCAGCCGGTCGAGCGCGTGGTCACCTACCACGACGCCTGTCGCCTGAACAAGCGCAAGGGCATCCACGCCGCCCCGCGCGAGATCCTGCGCGCGATCCCCGGGATCACGTTCCGCGACGTCGACCACGTCACCCAGTGGTCCTACTGCTCGGGCGGCGGCGGGGGATTGCCGATCGAGCGCCCCGACCTGACCGCCGAGATCAGCCGCCGGCGGCTGGCGCGCGCGGCCGAGCTCGAGGTCGACACGCTGGTCAGCGCGTGCGTGTGGTCCGAGCGCCCACTGGCGGCGGCGGGCGAGGAGCGCTCGATCGAGGTCATGGACCTGATGGAGATCGTCGCGCAGGCCGCGGGCCTGTCCCAGGACGGGGCGTGATGGGCGCGACCATGCTGTCCGACGCGATCGTCGACGAGCTGATCGCCATCTGTGGCGCCGACCACGTCTTCACCGGCGCCTCGGCGCGCTTCAACCGCGCACGCGTGCCGGCGCCGTTCCCGATCCATCGCTGGGCCGAGCACGTGCCCGACGTCGTCGTGCTGCCGACCACCGCCGAGCAGGTGTCCGAGGTCGTCCGGCTGGCCAACCGCGAGCGCATTGGGGTCGTGCCGCGCGCGGGCGGGACGGGGTTGAGCGACGGCGCCGTGCCGCTGCGCCACGGGATCATGGTCGACGTCAAGCTCATGAACGCGATCCTCGACATCGACCTCGAGGACCTGACGGTGACCGTCCAGCCGGGCATCAACATGCTCAAGCTGTCCGAGGCGCTACGGCCTCATGGCTACTTCTATCCCGACAACCCGGCGTCCTATCCGTGCTCGTTGGTGGGCGGGCGGATCGGCACGAGCGGGTGGTCGCTGATCGGCGCGCGCTACGGCCACACGCGCGACCTCGTGCTCAGCTTCGAGATCGTGCTGCCTACGGGCGAGATCATCCGCGTCGGCGACGGTGGCGGGCGCAAGGTGCGCAAGTCCTCCAGCGGCTACCAGCTCAAACACCTGTTCATGGGCCACCAGGGGACGCTGGGGATCGTCACCGAGGCGACGCTCGAGCTCGTGCGCCGGCCCGAGGTCGAGTTCTCGGCCTTCTGGGCCTATCCCGACTACGACTCGGCCTATCGGGCGACGGCGCAGCTCGCGCGCAGCGGCCTGGCCACGCTCGCCGGGGTCGTGCTGTTCGATGAGCAGAAGATCGCCTACCTGCGCCGCGACGACGAGGCCTACATCCCCCAGCCGCCCGACGTGCGGGCCGTGATCGCCTCGGCGATGTACGGGGTGGCCGACGAGGTCCGGCCCGCGGCCAAGCGGCTGCTGACGATCGCGCGCGAGAGCGGCGGCCAGTACCTGGGCGACGAGATCTCCCAGGGCGACTGGGCCGCACGCCACGATCGCTACGCCACGCCGCTGCATGGGCGCACGCGCAGCGGCCAGGTCGCGGTGATGAGCTGGCACTGCGAGGACGCCGCCATCAACCACTCCCAGCTCCCGGCCGTGCGCGAGAAGTGGCATGCGATCGTCGATCGTCTGCGCGAGCGCTTCGACATGTTCGACGACTGGGGCATGTTCGCCTACACCAACGGCGCGTTTCGCCCCGGCGGGGACTATCTGACCGAGATCGACATCGGGATCTGGGAGCAGAAGTGGGACGACGAGACGTGGGCGGCATGGGTGCAGGCCAAGCGCGAGATCGGCGCGGTCGCGATCGAGCACGGCGGCTCGCTGTCGGTCTGCCATGGCTCGTGCCGGGAGGGCGAGGTCGACCTCGTGCCGCTCGAGCTGGGCGGCGGCTTCGAGGTGATGAAGGCGATCAAGCGCACGCTGGATCCCAACAACGTGATGAACCCGGGCAAGTACCTGCTCGATCAGGCCTACGAGGACGAGCTGGAGGTGACGGCGTGATCGGCTTCCGGCTGGCCGCCCAGCGCCCGCCGGCCCCCCGGCCGGTGACCGACGGGGTCGTGCAGCGCATCGAGCACGTCTACGAGGTCGACCCCGCGCTGATGGCCGACCACGTGCGCCAGCAGGCGATGCCCAACTGGGACGTCGAGCGGATCGTGCAGTCTCGCGCGGATCACCTGGCGTGGATGCACGACCACTTCGCCGACTCGGTGCTGTCCGGGGAGGAGCTGCTCGCCGAGCTCGACGCGGAGGAACCGGCCGGCGCGTAGCCTGCGCGCCTCGTGACCACCGCCGCCGCCGAGCTGCGCGCGCTGGGCGGCCGGCTCGCCGCGGCTCCGCGCGCGCTGGCCGTCGCCGGCGCGCTGACGATCGCCTTCTCGAGCATCCTCGTGCGCCTGGCCGACGTGGCCCCGTCGACGGCGGCGATCTTCCGCTGTGCCTACGCGCTGCCGCTGCTGGGCGCGCTGGCGCTGTGGGAGGACCGGCGGCTGGGGCCGCGCGCGCTGCGCGACCGCCGGCTGGCCGCCGTGGCCGGCGTGTTCTTCGCCGCCGACCTGATCTTCTGGCATCACGCGATCGCCGACGTCGGGGCCGGGCTGGGCACGGTGCTCGGCAATCTACAGCTGGTCTTCGTCCCGCTCGTCGCCTGGGCTCTGCTGCGCGAGCACCCGGGGGCCCCGGTGCTGGCCGCGCTGCCGGTCGTGCTGATCGGCGTCGTGCTGATCTCTGGGGTCCTCGAGGACGGTGCCTACGGCAACGACCCGACCCGAGGCGTCGTATTCGGTGCACTGACCGGCCTCACCTACGCGGGATTCCTGCTCGTCCTGCGCCACGGCAGCAGCGACCTGCGCCGCCCGGCCGGGCCGCTGTTCGACGCCACCGCGGTGGCCACCGCCGCGGCGCTGGTCGCCGGGTTGGCGCTGGGCGAGGCCGATCTCGTCCCGTCGTGGCCCGCGCACGCGTGGCTGGTGACGCTGGCGCTCACCTCGCAGGTCGTCGGCTGGCTGGTGATCGCGATCTCGCTGCCGCGCCTGCCGGCGGCGACCACGTCGCTGCTGTTGACGATCCAGCCGGTGGGATCGGTGATCCTCGGCGCCGTCCTGCTCGGGGAGGAGCCCACCGTCCTGCAGTTGCTCGGCGCGCTGACGATCCTGGCCGGCGTGATCGCGGTGGGGAGGAGGGGCGGCGGCGCACCCGCACGGCGCGAGCGCGCCGCCCCCGCCGGGGAGAGGACATGACGCGTCGGCGTCATGCGCTCGCCGGGACGCCGGACACGACGGCGTCGGCGGGAACGTCGACGGTGACCACCGAGCGCGTGCCCACGCGGGCCGTCGCCCCCACCGACGATCCCCGCAGGACGGCCGCGCATGCCTCGAGCACGGCGCCCTCGCCGACGTGGACGGGCGCGGAGCGCAGACCCTGCAGGCGCGTCGGGCGCTCGACATCGGCCATGCAGTGGTCGAAGTCGATGAGCACGACCTCGTCGCCCAGCAGCGCACCCGCGCCGATGTTCACGCGCTCGTGCGCGGCGATCACGCAGCGCTCGCCGAGGCGCGCCCGCTCGCCGACGTGCGCGATCGCGCCCGCGCCGACGTGGAAGCGCGTCC
>Ga0136612_10001157_pt1 | contig 10993 bp, 10 predicted proteins | sample AntDryUQ224A2306_2_FD_106644 | JGI IMG/M metagenome (GOLD analysis project Ga0136612, IMG submission 106644) | Polar desert sand microbial communities from Dry Valleys, Antarctica - metaG UQ224A (23.06) | ecosystem: Environmental > Terrestrial > Soil > Desert | place: Antarctica: Dry Valley...
AAGCCGTTGGTGAAGTCGAAGGCGAGCGCCGCGCCCACGACGATCACGAGGATGACGTCGCTGCCCATGGACCGCTACGAGTTCTTGATGACGATGCCCTCGAGGATGTTCGCGACCCGCTCGCAGGCGTCGATCGCGGCCTCCAGGCGCTCGAAGATGTCCTTCCAGCGGATGACGAACATCGGATCGATGCCGTTGTCGAACAGCGAGGCGACGGCCTCGCGGACGACGCGGTCGCCGTCGTTCTCGAGCCGGTGGATCTCGACCGTGTGGTGCGACATGTCCTTGAAGCCGCGCAGGCGGGGCATCGCCTCGGCGATCTGGCGCGATGCCTCGAGCAGGATGTGGGCGAGTCGCTGGGACTGCTCCATCGGCGCCTCGATCTTGTAGAGGCCTAGGTAGTCGGCGACCTCCTCGGTGAAGTCCACGACGTCGTCGAGGCCGGACGTCAGCTCCAGGATGTCCTCGCGATCGATCGGCGTCACGAATGTCTGGTTCAGGCGCCGGATGATGTCGTGCGTGATGCGGTCCCCGTCCTGCTCGCAGACGAGGATGTCGCGGGCCAGCTCCTTGCGTTCCGGATAGGAGCCCAGCATCTGGTCCAGCAGCTCCGACGCCCGCACGAGGTTGGTCGCGGCCTCCTCGAAGAGGTCGAAGAACTCACGCTCCTTCGGGGCGAAGATCTGCGAAAGCCGGCTCACCGCGCGGCAGGCTAGCGTGTGAACGCGATGTTAAAGGCGCGGGTGGCCGGTCCCGCGATCGCGTGCGACCGCGAAACCGGCGCTTTGCCGGGCTCAGTCCCAGTGGGCGAACGTGCCCGGGCTCAGCTCGCCGCGCAGGGCCGCGAGCTCGGACTCGTCGATCGAGTAGGTGTGCTCCGGGGCGGGGTAGGCACGCGAGCGCACGTCGGCCGCGAAGGCACCCACCCCCGCGTTCATCTCGTCCTGGAGGTCGGCGTAGCGCTTGACGAAGCGCGCCCCGAGCCCCTCGCGGATGCCGAGCAGGTCGTGGAACACCAGCACCTGCCCGTCGGTGGCGGGGCCGGCGCCGATGCCGATCACCGGGACGGCCATGTGCGGCATCAGGACCTCGGAGACCGCCGCCGGGATCGCTTCGAAGACCAGCGAGAAGCAGCCCGCCGCCTGCAGGGCGAGCGCCTCGCGCGCGACCTTCGCCGCACCCGCGGCGCTGCGGCCCTGGGCCTTGTAGCCGCCCAGCGCGGTCGCCGTCTGCGGGGTGAGGCCGACGTGGCCCATCACGGGGATGCCGGCGCGCGCGATCGCCTTGGCCCGGGCCACCGACGTCTCGCCGCCGCCCTCGAGCTTGACGGCGTCGCATCCAGCCTCCTTGACGAAGCGCATCGCGGTCTGGACCGCCTGCTCGTCGGAGACCTCGTAGGAACCGAAGGGCAGGTCGCCGATCATGAACGGGTTTCGCAGGCCGCGGCGGACCGCGCGGGCGAGGACGAGCAGCTCGTCGAGCTCGACCGGCACGGTCGAGGGGTAGCCCAGCACGGTCATGGCCCCGGAGTCGCCGACCAGCACCAGGTCGACGCCCGCGGCCTCGGCGGCGCGGGCGCTGGGGTAGTCATAGGCGGTGACCATGACGATGGGCTCTGAGAGCTTCTTCTTCTCGGTCAGCCGCGGCAGCGTCATGGGAAGCCGCGAGACGTCGTCGGGAACCTTCAGGTTTTCGGGAACGGTGGACATGGACGCTCCTTGTCTCTCTGCGTCGGTGGTTCGCGCCCGCTACGAGAGCAGGGTCGCGACCTCTGAGTCGACGGTGGCGATCTGGTTGCCGCGGGTGACGTGGACGACCCGGGGCTCGTAGGAGCCCAGCTCGGCCTCGTCGTAGGTGGCGTAGGAGATCACGATGATGGTGTCGCCGCGGTGCACGAGGCGCGCGGCGGCGCCGTTGACCTGCATCGCCCCGGAGCCGCGCTCCCCGGCGATCGTGTACGTCTCGAAGCGCGCGCCGTTGTCGACGTCGACGACGTGCACCTGCTCGTGCTCGCGGATGTCGGCGGCCTCCAGGAGGTCCGCGTCGATCGTGATCGAGCCGACGTAGTGCAGATCGCAGTCGCTCACCGTCGCGCGGTGGATCTTGGATTTCAGCATCACGCGTTGCATGGGATGGACTCCGTTTCGGGTTCACCGGCGCGCACGTCGGCGCCGACGATCGTGTTGTCGATGAGGCGTGCCGGTCCGATTTGGGCCGCGACGGCGACGAGGGCCGGGCCGTCCACGACGGTCAGCGGCCGAAGCGTGTCGGCGGAGACGCAGGCGAAGTACTCGGGCTCGACGCCGTGCTCGGCCAGGACGGCGCGGCCGGTGGCCTCGAGGGTCCTCGCGTCGCGTTCGCCGGCGGCCACGGCTCGCTCCACGCTCAGCAGCGCGCGGGAGAGCCCCAGCGCGCGCGCGCGATCGGCCGGAGCGAGATAGGCGTTGCGGCTGGACAGGGCGAGGCCGTCGGCGTCGCGGACGGTGGGGCAGATCTCGATCTCGACCGCGAAGTCGAGATCGCGCGCGAGACGGCGCAGGACCACGGCCTGCTGGGCGTCCTTCTGGCCGAAGAAGGCGACGTGCGGGGCGGCCATGTTGAAGAGCTTGGTGACCACGGTCGTCACGCCGTGGAAGTGGGCGGCGCCGCGGTGGGCCCCCTCCAGCGCCTCGGTCAGTCCGGTGACGGACACCGTGGTGGCAAAGCCGTCGGGGTAGACCTCGGCCGCTTCGGGAGCGAAGAGGACATCGGCGCCGGCGGCCGCCGCGAGGCCGGCGTCGCGCGCCTCGTCGCGGGGGTAGGCGATGAGGTCCTCCCCCGGGCCGAACTGCGCCGGGTTGACGAAGAGGCTCATGACCACGACGTCGCAGCGCTCGCGAGCGCTGCGCAGCAGGGAGAGGTGACCGTCGTGCAGCGCGCCCATGGTCGGGACGAGGCCGATGGTGCGCCCGGCGCGGCGCTCGGGGCTCAGCGCGGCGCGCAGCTCGGCGACGGTGCGGACCGTTCTCATGCGGGCACCTCGGGCCGGGCCAGGGCCCGGGTCGCGGCGGCCAAGGCGTCCCACAGGTCCAGGAGCTCCGGTGTGCGCTCGGCGACGGCCTCGCGCTGGCGCGCGACCGTCTCCTCGTCGCCGCGGACGAGCGGGCCGGTCAGCGCGCGCTCGGGGCCCAGCGCCGCCCAGTTGGCGACGGTCGCCTGGACGAGCGGGGCGAGGAGATCGCGCCCGGTTCCCGTCGTGGCCGCCAGGCGCTCGGCGGCGGCCTCCAGCGTGACGAGGAAGTTCGAGGCCAGGGACGCCGCCGCGTGGTAGGCGGCACGGTCGGAATCGGCGATCGCGACGGGGCGCATCCCCAGCGCCTGGGCGACCGCCGTGGCGAGGGCAAGGGCGCGCGGGGTGGACCCGGCGACGGCTGCGCCGGCGCCCGCGAACGTCGCGCCCGCGTCCGTGACCGTCATGAGCGGGTGCAGCGCACACGCCTCGTGGCCCGCGCCGATGGCGTCGAGCCCCAGCGAGCCCGAGCAATGGCCGACGACCGGACCGCTGGCCACCGCGGCGGCGGCCGCGGGGATCTCGGCGTCGGGGACGCAGAGGAGGACCAGGTCGGCTCCGGCTGCGCCGGCGTCGCGGCCGAGGGGACCGGTGACCGGCCAGCCGGCGCGCTCGAGGGCCGCGGCGAGCGCGGGACCAAGCCGGCCGCGACCGATGACCGCGACGCGGCAGGGGCGGACGAGGTCCGGGGGAGTGGGGGTGAAGTCCAGTTCCCGCATGCGAGATACCGGCTGGGTCTGTGGGTCCCGCGTGGTGAGCGCCCCGGTCCGCTCTTTGCGAGCAAAGTCTGCGGCCAGGGAGGCACGGAGAACTATACCGGGGGCAGCACCGGGTTACGATCGGGCCATGGCCGGCGCCACCGCCGCTGAGCGCCGCGAGGCGCTCAAGCGCATCTACCTCGACGAGGCCCGGGACTGCGTCCGCTGCCCGCTGGCCGAGTCACGGACCCACGTGGTCTTCGGGGCCGGTGACGCGGACGCCGATGTCCTCTTCGTGGGGGAGGCGCCGGGGGCGAACGAGGACCGCGAGGGGCTGCCCTTCGTCGGCCGGGCGGGCAAGCTGCTCGACGAGCTCCTGGCCGGAATTGGGCTGGAGCGCGCCGACGTGTTCATCGCCAACGTCCTGAAGTGCCGCCCCCCGGGCAACCGCGACCCCCAGGCCGGTGAGATCGAGGCCTGCCGCGACTACCTCTCGCGCCAGGTGGATCTGATCCAGCCGCGCGTGATCTGCACGCTGGGCAACTTCGCCACGAAGCTCCTGCGCGACGACCCGACCGGGATCACGCGAATCCACGGCCAGGCCGAGGCGCGGATCGTCGGCGCGCGGGCCGTGTGGCTGTTCCCGCTCCACCACCCGGCGGCCGCCCTCTACACGCCCTCCAACGCCGAGCTGCTGCGCGCGGACTTCGCGCGGATCCCCGCGCTGGTGGCCGAGGCGCTGCCGGAGCTCGAGCCGGTACCCGAAGCTGCGCCGGGCTCCTCCGCCGTGCCCGATCCGGAGGTCCTGGAGGAGCCCGAGCCACCGGAGGCCGCTGCGTCCGTTTCGCCCCCCGGTGAGGAGGACGAGCGGCAGACGGTGGAGGACGATCGCCAGGCGGTGGCGGCCGGCCCGGCCCGGACCGAGCCAGAGCCGCCGCCACAGCTGGGCCTGTTCTAGCGGGCGGTCCTAAACGGCGACAGCCCGAACGGCTAGGGCGACGGCCGCCCCGGCTCGACGAACACCAGGGTCTCCGGGCTGTTGGGCGGTAGCGCGGAGAGCACGAGCTGGTCGGCCGACAGGCGGACCGGGGCCGGGGCCCGGTAGCGCACCAGGGTGAAGAGCTCTTCGGCGCGGCGCTCGACGAGCATGAAGCCGGGCGGCGGGTTCAGCGCGGCGATCAGTGGCGGCGTCGGTCGCGGGAGCGTGCCGGTGCTCGTGCGGGAGGGGAGCGCGAGGATCTCGACCTCAGAGACCGGCGCGCCCTCCCCGCCCACCACCTGGCGGGCGCCGGGCAGATAGGCCCGGAACGGGTAGAAGCCCTGGCCGGGGGTGACGACGATCGCGCGGGCCGTCGTCGCGGGGCCCAGCGCGGCGATGCCTCCGCGCCAGTTGTCGCGCTGGAAGCGCGGCTCCACCACGACGGCGACGACCGCCGTGAGGGAGATCGCGCACAGGGCGCCGAGCGCCGCCAGGCCCCACCGGCCCGCCTCCGGCGCGGCGAGACCGGCGGCGACCACGATGACCGCGGGGAGGAGAGCGGCGATGACGTTGCGGGCGTTGAGGTAGTCCACGCCCGCCAGCGCGAACAGCAGCGGCGTGCCCACCCCCGCCACGGCGACCGAGAGGGTCATGAGCGCCGCCCTGCGGGCGCGAGGCCGCCCACGCGTGAGCGCGAGCCCGATTCCCGCCGCGGCGAGCAGCAGGGCGACGAGGCCCAGAGCGCGCTCGGCGGGCGCGTCGAACCCGACGAGGAACTGCTTGGGCACCTGCGCCACCCGTGTCGCCAGCGAGCCGAACAGCGACGTCGTCGCCTCGTCCTTCTGCTGAAGCACGATCGGGATCAGCGCCAGCCCGCAGGCGACGACGATCCCGGTGGCCACCACGACGCCGCGCCGGCGCAATCGCCTCAGCAGCCACAGTGCCTCGGCGGCGAAGACAAAGGCGGCAAAGTAGTGCGTGAGGACCGCGAGCGCCGAGAAGAGCGCCCACAGTGCGACCTCGCGCGGACGCTCGGAGTCCAGCGCCCGCGCGAAGAAGAGCAGCGCGACGCCGGAGAGCAGGGCGACAAGCATGTAGGGCCGTGCGTCCTGCGCGTGCCACACGAGGAACGGGTTGACCGCCACGAGCGCCGCGGCGGCGACGCCGGCCCGCGGCCCCGCGAGTTGCCGGGCCGCCGCCCACGCGACGGGGACGAGTGCGATCCCGCACAGCGCCGATAGCGACCGCAGCCCCACCTCGCCGGTGCCAAACGCCTTGGCCCACAGCCAGGCCAGCACGTAGTAGAGGGGCGGGTTGCCCTCCATGCCGGGAACCTTCGACAGCATGTCGCCGAAGCTCGCCTCGAGGACGAATACGGTATCGGCCTCGGCGTACCAGTAGGACTGCACGTCGAGGGTGGCGAAGAGGAACGCGGCCACCAGCAGCGTGAGGGCGGCGACCGCGCCGACCTCGGGGGTGAGGCGTGCGCGGGGGCGCGCCGCGGTCGCCGCGGGCATGGCTGTCAGGCTACTGCACCGATGGCGACCCTGTTCGTCTCCTACACCGGCCTGTGGGGCGGCGCCGAGCGGCTGCTGGTCGATGTCGCGCCCGCGGCTCCCGACCCCTGGCTGGCCTGCCCACCCGGCCGGCTGGCCGACGCCGCGCGGGCCGCCGGCGTCCGGGTCGCCCCCACCCGGGAGCGCCCGCTGGAGGTGCGCGCCACCCCGCGCGACCGCCTCCTGGCGCCCGCCCGCCACCTCGCCCAGGCCCGCGAGGTGAGGGCGCTGCTGAGCGCGCTCGAGCCCGACACCGTCGTGGCCTGGAGCGCGCGTGCCCTGCTCGTCACGCTCGCTGCCCGCGGGCGCGGCTCGCGCCGCCCACGGCTGGTCTTCATGCAGAACGACCTCGTGGCTCAGAACGCCATCGGTCGCGCGGTGCGCGTCGCGGCCCGGCGCGCGGATGTCGTCGTGAGCCCGTCGTCTGCGGCCGCGCGGTCGCTGGACCCCGAGGGGCGCCTGACGGCGCGAACCCGGATCGTCCATCCCGGCGTCGACCTGGAGCGGTTCGCTCCCCGCCCGCCCGGGCCGCGGGCGCCCGAGGCACTCCTGCTCGGAGCGATCGTGGCCTACAAGCAGCCCGAGCTGGCGCTCGAGGCGGTGGCGCTGGCCGCACGGGACCTGCCCGACCTGACCCTGCGCCTGGCGGGCCCCACCATCGATGCCGCCGGGCCGGCGCTGCTGGCCGCACTGCGACGGCGCGCGCAGGCCCCCGACCTCGCCGGGCGGGTGACCTTCGAGCCCACCCTGGAGGACCCGCGCGAGGCACTCGCGCGCGCGGGCTGCCTCCTGCACTGCGCCGAGCGCGAGCCGTACGGCCGGGTCCTCGTGGAGGCGCTGGCCTCCGGCGTGCCCGTGGTCGCCCCGGCCGTCGCCGGCCCGGGCGAGATCGTCGACGCCACGTGCGGGCGCACGTATGCGCCCGGCGATGCCGCGGCCGCCGCGCGCGCCCTCGTCGAGGTGCTCGGGGACCCGGCGCTCGCCGCCCGTCTGGCGGCGGCCGCGCCCGCGCGCGCCGCGCCGCACGGCCTCGCCACCACCTGCGCCGCGTGGGCGAGCATCCTCGCCGCGGAGACCGCGGAGGAGAAACCCGCCGGCCCGGCGGCGGGCGCCGGAATCGCGCTCGTGACCGTGACGCACGACTCGGCTGCGGCGCTCGGGGCCCTGCTGGCCTCCGTGAGCCGCCATCTCCCCGGGGCCGCCGTCGTCGTGGTGGACTCGGGGTCCGCCGACTCGAGCGCCGAGGTCGCGCGATCCTGGCCGGGTGGCGCGACGGTCATCGAGCTCGGGCACAACGCGGGCTTCGGCGCCGCCACGAACGCCGGCCTGCGTGCGGTGCCCCCGGGCATCGACGTCACCGTGATGCTCAACCCCGACGTCGAGCTGCTCGACGGCTCCCTGGAGAGGCTGGCCCGGGAGGCCGCGGCGCCCGGGGCCCCGGACCGCCTGCTCGCGCCGCTGGTGGTCGGCGCCGACGGCCGCCGCCAGGACAGCGTGCATCCTGCGCCGGCCAGCCCGCCCGATCTCGTGCGGGCGCTAGTCCCGCCCGCCGCGCTGCCGGGGGCCCTGCGGCGCGCGCTGGATCCCTCGCGCGCCACCGCTCCGCGACCCGTGGGCTGGGCGGTCGGCTGCTGCGTGGCCGCCCGCACGGAGGTGCTGCGCCGCCTCGGCCCCTTCGACGAGCGGATCTTCATGTACGGGGAGGATCTCGACCTCGGGCTGCGTGCGGCCGAGGCCGGCGTCGTGACCTGGTGGTGGCCGGGCGCCCGCGTCCTGCATCACGGCGCGCACGCGACGCGCCGCGCCTACGGCGGGGAGGCCTTCGAGCGCCTCGCGCGGGCGCGGCGGGAGGTCGTGGAGGCCCGCGGCGGCGTCGCGCGGCGCCGCCTCGACGACCTCGCCCAGCTCGTCACCTTCGCCGGCCGCGCGGCCCTGAAGGCCCTGCTCCGGCGCGACAACGCGCGCGAGCGCCGGCAGCTGTCGGCACTGCGGCGCTCGCGGCGCCGCGAGCCGCCCGGCGGGTAGACTCGCGCGATGGGGGAGGGTCCCGAACAGCGGCCTCGCAAGGTCGCGCTGATCCACGATTTCCTGCTCGACCTGCGCGGCGCCGAGCGCGTCTTCGCGTCCATCTGCGACGCCTGGCCCGACGCCGACGTCTACACGGCGATCTACGACGAGCGCGGCACCGAGGGCCGCTTCGCCTCGCGCGACGTCCACACCTCCTTCCTCCAGCGCCTCAGGCCCACCGCCCGCACGTTCCGCGCGCTGCTGCCGCTCTATCCCTACGCCGTCGAGTCCTTCGACCTCTCGGGCTATGACCTCGTGATCTCGTCCTCGAGCGCCTGGGCGCACGGCGTGATCGTCGACGACGCCGCGCTGCACGTCTGCTACTGCCACAACCCCTTCCGCTACGCGTGGAACGAGCGCGAGGCCGCGCTGGCCCGGCGCCGCTTCTCCCGCCCGGCCCTGAGCGCGGTCCTGCACCGCTGGCGCCAGTGGGACTGGATCGCCGCGCAGCGGGTGAACCGCTACGTGGCCGTGTCGGACCTCACGCGCCGGCGCATCGAGCGCTACTACGGCCGCGAGGCCGCCGTGCTGCACCCGCCGGTCGACATCGCGCGCTTCACCCCGGACGCGAGCAAGGTCGGCGAGGAGTACCTGCTCGTCTCCGAGCTGATGTTCCACAAGCGCATCGAGGTCGCCGTGGAGGCCTTCAACCGCCTCGGCCGGCCGCTGGTCATCGTCGGCGACGGCCCGGAGCTGCGCCGGCTGCGCCGGCTCGCGGGTCCGACCGTGCGCTTCGAGGGACGGGTGTCGGACGCGCGGGTCGCCCAGCTTATGCAGCGCGCCCGGGCACTCGTGGTCACGGCGGTCGAGGAGTTCGGCATCGCCGCGGTGGAGGCCCAGGCCTCGGGTCGCCCCGTGATCGCGCTCGGGCACGGCGGCGCGCGCAAGACAGTGATCCCCGGGCGCACTGGGGTGCTCTATGACTCGGCCGACCCGCGCGTGCTCGCGCAGGCCGTCAGCGACTTCGACCCGCTCGGCATCGACCCGGCGGACTGCATCGCCCAGGCGCGGCGCTTCGGTGTCAGCGCCTTTCAGGACGGCCTGCGCGCGCTGGTCGCCGGGCAGCTCGAGGAGCCTCGCCCGGCGCACCGCGCCGGCCGCCGCGCCCGGCGCCCGCCGGTGCGGCTGCGCCCGCAGGCGTGACCTCCGCGGTCGTGATCCCCAACTGGAACGGGGAACGCTGGCTGGAGGCCTGCCTGGAGTCGGTCGCCGCCCAGACCACCGCGCCGGTACGGACCGTCGTGGTCGACAACGGCTCCACGGACGGCTCGCTGGCCCTGCTGGCCGCGCGCTGGCCCGACGTGGGCGTCGTCGCGCTGGGCGAGAACACGGGCTTTGCCGGGGCGGCCAACCGGGGCTTCGAGGCCGTCCCCGACGCCGAAGCTGTCGCCCTCGTCAACACCGACGTCGTGCTGGCGCCCGAGTGGCTGGAGCGCATGCAGGCGGCGCTGGCCGCCGATCCTGACTCGGCCTCGGTGGCCTGCAAGCTCGTGGACCTCGACGACCCGGCTCGCCTGTACGACACGGGGGACATCCTGCGCCGTGATGGGGTCTGCGAGCAGCGCGGTCGCTTCTGCCGCGACGACGGCCGCTGGGACGCGCCGGGGGAGGTCTTCGCCGCCTGTGCGGCCGCGGCGCTCTACCGGCGTGACCGCGTCCTGGCGGTCGGGGGCTTCGACGAGCGCTTCTTCCTGTACCTCGAGGACGTGGACCTCGGGCTGCGCCTGCGGCTGGCCGGCTGGCGCTGTCGCTATGAGCCCGTTGCGGCCCGCCACGCGGGAGAGGGGTCCTCCGACGCGCTCGCCCCCGCGCCGAACGCGTGGGTCGCGCGCAACACGATCCTGCTGATCGCCAAGGCCTTTCCGCTGCGCTGGGCGCCGTGGGTGGCCTACCGCCAGACGGCCTGGCTGTATCGCTCCGCGCGAGCGGGACGGCTGCGGACCCACCTCTCCGGCCTGGCCCGGGCGCTGCCCCTGCTCGGCGCGATGCTCGGCGAGCGTCGCCGCCTGCGCCAAAGTGCGCTGGTGCCGGTCGCTCACGTCGTCCCGGCGCGGCCGATCCGCGGCCCCCGCGCCGGTGGGCACCCGCGAGAAGCGGGAAGGTGAGGCTTGGTTCGTCGAGCATGATCCGGGCGTTCGCGCGGCCGCTCGTCCCAGGATCGCCGTCGCGATCGCACCCGTGCGGCGCTTGCCCGGTCGCCTACCCGTCGCGCGGCGGGGCTGTCGCGAGGGCCAGGACTTCCTGGCGCACCGCCGCCTCGAAGCGCGCGCGCCCGAAACGCTGCGCCGCCGCCGCCGCCGCGGCGGCGAGGCGCTCACGCTCGCGGCGGTCTGCGATGAGCTCCGCCGTGACGTCCACGAGTTCCGTGACCGAACCCCAGTGCCGGCCCGTCTCCCCGTCGGCGACGATCTCGCCCTGGCCTCCGGCGGGAACCACGAGCGGCACGGCACCGTGGGCCATGCCCTCCACCGTCGCGATGCCGAAGTGCTCGAGGCGCTCGGGGTGGGCGACCGGATCCACTCCGTATCCCGTCGCGTGCCACAGCAGGGCGCCGCGTCCCAGCAGGTCGTCGAGCTCGGCGGCGGAGGCGTCCACGTGGAAGACGATAGGCAGGCCGGCCGCGCGCTCCCGCAGCCGCTCGAGG
>Ga0136612_10001158_pt1 | contig 10987 bp, 13 predicted proteins | sample AntDryUQ224A2306_2_FD_106644 | JGI IMG/M metagenome (GOLD analysis project Ga0136612, IMG submission 106644) | Polar desert sand microbial communities from Dry Valleys, Antarctica - metaG UQ224A (23.06) | ecosystem: Environmental > Terrestrial > Soil > Desert | place: Antarctica: Dry Valley...
GTCGTGGACGGTGTGCCGGGCTTCGTCCAGCACGGTCGGCTCGGTGCGGGCGTGGAGCTGCTCACCATCACCTGCCTGGCAGCGACCGGTAGGGCCTTGACCCCGGCACTGGACCGGTGGGTGCACGAGCGCAACGCCGCCATGTTGCTAGGCGGGATCGTGCTCATCCCAGCCGAGAACGGGGACGCGGACGTCCTGCTGCGGTACTGCCTGCCCCGCGACGACGATCCCACCCGGTTGCGGTCGGTGCTGCTGCCAGTGATCGCCGCGGCGGCCGACGTTCGCCGCGAACTGACCGGGTCCTAGCGCCGGCAGCCGGCGCAGCTACCGAATATCTCGAGCGTGTGGCTGACGTCGGCGAAATCGTGCTCGGCGGCGACCCGGTCTGCCCAGCGTTCCACCGTCGGTCCCTCCACCTCCTCGGTCCGACCGCACCCACGGCAGACCAGGTGGTGGTGATGACTGGCACTGCACTTGCGGTAGAGCGACTCGTCCTCGGTCTTGATGACATCCAGCTCGCCGGCGTCCGCCATTGCCTGCAGGGTGCGGTAGACGGTGCTCAGACCCACCGCGTCGCCCTGCGCGCACAGCAGCTGATGGATCTGTTTGGTGCTGCGGAATCCCTCAAGATCACCCAACAGGGCCGAGACCGCGGTCCGTTGCCGGGTACTGCGCAGCGGCGCAGTCATCGTCCTTCCTGATTGTGCCGCTGGTCGTGCACGTGACGGTCTTCCTGCACGTGCGCCACGGCGTCGGCGACGATGTGCGCGACGTGCTCGTCCACGAGCGCGTAGACCACCTCTCGGCCGCGGCGGCGGCCCTCGACGATCGAGGCCGAGCGCAGGATCCGCAGGTGCTGGCTCACCAGCGGCTGGGCGACCTGCAGGGCGTCGACCAGCTCGTGGACGCACGCCGGACCACTCGTGTGCAACTGGGTGACGATCGCGATGCGTACCGGCGCGGACAGCGCCTTGAGCAGCTCGCCGGCGTCCACGTACGGGTCAACCCGAGTCGCCGCGCCCGGTGCTGGCGTCACGGCGATCACTGTACGCAGCAGCACTACACCGCGACCGGCCTGCGACGGCTCATCACTGCCGCGGCCAGCGACGCGAGGCCGAAGACCGCGATGGCGAGAATCACGATCAGCGAACCGGGGCCGACGTCGAGCGGGTACGACGCCACGACGCCACCCACCGATACGACGACGCCGATGGCCATCGCGGCGGTCATCGTCGCCGCGAATCCGCGGGTGAGTTGCTGGGCTGCGGCCACTGGCACCACGAGCAGTGCGCTCACCAGCAGCAGGCCGACGACGCGCATCGCGACGGTGACAGTCAGCGCTGCGGTCACCGCCAGCACGATGTTGAGCAGCGGCACGGGCAGCCCCGAGACTCGGGCGAACTCCTCGTCCTGGCAGACCGAGAACAACTGCCGACGCAGACCGATCGCCACGACGAGGACACCGACCGCCAGTACCCCGATGGTGACGAGGTCCTGCGCATTGACGGTGAGGATCGAGCCGAACAGGTAGGTCAGAAGATTCGTGTTGCCGCCGGGCTCGAGGCTGATCAGCAGCACCCCTCCCGCAATCCCGCCATAGAACAGCATCGCCAGCGCGACGTCGCCGCTCGCCTTGCCACGGGCGCGGACCAGTTCGATCGCGATCGCACCGAGGGACGCCACAATCACGGCGGTCAGTACGGGAGAGGTGCCGAGCAGGAACCCCAACGCCACGCCCGTCAGCGCGACGTGCCCGATGCCGTCGCCCATCAGCGCCAGTCGCCGCTGGACGAGGTACGTCCCGACCGCGGGCGCGGCCAGGCCGACCAGTACGGCGGCGACCAGCGCCTTTTGGATGAACGGCAGGGCCAGATAGCTCACGGCCGCGCCGATCCCAGCGGCGAGGAGGACAGGCCGAATCCGCCGGCGACCGGCGGGTGGAAGTCGTGGTCGGCGTCACGGTCCTCGGCCGGATCCGGCGGCGCCGTCCCTACGTAGGCCACCCGGCCGCCGCGCAGCACCATCGAGCGATCGATCAGGGGGGAGAGTTGGCCGAGTTCGTGCAGGACCACCAGCACGCTCGTACCGGCGCCGGTCATCCGCTGCAGCGCCGCCACGATCGCGGCCTGGCTGTCCGCGTCGACTCCGGACATCGGCTCGTCCAGGATGAGCAGGTCCGGTCGCCCGGCGAGCGCTCGGGCGATCAACACCCGCTGCTGCTGGCCGCCGGACAGCCGGGCGACTCCCACCCCGGCGAGCGGGTGCAGTCCCACGACGTCCAGCGCGTCGTCGACGGCGGCGCGGTCGGCGGCACCGAAGCGCGTGAAGATCCGCCGACCGGACAGCCGTCCCGCGCAGACCACTTCGCGCACCGTCGCCGGCACGCCGCTGGCCGCCGTAACGCGCTGCGGTACGTAGCCGACGCGGGCCCAGTCGGCGAACTCCGTCAACGGCGTCCCGAACAGGGTGACCGTGCCGCCGGTCAGTGGGACCAGCCCGACGATGGCCCTGACCAGGGTGGACTTGCCCGAACCGTTGGCGCCGAGCAGCGTGACGACTTCGCCTGGGTCGAGCGTCAGGTCGACGCCGTGCAGGATGGGCCGGCCGCCGAGTGCAGCCGAGGCCCCCAGTACGTCGACGATGTGGTCGCTCATCCGCACCCCAATGCATCCTGCAGGGTGGCGAGGTTCGAGCGCATCACGGACAGGTAGTCCTCGCCGTCGTCCACGACCTCGACGGGGGAGAGCACGGCGGTATCGGCTCCTACCTGCTCGGCGACGGTTTCGGCGTACTCGGGGGTTACCGCCGCTTCGTAGAAGATTGTCGTGACGCCGTGGTCCTCGGCGAACTGGCGAACCTCGTCCAGGGTCTGCGGCGACGGCTCGTCCTCAGGTGACAACCCAGCGATCGCGACCTGCTCCAGGTCGTAGCGGCCGGCGAGGTAGCCGAATGCGTCATGCGTCGTGACGATCTCAGCCCGGTCGCAGTCCTCGAGGCCGGTCCGGAATTCCTCGTCCAGAGCCGTCAGGTCCTTGCCGAGCGCGACACCGTTCGCGTGGTAGTTCTTGGCGTTGCCGGGGTCGGCTTCGGCCATCCGGTCGGCGACGGCGCCGGCAATTTCGGCGTACCGGGTCGGGTCGAGCCAGACATGCGGGTCCGGACCGGATTCGCCGTTCTCGCCCGGTTCTGCTGTGACGTCGGTCGCGCCGAGTACGTCGAAGGCCGAATCCTCGGCATTCTGCGCCACGGCGTCGTCCACGGCGGGCTGGAACCCGCCGAGGTACAGCACGACATCGGCCCCGGCGACCTGGGCGATCTGTTGCGGGGTCAGTTCGAGGTCGTGCGGTTCCGCACCGGGCTGGGCCAGGCTGCTGACCTTGGTACCGTCACCGCCGATCCGCTCGGCGAGAAACTGCAGTGGGTAGAAGCCGACAACGACGCGCAGTGCCTCTCCACCGGCGCCTGAGACGGAGCCGGCGGACCCGCAGCCGGCGACCGCCAGGGCGAGCGCGGTGCACGCAACCAGGAAGGTTGTCGGCTTCATGAGAACAACTCTCAACTAAGATGACAATCATTGTCAAAGTCGCATGACTGGACAACCTTCGAATTCGATGAACTCGACAATTCTCGAAGTCGACGACTCGACGGTTCGACGAGGAGGCGCCATGGCACATCAACACGGAAGAACCGACGATTTCGACTGGTCGGCGATGCTCGAAGCCCTGTTGCGGGCGGACGAGGTCGACAAAGAGGTCACCGCACAGATCGCCGGGTGGCTGCTGACCGGGTCGGAGCGGCTGATCTACGACGTCGGCTGCGGGGCCGGTGGCATGACCGCGGCCCTCAGCGCCGCCGCGCCGGACGCTCGGCTCGTGGCCGTGGACGGCGAGCCGGCGTTGCTGGCGGCCACCCGTCGGCACACCGGCGTGGAGACGGTGCTCGCCGACCTCGGCACCGAACTGCCGATTCCACCTGCGTCGGCAGATCTGATCTGGGCCAGCGGCGTACTCCATCACCTCCCGGATCAGCAGTCCGTGGTGACCGATCTCGCCACCCGGCTTGCGCCAGGCGGACGGTTGGCATTGGGCGAGGGCGGGTTGCAGAGCCGCAGCCTGCCGTGGGATCTGGGGATCGGCGAGCCTGGCTTGGAGATCCGCTTGGACGCCGCCCACGACCGGTGGTTCACCCGGATGCGCCGCGACCTGGGTGGAGCGCTGCCGATGGCCTACGGCTGGTCCACCGCCCTGCGCCACGCTGGACTGGGCGACGTCACCGCCAGATCGTTCCTGATCGACCTGCCTGCGCCGCTGGGGCCGCGCGAGAGCGAGTACGTCATCGGCCGGCTTCGGAGCCTGCTCGAGCGGGACGGACTCGAGGATCTCGTCAGTGCCGAGGACCGCGACATCCTGCGTCGACTGACCGACCCGGAGGACGCCGTACACCGATCCGTCCGATCGGACCTGTACCTGCTGGCCGCCCGCACCGTCTACGTCGGGCGCCGTCCTGACGCCTGAGCCGGGAACGGGTCAGCCGGCCGCGGGGAGCGCGAGTTCGGTGCTGTCCAGCGCCAGCAGCAGCGCCCCCATCACCGCCGAACGCTCGCCCAGCGCGCCCAGCGCCAACGTCAAGGTCGAGGACACCGGTGCCAGGGCATGTCGCCGTACGCCGTCGCGTACGGACTCGAGCAGCAGGCCGCCGGCCAGCGCCATGTCTCCGCCGATCACGAGACAGGAGGGGTTGAGCAGGTTGGCGATGGCCGCAATCCCCCAGCCGAGCCGGCTGCCGACGTCCTCGAACGCGCGCTGAACCGCGAGATCACCACCGTTCGCCGCTGCCACCAGCTCGGTTATCGAGGTGTCCGGGTGCTGCAGGTGCAGCATCTCCTGCAGCATGCCCACCGACGTGTACGCCTCGAGGCAGCCGCGACTGCCGCACCGGCAGATCGGGCCGTTCTCGTCAAAGGTGAGATGGCCGATCTCCCCCGCCGTACCGGCGCTGCCGCGAAACGGCCGGCCATTGATGAGAATGCCGGCGCCGACGCCGGAGGACACCTTGAGGTAGACCATGCAGTCGTGTCCGATTCCCGCCCCCACGCGGTGCTCCGCAAGCGCGCACAGGTTCGCGTCGTTGTCGACGTGAACCGGTTTCGCGAAGCGGTCTCCCGCGGCGGCGGCTGCGTCCACGCCGACCCAGCCCGGCAGGATCGACGACGAAATCACGAGTCCGTCCTGACCGACCGGGGCCGGCAGACCCATCCCCACGCTGAGCACGTCGGCAGTACCGGCGCCGATCGCGTCCAGCAGACCGCCGAGCATCTGCTCGGCCATGCCGAGTCCGTGCTCGTGGTCGTGGTCCGGCGCGAGCGGTAACCGGTCCTCGGCAAGCACCGTGCCGCCCAGGTCCCCGACGGCCACCCTGAGGTGGCGGTGCCCGAAGTCCACAGCGGCGACGAGCCCCGCCTGCCGGGAGATCCGCACCTCGGTGCCTCGCCGCCCGGCCCCGCCGGTGGTTTCGACCAGACCGACCCCGGCCAGCTCCCGCACGATGTTGGAGACCGTGGCCGGGGCGAGGTGTGTCGTCCGGGCGATGTCCGCCTGCGAGATCGGCGCATTCCCGGTGGCTTCCCGCAACGCATCGATGACCCGGCGCTGGTTGGCCGCGCGCAGTGAGGACGTGGAGCCAGGCGCAGACGTGCGGGATGCCAGCCGGGCGATCATGCGCAGTATTTAGGCAGTCGAACCATCTAGTCGTCAAGTCTCGAACGCAAACCTTATGATACAGAACACGATTGCTCTTTTTAAGTTCAAGTCTTGACGATTCGGCCGGATGGCTCGACACTACTGCGAACGCCGTGAATCAAGTCCTCTGGAGGAATCGTGATCGTGTCCACTCGCCGGGCTCGCCGAACGCTGACGATGGTCGCCGTCGCCGCGATCAGCACCGGATCCCTCGCCGCCTGCGGCGCGAACGACACAGGTGGTGATGACGGCGACACCGCCTCAGGCGGCGGGAAGAAGATCGCCCTGTTGCTGCCGGAGTCGCAGACCACCCGCTACGAATCGTTCGACCGGCCGCTGTTCGAGGCCAAGGTCGCCGACCTGTGCGCGGACTGCGAGGTCGTGTACTTCAACGCAGACCAAGACGAGGCCAAGCAGCAGCAACAGGTAGAGACCGCTATCACCGCGGAAGTGGACGTCATGGTCCTCGACCCGGTCAACGGCGCATCCGCGACCAGCCTCGTGACCTCTGCGCAGGACGCGGGCATCCCGGTCATCGCGTATGACCGGTTCATCGAAGGCGCCGACTACTACATGTCCTTCGACAACCAGACCGTCGGGGAGCTCCAGGCGCAAGCCCTCGTCGATGCCCTCGGCGACACCGGGGGCATCTTCATGCTCAACGGCGCCCCCACCGACCCGAACGCCGCCCAGTTCAAGGCTGGCGCGCACAGCGTCATCGACGCGAGCGGGCTCACGATCCTCGCGGAGTTCGACAACCCGGACTGGAGTCCTGGTAACGCGCAGAGCTTCGTCACCGACCAGCTGTCCAGCTTCGACCCGAGCGAGATCGCCGGGGTCTACGCGGCCAATGACGGGCAGGCAGGAGGCGTCATCGCCGCACTGACCGGCGCCGGTGTCACGACCGTTCCGCCGGTCACCGGGCAGGACGCCGAACTGGCAGCCATCCAGCGCATCGTCTCCGGCGAGCAGTACATGACCGTCTACAAGCCGTACCCGATCGAGGCCGAGACAGCGGCCGAGGTCGCAGTCGCCGTCGCCGTCGGGGACGACGTCGGCACCGTCGGCGAAACCGAGGTCACTGATTTCGAGGGTGTCGACTCGTTCATCTTCGACCCGATCGTCGTCACCCAGGACAACGTCGGGGACACCGTCGTCGCCGACGGCCTGTACGCCGTCGAGGACATCTGCACCGACGAGTACGCCGACGCCTGCACCGCAGCCGGACTGGGTTAGTCCGCCCGACGGGCCGCGAGCGGCCTGATCGCGACACACCGAGCCCCGCGGGGGCGACTCGACAACGGGTCGCCCCCGTGGTCTATCCAGCACACTTGTTCCGTCATAGCCCGGGTCCGAAAGGAAGACCAGATGACCGAGATGTTGAGCAAGCCCGCCATGACCACTACGTCGGGCGACCCGGTGCTGTCGATGACGGGCATCAGTAAGCGGTTCGGCGCCGTACAGGCGCTGTCCGATGTGGACTTCTTCGTCCACACCGGTGAGGTGGTCGCGCTTGTCGGGGACAACGGGGCGGGTAAGTCCACGCTCGTCAAGGTGATCGCCGGCGTACATCAAGCGGACTCCGGGACTGTCCGCTTCGACGGCCGGGACGTCCATCTGCAGAACCCGCAGGACGCTCAGCGGCTGGGCATCGCCACGGTGTTCCAGGACCTGGCGCTGTGCGACAACCTCGACGTCGTCGCGAACCTGTCACTGGGGCAGGAGAGCGTGCGAGGCGTCTTCCTCGACGAGGTCGAGATGGAGCGCCAGGCGTGGCAACTGCTGCGGCAGCTTTCAGCGAAGATTCCGTCGGTCCGCATCCCGATCGCCGGACTCTCCGGTGGGCAACGGCAGACGGTGGCCATCGCGCGTTCGCTGATCGGCGACCCCAAGGTGGTCATGCTTGACGAGCCGACGGCGGCGCTCGGCGTCGCGCAGACCGCGGAGGTGCTGAACCTGGTCGAGCGGCTGCGTGAGAACGGGCACGGCGTCATCCTGATCAGCCACAACATGGCTGACGTCCAGGCCGTGGCCGACCGGATCGTGGTCCTGCGGCTCGGCCGCAACGCCGCCGAGTTCAACATCGCCGATGCCTCGACCGAGCAGCTCGTCGCAGCCATCACCGGGGCATCTGACAACGTCGTCACCCAGCGCCGCGATCGCACGACCGGCACGGGCAGCACCGGCAGCACCGGCAGCACCGGCAGCACGGTCGAAGGGAAGAAGTCATGACTCGTGCAGACGAGGCAAAGATCGAGGAGCCCGGCCCGGCGGTGCCCGCGAACATCGCGGACGAGCGACTGTTGCAGGAGAAGGGTTTCGCCGGAGCGCTGACCGTACTGCGCCGCCGGGTGCAGGGCGGCGACCTCGGCACCCTGCCGGTCCTGATCGGCATCCTCGCCATCGCCATCGTCTTCTATGTGCAGAACCCGGCGTTCCTGTCCTCCCGGACGCTGGTCAACATCACCCTCTTCGCCGCGCCGGTCGGCATCATCGCCCTCGGCGTCGTGCTCGTCCTGCTGCTCGGCGAGATCGACCTGTCCGTCGGCTCCGTCAGCGGACTCGCGGCGAGCATCATGGCCGTCCTCGTTGTCTACCACGGCTGGCCGGTCTGGGCCGCGCTGCTCATCGGGATGGGCACCGGCGCCGCGATCGGGGTCGTGTACGGCGTGCTCTTCACGAAGGTCGGCGTACCAAGCTTCGTCATCACCTTGGCCGGGCTGCTCGGGTTTGCAGGCTTCCAACTCGTGGTGCTCGGACCGAACGGCACGATCAACCTGCCGGACTCGTGGTTCGTGGACTTCGTCAGATTCAAGTTCCTCTCCGAGTGGCAGTCCTACCTGCTGGTCGTCCTCGTCGTGGCGCTGTATGCCGCCGGCTCGATCTACGGCATCCGCAGGCGGCAGGCCGCCCAGCTCTCGGCGCCGTCCATGACCGGCGTCATCGTCCGGTCGGCACTGATGGCCGTCGCGCTCGCCTATTTCGTCTACTACCTCAACATCGACCGGGGGATCGGATACCTGCCCCTGTTCTTCGTCGCCCTGGTCGTGCTGATGGACTTAGTGCTGCGCAAGCGGCGGTGGGGCCGGCACGTGTTCGCCGTCGGTGGCAACGTCGAGGCGGCCCGCCGATCCGGCATCAACGTCACGCGGATCAGGATCTCCGTGTTCGCCTGCACCGGGCTGTTCGCCGCGATGGGCGGACTGCTCGCCGCTGCCCAGCTCACCTCGGTCTCGCAGGCCAGCGGCGCCGGTGACACGAACCTGACCGCGATCGCTGCCGCCGTCATCGGTGGGACGTCGCTGTTCGGCGGCCGCGGTTCGGCGTACGCGGCGCTGCTCGGCATCCTCGTGCTGCAGATGATCCAGAGCGGTCTGAACCTGCTGCTGGTGGACTCCTCCGTGCGGTTCATCGTGACCGGCGCGGTCCTGTTGCTCGCGGTGTCGATCGACTCGGTGGCGCGGCGAGCCCGCTCGACCAGCGGTCGAGGTTGACCTTCGGTGGGCGGCAGGTCGGGTTGTAGCCGCCTGGCCGGCTCATGATCATGAGGCGGACACTCCGCGACACGCCGAGTCGCCGCCTCATGATCATGACGTTTCGAGCAGGTCGTCGGCTGCAGCAAGCGGCGCGGCAGCCGCAGCGGCGGTGTCTGACGACAGCTCCGGGTGCTGGCTGGCGAGGCGCACAAGGGTCGCCAGGAACGCGCCGGCGCCGAGTTCCAGCGGCCCGTGGCGCGGACCGTCCCAGTCGAGGACCCCGGGCCCGTCACCCAGATCGACGAGGTGGTTCACCGAGAAGCTGAGCTGCAACAAGCCCTGGGTCCGGCCTGACGGCGGGTCGTCCCGAAGCCCCCGCACGAGTTCGGCGGCGTGGGCGCCGAGAGCCGGGTCGGCCGCAGAGATGACGGCGCACCAGTTCGCGAGGTCGGGCAGCATCTGCTGGGGCCCGTAGCGTTCGAGGCCGTCGGTCCCGACCGACGCGGCCGCATCCAGCCACTGCCCGGCGAGGTCACCGGAGTCGAATTCGAGCAGATCCTCGTCCAGCCGGATCTCTAGGTCGCGGGACCGAGCCACGGGCGCGGCGGTGTCGCGGGCGCGGGCGAGCGGGCTCGCGTAGATCACGCCGCTCATCTCGCGGTCATGATCATGAGGCGTTACGCCGGCATGTCACGGAGTGTCCGACTCACGATCATGACGCGCTGAACCGGGCGATAGCGGCGGCCGCTACGAGCAGCACGGTCAGCAGCCGCAGCCCCCGCTGTCCTGGCGCCAGTGCCGGCCAGGCGAGATACGCGAGCCAGCCGAGGAACAGCGCGAGCGCGCCGAGCAGCAGCGTTGCCGGCAGCCCGGTCAGCAGGAGTCCGCCGACGACTACGGCCAGCACGACCAGGAACAGCGCCCACTTCGGGGCAGCCGTGAGCGCGTGCAACGCCACCGCGCTGCGAGCCTCGACCGACCGCCGCCATGGACTTGTCATTGCACCCCCCCCGATACCGTGACAGTTTGCCAGTGCCAGGAGGTAGGCCGGTGTTCGTCGTCGCCCGCTTCGACGTCGCAGCTGAGGACGCCGACGGTTTTCTCGCGAATGCACGGGAGGCAGTGGCCGCGTTGGCGGCCCGCCCCGGTTACCGTGCCGGCCTGGTGGGGCGCAGCATGGACGCGCCTGAAGTGTGGACGATGGTCACCGAATGGGAGGGCGTCGGCGCCTACCGCCGGGCGCTGTCGGCCTACGACGTCAAGATGCGCGCCACCCCGGTGCTCGCGCTGGCCCGGGACGAACCGAGCGCGTTCGAGACCCTGCTGCGCGACGACGGCGTACAGGCGGTGACGAGGAGTAGCGACCGGGCATCGGATGTGAGCGGACCGGGAAACCGGGGTGATCACAGTCGGTAGGGTGCTCAGCAGACCGCCGACCGCCAGCCGGATGGAGCACACCGTGCCCGCAGACCGCACCGAGACGATCGTCAGCCTCAGCAAGCGACGTGGTTTCGTCTACCCCTCCAGTGAGATCTACGGCGGCCAGCGTTCCGCATGGGACTACGGTCCGCTCGGCGTCGAGCTCAAGGAGAACGTCAAGCGGCAGTGGTGGCGCTCGATGGTCCAGGCCCGCGACGACGTGGTCGGGCTGGACTCGTCGGTGATCCTGCCGACCAAGGTGTGGGAGGCCTCTGGGCACCTGGACGCGTTCGTCGACCCCCTGGTGGAGTGTCAGAGCTGCCACAAGCGTTTTCGTGCCGATCACCTGCAGGA
>Ga0136612_10001159_pt1 | contig 10986 bp, 10 predicted proteins | sample AntDryUQ224A2306_2_FD_106644 | JGI IMG/M metagenome (GOLD analysis project Ga0136612, IMG submission 106644) | Polar desert sand microbial communities from Dry Valleys, Antarctica - metaG UQ224A (23.06) | ecosystem: Environmental > Terrestrial > Soil > Desert | place: Antarctica: Dry Valley...
CTCCGGGAGCGTCGACGGAGAACGTCAGCAGGTTCCGCCGATCGATCCCCGTATCGACCGCGGCGAGGCCGCTGAAGCTCCGCAGCAGCAGGCCGGCGCCGACGAGGAGCGCGAACGCCACCGCGATCTCCACTGCGACGAGCACGTCGCGCGTCCGGCCGCCCCGCGCTCCGTCGGCTCCACGGCCGTCCTTCAGATCCTCGTTCGGCGAAGATTTTGACACCTGCCACGCAGGGAGGGCGCCAAACAGCAGCCCCGTCGAGATGGCAACGGCGAGCGTGAAAGCGAGAACGACGGGATCGATACTCGTTTCCGACAGCCGCAGCACGCCGGCTGGACTGAGGGCGACGAGCCACTTTTCGGCCGACCACGCGAGCCCCAGGCCAACGGCACTGCCCGCAAGGGCCAACACGACGGACTCCGTGAGAAGCTGGCGGACGATGCGGGCCCGGCTGGCGCCAAGCGCGAGCCGGACGGCGATTTCCCGGCGGCGGGATGTTCCCCGGCCGAGCAGCAGGTTCGCCACATTCGCGCAGGCGATCGCCAGGACGAATGCAACGGCGCCCAGCAGGACGCTCAGCGGCGCGGTGACCGGCCCGAAGAACTGCTCCCGCAGCGGCACGATGACGGCACTCCCGTCCGCGTCGGTAGCCGGATGCTCTTCGGCCAGGCGGCCCGCGACTGCCTCCGCCTCCAGCTGCGCCTGTGCAATCGTGACCCCGTCCCGCAGCCTCGCGACGACGCGGAGAATGCCCAGCCGCCGGTTTCCAGACAGGTCCTCCGCCGGATTGTCGGCCGGTGTGCGGGGAATATCGTGCGCGGCGCCAGGTATCCACAACTCCGGCGTGATGCCGCCAATCGAGCGCCCGGCCACGCCGGGCCAGTTGAAGTCCTTCCGCATCACCGCAACGACGCGCCGCGCGGCCCCGTTGATCGTGATCTCGCGCTCGACAATGCCGGGATCCGACCCGAACCGGCGGACCCACAGGCCGTAGCTCAGAACGACCGCGCGCGCGTCGTCAGCGCCAGTGTGAAACGGGTCGCCCAGCAGCGGAGGAGCGCCCAGGACGTCGAAGAAGCTGGACGACACGCTGGATGCATCGACTCGCTCCGGTGCACTACCTCCCGAGAGGACGACGCCGAACTGGCAGATGCCGGCAGCCGCAGTGGTCGATTGCAGCCGCTGGCGAAAATCCAGGAACCGGGCCGGCGACAGTGGTGCGCGCGCGAGCCCGCCGCTCGCCGTCCAGAGGAAGACAATCCGATCGGCGTCCCGGTACGGCAGCGGGCGCAGGAGGACGCTGTTGACGACGCTGAAGATGGCGATGTTCGCCCCGATGCCGAGCGCCAGCGTGAGGATCGCCACTGTCGAAAAGCCCGGGGATTTCGTGAGTGACCGGGCTGCGTACCGGACGTCTTGAAGCGCATCAGTCCACATGGCGCCCGGTTGGACGGAAAAGAGATGCCCGCGGTTAGCCGTCGACCGGTGAAACGGCCGTCAGACGACCGCATCGGTCCGTCCCGTGGGTCGCTCGACGCGGTACAATGCTGCTCATGAGACGACTTCTCCTCCTCAGCGCGCTGCTGATCGCAGTGCCGGGCTGCGGCTGCGCCCCGGCCAGCTCGTCGGCCTCGCAGCCGTCCGCGCCCGCGGCGTCCGCGCCCACGGCGCCGATGCCGCTCGCGGCGATGCCGAAGATCGAAGGCGGGGCGATCATGGAACACGTGAAGGTGCTCGCCTCCGACGAATATGAAGGGCGCGCACCCGGCGGCAAGGGGGACGAACTCACCGTCAAGTACATCGAGAGTCAGTTCACGCAGCTCGGGCTGAAACCGGGAAATCCGGACGGCACCTTCTTTCAGAAAGTGCCGCTCGTGGGCATCACGGCGAAGGAATCCAGACCCCTTACGCTCACGACGGGCACCGGCCAGCAGACCTTCAAGTGGGGAGATGACGTTGTAGCCTGGTCGAAGCACGTCGCGGCAACGGCATCGCTCCAGGCATCCGACGTCGTCTTCGCGGGCTACGGTGTGGAGGCCCCGGAATACAAGTGGAACGACTTCAAGGACGTCGACGTGAAGGGCAAGACCATCATCGTCCTCGTGAACGACCCGGCCGTGCCCGACCCTGCGGATCCGTCGAAACTCGATCCGAAGACCTTCGGCGGCGACGCAATGACGTACTACGGCCGCTGGACGTACAAGTTCGAGGAAGGCGCGCGTCGCGGGGCGGCCGGCATCCTGGTGGTGCACGAGACCGGTCCGGCGGGCTACCCGTTTTCGGTCGTCCAGAGCAGCCTGCGCGAGAAGTTCGACCTCGTCACGCCGGACAAGAACATGGGGCGCGCATCCATCGAGGGATGGCTCACGCTGGATGCCGCGAAGAAGATTCTGGCGATGGGCGGCCAGGATTTCGATGCGCTCAAGAAGCAGGCGCTCACGCGCGAGTTCAAGCCGGTGCAGCTCGGGCTCAAGGCGTCGCTCGCCATCAGCAATTCTCTACGGACGATCGACTCCCGCAACGTCGTCGCCAGGCTCGAGGGGAGCGACGCCCGCCTGAAGGATGACTACGTCGTCTACACCGCCCACTGGGACCATCTGGGCATTGGCGCGCCGGTCAAGGGAGACCGGATCTACAACGGTGCGCTCGACAACGCCTCCGGCGTGGGGACCGTCCTGGAGATCGCGAAGGCATTCACGAAGATTCAGCCGCAGCCCAGGCGCTCGATCCTGTTCCTCATGGTCACGGCCGAGGAGCAGGGGCTCCTGGGCTCGCAGTACTACTCGGTCAACCCGCTGTATCCGATGGAGAAGACCGTCGCGAACATCAACATCGACGGCGTGAACCAGTGGGGCCGAACGAAGGACCTCACGCTCGTGGGCATGGGGGCGTCGAACCTGGATGAGTATCTTCGGGCGGCCGCCGCCGAGCAGGGGCGGACGCTTCGCCCGGACCCCGAGCCTGAAAAGGGGTTCTACTACCGATCCGATCACTTCAACTTCGCCAAACAGGGAGTGCCGGCACTGTCCCCGGATGCGGGGGTCGAGTACGTCGGCAGGAGCGAAGATTACGGAAGGAAGAAGCGGGCCGAGTACAACGAGGTCGACTACCACGCGCCGTCAGACCAGATCAAAGCCGACTGGGACTTCTCCGGCGCGCTCGAGGACGCACAATTGTTTTTCGCCGTCGGTTACCGCGTCGGGAACGCGGACGTGATACCCGAATGGGCCGAGGGCAACGAGTTCAAGGCGAAACGGGACCAGACACTGAAACGACGATGAACTGGTGCGAACCGGCACCCGCCGGTTCGGCCGCACAACCGCGCGCAGGCGCACAAAGGACACAACACATGCCATACCCCGAATACCTGATCGCGCCGATGCGCGGTGAAATGACCGAGATGGGCGCCACGGAGCTGAGAACGGCGGCCGCCGTGGACCAGACGGTGAAGACCAGCAACGGCACGGTGCTGCTGGTCGTGAACTCCGTGTGCGGCTGCGCCGCCGGCAAGGCGCGTCCGGGGCTCGCTTCGGCGCTGCGAAACCCGAACCGTCCTGATGTGGTGGCCACCGTGTTCGCGGGTGCCGACATGGAGGCGACTGATCGTGCGCGGCAGTACTTCACCGGCTACGCCCCGTCATCTCCCTCCATCGGACTCCTGAGGGACGGCAAGCTGCTCTACATGATGGAGCGAAGCCAGATCGAGAGCCGCAATGCCGAGATGATTGCGTCTGAGCTGACGCAGGCCTTCGACAAGTTCTGCGTGAAGCAGACGGCCTGACGGGAGCGTCCGCTCGGCCCCCGGCTAGCGCTCCTTGGGATCTTCCAGGTAGGTGTAACCAGCCAGGCCGTCTTCGTAGAACTGCAGGAGACGGCCTGACTCTTCGTAGCTGATCTTTCCCTCGCGGACCGCGAGCTCGACGTCCCGTCGAAGCTTGCGGACCAGCGTCTCGGCGTCGAACTCCACGTAATCGAGTACTTCCTTGACGGTGTTCCCCTTGATCACTGCGTCGAGCACCACGCTGCCGCGCTCGTCGAGGCGAACGTGCACCGCGTGCGTATCGCCGAACAGGTTGTGGAGGTCGCCGAGAATCTCCTGGTACGCGCCAATCAGGAACACGCCGAGGTAGTAGGGGTCTCCGTTCACGGTATGAAGCGGCAGAGTCCGCTTCACGTCCCGCCTGTCGATGAATTGATCGATCTTTCCGTCGGAATCGCACGTGATATCGCCCAGCACGGCGTGGTGATTGGGCGCCGTGTTGAGCCGGTGGATGGGCATCACGGGAAACAGCTGCTTGATCGCCCAGCTGTCGGGACAGGACTGGAACAGCGAGAAATTGCAGAAGTATGTGTCGGCCATCGTGTCGTCGAGGCCCTGCAGATCTTCCGGCACGTCTTCCATCTGCGCGACGAGCTTGCGGAGCTTGACCAGGATCGCCCAGTAGAGGTTTTCGGCCTGGCACCGTTGCTCGAGCGGCAGGTAGCCGCCCGTGAAGAGGTTCAGCGCCATGTCGAGCGCCTGCTGGGCGTCGTGGAAACTCTCGAGCGCGTTGCGCGCGGTGAGATTCTGATACGTCTCCAGCAGATCGATGACCGGCTGCTCCGCCTCGTCCGGTTTTATTGCGTCTGGAATCTTTTCGTCGCCGAACGAGGACACCCCCAGCACATTGAAGATCAGCACGCTGTGGTACGCGACAATCGCGCGGCCACTTTCCGAGATGATCGTGGGATGCCGGACCTTCTCGTCGTTGCAGACGGTCTGGATGTGATACACGACGTCGTTTGCGTACTCCTCGAGCGTGTAGTTGACGCTCGACTCGAAGTTCGTCTGCGACCCATCGTAGTCGACGCCGAGGCCCCCGCCGACATCGAGGAACTCGAGCCCCGCCCCGGCCTTGACGAGCTCCGTGTAAACGCGGGCCGCCTCGTTCAGCGCCCCCTTGACGATGCGGATGTTCGGGATCTGGCTGCCAAGATGGAAGTGCAGGAGCTTGAAACAGTCCTGCATGCCGCGCGCCTTCAGCTCATCGAGCCCTCGGAGCACCTCCGCGACCGTCAGCCCGAACTTGGACCGGTATCCGCCGGACCCCTGCCATCGCCCACCGCCGCGTGCCGCAAGCTTGACGCGCATGCCGATCTGCGGCCGGACCCCGACCTTTTCCGCGTATTTGAGGATGAGGCCCAGCTCCGTGTATTTCTCGACCACCGGGATGACGTTGCGCCCGATTTTATGGGCCAGCATCGCCATCTCGATGAATTCCGCATCCTTGAAGCCGTTGCAGATGATTGGCGTGTCGTTGTAGGCCTGGGCCATTACGGCGAGCAGCTCAGGTTTGGAACCCGCCTCCAGGCCGAAGCCGTATTCACGCCCGAAATCGAGCACTTCCTCGACAACCTGGCGCTGCTGGTTCACTTTGATGGGATAGACGCAGATGTATCGCCCCTCGTACTGGTGCTGGGCGATCGCCGTGCGGAAGGCGTTGTGGATGTCGCCCACACGGTGGCGGAGGATGTCACTGAACCGGAGGAGGACGGGGAGGCCGATTCCGCGCAGAAGCAAGTGGTCGGTGAGCTGTTTCAGATCGATTGAGCGCGAGGGATCCTTCGTAGGATGCACCAGCACGTGCCCCGCCGATGAGATCGAGAAGTAGCCTTTGCCCCACCGCTCGACCTCGTACAAGTCGGTGGCGTCGCCGACGGTGAAAGCCTCACCTGTCTTCCAGTTGCGGTGGCCGCGGGTCGTAGCACTGCTCACGCGAACATGATACACACGTTTTTTCGATCATCGATCCGGAATCCGCTGCTGCGCGCCGGAGCGCCGGTCGGGCATCGAGCCGCCTCGCGGGGACCGCATCGGCCTCTCGCCGGAGAGTGCGCAAGACGCCGGGCCAGTCCGCCGGGGCAGTGCAGAAGCGGAAGGTGCGCGCTTCGGCGCGACCTGCGCGACGGAGCACCTGCCTGGCGCCCGGCTTCAGCTCCGCGAGTGCAACGTGTCCGTATCCGGTCGCCTGGTGTTCGCGATCGCGCAAAACCGCCGCTCTTCCAGAGGCGCCGGCGGGCCGTCCTTCCCGCTGCCCGGACCGAAGCCGCCCCTGGCGCTCCTGGGACAAAGGGGCCAGGCCAGGGACGAGATGCGTGATTTTGCGGACAGGCTGCAGTTCGACGGGAGCGGCCCCGTTCGCCCGTCGTTCATCCGCACGTTCCTGGCGGGGCGAATGCAGCGGAAGCGCAAGATTCCGCAAGACGAAAGCGCTGCGAGCTACGTCTAATCGACCGATATGCGCCACCTTCCGGTTCGCGAGCGACATCATCATGAAACCGCCAGCCGATAGACGGCTCGACGCCAACGGGACCGGAGCGGATCAACCCGCACCCGCGCGGCCCCGCTATGGCCTGTCGGGGCCGCTGGTTCTGTGCGCCGCGACAGTCATGAGCGTGGTGTCGTTCCTGGTCGCGCTGCAGCTGACCGACTCGCTCGGCACACCGTCCACGCCCTGGAGATCGCTGCTGGTCCTTCACGGCAGCGGGTGGTATCTCTGGGCGCTCTTCACGCCCTCGATCGTCTGGCTGTCACAGCACTTCAGGCTGGAGCGCGGACGGCTCGCGGTGGCCTTGCTCGTTCACGGGCCCGCAGTGGTCGTGTTCGCGAGCGCGCACGTGGCGGCAATGGGCGCCGTCCAGTGGTGGCTTGCGCTCTCGGCCGGTCAACCCTTCTTCTGGTGGTACGAGGTGAAACGATCTGCGCTCCAGAATCTCAACTGGGAGATGACGACGTACTGGGGGATCGCAGGCCTCAGCCACGCGGTCCTCTATTGGCGGGAGTCGCGCGACCGCGCGCTGCATGCGACTCAGCTCGAGACGAAGCTCATCGATGCGCGCCTGGCTACCCTCCAGCAACAGCTGCAGCCGCACTTCCTCTTCAACACGCTGCACGCAATCTCGACGCTCATGCGGCGGGACGTCGAGGCCGCCGACCGGACACTGCTCGGCCTCAGCGATCTCCTGCGAATGACGCTCGACACGGCCGGGCGCCAGGAGGTCACACTGGCGAACGAGCTCGACTTCGTGTCGAAGTATCTCGAGATCGAACAGGTTCGCTTCGCCGACCGGCTGAACGTCCGGTACAGCATTGCCCCCGAAGCGCTGGACGCGCTGATCCCTTCGCTGCTCCTCCAGCCTCTCGTCGAAAACGCGATCAAGCACGGAGTCGCCAGAAAGGCCGGACCCGGCCACGTCGACATCACCGCCTGCCGGGACCACGACAAGCTGCGCATCGAGATTCGCGACGACGGCGCCGGTCTGTCCGAGAGCGCGCTGTCGGCACTGCAGAAGGGCATCGGCGTGTCCACCACGCGCGCGCGGCTGCAGCACCAGTTCGGGGCGGATTTCCGATTCGAGTTCCACCGGCAGGAGCCCGGCGTCGCCGTCATCGTGGCGCTGCCCTGGCGTGTGGAGCGACGCGACGAACGCGCGGGAGAGGCCCGCGCCAATCGGCCTGCGCAGACCGCAGCCGCCAATCGTGCGGCCAGGTTGGACAGAACCCGGCTGGCGCCTGGCCAGCCAGCCTTCATGAGAACACGGATATGAAAAAAATCAGGACACTCGTGGTGGACGACGAACCGCTCGCGCGCGAACGGCTGACGGGGCTCCTGTTCAACGAGCCGGATATCGAGATTGTCGGCCAGTGCCGCGACGGCGAAGAAGCGGTCACCTCCATCATGGACCTCTCGCCGGACCTCGTGTTCCTGGATGTGCAGATGCCGCAGATGAGCGGCTTCGAAGTCATCGAAGCGGTCGGGAACGAGCGCATGCCCCCGGTGATCTTCGTGACCGCGTACGACCAGCACGCGCTGAAGGCGTTTCAGGTGCGCGCGCTGGACTACATACTGAAGCCGTTCGATCGTGAGCGTTTCAGCGAGGCCCTGCAGCGGGCGCGCAAGCAGATCGAGCGGGAGGAAACCGGCGATCTCGGTCGACGACTGCTGGCGCTCGTCAAGGACCTGCGCAAGGATCAGCCCAGGGCGGAACGCCTCGTCGTCAAGTCAGGCGGTCGGTTGTTCTTTTTGCGGGCAGATGAAATCGACTGGATCGAAGCGGCGGGCAATTACGTGCGCCTCCACGTCGGCAACACCTCTCACCTGCTGCGGGAGACGATGAACGCGATCGAGGGGCGGCTGGATCCCGAAAAATTCTTCCGCATCCACCGCTCCAGGATCGTGAACATGGAACGCATCCAGGAGCTTCAACCCTGGTTGAACGGCGAGTATTCGGTCCTGCTGCGCACCGGCACGCGACTCACGCTCAGTCGTGGGTACCGCGAAAAGCTTCAGGACAGGCTCAGGGCCTGATGGCCAGCAATTTCCCCTGGTGACGGGGCCTCCCGAAAACGCGAAGCGTAATCTGCAGCCAGGACTGTAACGCGGGCCTGGCGATCGCAACGCGATCCGGGTGTGAATCAGCCCTGCCCGCGCGGCACTGCCCTTGCCTCGACTCGTCCCGCTGTCCCGGATCACAAATGGAGACGATCGATTGGGCGTAGCAGGGCGTGCATCGACGGGGATCGCTAACGACGGGGCGTCAGCCGGCCAGCACGGGCGCGGCGTGAACGTGCTGGTCGTGACGGGGGACGCTGCGCTCCGGAGTTTTGTGGGACGCGTGCTGGAGGCGCGGGGCTGTGGCGTCACCTGCGCCCCGCACTCGGGCCATGCGGTGCTGGCGTGCCTGCGGGGCACTCCGTTCGACGTGGCGCTGATCGAGGCGGTCCTCGAAGACATGTCCGGCGCAGCGCTGGCGGAAACGCTTCGGCGTCATCACCCGGAATTGCGCGTACTGTTTCTTGCAGCGGCAGGCACGCCCCCCGGGCCCGGGATTGTCATGCGGCCCCTCTCGCCGCGGGACCTCCTGCGGCAGCTCGAGGCGGTCACCTGGCCGCCGGCATCCTGAAGAGCGCATCCTCCGCGGGCACATTGAATTCCACCTTGTCGAGGGTGGTCGAGGCGCTGACTACGCCGTTCACGAGTTGCCGCATCGTGAAGGGGATCATTCTGCCGTCCACTTCGCGGTAGTCGCCCAGTTCCGTGACGATCGCCGTAGGCTCTCGTCCGGGCACGTTCACCGCGATGGCGCTTTCAAGGCCGGTCACGGCGTCGAGATAGTAATCGTGGGGCGGCCCTCCCTTCTTCGTCACTTTCAGGTGGAACACGTCCTTCCCGTCGCGCTTCTCCCTGCCGACCAGCGCCACCGAGTGCCCCTTGTCCTTGTAATCCACGAATACGCTGTCGAATTCCGCATCCTGACGGGCGTACGCGCCCTGCGGTCCGGGTGCTTCCTGGGGCGGCATACTACCGCGCGACATCCACAACGTACGCCCGTCGAAGGCGCTGACCGTCGTCTCTCCGTCGACGACCTGTTCCCGGCGCATCAGGTTCGGACGTTTGGCCAGTGTCGTAATCGTTGCGGTCTTCGCCGCGGCGCCCGGGTCCTCCTTGGCGGTCACACGACCGGCCATGCGCACGGTCGAGGTGGCGCGGATTTTTTCGAGCCCTCCTTTCGCCTTCAAGTTCATGGTGATGATCTCGTCGAGCGTCTGCGCTGCGGCAGGCCGCGGGACGAAGAGAAGGGCCGTCGCGAGCACGGCCACGATTACGGGCAAACTGCGGCGCATCAAGGTCTCCTTTGACGGGGTGGGCAGGCTGATGGATTGTGCCACAGCCGTGCGTTCTCCCCTCGCACGAATGGGAAACCCCGTACGTACGAAGACGCATGCGGCTGAAGTGCCGCATGCGTCCCCGAGAGTGAAGGTTTGCGTCCGTCAGACGCGGCGGCGGGCCATCATGCGGTAGATCGCCAGCAGGAGGATGGCGCCTACGATGGACATGATATACCCCGCGCCGGCGCTGTCACCCGCGGTGTTCCCGGTCAATGCGCGCCCGACGAACCCGCCGATGAGCGATCCGGCGATGCCCAGCAGCATCGTGACGATGAAGCCCCCGGGGTCTTTGCCCGGCATCAAGAACTTCGCGATTACGCCAACAACCAGCCCGAATACAATCCACGACAGAATAACCATCGCTCATCCCCCTTTGTTCCTGAGCCGATGATATGCAAGTCGGCGACCACTGCCAGGAAACAAAGGAAGAGCTGGCTCGATTACGCGTGGGCGCGGCGGTCCTGGACGGCGAAGAGGGTGGGCAGCCGCTGCTGCAAGAACGCTGTCGCGTGGCAGCCGGGCGACGCTCCGCTGAGGACAGTGGACAGCGTGAAATACACAAGCCCGGCCACGCCGGTGCAGGTCCAGAATCCGGCGCCCGCGGCGGCGGAGGCTGTGGCGGCGAGACCAAGCGTGCACGCGAGGTCGATGGTGGCGGACACGACCCGGGGGGCGACGCGAATCCGGCGGGCCTTCGCCTCAGCCTTCCGCTCCCGCGCAATCGACCGGCGGTCCCCCTGGGGAGGCAGGAGCGACGCCTCGTCCACACCGTCGGGATTGTGGCCGATCAGTTGGGCCTGCGCCTTGATAATCCTGGCAACCCGGCGATCCCCGATGTCGGGGAACAAGCGGCAGAACTCGTCGACGACTTCATCGGCATCGAGGCCGATAGCCTTCGCGTAGTCGCGAATGAACGCGCGCGCGAAGATCCCGGAGGGCCACTTCGAGAAATCGTTACGCTCGAGACCAATCCACAGATCGGCCCCGACTTTCGTAACCGTGACGATAGTACCGAGGGAAATGCCGCGACGCTCACGTTCGCTGCGTAACCGGGGACCAAACGTATCGTGTTCCGACATATGCGGGCCATACGAGTCAGCAAATCTCGGGCCGCACGGAAGAGCTCGAATTTCGCAGCAATTTCTTCCATTGCACACGGATGCACGCACGCTTTCGTAACCGACATCCAGATCCAGTATCCGGTTTTTTGGTTCCCGGTTCGTCTTTGCCTTTCGGGCGGGCGCTTGACATGATCTTTTCATGTCGACGTTTGCCC
>Ga0136612_10001160_pt1 | contig 10976 bp, 9 predicted proteins | sample AntDryUQ224A2306_2_FD_106644 | JGI IMG/M metagenome (GOLD analysis project Ga0136612, IMG submission 106644) | Polar desert sand microbial communities from Dry Valleys, Antarctica - metaG UQ224A (23.06) | ecosystem: Environmental > Terrestrial > Soil > Desert | place: Antarctica: Dry Valley...
AGCCTAGAATTCGCCCTCGCACTCAGATCGTCCGCCTGGGCTAGCCAGGACCAGATCGACACTCGCGGAGACCGCTCACTTGCACCTGCAGCCCGATTACGCGTGGTAGCGACGACCGAACGACCGGCAGCGGCTATTCCGGCCGTGGCCGAGCGTCTGCCGACCGAGCCGGAGGCGATCTTCATCGTCGGCGTGCCGCGCAGCGGCACGACGATGATGCGCTACCTGCTCGAGACGTCCGACCGGATCGCCATCGCCCGCGAGAACCATTTCATGGGCCACATCCTGGGTCGCCGCGGCGCTCGACACTTCTTCCGCCGCGCCGGTGACCTGAAGGACGATGCGGCCGTGCGCAAGATCGTCGACATGATCTATTCGGGCGAATACGAGAAGCTCGCCGGCTGGCGCAGGCCGAGCCCGTACTGGTACTGGCTCAAGGACGAGGTCGCGCGCGACGAGATCGAGCGGCGGCTACTGACCGCGGAGCGGACCGAGCGCGGCATGTTCCGCGCCTTCCTGCGCATGTATGCCGACTTCCACGGCAAGCCGGTGATGGGTGAGAAGACGCCGACCCACCTCAACTATGTCGACACGCTGCTCGAATGGTTCCCGGACGCCAAGGTGGTCCACATGCTGCGGGATCCGCGCGCCGTCTATGTCTCGGACCGCTACCGCCGCCAGACGCGCGACCGCTTCCCGTACTCGATCATGAAGCGCGTGCCGCTGCTGCTGGAGTCGTACCTGCTCCTTCTGTACAGCGTTTCGTGGCGACGGGCATTGGGCAAGCATTCCCGGCTCCTGAAGAAGCACCCCGGCAAGTACATGCTCGTGCGCTTCGAGGATGTCGTGAAGAATCCGGACGAGACCCTCCCTGGCGTGTTCGGCTTCCTCGGCGTCGCGATGCCGGCCTCGGTCGAGTCGGACGTCGAGGTCCCCCAGAAGCACGGCATGCGTTCATCGGGCGAGGGCATCGATCCGCAAGCGGCCGACCGCTGGCGGGAGCGGATCAAGAGCCCGGCTCGCCGCTTCCTGGAGCTGACCCTCCGCGGGCCGATGCGCCGCTACGGTTACACGGAGTAGCGGAACCTCTCTTCAACCCAGGAGGATTCGTCACACAACACGGAGGGATCCGCCGCCCGCGCGCCGTGAAGCGGCTTGCGCTGTTGATGTGTGGCGTCCTCGCCGGCGCGATCCCGTTCGGCACCGCGATGTTGCCGGCAGTTGCAGCTGGCTCCACGTGCGTGGAGGGCTGGCAGCCGATGGCGATCGACGCCAATCTGGCGAACGGGATACCGACCGGCTCGGCCGCCGTCGGCGGGAACCCGGCCTGGCTGGTGGGTCGATCGGAGTCATTGGCGTCCGTCGCGCGCTGGGACGGAACCGCCTGGCGCAGGGTCGCCGCGCCCTGGACCACGGACGCCGGCCTGACAGCCGTATCTGCGCTGTCCTCATCGGCCGCGTGGACAGTCGGCTTCAGACGTCTCATTGTGCCCCGATCGATCAGCGCCCGATGGAACGGCACTTCATGGGTGGCCGACGAGGTGCCTCACCCCGGCGGAAACATGGCGACCCTGACTGACGTTGTCGCGCTCGGCGCCAAGAAGGCCTTCGCGGTGGGCCTTCGGCTGACCGCGGGCCGTCTCGAGCCTCTCGCCCTACAGCGGCTGAAGACGGGCTGGGTCAACAGGAGCCCGGTTTTCGGCCCCGGCACGGAGGGCGGCTTGACGGCAGTGTCCCGAACGTCGGACGGCAAGATCTGGGCCGCCGGCTGGCGCAGCGATGGCGACGGCCCAGCGCCATGGATCGGCGTCCTTTACCAGTCGGCGTGGTATTCGATACCCGTCGCCGACCCAGGTCCCGGGCTGGGTTTCCTGACCGACATCGAGCTCATCTCTCCCGCAGAAGGCTGGGCGGTCGGCTATCTCGAGCGCGCCGACGGCGGCTATGCGCCGATCCTCCAGCACTGGGACGGGCAGGCGTGGCTGTCGGAGAGCCTGCCGTGGGATGCCGCTGCATCGGTCGTTCTGACCACCGTGGCGGTCGACTCCGATAGCGTGCTGGTCGTCGCCGGCCAGCAGATGACCGACGCCGGTGGGAGCGCCGTCTTCGCGACTCGGGAACTCGGAGAGTGGCGGCTGAGCGCCGCGCGCAGCGACCCTTATCCGGGCTCGTGGACACAGAGCGCCACGGGACTCGGCCCAGGTGCCTTCGTCGTCGGTCACTTCGGCGCGTCCACCCGGGCCTACATCGCGTGCGAAAGCGGCGCGCCCGACGGCCCGCCGCCGACGACCGGGCGGCCGACCGGGCAGCCCGAGGCCAATGCATTTCACGAGGATCTCGCTGCGGGACCCGCCGCCGGCTCGGGCTCGGAGTCGGGCGCTTTCGTCCCCGCAGGCGTGCTCCCGGGCTTCGTCGCCCGTGACATGACCGAGGCCGCCGGCCTACAGATGCGGGCGATGACCTACAGCGGCGTCGTCGCGGACTTCAATGGCGACACCTGGCCTGACGTGTTCATCAACCGTCACGGCTCGGATGTGCCGTTCTATGCGCTGGGGGGCGAGACCGGCTTCACGCCCGCGAGCGCGAGCTTCCAGTTCACCGATCGCCACCTCTGCGCCACCGCGGATGCGACCGGCGACGACGAGATCGACCTGTTCTGTACCGTCGGCCGCAGACAGGGCACGGCGATGGGCGCCAACGAGTTTCTGGTCAACGTCGGGGAGACCGGCGGCACGCTTGCCGGCGAGCAGTTCGGCCTGCTCGACATCACCGGCAGGGGTCGTGCCGCGGCGTTCGTCCAGCTTGCGTCGGACCAGTTGCCGTCGCTCTTCATGACCAGCGAGCCGATCCGTATCGACGGCCTGCCCAGCTTCAATCGGTTCTACCGCAATCTCGACGGAACCAGGTTCGTCCCGGCGCCGGAGCTCGGGCTGGACAGCTCGAGCGGCGGCGTCTGCACGGTCGCCGCGAACCTGGATGCCGACGCCGACGACGAGCTGCTGGTGTGCACCTCCGAAGCGGCGGGCGGCCTGAGCGCGGGCGCCCGCCTGTACGACTTCGATGGCACGCGCTTCGTCGATCAAACGCGCCAGCTGGGTATCGCTCCATTTGCCAGCATGGACATCGAGGTGGCCGACTTTGACGGCGACGGCTCACCCGACATCGCGCAGCTGCGCGGCAGCCGGCTTCGAGTCAGCCTCGCCAGCGCCAGCGGGTTCGTGAACGTCTTCGAGCTCGAGACGAAGAAGGCGGTCGCGATGGCGGTGGGGGACGTCAACGAAGATGGCCGGCCCGACATCTACGTCTGTCGCGAGGCACTGGGCAACGGTGCCCACCTGATGCTTGTGAATCGCGGCGACGGCGAGTCCTTCAGCAACGTCGAGATCCCGCAGCCCGGATCGGGCAACGCCGACGACGTGCTCGCGCTCGACTACGACCAGAACGGTCTGACTGACTTCCTCACGTTCAACGGGCGGTTCGGTCCCGGTCCGATCAAGCTCACCGCCTTCTTCCCAACGGACGAGTAGAACCCTCGGCCGCCCGGGATCGCGGCCGGAAAGGAGTTGCTGATGGCCAGGGAACTGCGTGACCAGGTTGTCGTCTTCACGGGCGCGTCGCAGGGCATCGGGCGAGAGACGGCCCTCCAGTTCGGAATGCAGCGTGCGTCGATCGTCGTCGCGGCGCGCAACGAGGAAGCTCTCGGCACGCTTGCGGCCGAGGTCGTACGCCTCGGTGGGCAGGCCGAGCCGGTCGTCACGACGTAGGTGAGTGGCCGCAGGTCGAGGCGCTCGCCGCCCGAGCCGTGACGCGATTCGGGCGCATAGACACCTGGATCAATAACCCCGCCATCACTACCTACGGGACATTTGAGGGGCTCATCACGGAGAAGATGGAGCGCATCATCCGGGTGAACCTCTAGGGCCCGATTCGGCGAGGGGTCGAAGTCGACCAGCCTCTTTACGCGCTACCTTGAGTACCACCCGCAACGCAAGCGGGGGCTGACGATCGCCGCGTCTCTGGCGCTCCTCGCCGCGGTCCGTCGCGTCGCGTGCTAGCCATGGCCCACCGTGTCAGTCTGCGGGCTCGTTGGGCGGCGTAAGGGCGCTTGACTCGACCTTCGTTCGCGGCTGAGCATCAGCGCCTCTGGAGTCGCGCCTCGTAACCGCCGCCGGCCGTTTGGCGAACGTCGTACCACGGCTGGTCGAAGGTCGTAGGCCCGCGCTTTCTGTAACCGGTGCTGAGTTCGAACCGCGACCCGTGCCACAGGCAGCGTCGGTGGTCCTCCGCTCGGGAACCTTCGGCTACAATGCGCCGCCCAGTCCCGATGAAGAAATGTTGGACACGGTTTCCGTCACGGCAGTAGCCCGAACAGCTCGTCCGAACTCCTGCTTCGCCGCCAAGTGACGTCAATCGACCGCCCATGGCAAGTGGAAGAGGACGCTCGATGCTATGAGGGTGTACTGGTTTCGACGACGGCTCAACTTCGGCGATGCACTCGTACCGATCCTCCTGCGACGGTTCTCTGGTGTGGGTGCACGCTGGGCGCACCCTGCCCTCTCGGATGCCGTCGTCATTGGTTCCTTCGCGGCGCGCCTCCCGCGGTTGTATTACGGAGTTGTTGCCGGCATCGGGAAGTTCAACGATCGTGACTCGCCCGACCTTTCTCGAGCGAACGTTCTCGGACTTCGCGGTGAGCTCACCCTGCGCGGGTCGCGCGTCCGCGGAGACCCCGTCCTCGGCGACCCTGGACTGCTCGCAGCGCAGCTACTTGACAAACGCCCGTCGATATCCCACCGATTGGGGGTCGTCCCGCACTACAACGACACGACGCTGGCGACGCGGTATCCGGACGCACACTACATCGACGTGACGCTCGACCCCGTCGAGGTCATACGGCAGATCGCGGCGTGCGATCGGGTTATCTGCAGCTCGCTTCATAGTCTGATTGCAGCCGATTCCCTGGGGATACCACGGCGTTGGGAGCCGTCTCCGCTGGTCAAGGGCGGGCCGTTCAAGTTTCACGACTACGCGACTGCGCTGGGGATGGTGCTCGTGCCCGACAAATGGGACACGGCACCCGCGGCAGCTGTTGAGACCGTCGTTGCGCGACTCCGTGATGTGTTCCGCGAGATTCCCGCGGCTGTGGCCGCGGAGCGATTCCGGCCGCTCCACCGTCTGGCACAGTCGGTCGATTCTACCCGCGGATGGTTGTTCAAACACGCGCGCCTGTGATGGCCGGATCGGTCGGCGCATCCGCCAGACTCGACCAGCTCCAGCGCTGGTTCGCGCGTTGGAAGTTTTAGCTGAGCCCCTGTCATCTATGGCCGCCAGCTGGCAAGGAGAGGAAGGGACGTGGCGCCGAAGCGCATCTCCGCTGTTGTATTGACCCTGAACGAGGAACACAATATCGAATACTGCCTTCGTAGCGTCCGCCCGTGGTGCGACGAACTTGTACTGGTTGACATGTTCAGTGACGACCGTACGGTTGAACTGGCCCGACCATATGTTGACGTCGTGCTGACCCAGGAGCGCGTTCTTGCATTCGACATCGGACGGCAACGCGGCATTGACGCCGCGACCGGCGATTGGATGTTTTCGATCGACGCCGACGAGATCGTGCCCCCGCAGCTTGGGCGGTGGATTCGCGCCTTCGTCGACGCCGATCCAGAGTACGACCTGACACAGATTCCTCGGATTAATGTCTTCCTCGGGCGCAGGCTGCATAGCACGCCGTGGTGGCCTGGCAAGCCGCGCCTGTTCAGGCGCGGCGCGGTTCTGGTGACAGCTGACCTACATCACGGCCTCGTTCCGCGTGCGGGAACGAGGGTCGCCCAGGTACCCAAGAAACCGCAGTTGTCGCTTTGGCACTTCACTCGGCTTAGCGTCGATGCACTGACGCAGAAGATGAACCATTACACGACGATCGACGCACGACAGGCAAATGCAAGAGGACTTGGTGACCCCCCCGGACACACGTGGTTCCACGCCGCGTTCCGGGAGGTCGCCGTATACGTGTACAAGCGCGGCTACAGGGATGGATTTGCCGGGCTGGCCTATATGGCGAACCGCGCCTATTACAAGTTCCTGCGCCAAGCGAAACGATGGGACGAGGCTCGCTCCGGACTTCGACAGGCCCGATACGACGTGATGCGCGAGAAGATTCTCAGCGGTTACCCGCCCGCCAGAGCGCGGGCGGCCGGCGCGATTGTCGCGCCTGCGACGATCGATGCGGAAGTGCCGCACGGGGGTTACTTCGGGCGTATGGGAGAGCGCTCGGACGAAGGCATCTAGACGATGCGACAGGATAGGCAGCGAAGAGGCGGTCGGTGGCCGACATGGCTCTTTGCGGCTCTCATCCGCAGATAGGGAGAGAATGTCCGCAGCCATCCGCTTTCTCAGTCGCCGCCAGATCTGGAGAGTTTCGTGACACGGCTGCCAAACCTGTTCATCGTGGGCGCTCCGAAATCGGGAACGACATCGATCTATGAGTACTTGCGCGATCACCCAGACGTGTACATGACAGACGTCAAAGAGCCGTCCTATTTCGCGCCCGATGTTCTGGTCGGCCCACGCAAGCGGCTTCGATTCGGAGAGGACCAAGATGCGTACATTGCGCTGTTCTCACGCGCACGTGACGAAAAGCTGATCGGTGAGGCGTCGGCGACCTACCTGACGTCACATGTTGCCGCGTCTCATATCCTGAAGTTCCAGCCAGCCGCCCGTTTGATCGTGATGCTCCGCAATCCCGTTGAGATGATGTATTCGCTCCACAACGAGCGTGTGTCACATGGCGTGGAGACACTAACCGATTTCGCGGAGGCTCTCGCGGCTGACGACTCGCGTCGCGCCGGAAACAGGCTTCCCGCAGGATGCACACCGCTCGGTGCCGTGTATCGCGACAAGAGTCGATACGGGGAGCATCTCGCGCGTCTATTCGAGACGGTCCCGCGCGAGCGTGTGCACGTCATCATTTTCGAAGACTTCGTCGCGGACCCGCGCACGTCATTTCGCAGCCTGCTCAAGTTTCTTGACGTTGATCCTGCCTACGAGCCCGCCACGTTCGCCGTCCATAACCCGAGTCATCGCCTGCGCGGGGGACTGGTTCGAGGCGCCGTCGAGAGCCGCCCCATGCGATGGATCGTGGGCCGGTTCATGCCGATCATTGTCGGCCAAGGCAGGACCTCGCGTCTCACACGCCGTTTCCGGCACAGCCGTGTGCGGCGACGGACGAGTACCCGTTCGCATCTCCCAGACGAACTGCGGCGAATGCTGGAACAGGAAGCCATTCCGGACGTCGAGCGCCTGGGAGAACTGCTCGGGCGTGACCTCCGTGGGCTGTGGTTCGGACGGTCGTCAAACCAAGTGTGAGCGATAAATGGTCGCCGCCGACCACGGCAGCGGTAGAGTCGAAATCCATAAGCGCGTCACGCGGGGCCTACATGACGCTGACCGAACACGGGCGAGTCAGATCCTCGGCCTGTCATTTCCTGGTCCTCAGCACGCATTTCGAAAGCGACGACGTCGGCCGCGTGGCGCGCCGCGGCGTTACATCATCACCAGTCCGCCGTCGACGGCGAGAACCTGGCCGGTGATGTAGGCCGCCTCGTCGGACGCCAGGAAGGCCACGGCATAAGCGATCTCCTCGACCGTCGCGAAACGGGCAAGGGGCGTTCGTTCGATGATCTGCTGCTTCAACTCGTCGGGCAGGCCGATGGTCAGCTCGGTCTCCACGAAACCAGGCGCCACGGCGTTGCAGGTGATGCCACGCGAGGCGAGCTCGCGCGCCGTGGCCTTGGTCAGTCCGATCAGGCCGGCCTTGGCGGATGAATAGTTGGCCTGGCCCATCTGGCCGGCCTGGCCGGAGACGCTGGTGATGTTGATGATCCGCCCGGATCGTGCCTTCAGCATCGGCCGCGTAACAGCCTTGGTCGCGTAGAAAGCGCCGAACAGGTTCGTCTCGAGGACCTCGCGAAACGCCTCCGGGCTCATGCGCATGATCAGGTCGTCGCGAGTGATGCCGGCGTTGTTGACGAGGATGTCGACTTTGCCGAACTCCTCGAGCGCGGCCTTCACGACGGTGTCCGCTGAAGCGGGGTCGGTCGCGTCCGCCTGCACGGCACGGCGACGCCGGCCGATCGCTCCGATCTGGGCCAGCACGGTGTCGGCCGCTTCAACATTGCCGCGATACGAGAAGCACACGTCCGCGCCCTGCTCGGCGAGCCGCAACGCGATCGCGCGACCGATCCCGCGCGACCCGCCCGTCACCACCGCCGCCTTACCTGACAAGTCAATCATGGCCGGAGTGTAAACAGCCACTGCCAGGGGTCTGCAAGCGGCGGATAAGTCGGCGCGTCCAGACTTCCGAGGCGATGGACGGATATCGACTCGGCCAACTACTTCGCCTTCTTCGTCATCGCGCTGGCCTGACCCAGCAGGAGCTCGCGCAGAAATGTGGCGTCGGTCGTTGGAAGATCGTCAAGCTGGAGGCTGGCGAGCTCGACGCCCTCCGATTCGGCGACGTTGGACGCTGCCTTGGTGCGCTCGACGGTCGCCTGGACGTACGCGGCTGGCACCACGGCGCAGCCGGCGACCGACTGCTCGACGAGCGCCATGCCGGGCTCAAAGGGCTCGCGGTCGAGATTCAGCGTGGGTTCGGCTGGCTAACCCAAGTGGAGGTTTCCTTCTCCGACTTCGGTGACCGGGGATCGATCGATGTGCTCGGCTGGCACGCGCAAACACGAGCGCTGGCGGTGGAGGAAATCAAGTCCGAGCTTGGGTCGCTCGAGGGCACGCTCAGGCCATTCGACGTCAAGGCCCGCCTGGCCCGGAAGATCGCCCGCGAGCGTTTTGGCTGGGATGCTCAGTTCGTCGGCCGGATTCTGATCCTGCCGGACGAGAGCAGCGCCAGGCGTGCCGTCGCGCGCCACTCTGCCGCCCTGGACACGGTTTTGCCGGCACGGTCTCGCGAGCTGCGCGCCTGGCTGCGTCGGCCCGTCGGCAACATCGGCGGCATCTGGTTCCTGTCAGATGTCGGCTCTGTCAACACTAAGCGGAATCTGTCAGCGATCCGTCGCGTCAGACGGCCGGGGCCACGCTCACGAAGCGCTGATTGAGGGCCGAATTCCGGGCAATCGCCCCGGTTGACCCGCATAGCGTTGAAATGCTGCACAAATGACGGGATCTGCCGCACACGGGCGGCTTAGCGTTGAAATGCCGACCAAATGACGGTAACCGGGCCACCTGCGGCAGGCTCGGGCTCGCCGGCTCGGGCTCTCCGGGCGGGAGGGGCCGACGAGCGTGGGCTAGGCGAGGACCTCGTGGTGGGCGGGCTCGGGCTCGCCGGGCACAACGTCGTCGAGCGGCACTGGCGGCCCGGCCATGAGGATCTCGCGCAGCCGCTCGGGGATCGAGTCGACCGACGACCAGTCCTGCGGTGCGCGCACGCTGGCCTCCGGCTTGACCGACGCAGCGCGTTGCCCGCACGTCGGATCGGCCGTCCACTCCATGGCGATGCCGCCGCTGGTCAGGCCGGCGCCGAACGCGACGAGCACGACCTTGTCGCCGACCTGAATGCGGCCCGAGTCGACGGCCTCGGCCAACGCGATCGGGACGGACGCCGCTGACGTGTTCCCGTAGCGGTCGAGATTGACGAACATCTTTTCCATCGGCAGGCCGAGGCCCTTTGCGACCGACTCGATGATGCGCACGTTGGCCTGGTGCGGGATGAAGAGGTCGATCTCCTCAGGCTGCCAGCCGGCGCGCTCGATCGCCTTCAGCGCCGTTGTGGCCATCGTCTTCGTCGCGTATCGATAGGTCTCCTTGCCCTCCATCCGCACGTAGTGCTCCCCGCGCGCCAGCGTCTGGCCGGAAGCGGGCGAGCGTGACCCGCCTGACGGCAGCCAGATCATGTAGGCGCCGTCGGGATCGGTCGTCATCTCCAGGCCCTGCAGGCCGCCGCCCTCCTCGTCGGACGCCGAGAGGACCACGGCGCCGGCGCCGTCGCCGAACAGGATGCACGTCGCTCGATCGGAATAGTCCAGGAAGCGTGAGAGAGTCTCGGCACCGATCACGAGCGCGTTCTTGAACATGCCCGAGCGAATGTACGAGTCGGCCACTGAATAGGCATAGACGAAGCCCGAGCAGGCGGCCATCACGTCCATCGCCGCCGCCGTCGTGTTGCCGATTGCCTCTTTCACCAGCGCGCCGGTGGACGGCATCCAGTAATCGGGGGTCAGCGTGGCGACGAGGATGATGTCGATGTCGTCGGGCTCGAGTCCGGCGACCGCGATGGCGCGCTTGGCGGCAATCGCAGACAGCGTGGCCGTGGTCTCGTGGGCCGCGGCAATGCGCCGCTCCTTGATCCCCGTTCGGCTCTGAATCCACTCGTCGGAGGTGTCCACCACACGCTCGAGCTCGGCGTTGGTCAGCACTCGTTCAGGCGCGTACATGCCCCAACCGGTGATGCGCACGCTCGTCGGCGTTCCGTTCCTGGGCATTGCCTTCTCCGTCATATCGGCTCGATCTCGATGAGTGCCTGCTTGGCCTTGACCAGGGCGCCCGTCTCGGCGTGGATGCGAACTACGCGCCCGCTTTTGTCGCTCTTGATCTCGTTGAAAAGCTTCATCGCCTCGATCAGCCCGATGACCTGGCCAACGTTCACCTGGCCGCCCTCATGCACATATGGCTCGGCGCCCGGGGAAGGTGAGTTGTAGAAGAGCCCGGTCAGCGGAGCCGCGACGACGTGGCCGCGGAAAACTGGCGCACCCGGTCGCGCCGCCGAAGCGTCTTCGATCGGTGCGCGAGTTCCGTCGGCTCCCGCCGACGGCGCCGGACCGCTCGGCGCTGCCGCGTCGGCGAATGCCGAGGGCTTGCGCAGCACCAGTCCGGTCTGGCCGGCCTCGATCTCCAGCTCGGACAGCTCGGACTCGTTGAGCAGCTTCTCCAGCCGGTCGATCAGCTCGAGCAGGTCCGGGGCC
>Ga0136612_10001161_pt1 | contig 10971 bp, 12 predicted proteins | sample AntDryUQ224A2306_2_FD_106644 | JGI IMG/M metagenome (GOLD analysis project Ga0136612, IMG submission 106644) | Polar desert sand microbial communities from Dry Valleys, Antarctica - metaG UQ224A (23.06) | ecosystem: Environmental > Terrestrial > Soil > Desert | place: Antarctica: Dry Valley...
CTGGTTCCTGCTGTTTGTTCTGGTTTGCTGGCAATTGATCGTCGGTGCCTATCCGGGCATCGTTGTTTCGTCTGCGTATCTGTGTGCAGCCCTGATCCTGATCCTGATCCTGGCGCTGAGGAAGCCGGCGGCGCCGGACATCCGCTTGTCCAGGGTGTTGCTGATCGGCATCGGATCGATGTGCGCGGCTGCCTTGGCCTCGGTCAAGTACCTGCCGGCATTGCTCGATGCTGCAAATGTCCGTCATTCGGTGGAGCCCATCGCATTGGCCGACGCCTCGATCTTCACCACATTGGTGTTCGATTACGACGTTGCGTTCCTGCCGAACGATGTGGCCATGCGCGACCTCTTCCTGCCGACGGCGTTGTTCTACCTGGCAGCTCTTGGTCTGCGTCGCGACCTGATCACCTTCTTCGGTGCTGCGGCCGTGGCCATGGCGGTCCTTTTCATGGTGGATGTCGGCTGGTGGCAGTCGCTGGTGGGGATGCTGCCCGGATCGAGGATCAGCCGCTTTCCGCTCTCGGATTTCAGACCGGCACTGCACTTGGGGATCTGCCTCCTGGCAGCGTCATCCACGACACGGCTGTTGCGCGGCGATACCGGCACTGTTTCCAGCTGGGCGATCCGCACGCTCCTGTTCGCTGCCGTCCTGCTAGCGCTGGGGTGGTATGGACTGCGCCTGGGGCACCGGCCCTCCAATTTTTACTGGGCCCTTGGTGCTGCAGCGTTAACAGCGTTGGTTTCCCTGGCCGCTGTCATGAGGTCACTCCGACCACCCATGCTGCACATGGCGTTTCTCGGCATCGTGCTGCTGATACTTGCCCACGGCCGCGACCATATCCGCACCAACGCGCGCGCCTGGAACGTCGAGCGCAACGATGCCATCGAACGCAATCTTTACGGCAACACGCTCCGTGCATTGACCAGCGTCAATCGGTTCAAAGCGCTTGCCTGGAGGCCGGAACGACTCGTATTCAATCGATTGCCTGTCGCTTCCAGGGCGGATCTCATCGGCGAACGTTATCAGTTGGGATGGGTGGCGGAGGGATTTTCTGCATTCGGATACGAGAACTACAAGTTCATGCCCGCACTGCGCCGACTCTATGATGCTGCGCTTGTCGATGCCGAACCCCGGGATCGGGCCTCGCTGGACTGGATGCTCCGCCGGTCGGCTGTCGTTGTCCTTTCCGCCCGCGAAGACGTGCCTGCGGAGACGCTCTCCTCATGCGTCCAGGCGCTATGCCTCGGCCCCGGAGCAGAATCGGTGGAGGTCACCATGGAGCAGTTCCGGGAGAACGGTGCGGTCTATCAGATCGCCAGCCCAACGCCATTCTTTTTCATCGAGAACGAGCCGATGTACAGGGGTTGGCAGTCGTTCCAATGCGTGGGGTCCGATTGCAGGCCGGGACCGAAAGCCGTGGCGGCAAACGGTTTCCTGCGCGGGTGGCCGATGCCGGCGGGGCATTTTCGCCTGATCACTTATTACCGGCCGCCAGGCTGGAAGGTGGCTTCCATGTTGGCATGGATTGGTGCCTGCACCGCCCTGGCGTTGGCGATCTTCCTTGCCTACAGCAGGCTTTCGGCGCGACGCGATCCGCCTTTGCGGGCGAAGGGAGCATGATGCCGTTACGGATCAGCGGCGGGGCGATGGCCTGCGCGTTGCTGTTCGGCGCCTGCAGTGACGACCCACGCGTCGCAGTGGCAACGCGCCCCGCCAGCACTGCATCAAGCGGTCCGGAGGTATCGCAAATCCTTGTTGTGCCACCCACCATCATGGTCGCGCAGATCGGGCGCACGGTGGACGCCAATGGGTTGCTGCAGGAAGCCGATGCCACTCTGCAGTCCAATGCGCCGATCCACGGCCTGGCGATCTTCAAGGGCACGGAAAATGCGGAGGGCGAAGTCGCTCTCCAGATATTCGACGGATCCGACCGGCTGCGTTTCAGCGGCAAGACCCGTTACATCGTCCGCGGCGATACAAAAGTTGGTTTCAAAGCCAAGTCGGCGCAAGAGAAGTGGAGCGCTGGCAATTACCGCGCCCTCTACTCGTGCAACGGAAAGCCGTGCTGGGAGATAAAATTCGTCCTCGAATGAGGCGACTGCCCGCCGCAAGACGGCATGTCCCACGCAGCAGCGATCGGGCGAGTCGAATTCAGTTCGCGCGAACAATCGGGGTCATCAGTGAGAGATAATCCGCATATTCGCGAATGTAGTCCGATTCACGAAAGAAATCGGAAGACAACACCAGGCAAACACTGCCCGGGCCGAAATTCGTTTCCGCGGCCCAGATCATGGGCGGTATGTGCAACCCTTTCCAGGGTCGATTGAGATGCACCTTCCCGGACCGGGTTCCGTCCTCGAACTCGACATCGAAGCTTCCGGACAGGCAGATCAGGAACTGGTGCTGCTCGCGATGCGCGTGTGCGCCGCGGGAAGCCTCGGTCGGCAGGTCATACAAGTAGAACACACGTCTTACATCGAATGGGACGTGCCGCAATTCTTCGATAAAAGTGAGGTTGCCGCGGGCATCCACGATCTTCGGCAAATCGACTAATCGGCAATCGTCAATGCTTGGAAGGGGCATCGGGCTTTGTGCTCAGGATGACGCTGGACGCAAAATATGTGATTGGCAGGGTGACGGCAACCGCTACAAGCGGCGCCAGCGCCTCGGGTTGATGCAGTATGCCGGCGAACAACCATACGCACAGCAGGCCTATCCCGTACTGCAACACATATACCGCTGGATAGATCACCAGGCGGTTCCAGCGAAGTGGCTGCCGGAACACATAATGGCTGTTGAGCACGAACGACAGGAAGATGCCGAGTAGGAAGGCCAAGGTATAGGCGACCCTGTAATCGAAGACGAGGTTGAACAGCAGGTACAGTCCGTAGCCGAGGATGGTGTTGACCGCGCCTACCAGCAGAAATCGAAGGCTCCTGTGCTCAAACGACCTCATCGATCACCGTCTCCGGCCTTTTATTGACCTCGTCGAAGATGCGCCATAGGTACTCTCCGATTACGCCAAGCATGATGATGATCAGGCCGAGCAGGAACGTGACCAGGATTGCGAGCGTGGCGAATCCCGAGACCTGGATCTTGCCGAGTAAAGCGCCAATGACAACCATGATGCCGTAGCCGAAACTCAATCCCGCGACTACCGCGCCTATCGCGGAAATAAGTCTGATCGGGGTGACTGAAAAGCCGAGCATGACGTCCAGCAGCGCCTGGACCTTCCTGGAGAACGTCCAGCGCGAGGTGCCGTGGTCGCGCGCGGGACGATGATAGGTGACCACCTCGGGTTGGTATCCGAGCCAGTACGCAAGCAGCGGAGTAAAGGCGTTTTTGGAGGAGTTGCGCATGGGTTCCAGCATGGCGCGATCCATCAGGGCCATGTCGAAACCGCCCTCTGGATACTCGGGCACTACCAGCAGACGCAGGATCCGGTAATACATCGAAGAATACATGCGCGATATCCACGGGTCGCCTCGTGATGCGCGCACCGCGATCACGAACTTGCCTCCGGCCAGCCATCTGGGCACCATCTCCAGGAGCAATTCCGGGGGGTCCTGCAGGTCGGCGGCGATGATGACGAAGGCATCGCCTTGCACGAATCGGAAGCCGGTCCGTGACGCACGCACCGCACCGAAGTTGCGCGCAAGGCGCACCACGGTGGTCTCAGGACGCTGGGCCTTTAACGTCAGCAGCGCCTGTTGCGAATCGTCCCTGGACCCGTCGTTGACGAAGATCAGCTGCAGCCGGACCTGGTGATGTTCGACCAGTTCGCGTTCAACAGCCTGGAGGCGGTCGAACAACGCCGGTAGCGATCCGGCGTTGTAGTAGACGGGAACAACGACCGAGACAATCTTCATGGCATCGTTGGTCGAGGCACTCATGGTGCGGAGCTGCATTCAACCGTGTAGTGATCGTGGGCCACAGCGCGCGCGCCGAACCCTTCCTTCTGCTGCACCAGGCCGGCGTTGAGTGCGCGGCCTTGATCCTCGTTGGAGACGCCGAAGTCGAACCAGGGCTTGTCGGGAAAGACGTCGACGAGCAGATGGTCGAATATCGCATCGAGCGCTCCCAGCCGGCGCCCGGCGTCGCCGACAGCGATGTACTGCGCATGCGCCACCCGCTCTGTTTCGAACACTACCACGCCCGCGAGCGTTTCATCGCAAAGGCGTCCGGTGAACAGGCGGATGCGGTGCGGGAAGCGCGCATGCAGGAGTTCGATCTCGGCTAGTGAATGCACCGGGGAGACGCCATGCCGCCCATGCAGGACTTCATGGAGCATCGGCCAAAAGCCAGCGAAATCGGTTGATTCCGATACGCCGACACCGGCGCGGCGAGCCGAGTTGATTCCACGCCGGCGCCGTTGCCGGTAGGGCAGCCTGTCATCCCGCGACACCACCGATAGCACGTCGCGCCGCACGAGCATCGCATCCGAACGGAACAGCGCGTAACGATCGTCCTCGGCGGGCTGGCGGTGGTAGATCCAGGGGATCGTCTTGTAGTGCAGCCTTGCGAAGCCGTGGATGCGCAGATACCCACGCACTGCATCGAGCATGCCAAAGGCATCGGCGACACCGGTATGCGGGCCAAAAATGAATCCGCCGTAAGTCAGACCGGCATGGCTGTGCAGCGTGCCGTCGTCCTGCTCGTTTGCCGGCAGCATCGCCACCAGTCGGCCCGAGAGATCCCGCAACAACAGCGAATGATCGCGGAAACGCGCGGCATGGTAGTCCATGAAGCCGCGTTCGAATAGGAACGTCCCGTTGCGGCTGCCTCGCACGAATGCATCCCAGGCGTCGGCGTCCCGGGTATCGTAACGCGCCACGGCAAAGCTCATGCGCGCTCCCTTACGGCAAGCGCGATGCCATCGCGGCCGAAATCGTTGCCGTTGTAGAAGCACCAAACCCGGCCATCGATCATGATCGGCGCGGCGTACATGATGGCCTCGTTGTCGTAATCGCCCGGGCCCACGTCAAGATTGAGCCGCGCATCATCGCGGTGCCAGCGCAACCTGTCGTCGGATTCCGCATAGCCCATGCGATAGGCGCCGACCGACTTGCGGCGGATCGAATAGTACATCGCGTCGTGGCTGCCTTCGCGGAGGATCCACGGCCTTCCGAAGCCGTGCTCATCCGGCTCGGAGATATCGAGCACCACGCGTCCGCATGCGGGCCATTTGATTCCGTCGGTCGAGTCCGCATGCATGATCCGGTATTCGGGCATCGGCTTGCCATCGAGATCAATCCACCGGCTGCCCGCGACATACCACATTTCGAAACGTCCTTCCTCGTGGATTACGCACGGGCCGCAGCGAAAATACAGCTCGCTGTCGCTACGCTCCAAAACGGGAGACTGCGAGTAGCGCGCGAAGTGGCTGCCGTCGTCGCCGCTCATGGCAAGTCCGGTCAGTAGACGATAGCGGGTTCGGGTCCCGATCTCGAAACCGACGTAGTACATGAGAAGACGTCCGTCCGGCAGGCGTACCACCGATGTCGCGACGACGCCATTGTCGTCGAATGTACCCGGTTGTCCGATCTCGAGCAGCGGATGCGCGCACGAAGCGACTACCCGTATCGGATCATGCATATCGAAATCCACGAACGAAGGACGGCCGATCCCCGCTTCGTCGCACGATGTGTAGAACACCCGGACAATCCCCTGGTTCTCCAGGAGCAGGGGGGTTGGCACCATGGCGTGCGTGCGCGACCACGGCCGCGTCCTGTCCGGCCTGAACACGATGCCGAACTTCCGCCATTGCACGCTAGGTCTCCAGGCCGAAGCGCTGGCGCACGCCGGTGGCACCGCTCGCGAGATTGCCCTTGAGCAGGGTGTTTTCCGGCACGTCACGTGCGACCAGGGCGCCAGAACCGATCAAGCAATCCGCGCCCACCGTCAGATTGTTCCCGATCGTCGCGTTGACTCCGATGAAACAGCTGGGCCCGATGTCGCAGAAGCCGGAAACGACGACATGCGAGGAGATGAAACAGTTCTCGCCGATGCGGGAATGGTGGCCGATGTGGTTTCCGCTCCACAGCACGACGTTGTCGCCAATGTGCACGAACGGTTGCACTGTGTTGTCCTCGAAGATGAAGCAATGCTCGCCGAGGTTCACGTTGTGCCACACGAACGCACGTGAACTCACGTAGGAGGCAGGGCGATAGCCCCTGGATTTGGCATCCTGGTACAAACGCGTGCGCAACCGATTCATCTGGGTATAGACCAGAGCGGCATAGAAATCGTGCGAAGCCGGGTCGAAGTGCCGGGGCGCGTCTTCGAAGGCGACCACAGGCAGTCCGAACAGGCTGTCCCTGGTGATGTGTTGGTGTTCGACGCAAAATCCAACCACTTCGTAGGGCGAGTCGTGGGTGAAGTATTCGAAAGCGATTTCCGCAAACGCACTGTCGCCGATAATCAATAGTTTGCGGTCCTTCATCGCATTTCCTACGGACGGATGATGAGGATGTCCTCGCGCCGGTTGTGCATCGGCAACGAGTCGGGTTGTGGAAGCACGAACGCATGAAATCCTGCGACGCGCGCGCGTTGCAGGATCGAGAACACCACAGCGTCGTCGATGAGACCGGTTTCGATCACATTGTGGATGACGACGGGGTCCTCGTGGCCTCCAGTGAATTGCCGGTGAAGTGCCTTGCCTGCCGCACTATCGAAGAAACGTTTCCGCATTGACACGTTGGGAACGTCGCCGAGCAACAGGTGTCCGCTCGGAGCAAGTAGGGCGAGGGTGGCATCCAGAAAGCGCCACGGATTCGTGTCGACGAAGATATAGTGCAGTACCGAGTATGCGAGGATGACGTCGACCTTTTCGGCAAGCGCCTGAAGCAGGTCGGGACAATCGGGGTAGAAGGCGGCTGTCTTGAACACGCCCTCGACGTCAGGCAGAAGTTGCAGCATTTCCGCCGAGTCCACCAAGTGCAGCTGCTGCCGCCGCTTCACGGCGTTGGCCATGATCATGCGCGGTAGATCCGAACATCCGGGACCGATGTCCAGCACCACGGCGCCATCGCGCCGCAAGGCGGGGAGTTTGGCCATGATGTCGTCGTGGATTGCCGATTCCATCCCTTCGCGGTAACTGTCCGGAAATCCTATCTTCTCGTACCGGCTGAGCGTGGGATCGGCGGCCATGCGCTGAAAGTCGGCGAAGCCGAGGTTGGCGAAGCGGCTGAAATCCTTTTTGTCGCTCATTTCGGCCGCCATGCGTTGCAGGCGACGATCACTGCGTTGCACTCATCGTCGCTGAGTTCCGGAAAGCAGGGCAAGGTCAGTGATTCGGCGCAGGCCGCTTCCGTCGCCGACAGGTGAGTCCGCGAATATGCGGCAGCGATCGCAGGCTGGCGATAGTCGGGAACCGGGTAATGAACCTCGCTCGAGATGCCAACGCTGGCCAGATGCGCGGCAAGCCCGTCTCGATCTTCGGAACGTATCACGTAGAGATGCGCGACATAATCGTGCCCTTCCGCGTCGGGCACGCGGATATGGGGATTCAGGATGGACCTGGAGTAGCGCCCGGCGATCTCGCGCCTGCGCGCATTGCGCCGGTCCAGCTCCGGGAGCATGGCCAGCAGGAAAGCAGCCTGTAGTTCGTCCAGACGGCTGTTCCGGCCGCCGTTGATCGCATTGTGGTATTTCCGCGACCAGCCGTACTGACGAAGTTGGCGCAGCCGCGATGCCACCTCCTGATCCTTGCAGACGACGGCCCCGCCATCCCCCATCGCCCCGAGGTTTTTGGTCGGGTAGAAGCTGAAGCAGCCTGCGTGACCCACGCTGCCTGCATGCCTCCCATCATCGCCGATGGCTCCATGCGCTTGGGCGCAATCCTCTATCACGACGAGATTATGCTCGTCGGCCAGGGCGATGAGGTCCGGCATTCGCGCCATCCGGCCATACAGGTGGGTGACGATCATCGCGGTCGTCGACGAACCGCGAGCGGCCAGGACATCTTCCGCCGTTTTGCGGGTCAGCAGCCCGGTGTCCATGTCGACATCGGCAAACCGCGGGACCGCGCCTGCTGCAAGCACGGCGGTCGCCGCATACATTCCTGCGTTGGCTGCGATCAACACTTCCTCGCCCGCACGCACGCCGGTTGCGAGCAGTGCCAATTCCAAGGCATCCGTGCCGTTTGCGACGCCGATGCAATGATCCACACCACAGTAGCGCGCGAAAGATTCCTCGAACGCAGCCACGGAGGGTCCCAGTACGTAGCGCCCGTCGCGAAGAACGGCCGATGCCACCTGCGTCAAACGTTCGGCGTTTGCCGTGGCATAGCGCTTGAGATCGTTGAGAGGAATGGACACGGTGGGCATCTCTCGCTTCGTTCCTGGAGCAAAGGCATGCGTGATTTGGTTCCGTGCCGGCAACGAGGGCAAGTCAGCACAAGATGTCACGCCTGTCGGATCGATTGTCCCCTCGCATTGATATTCTCAAAGCGCGCGTTCCAGGTCAGGGGAAGGTTCCGATACGACTTTGCGAATCCGGGCTTGGCAAACAGCGCCCATGACTGCCGTGGATGGTGCCAATCCAAGGGGATGAATTCGAATCCATGGCGATGCGCCATGTCGGCAACTGTCGCACGCGTAAACGCGACACATTCGGGGTAGGTCCAGCCCAGCCTCTCCGTATCCGACTCGCTTTCCACATAGGTGGCGACAAGCGTCCCGGAATCTTCCAGCAGGCGTGAAATCCGGAATAGCCATTGATCCAGCAGATCCGGTCCGCAATGGCTGAAAATCGATTGCGCCAGGATGTAGTCGTAGGTCCGACCTTCCGCGACAAGCGGATCGCCCGTGTCCGAGATCACGAAGCGCGGTCGCTTGATGCGCACCTGGTCCTGACCGATTTCGCGCTGGATACCCGCTTCGACCAGCCAGCGGTTTGGCTCCAGTCCGGTATAACCAGCATGGTTCAGGTAGGGAATGAGCAGTCGTCCGATGCGCAGGGAACCGCAACCCAGGTCCAGGACACGATGTTGTTGGCGCAGTCCCAGCAAGGTCAGCAGGCCGAACGACATGGCTGCGACCAGGTCATAGTCCTCCGGGGGACCCACGTATGCCCGATAGTGTTCCTGGCCCGAGGGGACATCCAGACCGAGGCTTTCCGCAAACGCAGGCGTTTCCTTGTTCATCCACCATCACCCAGCTGGGACTGCAGTTCCGGCAGCAGCTTGAACAGGTCCCCCACCAGCCCGATGTCGGCGATCTCGAAGATCGGGCATTCCGGATCCTTGTTGATCGCGACGATGGTGCCGGCATCCTTGATCCCGGTCAGATGCTGGATCGCGCCCGATATGCCGACCGCGATGTACAGCTCAGGCGCGATGATCTTGCCGGTCTGGCCGACCTGCAATTCGTTGGGCACGTAGCCGGCGTCGACCGCAGCGCGCGATGCGCCGACCGCCGCGCCGAGCTTGTCGGCGAGGTCGTAGATGATCTTGAAGTTATCGGCCGAGCCAACGCCGCGGCCACCGGAGACGACGCGTCGGGCGCTCTGCAGGTCGGGGCGGTCGGACTTTCCGGCAGCCAGGCCGACGAAGCGGGTGTGCGTCGGCAGCGTGGCGTCCACGGACACGGCTTCGACTAAAGCACTGCCGCCGCGCTCCGCTTCCGGCCACGATGCCGTGCGCACGGTGGCGACCACGGCGTGGTCGTGCGGCGCCTCGACGGTGACGATCGCGTTGCCGGCATAGATCGGGCGCTTGAACACGTGGCTGGATTCGACCGCCATCACATCGGAGACCTGCGCGGTGCCGAGCAGGGCCGCGACGCACGGCATCAGGTCCTTGCCGAAGGTCGTGCTCGGGCCAAACACATGGCTGTAGCCGGCCGCGAGTTGCGCCACCTGCGGCGCCAGCACCTGCGCGATCGCATGCGCATTGGCGGCGTTGGCCACGGTCAGCACTCTGGCGACACCGGCGATCTGCGCGGCTTCGGCCGCCAGCGCGGCAGGGTCGGCGGCCAGCACCACGATGTCGATGCTGTCCGGCTTCAAGGCCTGCGCCGCGGACACGCATTTGGCTGTCGAGGCATTGAGTTTGCCCTCGAGGTGTTCGGAAACGATCAGCACCTTGCTCATCAAAGCAACCCCTTCTGCTTCAGTGCAGCGACCAGTTCGGCCGCGTCCTTGACCATCACGCCGCGACTGCGCTTGGGTGGCGGTGCGTAGTGGGTGACCTTGAGCGTGTCGCCGGAATCGACGCCGAGGTCGGCGAACGCGATCGTCTCCAGCGGCTTGCTCTTGGCCTTCATGATGTCGGGCAGCTTGATGAAGCGCGGCTCGTTGAGGCGGAGGTCGGTGGTGACGACGGCGGGCAGGTCGACTTCCAGCGTTTCCAGGCCGGCGTCGACTTCGCGGGTGACCGTGGCCTTGCCGTCGGCAACCTCGAGCTTGCTGGCGAACGTCGCCTGCGGCCGGCCCCACAGCGTGGCCAGCATCTGCCCGGTCTGGTTGGCGTCGTCGTCGATCGCCTGTTTGCCGAGGATGACCAGATCGGGCTGCTCCTTCTCGATCAGTTTGAGGAAGGTGCGCGCGGCGGTCAGTGGCTGGATCGGTTGGTCGCTGACGACATGGATGGCGCGGTTGGCGCCCATCGCCAGGGCGTTGCGCAGATGCGCCTGGGCGTCGGCCGGAGCGATCGTCGCAACGACGACCTCCGTGGCGACCCCCTTGTCGCGTAAGCGCAGGGCTTCTTCCAGCGCGATCTCGTCGAATGGATTGGCCGACAGTTTGACGCCATCGGTGACGACGCCCGAGCCGTCGGGCTTGACCTGGATGCGGACGTTGTAGTCCACAACGCGCTTGTAGCCGACCAGAATCTTCATCGTGCTGGAATCCTTGTGGGGCAGGCGCGCCGCGAAAACGGCAGCGGGAAGCGGAAACCCCGATTTTACCGGCTCCCAACGCCATTGCGCACGCTGCCTGCAATCGGACCGGTCGTCGAAGGCGCGGGGCAC
>Ga0136612_10001162_pt1 | contig 10970 bp, 11 predicted proteins | sample AntDryUQ224A2306_2_FD_106644 | JGI IMG/M metagenome (GOLD analysis project Ga0136612, IMG submission 106644) | Polar desert sand microbial communities from Dry Valleys, Antarctica - metaG UQ224A (23.06) | ecosystem: Environmental > Terrestrial > Soil > Desert | place: Antarctica: Dry Valley...
ACTCCGGCATGGCGCATCTCCGGGCTCCCATGCGCGATGGTTCCTGCAAGCGCCGCCACCGGGATCGAGGCTCATATCAGAAGCCGGGCACTCAAGGATGGAACCCTTGCCGAGAAAATGGCGTTCTTCGAGGCGTTCGGCCTGCTGTGCGGGGATTCGGGAGTGCCGCTGCTGGATGACATTCTCAATTCGAAGAAACTTCTCGGCCGGCGTGAAGACGGTGAGATGCGAGCGTGCGCGGCGATGGGGCTGGGGCGCGTCGGCAGCGAGCGGGCCATGGCGGCACTTCAGGGAGCGCTGGTAGATCGCGATGTGGTGGTGCGAAACGCCGTCAGCCGGGCCCTCCGTGGCTGAGCAGCTCAGCGGCCATGCCAACGGCGCACCGGCAGGCGATCCCGCGAGCGCCGCGTACATCCGCAAGCGCGGACGTGATTTCATCGTATCTCTGTACGGAACTCTCCGCGCAATCAAGCTCTATCCGGTGCAACACACCGCTGTCCAGAAAAGTCTCACCGAGCTCGCTGGAGTGGCGCAGGAAATTGTATCGCGGGAGCGTGAGCTGGAACTCAGGTTGTCAGGTGAGTTCATCTTCATCAACGCGACGCGGCTGCGTCTCGATCTCTCCAACTATGCGAGCTTCGGTTATTTGCTGCGGCTCTGTCGTGAGTGCGGTGTCGGCACGCTGAGAGTTCATCCCGACGCAACCTCCCGGAGCTGGCTTGTGCTGCTGTCGCAGCTCGACGGGACATCGGCCGCCGACGCGAGTGAGCGGTTCGAGGAAATCGCGGAGCAGCTTCGGTCGGCCGGCGTGTCCGAGCTGGATATTGCGCCTCCGACCGAGGTCGACTCCGATCGGGACTTCACCGAAGAAGCACGGCACGCCGCGACCCGCACTTACACGCACTCCGTGGCGGTAACGAAGGACGTGATCAACTCTGTGCGGATGGGTCGGACGCCAAGCATCAAGAAGATCAAGAGAGTGGTGCAGGGAATCGTCGATCAGATTCTGAATGAAGAGACATCGCTGATGGGGCTCACCGCGATCAGAGATTACGATGAGTACACTTTCACCCACAGCGTCAACGTCTGCATTTTTTCGGTGGCGCTCGGCAGACGGCTCGGTATGACCAAGATTCAGCTCTTCGACCTCGGACTTTCGGCGCTGATGCACGATATCGGCAAGTCCCGCGTGCCGCTCGATTTCCTAAACAAGTCGGCCGAGCTGTCGGAAGAAGAGTGGCGGCACATTGCTGCCCACCCGTGGCTCGGGGTGCTCGTACTGTTTCAGCTTCGAGGTCAGTACGAGGACGTATCGTATCGTGCCATGACCGTGGCGTACGAACACCATATGCGAAGCGATCTGAGCGGCTATCCCGCGACCGTGCGACCGAGGGCAATGAGCATGACGAGCAAAATTGTCGCCGTCGCCGATGGTTACGATGCGGCAACTTCGCGACGCGTCTATCAGACTGTTCCTTACCCGCCGTCCGCCGTGCTCCAGGAAATGCGCGACAACCCGCGGCGAGGAATGGATCCGGTGATAGTGAAAGCGTTCATAAACCTCCTCGGCATTTATCCGGTCGGAACGCTCGTCGTGCTCGACACCTTCGAGCTGGCAATCGTCCTGGCGGCCAATCCGAATCAGGATGCGCTTTCGCGCCCCATCGTCAAGCTCGTCAGCGACGCACTCGGGAACATCCTCCGCCCGGCACCGCAGGTCGACCTTGCGCGGGCGGATGTCAACGGCGACTATCCCCGAACTATCATCAAGACAGCCGATCCGGAACGCTATGGCATCAACGTTGGCGATTACTTCATCCAATAGAATCGATCAGCGCTTCGCCCAGCTCCGCGAAGGTGACCGGAAGGCACTTGTGTGTTATGTCACGGCCGGATTTCCGGACCTGGATCGGTCACTGGATTTGCTCCTCGGCCTCGAGGACGCGGGCGCGGATGTAGTCGAGATCGGCATACCATTTTCGGACCCGATCGCAGATGGTCCGGTGATTCAGCAAAGCTCGCAGCAGGCGCTGGCCGGAGGAATGAACCTCGATCGTGCGCTGGAGCTCGTCGGCCGGGCCAGTCTGAAGATTCCAGTCGTGCTCTTCAGCTATCTGAATCCCCTGCTTGCGGCGGGCAACGGCGTTCTTGCCCGCGCGGCGGATGCAGGGGTCGACGGCGTGCTGGTGACTGATCTGCCAGTTGGCGCCGATCCGGAGCGGGAAGACTGGCTGGGCGCCAGCGATCTCGCGTTCATACGGCTGGTTGCTCCGACCACGCCGGTGGCACGCATGACGGAGATTGCCAGAAACGGCAGTGGATTCGTGTACCTGATCAGCCGGCTCGGCGTCACGGGAATTCAGACGGGAGTGCCAACCGATCTGCCGCGTACCGCGCAACTTCTTCGGGGAGCGACCAGCCTGCCGGTTTGCATCGGGTTCGGAATATCGAACTCTGAACACGCGCGCGAAATCGGCCGGATCGCCGATGGAGTCGTCGTCGGCAGCGCACTGGTCAGCGCGGTGGCAACCAGCGTTGAGAGCGCGCTGGTGCTGACGAGGTCGATGCGAACCGCGCTTGACGATTAGCGCGATGGTAGTGTTCCAGAGAGCTACCCTCAACAACGAACACTGGATGCGCGAACTCGCCGCCTCTGGGAGATGACGAATGGCTGAGGCCGACGGAGCCCGCCGGAAAGTGACGATTCGCGAAGTAATGAGGATGAAAGCTGAAGGGCGCAAAGTGGTCGTCGTGACCGCGTATGACGTGCTTTTCGCGAGACTCGTCGATTCCGCAGGGGTGGATATTGTGCTCGTCGGTGATTCTGTGGGAAATGTCGTGGCTGGCTTCGACACCACCCTTCCTGTCACGATCGACCATATGATCTATCACGGCGCGGCCGTGAGGCGTGGAGTGCAGCGCGCTCTTCTCGTCGTCGACATGCCATTCCTCAGCTACCAGGCAAGCGAGGAAAGCGCGATTCTCAACTGTGGCCGCGTGATGCAGGAGACGGGTGCCGACGCCGTGAAAGTCGAGGGTGGGAGCACTGAAATGGCGCGAACAGTTGCTGCACTCACGCGGATCGGAATCCCCGTGATGGCTCATCTCGGGTTTACGCCGCAATCGATACGAACGATGGGAATGCGCGTTCAGGGACGTGACGCGGCCGACGCTGACAGAATGGTGGAGCAGGCGCAGGCGCTCGAAGCTGCGGGCGCGTTCTCGCTGGTAGTCGAGCTCGTTCCAGCTGCGCTTGCGGCGCGGATAACCGATGCCGTTTCGATACCGACGATCGGCATCGGCGCCGGCCCCGGTTGCGACGGCCAGGTGCTGGTGCTGCCGGATCTGCTTGGACTCAACGAAGGCTTCGCGCCGAAATTCCTCAAACGGTACGCGGAACTGGCAGGCACTGTGCGGGATGCCGTCGGTGATTACGCGAAGGAAGTAAGGGCGGGCGAGTACCCCCGTGCCGATCACAGCAGCTAGCATGATCCGCGTTTCCACTTTCGCGGAACTTCGCGGTTCGCTGACAGAATTCTGGAGCGATCGCACTCCGATCGGCTTCGTCCCGACAATGGGAGCCCTTCACCGCGGGCACGTGAGCCTGGTCGAGCGAGCTCGTCGCTCCGCGGACCTGGTGGTCATGAGCATTTTCGTGAATCCGAGGCAGTTCGGGCCGAACGAGGATTACGCCCGCTACCCTCGTCCCATCGAACACGACGAGCAGCTGGCGGAGGACTCCGGAGTCGACGTCCTGTTCACTCCTCACGCGTCAGAGATATATCCCATCGCCGGGGGAGTCGCGATTGCCTCCGGCAACGCCGCGCGGAGATGGGAAGGCGAAGTTCGACCGGGTCATTTCGACGGGGTGCTGACGGTAGTCGCAAAACTGTTCAACCTGGTGCGGCCTGATTTCGCCGTGTTCGGGCAGAAGGACTTGCAACAGGCCGCACTCGTCAGCGCGATGGTGCGGGATCTCAACATGCCCCTGGGGATATTCATCGGACATACCGTTCGAGAGTCGGACGGCCTCGCGATGTCGAGCCGCAACCGGTTTCTTGCGCCGGCCGACAGGCAGCGGGCGCGCGTGCTGAGCCGGGCGTTGTCCGCAGCGACCTCGTCTTTTCGGGATGGCGAGCGGGACCCGGGTGCGATCGAGTCAGCCGGTCGTGCCATACTCGACAGTGAGCCGGAGGTCCATCCGGACTACTTTGCAGTCGTGGACCGCAGGAGTCTCGAGCCCGCGACGCGTGACTCGCCCGGCGATTGGGCCGTCATCACCGCCGCGCGCGTCGGGGCAACGCGGCTGATCGACAACGCGCTGCTTGGCGAACCTGATGGAGACTGACTCGAACGGTCTCCCGACCTGGGCTGCGATTGGTGCCAAGCGGCTGGCTCACATCGAGCGCGTAACATCGCTGCTGCGCGCATGGGCGGCGGCGATGCGACTCGACAAGGATGAAGCGAGGGCGTGGATCGACGCCGGCGCCTGGCACGACGCGCTCCGCGACGCGAGCGAGGCCCGGCTTCGGGAAATCACGGGCGACACCGATACACCACCAGCGCTGCTCCACGGTCCTGCTGCCGCAATACTGCTCGCGCGCGACGGGGAAAAGCGCACGCCGGTTCTCGATGCCGTACGCTACCACACAGTCGGGTCGCCACAGTGGGACCGGACGGGCAGGGCATTGTACATGGCTGACTACCTTGAGCCGGGCAGAAAGTTCTCCCGCGAGGACAGATTCTTTCTTGCGGCGCAGGTTCCTCACTCGTTCGATTCGGCATTTCGCCAGGTGGTGCGATTCCGTCTGGACTGGTCGGTGCGAGAAGGGAATCACATCTATCCGGAGACGGTCGCTCTCTGGAATAGTCTGAGGTGAAGATCGGAAGGTGGATCGTCCTCGCGCTGGTCGTGTCGGCGGGCGGTTTCTACGGCATCAGGTATTATAAGGGAGCCCATACATTTGGCCGATCCGGCCCGGCGGACCCCGCGCCGGTCGAGCAGCTGGCGCCGGCCAACGTCCGGATCAAGGTTGAAGTCCTGAACGCAACTCGCACGCGAGGCCTCGCCCGCCGCGCGACCACTTTCCTGCGCGATCGTGGGTTTGATGTAGTAGCCGTGGGCACGGCCCGGCAGCAGCGGGACGCCACGCTGGTGCTCGATCGGTCCAACCACCCGCTTTGGGCCGAGCTGGTCGCCAGGGCATTCGGCGCCGCGGTCGAGACGCGGCCCGATAGTCTAGGCTACCTGGACGTCACCGTGCTCGTCGGTGCCGACTGGCGCCCCCCTGCGCTCCCGTTCTACCCGTAGCTGCCCGCACGCTGCGGCGATGTCCTTGCCGCGGCTCTTTCTGATCGCCACTTCGACGCCTGCATTGCGAATGCTTCTCGCGAACGCGGCGATTCCCTGTGGCGAAGTCGGCACATAGTCGCCGGTTCCGCCGGGGTGCAGGGGGATAAGATTGACAAACGCCTTGCACTCCCGCGCGAGCGCGGCCAGCTGTGCCGCATGCTCCGGGCGGTCGTTGACTTCCTTCAGCATCACGTATTCGAAGGTGACCCGGCGGTCAAATACCTTTGCCGCCTGCACCACTTCGGCGAGTGGATACCTGGTGTTGATCGGCATCATCGTGCGGCGCAACGCATCGGTAGGCGCATGGATCGAGATCGCTAGCCGGAACTGTTCGCGCCGGAGACCAAGCGCGACTACTCCAGGCAGCACACCGACTGTCGATACCGTGATGTGGCGCGACCCAATACCGAACCCTGACGGGTCGTTGAGAATCGTGAGCGTCGGATCCACCGCCCTCCAGTTCATGAGCGGCTCGCCCATACCCATGAACACGATGTTCGTCGGCTTCTGACCGGTGAGGAGAATCGTCTCGCGCACCTGGCCAGCGATTTCAAACAGTCTCAGGTTTCGCGCGAAGCCCATGGCGCCCGTGGCGCAAAACGAGCATTGAAGCGCGCACCCCGCCTGCGACGATATGCAGAGCGTCAGCCGCGACCCGTCCGGAATCGCCACAGTCTCGATGTGTTCACCATCGGCCAGCCGGAACAGGAATTTTTCAGTGCCATCCACCGAGCGCTGCCGGGTGGAAAGAGCGAGCCGCGGTATCTCGAACACTTCCGCGAGCCGCTCGCGAAACGCCGACGGAAGGCCGGCCATGTCGTCAAGGGATGCTCTTGGCGATGACCACAGATGCTGTACGACCTGGGCTGCGCGGAACGGCCGCTCGCCGTTCGCGGTTGCGAATGCGCGAAGCGTGGCTTCGGCTTCAGCCGGCAGCATGTCGAGCAGATTGACGCGTTCCTCCGAACGACTCTCCCGAGGCTCGCGCATCACTCGCAGTCCTTCCACCAAGTGTATGGCACCCTTAAGTTTAACCAGTTGCGACCTCATCTTCATCTGCCCGGTTATTGATCGACGAAAGCGTCTTCACGACCGCCCTGCGCTCTGACAGGGCCGGGTCGCTGCGTGCCGGGAATGCTGGATCCAGTGTGTCCGTGGCCGGCTGGGTTCATCGAACCAGGAACCTCGGCGGAATCGTTTTTGTCGACCTTCGGGATCGCGCCGGCATCGTTCAGGTTTCCTTCGACCCTCAGTGGACACCCGCCGATGTGATCGAAGCGGCCGGGCGGCTCGGGCAGGAGACCGTCGTACGCGTCGTCGGAGAAGTTGCGATGCGCCCAGCCGAAATGAGAAATCCAGAGATACAGACCGGTGACATCGAGGTCCGCGCTGCGTCGCTGGAGATATTGGGGCCGGCGAACACGCCGGCGATTCCCGTCGCGCGGGGGAAGGGTGAAAATCTGGCAGCCGAAGAACTGCGCCTTCGCTATCGTCATCTCGACCTTCGGCGTGCCGAGCTGCAGCAGAATCTTCTGCTCCGGCACCGCTTGCAGCAGTCCACCCGCCGGTATCTGGACGAGCGTGGCTACCTCGAGATCGAAACTCCGATTCTGACCAAGCCGACACCGGAAGGCGCTCGCGACTACCTCGTTCCAAGCCGGGTGCACGCCGGAGAGTTTTACGCGCTGCCACAGTCGCCTCAGCTCTACAAGCAGCTGCTGATGATATCGGGGTTCGACCGGTACTTTCAGATCGCGCGATGCTTCCGCGATGAAGATCTGCGCGCCGACCGGCAGCCTGAGTTCACGCAGATCGACATCGAGGCGTCGTTCGTCACCCCGGAGGATATTTATCGCCTCACCGAAGGTCTGCTGATGCTTCTCTTCGCCGACGCCGGGGTCACGGTGGAGGCACCGTTCATGCGGATGTCCTACGCGGATGCCATGGAACGCTACGGGTGCGACCGGCCCGATCTGCGTTACGGCCTGGAGCTGTTCGACGCGACCGACGCGTTTCGCGACTCCGACTTCGCGATTACGCGGTCGGCAATCGAGGCGGGAGGCAGGGTACGCGGCATTCGTGTGCCAGGCGGCGGGTCGCTCTCGCGGAAGAACGTCGATGAAATAGAGCAGATTGCCAGATCGGCCGGTGCGTCGGGTCTGCTTCGAGTGAAGAATGCCGGCGGAAAGCTCGAGGGTCCGGTTGCGAAGTTCCTCAGCTCGTCGGGTTCCGGGAAGCTGGCCCTGGCGGACGGTGATCTTTGTCTCCTGGTCGCTGCGGACGATGCCACTTCGTCGGCCGCTCTTGACCGTGTGCGTCAGGAGCTGGCGCGACGGACAGGTGTCGTTCCCGATGGCGCGGTCGCACTCCTGTGGGTGACTGACTTTCCGCTCTTCGGACGGGATGGCGCCAGCGGTGCGCTGACCTCCGTTCACCACCCCTTCACCGCACCTCATTCCGACGACATTTCGCATCTCGATTCCGACCCTTCGCTGGCAAGGGCGCAGGCGTACGATGTCGTGATGAACGGCACCGAGCTCGGGGGAGGCAGCATGCGCATTCACGATCCCGCCGCGCAGCGGAAGGTCCTCGCGCTCCTTGGCATCACCGATGAGGAGGCTGAGGCGAGATTCGGATTTCTGCTCGAGGCGCTGGGCGACGGTGCTCCACCACACGGCGGCATCGCTCTCGGCTTCGACAGAATCACGATGCTGCTCGCGGGGGCAGCATCGCTCCGCGACGTTATCGCTTTCCCGAAAACCACCGCCGCCCGCGCCCTGTTCGAAGGCGCGCCGACCAATGTCAACACCGACGACCTCAAGGCACTTCATCTGGAGACAATCTCTGCCGAACGCGACTGAAGAACCGATTGTACTGCGGATGTCCACCGAAGGTGCGGACATGCTGACGCTCGCTGGAGTCAACGACGAGAACCTCATCGAGTTGTCAAAGCAGAGCGGAGCGAAGATCACGCTCCGCGGCGATGCGCTGACCATGACCGGCTCCCAGGACGCCGTGAATCGGGCGACGCCGATCGCGCGCAGGATGATCGAGACCGCCAGGCAGCAGATGCCGCTGACGGCGGATGATGTGCTGCGAATCAGCATCGACACACCGCGCGATGGCGGCGGCAGCGACGACCTTCAGCGGATCGTGCTCCCTGGCATCCGCAAAGTGATTCAGCCGAAGACAAGTGGCCAGAGCGAGTATCTCAAGCTCATTTCGGAAAACGACATCGTCGTCGGCATCGGGCCCGCCGGAACGGGCAAGACCTATCTTGCTGTCGCGGCCGCGGTCGATGCGCTGTCACGCAAGAGGGTCAAGCGGATCGTGCTCGCCCGGCCGGCAGTCGAAGCTGGCGAGAGTCTGGGGTTTCTGCCGGGTGACCTCCAGGCCAAGGTCGATCCATACCTGAGGCCGCTCTACGACGCGCTCGAAGACATGATGCCGCAAGAGCGGGTACAGAAGGCTCTCGAGACGCGGACGATCGAGATCGCGCCGCTGGCATACATGCGTGGCCGCACGCTCGCCGACGCGTTCGTGATTCTCGACGAGGCGCAGAACGCCACCAACGCGCAGATGAAAATGTTCCTGACGCGGCTTGGCGTTAATTCCCAGACGGTGATCACTGGCGACAAGACGCAGATCGATCTGCCGCGGCGGGAAGATTCCGGGCTGGTGCAGATCGAGCGGATTCTCCCGGGGATCGATGGAATCGGCTTTCACTACCTCAACGACTCCGATGTCGTACGTCATCGGCTCGTGCGGGAAATCATCAAGGCCTACGCTGACGACGCCGGCAACTGACAAGGCGTTGAAAGCGTCGCGCATACTCGTCGACGTTTCCTCCACCGTGAGGCGCGTTCCGATTGCAGGCTCGAGGGTGAGAGCGCTTGTGGAAGCGACGCTCCGGTCGGACCGGATCAGCGACGCGCTCGTTTCGGTGGCGTTCGTTGGAACCACCGCCATCAGCGGCATCAATCGCGAGTATCTGGGCCATTCCGGGCCGACCGACGTTATTTCGTTCGGCATGGGCCGGGAGACGAAGGGCGGGCCCGCGGTCGGCGACATTTACATCTGCGTCGACGTTGCGCGCCGGAACGCCGCCCGACATGGCGTGTCGTTGCGCGACGAGCTGGCACGCCTCGTCGTGCACGGGACGCTCCATGTCGCCGGGCACGAACATCCGGATGACGACTCCCGCATGCATTCACTCATGTGGCGCAAGCAGGAACGAATCCTTGCACGCGAGTACTGAACGTCTGCTCGGCGAATTCGCCGCTCGGAGAGTGCCTGCGCTCGCGCGCGCAGTCAGCATCGTCGAAAACCAGCGGGCGGGCGTGGACGACATCCTCGGCACTTTGCATCCAAAGCTCGGCCGTGCACGCCGCATCGGCATTACAGGGCCGCCCGGTGCGGGGAAGAGTACGATCACGACCCTCCTGGCCGAAAAGTTCCGGCAGGCGGGGCTTACCGTCGGCATAGTCTGCGTCGATCCGACATCGCCATTTACCGGGGGCGCGCTGCTCGGCGACCGCGTGAGGATGGAGCGCGTTGCGCTCGACGATGGAGTGTTCATCAGGTCCATGGCCACTCGCGGTTCGCTTGGAGGGCTCGCCGCATCCACCCGTGAAGTGACCGACGTGCTCGATGGTTTTGGATTCGACAGGATCATCATCGAGACCGTCGGCGTCGGGCAGTCGGAGCTCGATGTCGCACGCACGGCGGACTCCACGGTTGTGGTGCTGGTTCCCGAGTCGGGAGACTCGATTCAGACGCTCAAGGCCGGGGTGATGGAAATCGCCGATATATTCGTCGTCAACAAGGCCGACCGGCCAGGCGCTGACCGGCTCCGAAACGACGTGGAGCTCATGCTCGGGCTCAGAAAGGGTGCCAGCTACGCCAACGTGCCTGCCCACCATGGCGTCGATCTGCGGACGATGCGGGATCGAGCAGCGCGCCCGGCGGACATTGACGCTCTCGCGGAAGATACCAGCTGGGCTCCGCCGGTTCTCAGCTCCATCGCCGCGAAGGAAGAGGGAATCACGGGAATAGTCGAGTCACTCGACCTGCACTTCAATTATCTTGAGCGAACCGGAACGCTTCGTGAACGGCGGCGTGAGCGTCTCGTTGAACGCGTGATCGAGGTCGCCGAGCGACGGATGCGCCAGCGGCTCTGGGACGTGCCCGCAGCGAGAACGTGGCTCGACGGAAGAGTGAGTGAGCTCGAGGCCGGATCGGCAACACCGTATGCCGTGGCAGATGACCTGCTCTCGGCGTACGGCCACCTCGTAACGGGGACCAACACATGACACCTGTCGACGCGGTATCCCGCGCCGTAGAACCCCCCGCCCCCGCCGGCGATCTGGAGCTCGAGAACGATCGCCTCAGGGCGGAGGTCGAGGAGTGGAAACGCCGCTTCAGCGCGGCGCAGAAGCGCGACATTGCCTTCACGAATTCCGAAGCTGAGGTCGAGCCGCTGTATACCGCGCTCGACACCACCGATCTCGACTCCGGTGACCTGGGCGTTCCCGGAGTATTCCCGTACACGCGTGGCATTCATCCCACCGGGTATCGCGGCAAGCTCTGGACGATGCGGCAGTTCGCCGGATTCGGA
>Ga0136612_10001163_pt1 | contig 10970 bp, 12 predicted proteins | sample AntDryUQ224A2306_2_FD_106644 | JGI IMG/M metagenome (GOLD analysis project Ga0136612, IMG submission 106644) | Polar desert sand microbial communities from Dry Valleys, Antarctica - metaG UQ224A (23.06) | ecosystem: Environmental > Terrestrial > Soil > Desert | place: Antarctica: Dry Valley...
CGGCCAGCGCGGCCTCGCCCGAGCGCTCGCCGGCCACGACCTCCAGCAGCCGCATCACGGGCGCGGCCAGCCGGCCCGACCAGGGCTGAGAGCCGGGCGAACAGCTCGCGCTTGAGCTCCAGGCGCTCGCGCCGTGCGAGCTGGTGGTCGAGGCGGCGCCCGAGCGCCTGGAGCTCAAGCGCGAGCTGTTCGCCCGGCTCTCAGCCCTGGTCGGGCCGCAGTGCGTGCTGGCCACCAACACATCCTCGCTTCCGGTGACCGCGGTGGCGGGCGCGGCCAGCCGGCCCGAGCGCGTGGTGGGCATGCACTTCTTCAACCCCGCGCCCGTGATGCGGCTGCTGGAGGTCGTGGCCGGCGAGCGCTCGGGCGAGGCCGCGCTGGCCGTGACCCGAGCCACGGGCGAGGCCATGGGCCGCCACGTGATCGACGCCGCCGACGGCCCGGGCTTCCTGGTCAACCGCTGCAACCGGCCGTTCTCACTGGAGGCCCTGCGCCTGGTCTCGGAGCGCCTGGCCACTCCCGAGCAGGTCGACCGCATCTGCCGCCTGGGCGGCGGCTTCCGCATGGGCCCGTTCGAGCTCATGGACCTGGTCGGGGTCGACGTCGGCCTCGAGGTCTCGCGTTCCTTCTTCGAGCTCTCCTTCGGCGAGCCGCGATGGCGCCCGTCGCCTCTGGTGTCGCGCCTGGTGGCCGCCGGGCGGCTCGGACGCAAGGCGGGTCGCGGCTGGTACGCCTACGACGACGGTCCGCACCGGCCGCCGGACCCGGAGGCGCCGACGGCGGGCGGCGGCGGGCGCGTCGCCGTCCACGGCGCCGGGCGGATGGCGCAGGCGCTGCGCACGGCAGCCACCGGAGCCGGCTGGGAGCTCGTGGCCGAGGACGGCGCGGCGGAGTTGGTCCTGGACTGCGCGCCCGCTTTCCCGGCCGCGCCCGGGACCGCGCCGCGAGCCGTGCTCTGCGCCGCCGGGTCGCTGCGCGAACTGGACCCCGGTGGCGCCGCCGTGGGCTTTCACGCGACGATGCCGCTGACGGCCGCCGGCCTGGTCGAGCTGACCCGCACGCCGGCCTCGGACCCAGTGGCCGCCGCGGCCGCCGAGCGCCTCTTCGCCTCGCTCGGGCTTCACCACGAGTGGGTCGGCGACGCCCCCGGGCTGGTCCTGGGCCGGATCACGGCCCAGCTCGTCAACGAGGCCTGCTTCGCCCTGGGCGAGGGCGTGGGCCGCGCGGCCGACATCGACGCGGGCATGGTGCTCGGGCTCAACCACCCGCGCGGGCCGCTGGAGTGGGGCGACGCGCTCGGGCCCGAAGCGGTGCTGGGCACCCTTCGGGCGCTGCGCGGGCACTACGGCGAGGAGCGCTACCGGGCGGCGCCCGAGCTCGTGCGCCGGGTCCGCGACCACGAGCCCCTGCGCAGCGCGTAGGATCTCGCGATGCAGCTGGCCACGGTGCAGCGCGAGGCGCAGCGGGTCTCGGCCATGCGCACGGCCTTCGGGCTCGGAGCCCTTCTGGCCCCCGGTCTGCTGGGCCGGATCTTCGGCATCAGCGGGCGCCAGGACGTCGCCTCCGCGCGCTTCATGACGCGCCTGTGGGGCGTGCGCGAACTGGCCCTCGCCGCCGCCACGGTGCAGGGCGCGGGCCAGGCGGCCACGCTCGAGCGCACGGTGCGCCTCAATCTGGCCGTCGACGCCGCGGACGCGGCGAGCTCCCTGCCCGCGCTGCTGCGGCGCGAGGGTCTGGACCGCGCGGCCCTGATGACCGTCGCCTTCGGCCTGGTCGGCGCAGCCGGCTGGGCGCGGTTGCTGCGCGCCCTGGCCTAGGCGGACCGGCCGGCCTGGACCTCGCCCGACCGCTTCTGCGAGCCGGCGGCCATCGGCGCCGCCCACTGGGCCTGAGCCAGGTCGCCGGTGCCCTGAAGCGCCGCGGGCGTGGGCACCGCGGGGTTGTCGCGCAGGTACCACTCGGCGTCCAGGGCGGCCTGGCACCCGGAGCCGGCGGCGGTCACGGCCTGGCGGTAGGTGTGGTCGACCAGGTCGCCGGCCGCGAACACCCCGGGCAGATTCGTCCGCGTGGAGCGCCCCTGGACGGCGACGTAGCCGTCGTCGTCGACGTCGATGAGCCCCTCGACCAGCGCTGACTGGGGCTCGTGGCCGACGGCGACGAAGGCCCCGGTGACCGGCAGCTCGCGGACCTCGCCGGTCTCGCGGCTGCGCGCGCGCACGAACGCCAGCGATCCGCTCTCGCCGGCCGCGAACTCGTCGACCACATAGGGCGTGAGCCACTCGATGTTGTCGCGCTCGCGGGCCCGCTCGAGCATGATCTTCGATGCCCGGAACTCGGCCCGACGGTGCACGATCGTCACCTTGGCGGCGAACTTGGACAGGAAGATGGCCTCCTCCATGGCCGAGTCACCCCCACCCACGATGACGGTCTCCTTGTCCTTGAAGAAGGCGGCGTCGCAGGTCGCGCAGTAGGAGACGCCGCGCCCGCCCAGCTCGTCCTCCCCGGGAACGCACAGCTTCTTGTGCTCCGCGCCCATGGCCAGGATCACCGTGCGCCCGCGGTAGGGCGTGTCGCCGACCCAGACCGTGTGCGGAGCGCCGTCGGTGCCGGGCTCAAGACGCGTGGCCTGGTCGGTCACGAAGCGGGTGCCGAAGCGCTCGGCCTGATCGCGGAAGTGCTGCATCATCTCCGGCCCCATGATCCCGTCCGGGAACCCGGGGTAGTTCTCCACGTCGGTGGTCTGCTGGAGCAGCCCACCCCAGAAGAAGCCCTCGATGACCAGCGGCTCCAGGTTCGCGCGCGAGGTGTACAGCGCGGCCGTGTAGCCGGCCGGGCCGCTCCCCACGATGATCACGTTCTCGATGTCTGACATGGGCCTCTCGTCTTCGCTCAGCTCAATACTTCACTTTGTATAGTACCGTTTTCGTCAAGGCTCGCGCGGCCTAGACCCCGGCCGCCCGGGCCGGCTGCACGGGAGCGCGGGAACTGTCCTTCCAGCGCTCCACGGTCCGCCTGAGCTGCAGGTAGGCGATCGCCCCGGGGATCGTGGGCAGCCAGAAGGTGAAGCCGCGGAAGACGAGCACGGCGACCACGGCCAGCCCGCCGCCGACCCCGAAGGCGATCAGGCTGCCGATCATGCCGCCGTCGACGCCGCCGACCCCGCCGGGCAGCGGCAGCAGGTTGCCGAGCATGCCCACGAAGAAGGCGACGACGAGCACGGCCACCGGCGGCGCGTCGCCGAAGGCCCTGAACGAGGCCCACAGCACGGCGACCTGGAAGCCCCAGTAGACGACCGAGCCCAGCACCGCGGGATCACCCGTGCGCAGATAGCGGATCGCCGTGCGCACCCCGGCCGACATCGTCGCGGGCACGGTGGCCAGGCGCTGGGCCAGGTGTTCCAGGCGCCCGCCGCGCGCCGCCCAGCCCTGGAGCCTGCGCTCGAAGTCGGTCGGCACCAGCGCCATGGCCGAGATGATCACCAGGGCGATCAGCGACAGCGCGGCCGGCACCGCCGTGAAGGCGAAGGGCGCGTTGCCGGGCAGCACGCCCAGTCGCAGGCCGAAGCCGCAGATGACCAGGGCCAGCAGGTAGATGAAGTACATGACGACCAGGAAGGCCACGGTGCGGTCGGCCACGGTGCGCGGTGGCATCCCGGCCCGGCGCATGGCCCACGCGGTCAGGACGATGCCGCCGGCGCCGCCCGCGGCCAGCAGCCGCGTGGCCGCCAGCCCGGCCATCGTCACCTGATAGCTCTCGTTCAGGGTCAGGCGCATGCCCGGGCCGACGTAGACGCTCTGGAAGAGCAGCACGTAGCCCAGGAACGAGACGACGGTGAAGACCAGCGCCAGACCGAGCCACAGGGGGTTGCCGTCCTCGATTCGGTTCCAGGTGTCCTCGAGCCCGGCCAGCCGCGGCAGCAGGAAGTACAACGCGGCGATGGCGACGGCCACGAAGAACGCGAACAGGACGATGTTGCGAGTCGTGAACTCGAGGTGCGGGCCGCCGTGCTCGCCGGCGTGCGTGGCCACGTCCATGCCGTCGGTCTCCGGGGCTCGCGTCGCGCCCTCCGCGGCGGGGGAGCGGCTGCTCATGCGGCCCGCGCCTCCAGCCGGCGCACCGCGTCCGAGACCCGACCGAGCGCGGGCGCCGCCACCGGCCCCCAGCGCCGGACGCCCTCGGTCAGGGCCGCACCGGCGAGCAGGTCGACCACGTAGTGCTCACCCAGGTAGACCAGGGCGGTGCCGAGCGTCGCCGTGTAGCCCCAGCCCACCGCGCCCGGCACGCGGCCCGTCTCGGTCAGCAGGTGAGCTGCCATCAGTGAGGTCGCGAAGTGCAGGGAGGGCATGGCGGCCAGGGGATTGCCCCCGAGGAAACCGTACATGGGCTGCCAACCGCGCCCCCAGAACTGCTGGCCGTGCTCCACCATCAGGCGTCGCAGCTCGGGGCTGCGACCGTCCTGCAGCAGCCCCTGCTCGGCCGCGTACCAGGGCGGGGCGGTCGGCAGCACCCAGTAGACGATGACACCGAGGTCGAAGACCCCATAGGTCATGACCGCGGCACGGCCGAAGCGCTCGCGGCGGGTCAGCAGCAGGAACACCAGCGTGCCGTGGGGCACCAGGAACCAGAGCCAGTGCGACCAGATCAGGACCCGCTCCCAGCCGGCGATGCGCCCCGGCGAGCCAAGCGCCCGCTGCAGGCGCAGGGTGGGCAGGACGCCCAGGCCGATGACGCGGTCGATCCGCACCGGATAGGAGACGCGGACCCGCCGGGCCAGCGCCTGAGGGTCGTCGTGTGGCATCTGGTAGGTGGCGATGTAGGCCCACATCTGCAGGAAGCAGGTGCCGACGTCGCGCGCGCGTGTGCGCGGGCTCAGGATGCAGAGGGCGAATGGAGCCAGGGCGGCGGTGGCGGTCACGACCGGGGGCGCCAGCCGCACCCGGCGCCGGACCAGGGGAGCGCAGGAACCCGCCACCAGGGCGGCGGCCGCCGCGGCCCGGATGACCCTCGGCGCAGGCAAGGCGCGCGAGTCTAGAGCCCGCCCCCGACGGCCCGGCGGGCCGAGCGCGCGCTACGGACGCGAGCCGGCCTCGGCGACCAGGGCGGCGATCAGGCCCGAGTGCTCGTCGGCCTCGGGGTGCCACTGGACCCCGAGCGCGAAGCGCCGGCCGGGCATCTCCAGCGCTTCGGGCAGGTCGTCGAGCACGGACCAGCCCGTGGCCACGAGCCCCTCCCCCAGCCGGTCGACGCCCTGGTGGTGGTGGGACTTGGTCCCGTGCAGCGCCTCGCCGGCCGCGCGCCGGGCCAGCGAACCGGCCTGCAGGCGCACGTCGTGGTCGGCGTCGTCGAAGGAGCCGGGGACGCGCCGGTGGTCCTCGTGGCCGTAGTCGTCGGGCAGGTGCTGGCGGAGGGTGCCGCCGCGCGCCACGTTGATGAGCTGCATGCCGCGGCAGATGCCGAGCATCGGGATGTCGCGCTCCAGCGCGCGACGGGCCAGGGCGACCTCGAAGTCGTCGCGCTCGGGCACGGTGCCCCTGGTCTCCGGATGGGCCGCGGCGCCGTAGGCGCCGGGGTCGATGTCGGCGCCGCCGGCCAGGATCAGCGCGTCCAGCACGTCCAGGACCTCGTCGGGGTGCGCGACCAGCTCGGCATCGACCGGCAGCATCAGGGCCAGGCCGCCGGCGTCCTGCACGGCCCCGACGTAGGAGCGCGGCAGCAGGTAGGCCTGCTGGTCCCAGTAGCTCCAGCGCGCGCGCTCCAGCGCTGCGCAGATGCCGATGCGGGGACGGGCCATGGGCGCAGCATAGGATCCGCGGCCATGGACAGCGAGGCCTACACGACCCTGGCGCTGCACCGGCGCGGGGCCGGGGCCCGGATCGAGCTCGCCCGGCCGGAGACCATGAACGCCTGGAACGCCGAGCTGGGCGTCGAGCTGCTCCACGCGATCACCGCGGTGGCTCGCGACGACGACGTCCGCGCGCTGACCATCACCGGTCAGGGCCGGGGCTTCTCGTCGGGCGCCGACCTAAAGGCCGGCTTCGATCCCACGCCCGACGGTCACCCCGACGTGCGTACCACCCTGCGCGAGCGCTACCACCCCATCATCACCACGATCCGCACGATGCCCAAGCCGGTACTGGCCGCGGTCAACGGGCCCGCGGTGGGGATCGGCTGCTCGCTGGCCCTGGCCTGCGACCTGGTCGTGGCCCGCAGGTCGGCCTACTTCCTGCTCGCCTTCGTGAACATCGGGCTGGTGCCCGACGGCGGCTCCTCGCTGTTCGTGCCCACCCGCGTGGGCCATGCCCGGGCCTCCGAGATGGCCATGCTCGGCGAGCGCATCGGCGCCGAGCAGGCGCTCCAGTGGGGCCTGGTCAACCGGGTCTGGGACGACGACGCCTTCGAGGGCGAGGTCGACGCCCTGGCCCAGCGCCTGGCCGACGGCCCGACGCGGTCCTACGCGGGCACCAAGCGCGCCCTGAACGCGTGGCTCTTCCCCCGCATCGACGAGCAACTCGAGTTGGAGGCCGAGCTCCAGCAGCAGATGGCGGCCTCGAGCGACTTCGCCGAGGGCGTCGCCGCCTTCGCCGGTCGTCGAGCGCCCGTCTTCCGCGGCCGTTGAGGCGCTCGCGCCAGCTCCGGACCGGCGCGGCGCCAAGCCGGCGGCAGCTCGCCGCCCGATACCGCCCGCGCGCCCGGGCCATGGGTAGGATGGGCGCGTCGTGTCCCCTCTGACGCCGGCCCGCCGTCTGCTCCGCCTCGCCGGCCTCGCCGCGCTGGGGGCCGTCGCCGGCTCCCTGCTGGCCTCGGGCGTGGCCTCGGCCGACCTGCTCACGCCCGAGTCCGGCGGCTCGCCCAACGCCGACCGGATCGACACGCTCTACAAGCTCATCCTCTACATCGCGATCGTCGTCTTCATCGGCGTCGAGGGCGCACTGATCTGGTCGCTGGTGCGCTTCCGGGCCCGCAAGGGCCGGGTGGCCGCCCAGATCCACGGCAACACCCGGCTCGAGATCGGCTGGACCGTCGGCGCGGCCGTGCTGCTGGTCTTCATCACCGCGGTCACGTTCGTGCAGCTGGGCAAGATCAAGAACCCGGAGGCCTCGGACCCGGGCGGGCTGGCCGGCGCCCGCCCCGTCTACGCCTCGACCGACCAGCCGCCGCCTCCCGGGGGCAGGGCGCTGAACATCCGGGTCAACGGGCAGCAGTACATCTGGCGCTACCAGTACCCCGGCGCAGACGTCTTCGCCTACGAGGAGATGGTCGTGCCCGAGGACACGACCGTGACCCTGGACATCACGGCCGACGACGTCGCGCACTCGTGGTGGATCCCCGAGCTTGGCGGCAAGTTCGACGCGCTCCCGGGCTACGTGAACAAGACCTGGTTCAAGGCCTCCGAGCCCGGTCTCTACGAGGGCCAGTGCGCCGAGCTGTGCGGGCGCAACCACGCCAACATGCTCGCGCGTGTGCGGGTGGTGCCGGTGGCCCGTTACCAGACCTGGTTCGATCGCCAGCAGGCCGACATCGCCGCCGCCCGCAAGGCGGGGGCAGAGGGCCGGCGGGCGCTGGAGCAGGAGGGCGGCGCCTCCTCCACCGAGGGCGGCACGTCTTCTGCCCCGGGATCGGACCAGTAGGACTGAGGAGCGAGGACCGATGCTGACGACCGACACCGCCAAGCGCACGATCGCCCGCCCCCAGGTCGTGGCCCACGAGATCGAGCGCCCGAGCCGCGGCTGGGTCTCCTGGGTGACCACGACCGATCACAAGAAGATCGGGATCCTCTACCTCTTCACGACGTTCGTCTTCTTCGTGCTCGGGGGCGTGGAGGCGCTGCTGCTGCGGATCCAGCTCGGCGCGCCGGACAACACCTTCTTGGAGCCCGACAAGTACAACCAGCTCTTCACGCTGCACGGGACGACGATGGTCTTCCTGTTCGTCATCCCGGTCTTCGCCGGCTTCGCGAACTACCTGATCCCGCTCATGATCGGCGCGCGCGACATGGCCTTCCCGCGCCTGAACGCCTGGTCGTACTGGATGCTGCTGTTCGGCGGCATCGTCCTCTACGCGTCGCTGTTCTTCACCCCGCCGGAGGCCGGCTGGACGTCCTACCCCCCGCTGTCGGGCAAGGACTACGTGCCGGGCGGAGGCATGGACGCCTGGATCATCGCCCTGCACATCATCGGGCTCTCCTCGATGCTCGGGGGCGTCAACTTCATCGCCACGATCCAGAACATGCGGGCCCCCGGTCTGGGCTGGGGACGCCTGCCGCTGTTCGGGTGGTCGATTCTCATCTACTCCTACCTGATCGTGATCGTCTCGCCGGCGCTGGCCGCCGCCCTGGCCATGCTGCTGATCGACCGCCACTACGGCGGGACGTTCTTCGACCCGACCCAGGGCGGCTCGGCGCTGCTGTGGCAACACGCCTTCTGGTTCTACTCGCATCCTGCCGTGTACATCATGGCCCTGCCCGCCTTCGGCGTCGTCTCCGAGGTCCTGCCCGTCTTCGCGCGCAAGCCGATCTTCGGCTACAAGGCGATCGCGGCGTCGACGGCGGCGATCGGCTTCCTGGGCCTGCTGGTGTGGGCGCACCACATGTTCTCCACGCCGATGTCTACGGTCGTGCTGGCCTTCTTCATGCTCTCGTCCTTCTTGATCGCCGTGCCCACCGGCGTGAAGATCTTCAACTGGATCGCCACGCTGTGGCAGGGAGCGATCGAGTACAAGACGCCGCTGCTGTTCTCCGCCGGGCTGATCGGGGTGTTCCTGATCGGCGGGATCTCCGGCATCTTCCTGGCCGTCTTCCCGGTCAACTGGCAGCTCACGGACACCTACTTCGTGGTCGCCCACCTGCACTACGTGCTCTTCGGCGGCTCCGTCTTCGGGATCTTCGCCGCCCTCTACTACTGGTTCCCGAAGATGTCGGGGCGGATGCTCAACGAGCGCATGGGCAGGCTCTCGTTCTGGCTGATAATGATCGGGTTCAACCTGACCTTCCTGGTCCAGCACTCGGCCGGCCTCTCGGGCATGCCGCGCCGCGTCTACGAGTACTCGGCCAGCGCGGGCTGGACCGCCTACAACCAGATCTCCACCGTCGGCTCCTTCGTGCTGGCCATCGGCATCGGCGTGACGCTGCTCAATGTCGTGCGCTCGCTCAAGAAGGGCGCCGTCGCCGGCCCCGACCCCTGGAAGGGCAACACGCTGGAGTGGTTCACCCAGTCGCCGCCACCCGAGAACAACTTCGACGCGATCCCGCGCGTGCGCTCGGTGGAGCCGATGAAGGACATCCGCCGCGAGGTCGAGAAGGAGACGGGCGTCCTGCAGCAGCAGCGCGCGGGGCATCCGCTGGTGAAGGTCTGAGCTCGAAGACGCCGAGCCGTCGCTAGGCTGCGCGCGGTGGAGGCCTCACGGATCACCGGGGTGCAGCCGGACTCGCTGTCGGCGGCTCGATCGCTCTCGCGCGTCGCCTCGGACTACCTGGCGCTGACCAAGCCCAAGGTCCAGTCGCTGCTGCTGCTGACGACGGTCGCGACCATGTACGTGGCCGGCACGCCATCGGTCGGCCTGGTCCTGGCCACCTGCCTCGGGGGCTACCTGTCGGCGGGTGGCGCAGGCGCGGTCAACCACTTCTACGACCGCGACATCGACGCCCAGATGGCCCGTACGGCGTCGCGCCCGGTGCCCGCCGGGCGCATAGCCCCGCGCGCGGCGCTGTGGTTCGGCATCGCCCTGGGCGCGCTCTCGTTCCTGTGGCTGTCGCTGGTGGTCAACGTGCTCGCCGCCGCGCTGGCCCTGTCGGGCTTCCTGGGCTACGTGCTCGTCTACACGGTCTGGCTCAAGCGCCGCACTCCGCAGAACATCGTCATCGGCGGCGCCGCCGGGGCCGTCCCGCCGTTGGTCGGCTGGTCGGCCGTGACCGGCGCGGTGGACCCCACCGCGCTGTACCTGTTCGCGATCGTCTTCTACTGGACCCCGCCCCACTTCTGGGCCCTGTCGCTGCTGATGAAGGACGAGTACGCCCGCGTCGGGGTGCCGATGATGCCCGTGGTGCGCGGGGAGGCCGAGACGCGGCGCCAGATCGTGCTCTACACGGTGCTGCTTTCGATCGTGACCCTGCTGCCGGTGCTCTTCGGCATGTTCGCGGCGCTCTACGCCGCCGCGGCGCTGGCCTTGGGGGCGGCCTTCGCGGTGCTGGCCGTGCGCCTCCAACGCGCGGGCGACCGCCGCTCGGCGCTGCGCCTGTACCTGTTCTCGCTGGCCTACCTCGCGCTGCTCTTCTGCGCCATGGTGGCCGATGCCCGCCTGTGAGCCGCGCGGCCGCCGGGCCGAGCCCCGACCGCGCGGATAGGATCAGGCCGTGGACCGCCGTCTGGCACGCCGCAACATTCGCACCGGGCTGATCGTCTCGGCGATCATGGCCTTCATGTTCGCCATGACCTTCGTGGCCGCCCTGATCTACACCGCCTGATGGCCGAGGGCGCAGAGGCCGACGCCCCGCCGGTCGGCGAGGAGCTCCACCTTCCGGGCGCGAGCCTGGTCCCGATCCTGAACGCCCTGGGCCTCGCGCTGATCCTGGTGGGCTTGGCCGTCGGCATCGTGGTGTCGATCGCCGGCGCCGTGCTGTTCGTGGTCACGCTGGTGCGCTGGGTCCGCGACACGCGGCGCGACATCGACGAGCTGCCGCTCATGCACCACTCTGACTGACCGCTCGCTCGGCGCTCAGCGCGCGGCGGAGAAGGCCTGCGGTACCTCGCAGGCGGCGCCGTCGTCGGTCCAGCAGCGCACGATGTCGCGCACCGAGAGCACGCCGGCGATGTCGCCGTCCTGCACCACGACCAGGTGGCGGAAGCCGCCCTTGACCATGGCCACGGCCGCCTGCTCGAGCGACCAGTCCGGCGCCGCGAAGACCAGCTCGGAGGTCAGGTGGTCGCCCACGCACCCGTGGTCGGGATCCTGTCCCCGGCCAAGCGAGCGCGGCA
>Ga0136612_10001164_pt1 | contig 10968 bp, 8 predicted proteins | sample AntDryUQ224A2306_2_FD_106644 | JGI IMG/M metagenome (GOLD analysis project Ga0136612, IMG submission 106644) | Polar desert sand microbial communities from Dry Valleys, Antarctica - metaG UQ224A (23.06) | ecosystem: Environmental > Terrestrial > Soil > Desert | place: Antarctica: Dry Valley...
CCATACGATCCTTCAAAGGCGCGGGGATCGTATGCGTGACATTTGCCGTAGCGATGAACATGACCTTGGAGATGTCGTATTCAACGTCGAGGTAATGATCGACGAACGCGTGATTCTGCTCGGGATCAAGAACCTCCAGCAGGGCCGCCGATGGATCGCCACGGAAATCCATGGCCATCTTGTCGACTTCGTCGAGAAGGAAAACCGGATTGATGGTCCCGGCCTTTTTCATTCGCTGAATGATCTGACCGGGAAAGGCGCCGATGTACGTCCGGCGATGACCGCGAATCTCCGCCTCATCCCTTACGCCACCGAGCGAGAGACGAACGAACTTCCGACCAGTCGCTCTGGCAATCGATTTCGCCAGTGAGGTCTTGCCGACGCCGGGAGGACCAACGAAGCAAAGGATCGAGCCTTTCGGTCCCTTGACGAGCTGCCGTACCGCGAGAAACTCGAGAATCCGGTCCTTGATCTTGTCGAGCCCGAAGTGATCCTCGTTGAGAATCTGCTCGGCACGCTCGATGTCACGGATTTCCTTGGTCGTCTTTTTCCATGGCACTGAGACGAGCCACTCGATGTAATTGCGTGAGACCGTAGCCTCCGCCGAAACGCCAGGCATGGACTCGAGCCTCTTGAGCTCCTGGAGCGCTTTCTCTTTCGTCTCCTGCGGCATGCCGGCCGCTTCGATCTTCGACCTCAATTCCTCGACTTCATCGGAACGGTCGTCCTTGCGGCCCAGCTCCTGATGAATGGCCTTGATCTTCTCGTTGAGGTAATACTCTTTCTGAGCGCGCTCCATCTGCTTTTTGACCTTGGAGTTGATGCGCTTGTCGATGTTGATTTTCTCGATCTCGATCTCGAGGAAGTCCTGCAACTTCTGGAGACGCTCGTATGGATTCGAGGTCTCGAGCAGCTGCTGTTTTTCAACCGTCGTGATGAGGAGATGAGAGGAGAGCGTATCCGCGAACTTGTCAGGGTCGTCGAGCTTGAGTGACGACATGACCCCTTCGAAGGCGAGATGATGGGACATCTTCGCGTACTGCTCGAAGATCTCCACGAGCTTCTGAATGTACTCGGCGACTTCGGGAGTTACGGGACAGCTCGTGTCGATCGGCGCTACCTCGACGGAAACATAGCCGTCATTCTCGACGAACGAACGAATCTCGCCGCGACTGATTCCCTCCACCATCACCTTCACATTCTGGTTCGGCAGCTTGAGATTCTGTACCACGGTGGCAATGACCCCGATCGGAAAGATCTCGTCCATTTTGGGATCGTCGACCTTGGGGTCGCGTTGAGTTGCAAGAAAGATCCGCTTGTCCGTAGTTGACAGAGTCGCTTCCAGCGCAAGAATGGACGCGCGACGCCCAACGACGAAGGGAGCCATCATCGAGGGAAACACCACCATGTCGCGAAGTGGCACGAGGGGAACGAACTGCGAGGTTTTCTGACTGGGCATAGTTGGATTCCTGCCGCCGATTCCGTCCGCTTGACGGCTCACCGACAGCACACAGCGTTTCTGGCAACTGCAGGATCGAGAGCTACCCGGCTTTACGGAAAAGCGTAATCGGCTGACTCCGGTTCAGGACGACTTCGCGAGTGATCATGCATTCTGCAATGGCATCCTGCGAGGGGATCGTGTACATGATGTCGAGCATCAACTCTTCGATGATGATCTTGAGTCCGCGCGCTCCGACATTCCTCTTGAGAGCCTCTGCGGCAATGGCCTCGAGGGCGTCGTCGTCGAACTTCAACGTCACATTCTCGAACCCCATGATCGTCTGATACTGACGCACCAGCGAGTTCTTCGGCTCCTGGAGAATCTCGATGAGGGCCTGCTTGTCGAGCTCACCAAGAGTGGCCACGACCGGGAGTCGTCCCACGAATTCGGGGATGAGTCCGAACTTGATCAGATCTTCCGGATGAACGCTCGCCAGCAGCTCGCTGACTTTGCGGTCTTTCTTTGAGGAAATCTTCGCGCCAAACCCGAGGGTCTTCTCGGACATCCTGCGCTCGATCACCGTATCGAGACCAACGAATGCTCCTCCGCAGATGAAGAGGATGTTGGTAGTGTCGATTTGAATGAACTCCTGGTGCGGATGCTTCCGACCGCCCTGAGGCGGAACATTGGCGACCGTCCCCTCCAGGATCTTGAGAAGGGCCTGCTGAACGCCCTCTCCTGAAACGTCGCGGGTGATGGAGGGGTTGTCACCTTTGCGACAGATCTTGTCGACTTCGTCGATGTAGACGATGCCGCGCTGCGTTTTGTCTTTGTCGTTCCCCGCCGCCTGATAAAGCTTGAGGATGATGTTCTCGACATCCTCGCCGACGTAGCCAGCCTCGGTTAGAGTTGTGGCATCGACGATCGTGAACGGGACTGATAGCATGCGCGCCAGCGTCTGAGCCAGAAGAGTCTTGCCGGTTCCGGTAGGGCCGATCAGAAGAATGTTCGATTTCTGAAGCTCAACTTCCTGGCGGGTACTCTTCTGCTGATAGTCGATCCGCTTGTAATGGTTGTACACGGCCACCGCGAGTTTCTTTTTCGCCCGCTCCTGACCGATCACGTAAAGATCGAGGAACTCCTTGATCTCTTTCGGCTTGGGCAGGTTGCCCGCTGCCTCGAGATTCCCGGGCTCGTCCTTCCGGTCCTCAGCAATGATATCGAGACAGATGTCGACGCACTCATCGCAGATATAAACCGTGGGCCCTGCGATCAGCTTTTTGACGTCACGCTGCGACTTGTTGCAGAAACTGCAACGCAGCACATCACCGCTGTTCCCTTTCTTTGACATTGAGCTCGATTCCTTTCGATGAAGGCAATGTTCTACGTGTATTTGAGGAGTGTCAAGAATGTGCCTTTGTAGACTCCTGACAACATACTCCTAAAAGGACTTCATTCCGGTGACTGCCGGTGCCTCAATCGAGCCACACGGGGGGAGGTTCTTATCCACCATATGAACAAACGCGTATTCCACCAGGCGAGGAAATCTCCAGCGGTTCGCGCGACTCGGCGACGCTGTCATCCCGAGCTTGGGTGGGCGTGCGTGAGGGGCGAGGGACCTCGCAAGCTTTACTCAGTCCGGTCAAAAAAAGGATCGCCGCGCATACTCACAGATGCTTCCCATTCAAAGTCGAGGACGCCTTCGCAGTTGGACGCACCTCGCGCGACGATATCCGGTTATAAACGAACATCATCAAAGCTTGCGAGGTCCCTCGCCCCTCCCGCGCGCCCGCCCAAGTTCGGGATAACAACTCGCGTAACTCTACAACCCGTGCCGGGCACCAGTTAGTCGCGCTTCGAGATCACCTGATCGACCAGCCCGTACGTCACCGCTTCCGATGCCTGCAGGATGTAATCACGGTCGGTGTCGCGATCGACTTTGTCGATCGGTTGTCCACTGTGATCCGCAAGGATGGCGTTGATTCTCTGCTTCATCCTCATGATGTCTTTTGCATGGATGTCGATCTCGCTGGCCTGGCCTCCAAGGCCATGCATGAGCGGCTGGTGGATCAGAACTCTCGAGTTAGGCAAGGCGTACCGTTTTCCTTTCTTTCCAGCAGCGAGCAGGACTGCAGCCATGGAAGCTGCCTGCCCGATGCAGATCGTGGTGATGTCGGGCTTCACATACTGCATGGTGTCGTAGATCGCCAGGCCCGCCGTGATCGAACCACCTGGCGAGTTGATGTAAATCGAAATGTCTTTCTCCGGATTTTCTGCTTCGAGAAACAGCATCTGCGCGATGACCAGGTTCGACACGGTGTCGTCGATCGGCTGGCCGAGGAAAATCACGTTGTCTTTGAGCAGACGTGAATAGATGTCGTAGGCGCGCTCGCCGCGACTGGTCTGCTCTACTACCATCGGAATCAAAACCATAGTGGATCATTCTCCCGTTGAGGCTGATGGTGGGCTGCGTGCTCTAAGAATCAATTGCGGGGCGCTGTCATTCCGCTAAAAGCTGAACGTAGAACGCAGAACGCAGAATGACGACCGGAGAAAAGGACTCTCATCGACGCCCTTTCTTCGTTCTTCCTTCTGCGTTCTGCGTTCTACATTCAGCCTTTATGTCTTCATCACAGCGTGCTCGAGCAACATCGCCAGCGCCTTCTCTTCGCTCAGCGTGAGGCGCAGCGACTCGTAGCCACCGTCGTGCTTGAGGCGGTGCTTCACATCGGCGAACTCTCTCCGCCCCTCGTGCGCGGCTTTCCGGATTTCTGCATCCACCTCGAGGTCGCTCACTATCAGACCTTCACGTTTCGCGATCTCATCGAGGATGAGCCCGCGTTTGACACGCTTGACGGCCTCCGGACGGAACTCTTCGCGCACACTCATCCAGTCGATGCCGGCCTTCTCGAGGTCGACCTGCTGCGATGCCAGATACCGCGCGTAGTTCTGGAGCGATTTTCCCAGCTCGTCCTCAACCATGACATCGGGGACTTCAAACTGATGTTTCGACAGGAGGACCTCACTGAGCTGAAGCCTCTTGTTCCGGACCACTTCCTGTTCGCGATGGCGTTTGACATCGTCGCCGATCTTCGCGCGCATCTCTTCCAGACTTTCCCAGGAGCCTACACTCTTGGCGAACTGATCGCTGAGCTCGGGCTTCTCCTGCACACGAATCTCTTTGACCGTCACTTCGTGCCGGACCGTGCGGCCGCGGAAGCTCTCGCTGGGGACGTCGTCGCCATACGTCTTCTCGAAGCTGAAGCGATCCTCAGGAAGCTTCCCGAGAATCGCCTCGTGCAGTTCCGGAATCGGACTGGGCTCACCAACTTTGATGTGCCCGTCCTCCGATCGTTGCGTCTCCATATCATCGGCGGTGCTGATGAGATCAATGACGACGATGTCATCTTTCTCGGCTGGCCGGTTGTTGACGGGGCGATAAAAACTCGACTGCTCGCGATAGCGTTCCAGAACCTGATCGATGTCCGCCTCGCCTACTTCAGATGACGGTTCGGTGATCTCGATACCTCTGTAGTCCGATACGTCAACAGAAGGCTTGACTTCGAACTCCGCCACGAATTTGAGCGGCTGACCCTCTACGAGAGGGTCCATCCGTTTCAGATCGGGGTTGCCGATCGCGGACTGGTTTTTCTCAGTGATGGCCTGCTGGAAGAATCGAGGCAGCAGACGGTCGACTACCTCCTCCTGGATCTCTTTCATGAACCGGTTGCGCACCACTTTCTGCGGAACTTTTCCGGTCCGGAACCCGGGAATCTTTGCCTGCCGTCCAAAGTCTGAGGCCACCTTCTTGATCTCGCTCGAGACCGCGTCGGAAGGGATCTCCACTTCAACAAGGCGCTTCACCGATGATAGTTCGCGATAGTCAATCAGCATTTCGTCTGGTTTCCATTGTCATTGCGAAGAAAGGAAGGTGGTGCGAAAGGGGGGACTCGAACCCCCACGGCTTTGGGCCACTGGATCCTAAGTCCAGCGCGTCTGCCAATTCCGCCACTCTCGCAGCGATATCCCGGATGCGGCCCGGGCACAACCATTATCAGATCACACTCTCGAGCGGCCACGCAGTTTCCAGACTCCACGGAGGGAGTCACCGGTCATCTCGCATCAAACCAGTTCTCGTCCCGGGACCAACGCTTTTCGGGACTCCCGGGCGAGGCTCGACTTGGTGCCCCCACCAGGACTCGAACCTGGAACCAATAGATTAAGAGTCTACTGCTCTACCAATTGAGCTATGGAGGCGACCGGCTCACGAAACGACCCCCTAGGGGCTTCTATTTCGCTGGAATCCCGGGGGGCGGATTGTAGGGGGTCGCCGACGAGCGGTCAATCCTCGAAGGATTCTCAAAGCTCCTCCGGAAGCAAGGGAGTGTGACATCCCGAGCGGGAGAACAGCGGGGAACGGCTGGTGAAGAGGTGATGAACTCGTGCGTCCTCGCAGCCGCGAGGCGGCGACATCGTTTAGCCCCACCCGTGAGGGTGGGGTGTGTCGGTACGAGAATTCCACGGAGCCGCGAAGCGGCGGCATCGATGCCGCCCCTTGCGGGGCTCACCGTGCCTCCTGGTCGACCAACTCCCCAGCCTTACGGCTGGGGCTACGACGATTTCGGGCCTGCAGCCCTCCTGGTTTCAAACTCCAGCTTCCCAGGTTCATTAGAAGCGTCGTACGCCGCCCCTGACCAGCTGTTACTCCGCTCTCTCCAGTTTGAGCATGATCTCGGCTCGTCGCAGGTAATCGAACGCTGAAAACAAAGTCGCGAGGAGCGCGATCTTGAAGAGCATCTGCGCGGCCTGCCATCCAAGCCCCGAGAACGCATTTACGGCAATGACCACTGCAAGCGTCACGACCTGCACCACGGTGGAGACTTTTCCGGAGATCGTAGGCGGAAAACGCTTGATCTGAATCCTTGTGTAGAGAAGGTACGCAAAGAAAATGATGGTGATGTCGCGCACGAAGATCGTAAAGGTGAGCCAGACCGGCAGACGGTACGGAATCCGGTCGCCCAGGGTGTACATCACGAAGCCAAACACGGCCATGACCTTATCCGCAGCCGGATCGAGCATCGCCCCGAAGGAGGATCGCTGATTGAGCTTTCGTGCAAGCCAGCCGTCGATCCCGTCGGTCGACGCGGCGATCACGAAAACCCAGAACGCGAGCTTGAACTCTCCCCGATACGAAAACAGCAGGAAGAAGGGAACGCTCAGCAACCTGAGCATGGACACGGCGTTCGGAATGGTCACGACACCGTGCCGCCCGGTCGAAGACGGCAGCGGCATCAGCGTGCTACCGGGCGGAACCTTGACAAGGACACTGCGCCATGGCTCCACGAATCGAAGCTGACCGCTGCTCTACTCACTTACAAGCCATCCCTGAAGTGATCGAGTGCTGTCTTCCTGAGATAGATCGTCTTTCCTTCTGAGATCAGCAGGTTCTGCTCAATGAGATCGTGAATGAGGCGCGAGACCGTCTCCCGCGAGGTACCTATCGTATTAGCGATCGCCTGATGCGTAGGACGGGTGACCGCGATAAACCCATCGCCCACCTCCTTGCCGCTCTCCTTTGCGAGATCGAGAAAGAAGCGCGCAAGTCGCCCGTACACGTCCATCGTCGCCAGCGACTCGATCCGATGCGAGGCATGTCTGAGCCTTCGCGACATGACCACCAGCACCTTCTTCGAGATCGAAAAATTCTCAGCGAGGATCTTGAGAAAATCTGCGCGCCAGAGAGTCAGGAGCTCGAGTGCCTGTGTGGCGACAATCGTCGCGGAGCGCGGCTGGTCATCGAACAAGGCCATCTCGCCGAAGAACTCCCCCTGCCCCAGCATCGACAGAATGATCTCCTTCCCCTCGGGGGAAACCATCGTCACCTTGACCTGACCTGAGATGATGAGGCAGAAGACGTCACCTGTCTCATCCTCGTGAAAGATCACGTCATCTTTCGCGTAGCTTCGCGGTTTCGCCAGTGCCGCAATGGCCGTGAGCTCGGAGTCGTCCAGATCCGCGAAGAGGCTGAACTTCCGAAAACGAATGGCAGGAATAGTCACGTCTCGATTCTACCCCGCATTCATCACAGGCCAGCGAATTGTGCCGGGGTGACATGTTGCCTATGGATAGGAGGAGCGCCGGCTTCCAGTGCCGCCGGCATCTTGCCGGCACCGTTCTCAGCCGCTCGAAGGCCGGCAAGATGCCGGCGCTCCTTCAACCAAGGAATCGCGTACGAAACGAGGTGGCCAGAATCCTCAGCGTGTCGCGAATCGGACGGTAGTGACTCGTCTGCAAACCATCGACGAATCCCAGCTCAATGGGGACCATGGCGATCTTCAGGTGGTTTCTGGCCGCCCGAACGATGACCTCACTCTCCATGTCGAACCCTGAGGAACGGAGAGGCAGCGACTTCATCAGCCGTGCGCTGTAGAGACGGTAACCGCTCTGCGAATCGTCTACTCGCGCCCCTGAACCCACCGAGATCGCCCATGAGGAAAACTTGTTGGCCATGCGGCGTCTCGGGACCATTTCCCCAAACAGATGGCGGCGGCTTCCGATGAGCAGATCAGCCCCGGTGGCACTGAGCGCATGAAGAAGTTTGGGGATGTCCTCGGGAAGATGTTGCCCGTCGGCATCGAGCGTGATGACGGCGTCGAACTCATGGAGAATCGCGTACTCGAACGCGGTCTTGATCGCCGCACCCTTTCCTCGATTGACCTCATGCCGTAGCACGATCGCGCCGGACATCGCCGCTTCGTCGCCCGTTCTGTCTGAGGATCCGTCGTCGACCACCAGAACGTCCCGCACCTGCTCGATCGATCTCCGGACCAGGCCTCCAACAGTTTGCTCAGCATCAAGTGCGGGGATGACCACCAGAGTCTTCATGGCTGGCTCGAGATTACCGCACAAATGATTCCACCGCCGGCAGATAGTGAGTTGACCAGAATGTTGCGCATCGGATGTGGCCGCCCGACCTTGTTGACCGGCAATTCCAGTCCGCTCTCGGCCCGCTCGAACCCAAGGGACGCGGGGACCCACTGCCGCCGCATTGCGATGGCAGCCGTGGCGAGATGAAGAGCGCCAGCGCCGGCATACTCACCAAAATAGCTCTTCGTCGCAATGACTGGAGGGATCGCCGTCCGAAAGAGCTGTCGTAGCGCTATGGCTTCCAGACGGTCCCCTGCAAGACTCCCGTTGGCAGACGCCCAGACAGCATCCACATCATCGATGGCGATCTCTGCGTCGAGGAGCGCGTCACTCATGGCTCGGACGACAGCATCCGCGCCTGTTCCCCAGTTCGAGATCGATGCCGTGCGGTCCCGTGCAATGCCAAACCCGGAGTAGAAACCATACGCTGAGCCGCGGCTGCGCTCCGCCCCGTCGAGTACGAACGCTGCCGCCCCTTCGCCGACAATCATTCCGTTGCGATCCCGATCGAAAGGGCGAGACTCTTCGGCTGTCGTTCCTGAAGACGATAACGCCCCGATCTTGTCCAGAACACTGAAGGTGATGTCATTGATCTCTTCCACACCGACGGAAATCGCGGCTTTGACGGTGCCCTTCACGATCTGAGAGCAGGCAAACATCGTGGCTGCCAGCGCCGATGATTCGCGTTGGGTGAAGGTGAGGTTGAAGCCGCGATGGTCGAACTCGATTGCGATGTGGCTTCCCGGAGCATTTGCCACCGACTCCGCGAAGAGCTGAGGGGGCGCAAGCGAGCTTCCTTTTTCGACATACTCGCGCAGGTAGTCAACGGAAGTCTGAACGGGCCCGAACGTCGTGCCGAGGGCAACGCCGATCTCTGCGGCATCGTAAGGATTCTCTTCCATCCCGGCATCCGTCCGCGCCATTCTGGTTGCTGCTACCGCCTGACGGGAAAGCGTATTCATCCTTCGCATCTTGCCCGGGGCAATGAACTGCTTCGCCTGAAACCCCGTGACAAGGCCGGCTTTGTGACCACGCAGGGACGATGTGTCGAATCGCTCCACCATCTCAATTCCGCTGCGGCCCTCGGTTAGGAGTTGCGCCAGCTGATCGGAACCCGTCGCCGCAGGAGCCACCAACCCGATCCCCTCGATCGCGACGCGCGAGCTCTTACTCATCAGCTCGCCCGGAACAGCAACGAAACGTTGCTGCCGCCGAAGCCAAACGTGTTCGAAAGCGCCTGCTTCATGGCCATCGGCCGGGGTGTCAGAGGAACGTAGTCGAGGGTGCAGTCTTCCGCACGACTGTACAAACGAAGAGTGGGCGGCGCCAGCTGATGCTGAAGGGCCATCACCGTGATCACGGCTTCGAGGCCTCCCGCGGCACCGAGGGTATGCCCGAAGAAAGACTTCGTAGAGGACGCCGGAACTTCGCTGCCTACCGTCGACAGGATGGCCCGGGTCTCGGCGGAGTCGTTCAGGAGGGTTCCCGTTCCGTGCGCGTTGATGTAGTCGACCTCGGATTCCATCGAGCCGCCGTCACGCAGGGCGCCCCGCATTGCTGCCGCAGCCCCTCGACCGTCCTCAACAGGAGCGGTCGGATGGTGTGCGTCACAACTGGCTCCGTACCCGCCGAGCTCGGCGAGAATCCGGGCCCCTCTTGCCACTGCATCGTCCCACCGTTCGAGGACAATGTACGCAGCTCCCTCCCCGAGCGTGATTCCTTTCCGATCGGCGCCGAATGGAGTGCAGGGCGCGGGGTCGACTGCGCCAAGCACGTTGAAGCCGCTGTAGGTCAACCGGCAGAGCGCGTCGCTTCCCCCGGCCAACGCGGAATCGACATGACCGGATCTCAGGAGGTCTGCTGCCATTCCAATGGCAGCACCGCCTGAGGCACAGGCAGTAGCGTTCGATAGCACCCCCCCGCCGAGTTGTAGCGTCTTCGCCACGGCATCAGAAGGACCGGAGGTCGGCTGCTGCAGGACTCTGGACGCACTGGTCTTTTCGGCTCCTCGGATGAGCCGCTCGAAAAAATACGATTCCCCCTCGAGCAGCCCTCCTGTGGAGGTTCCCGTGCATACCACCGTTCGCTCGCGGGGAACGGGTGTGGTCGCACCGAGATCTGCCTGGCTGACGGCTTCCCCCGCTGCTTTGATTGCCAGGAGATCGGTTCGTGAGAGTCGTTTCATCTCCGATCCATGCTCGAACAGGTCGCTCGCAAAGTCTGCGTGGACCTCGGCAGCGATGTCAGTCGTGAATTTCTCGTCGCCGAAAGTAGTCAAAGGTCCGATGCCTCCCCGCGACTGCTCAATGGCCGCCCATACTTCCTCAGCATTGCTCCCGATCGAGCAGATGATTCCGATCCCGGTGACTGCGAGCCTGATGTTCGTGTCTGGTTTGCGCATCGATCATCTCAACACGGGCGACGCGGGACGTCATCCCGATGGGTGGACACGGCTTACAAAGAATCGGGCGAAGCCTTTTTGAACCCCAGGCGCGCGTAGAAGATGGGAGCTAAGGCGGTGTTGCGAGATAGAACCGTGCTCGCGCACATTCGACACCCTCGCGAAACGCGCGACCGCGGAACCGGAAGATCCCTCCGAA
>Ga0136612_10001165_pt1 | contig 10963 bp, 7 predicted proteins | sample AntDryUQ224A2306_2_FD_106644 | JGI IMG/M metagenome (GOLD analysis project Ga0136612, IMG submission 106644) | Polar desert sand microbial communities from Dry Valleys, Antarctica - metaG UQ224A (23.06) | ecosystem: Environmental > Terrestrial > Soil > Desert | place: Antarctica: Dry Valley...
ATCGCCGACGAAGAGCAGGCCGTGCGCGCCAGGGTCGCGCGGCACGTCGGCCGGCTGGGGGGAGCCGGGAGGGAGCAGGACGCTCCCGGACGCGTCGCCCATCACCGCGCGCGCGAGACCGGTCGATGGAAAGGCCATCTGCGTCGACACGGCGCGGAGCGCGCGCATCGCCGGCAGAAACGCGGTGGCGCTGATCCAGCGACGGATCGAGTCGGCCCGGTAGTACTCGTCGAACAGCTGGTATGCATCGCGAACATAGGTGAGGATCGGGATGCCGAGCGCTCGTGCCAGGCCCAGCGTGGCGATATCGGTCTCGGCCGGCAGAAAGCTCGAGCTTTCGACGTAGATGCCATCGAGCCCGCGGAGCCGCCCGCCGAACGCATAGCGCGCCAACGCTGCGCGTCGCGCGCCGCGATAGCCTGCAATGACGTCGAGATCGACGAGGCGCGCCAGCTCATCGCGAAGGTGGCTGATCCTGACCGTGGGTCCCCAGCTTCCCTGGTCGAGTGGGTACATCGAGATGAGAAGCAGCCGGGGGCGTGCGTTGGACAGTATCAGGGACCTCCTGGCTGGGCGGACAGGTCGGGCGTGATTCTAGCGGCTCTGGCGCTCCGCTCCGACCGCCGAGCCCGGTCGGCGAAACATCCTCGATGCAGCACCCGCCGCGCGGGCCAGGCGCCAGATCGGCGATATCGAGGCCGCTTCCTGCTGAGGACCCTAGAACGCCTCGAGGTAGCGATCGACCTCCCAGGCGCTGACCTGCATACGGTACTCGTCCCACTCCTCGGTCTTGGCCTCCACGAAGCGCTCGAAGATGTGCTCGCCGAGCGCCTCGGCGATGACCGAATCGGCCTTGAGTTCGTCGATCGCCTCGCGAAGGGTGCCGGGCAGCTGCTTGATCTTGCGACTCTCGAGCTTGGCGGCGTCGAAGTGGTACAGGTTCTCCTCGACCGGGTCTGGTGGCGTCAGCTTGCGCTCCACCCCGTCGAGGCCTGCCGCCAGCATCGCGGCAAACGCGAGATACGGGTTCGATGATGGATCCGGGCAGCGCAGCTCGATCCGGACCGAGTCGAACTGACCCTTGCTGCTCTGCGGAATGCGGATGAGCGCCGATCGGTTGATGCGTGCCCAGCCCACGTACACCGGGGCCTCATAGCCGGGCACCAGGCGCTTGTACGAGTTCACGAGCGGCGCCAGCACCGCGATCATGCCGCGCGCGTGCTCGAGGACGCCGGCGATATAGCTTCGCGCAAGCGGCGACAGCCCGTACGGGTCCTTCGGATCGGAGAACGCATTGCGACCCTTCTTGTCGTCCCACAGGCTCATGTGGGTGTGCATCCCGGAGCCGTTGATGCCGAAGAAAGGCTTTGGCATGAACGTGGCGTACAGGCCGTGGGCGGCGGCGATCGCCTTGAGCGTGGTCTTGAAGGTCACGGCGTTGTCGGCAGTACGCAGCGCATCGGCGTATTGGAAGTCGATCTCGTGCTGCCCGGTGGCGACCTCGTGATGTGCCGTCTCGACCCTGATCCCGAACTCCTCGAGCGCGTTCATCATCTCCTTGCGGACCTCGGTGCCGAGGTCCTCGGAGAGGTCGAAGTAGCCTGCCGCGTCGTGTGGCAGCGGCTCGACCGTGCCGTTCGCCCGCTTCAGCAGGAAGAATTCGAGCTCGGGGCCGGTGTTCAGCGTGAAGCCGAGCTTCTTCGCCCGATCCAGCTGCCGTCGCAGGACGCCGCGCGGGTCACCGGGGAACGCCTCGCCGTTGGGGTCGTACACGTCGCAGATGACGCGCGCGCTGCCCGTGTGCAGCTTCTGCTTTCCATCCGGCCCGAGGCCGGGCTCCCAGGGAATCGGGCTGAAGGTCGACAGGTCGGGCACGAGGAACATGTCGGACTCGGCGATGCGGGTGAAGCCCTCGATGCTCGAGCCGTCGAACCACTTGCCGTGCTCGACCGCCTCCTCCAGCTGGTGCATCGGGACCTGGACGCTCTTGACCTGGCCAACGATGTCGGTGAACTGGAGGCTGACGAATCGCAGGTTGCGATCTTCGGCCAGCTTGAGGGCGTCGCCGAGCTTGATGGTGGCCATGGAGAACCTCGTGCGGGTGGACGAATGCGTCACCGATCAAGGTACCGTCAGCCCGCCGGCATGGACCAAAGCGACTGCCGGGCGGCCACCGATTGGATTGTGCAGACCGCACAACCGCGACGACGATCAATCGTCGACGTCGACAGCCCGCAGGAGACGCAGCGCATCCTCTGACCGACGCGGGTCGATGCCCAGCTCGGACTGGGCGCGCCGGAGCCGATACAGGACCGTGTTGCGATGCACGCCCAGCGATCGGGCCGCGGGGGTGATTCGCCCATTCGCGCGGGCCACCGCCAGCAGCGTGTCGCGCATCGGATCGCCGGTCGACGGTGCGATCTTCGTCGCGCGTCGGGAGCCCGACGGCTCGGCGGCTCGCCTCCGGAGGAGTGCACGCAGGGTAACCGCCAGCGCCTCGAGCCCGACCTCGTCGATTCGCGCAGGCGGCAGGTCATCGAACAGCCACGCGGATGCGCGCGGCCCGACCGAGCGCTCCATGACCCACAGCCCGTCCCTGGTTCGCCGCGCGCTATTGCCGGGCTCGGACCGATCACCGAGGAGGCGCGCGTGGGCCGCCGAGAAGCGCGTGGCCAGCGCGCGGCCGGCGGGGCGTGGGTTCAGGGAGCGGAGCGCGCCATCGACGGTTACCGCGATTCCGCGGCGCAGGCGTGCCGCGACGACGCCGGCCGGCGCCGACGGCTGCGGATCGGCGAGGGCGGCCTCGGCTCCGGCCAGTCGCAGGCCAGCGGCGAAGGCGTTGAGCTGATCGGTCTCGTTCTCGAGGTAGCGCTCGGCGGCGGACACCAGTGAGGAGATGGAGCCGGACCCCAACAGGATCGGCAGGGCGGCGCCGGCGGCCTCGACGGACGCTCCTCGCGCCGCCGCGATCCAGACCGCGACTGGCGACGGCAAGCTCTCGTGCAGCGCGGCGACGAGGGAGTCGAGCGCACCGCCCACCAGCAGCGCTGCATCCACCACCAACAGCTGGCCATCGGTGAGCGGTGGCAGGTGCGGCGACGCGCTGCGCGTGCGAGCGATGCCGCGAACCGGGCGCGATAGGAAGTCCGTCGACCCCGACACCAGGCGCGCCTCCGGATCGACGCCGCGCCACAGGTCGATAACGCTCGTCATGCGCGCGATTCCAGCAGACGACGCAGTCGGTCGAGCTCGTCCGAAGGCCGATCGAATCGCTCCCCGCGCAGGAGCAGCTCGAGGCCGGCTCCTGCCTGCCTCACTGTCAGCCGTCGGCGCGGGAGCCAGAACGCAACCGCCAGTGCCGCGCAGAGCGCGGCACCCCCGGCGAACAGGACGAGCAGGCCCGGATCGCGGCGCGACAGGAACGTGACCCACGCGTCGAAGCTGCGCAGCTCGATCTGCAGGTCGCCGACGCGCGTAGCGTCGCCGGGCAGCAATCGGGCGCTGTCAACGAGGCCGTCGCCGCCCACGACGCTGACCCCGAGCTCGTTGCGGTCCGCATCGGTGATCGCGAGGCCCAGCGTGACGCCTGCCGTCGGCAGCTCGGCGGAGCCGACCGGCACACCGTCGCGCTCGTCGCGAAGCGGAACCGGCGCGTCGAGCAGCGGGCTTCCGCCAAGCGTGGTGACCCGCAGGCGGACCGCGGGGCCATACGTCCAGGGGTGGACGAGGTAGCCATCGAAGTCGCCTGGCTCGTTAACGCGCAGCAGCGCCTCTCGAATGGGCTCGCCGTCCCGCAGGAACGTCACCGTCGTGTCGAGCCGGCGGGGTCTCGCATCGTCGCCGAACTCTGCCTCGAAGCGCTCGAGCCGTACGGCCGAGGCGAAACCGCTGCGCGGAGCATCGAGCAGGGCCTGGTCGCCGCGCAACAGCGAGAAGGTCATCTCGGAGCCGAACGCCGCGCCGATCGCCGCGCCGAGCACGACGACCACGAGCGCCAGGTGACTGACCAGGCCCGCGAACCGTGACCAGCCGCGACGCACGCCGTGGATCGCCCAGCGTCCGCGACGCTCCTCGCGGCGTACCCGATACCCTGCGCTCCGCAGCGCGCGCTCCGCGACGTCGGTCTCGGTCATCGGCAGCATGGCGCGCAGCGTGCCGGACGCAGCCTGTACGGCCGCCGGGCGTTGCCACTCGCGCCACACGGCGGGCGACCGCACTGCGACTGCCGCGACGCCGCTCAGGGTCAGCGCCGCGAGCAGGAGTGCGTAGGGCCAGCTCTCGAGCGACGCAGGCCCGCCGGGCAGGAGCGCGCCGAGCGCGTTGGCCGCACCGGTGAGTAGGAGCAGCACGAGCCCAGTCCGCGCGTCGCCCGTGGCGCGCAGCAAGCGTTCCGCGCCCCTGGCCAGTCGCTCGCCGACGGCCGGCTCCGCGGTGGCGACGCGCGAGGTCACCTCCCCGGACGCGCGGCGCCGACGAGATCCTCGATCAGGTCGGCCGCGTCCTCGATGCCGATCGACACGCGAACCGTCCCGGGTGACATGCCCGCGGACGCAAGCGCGTCGTCGTCCAGCTGGCGGTGCGACGAGCTTGCGGGATGACTGACCAGCGTTTCCACGCTGCCGAGGCTCGTGGCATGGACCGCGATCCGCACCCGATCCAGGAAGCGCTCGCCGTGCTGCCGTCCTCCCTCGAGCTCGATGGCGAGCATGCCGCCCGCCATCCCGTCACGGAGCGTCCGCATCGCGAGCTCGTGCTGGGGGTGCGACGCCAATCCCGGATAGCGCACGCTCGCCACTCCCGCTGCGGACTCGAGCGCCGATGCCACCGCCAGCGCATTGTGCGAGTGGCGCTCCATGCGAAGGGCGAGCGTCTTCAGGCCGCGCAGCGCCAGGAACGCCTCGAACGGCGCCGCGTTGCCGCCTGCGTTGATGACGATGCGCCGGACCGCCGCGACCCGCTCGGCGGAAGCGACAACTGCGCCACCGATGAGGTCCGAGTGGCCGCCGATGTACTTCGTGGTGGAGTGGATGACGAGATCCGCCCCGCGCGCCAGGGGATTGGCAAGGGCCGGCGACGCGAAGGTATTGTCCACGGCGAGCAGGACGCCCCGCGCATGCACGAGTTCCGCCAGCGCCCCGATGTCGGCAACAGCGGTCGTGGGATTGCTGATCGTTTCGAGCCAGAGCAGGCGCGTGCGGTCCGTGATGGCCGCCTCGACCTGCGCCAGATCGGTGGTATCCACCGAGCGATGACCGATCCCGGAGCGATCCAGGATCGAGCTGATGAGACCGATCATGCCGCCGTACACGGCGCGAGGCACGACGAGTTCGTCACCCGACCGCAGCAGCGAGAGAACGACGCCGTGCATGGCGGCCATGCCGGACGCGGTCACCAGCGCCGCCTCGGCGCCCTCCAGCTCGGCGAGGGCCTCCTCGAGCGCATGGTGCGTCGGATTCGAGTGACGCGAGTACGAGTGGCCCGGTCGCTCGAAGGCGAGCAGCTCGGCCAGCTCGGCGGCGTCAGCGACCTCGAACGTGCTCGTCTGGTAGATGGGGACGTTGACCGGGGGCTGGGGTGCGTCGGGGGCGCGGCTGGCGGCTCGAATGGCGCGCGTCGAGAAGCCCGGCATGGCTGCTGAGTCTAGCAGTGGATTGACGCCACCCCCGACCCGAGCCGGTAGGATGATCCACCCATGCATGCCTTCCGATCTCGTGCCGCCCTGCTCGCCGTGGGCGGCCTCATCCTGCTGGCGGTGGCCATCGGCGCCGGCGCCATCATCCTGACCCGTGCGCCGGAGCCAACTCCCAGCCCGTCACCCACGCCGTCGCCGACGCCGAGCCCGACGCCGTCACCCACGCCGTCGCCGACGCCGAGCCCGACACTCTCACCCACGCCGTCGCCGACGCCGGTCGCCGTCTGCCCGATGAACGGCACCCAGCTCTCGGATCCCGCGATCGCCGAGCGCGTGCCGATCCTGGTCCAGATCGAGAACAATCCGATCGCGCGCCCACCCACCGGGCTGAACCTGGCGGACCTCGTGATCGAGGCGCCGGTGGAGGGCGACACGACCCGATTCGGCGCAGTCTTCATGTGCAGCGAATCGCTCGACGCATCGGTCGGCCCGGTCCGCTCGGCACGCTACTTCAACCTGGATTACTGGCAACAGATGCGGGTGCTTCCGTTCCACTTTGGGGGCGCCGGCAAGGTGCTCGGCCGCTTCCAGAGCGAGCGCATGCCATTCGTCAACGGAATCTCGGGGCAGTGGCCGTTCTTCTTCCGCGCCGGCCCGTGGGCAGCGCCGCACAACGTGTATCTCGATGTCGATGCGGCGCGCGCCGACGTCGAGACCGGTTCGCTGACCAGCTATGGCGAGGCGGCAGGTGAGGTTCGAGCCCCGTTCATCTACGCGGCCGATCCGGAGCTACCGGAGGGTCGAGCCGTCAATGCCATCGGCCTGCAGACATCGAGCTTCTGGCGCTTCGGCTGGGAGTGGAACGCGGATGACGGATGGCTGCGGACGGACGGCGGGGGGCCGAACTTCGAGGCGCTCAACGGCCACCGCATCAGCACGCGCACCGTCATCGTGCAGGTCGTCGAGCAGGACGTCCTGGTCGGCGAGAACGATCCAGGCGGCTTTCCCCGTCGCTATCAGCACCTGGTCGGCGAGGGCGCCGGCGTCCTTTACCTGAACGGTCGCGGGCACGATGTGCGCTGGTCGCGCCCGGCCGCTGGCGACGTCACGACCTGGACCTACGCCGGGAGCGGCGACCCCGTGATCCTGCCGCCCGGCCGCATCTGGTGGGAGATCGTGCCGGTCGGGAGCGCCATCACCGAGCGCTGATCAGTGATCGGGAGGCGGAGTCGGGCGCTCGCGGTCGCCGGGGACCGGCGACAGGAAGGCATCCATTGCCCGGCGGATCTGGTGATCGGGATCGAACGATTGGCTGGCGCTGGCGATCCGGCGGCGCACTTCCTGCGGATCGGCGTCGTCGACCTCCTCGTGTCGACCGCCTGCGAGCGGATCATGGGCGATCGGGCCGAGCTCGACGGCCACGGCGCGGTCCTCGAGCAGCGCCGTCGCGGTCGTCGCCGGCTCTATGCTCGACTCCTGGACCTCCTGCACCGGCATCACCGGCATGACCGGAACGCTGGCAGCCGGGGCAGGCTGCGCCGCCTCGAACGTGGAGCGCCGCGCGAGCAGCGCGGGGCGAGGCCGCGGATTCCCGCTGATCTGGTTCTTGCCCAGCCGCTTGGCCTGGTACATGGCCCGATCGGCGGCGGTCATGAGCTCCTCTGACGAGAGCCCATCCTCGGGGTGCGAAACGAGACCGATGCTGACGCTCGTGACCGGCTCCGGTCCCGACAATGCCAGACCGACCTCCTCGGCTCCGCCGCGGATCTTCTCCGCAACCACGAACGCGCCAACGATATCGGTCTCCGGCAAGAGCACCACGAATTCGTCGCCGCCATAGCGGTAGGCGCTGTCGACCGTGCGGATCGAGGTCCTGATCACGCCGCCGAGCGATCGGAGTACCTCGTCACCCTGCATGTGCCCGCCGTTGTCATTGATGGACTTCAGGCCGTCAAGGTCGATCATGAGCAGGCAGAATCCGCGGTCGCTGCGACGGGTACGGCTGACCTCCTGCTCGAGCGTGACGAACAGCTGGGCGCGATTGAAGAGCGTGGTCAGCGGATCGGTCCGCGCCTGTTCGAGTGCACGCCCCATGGCTCGTCGCTGATGGCCGGCGTAGGCGACCGCGACGAAGGCGAGCAGCCACGTCGCCCCGAGCCCGATCGCGAGCTGCAGTGCATCATCCGGGCCGTAGGTGCCGAGGCGCGGATCGATGAGCAGGACGGCGGCGAACGCGGCAGTCGCAAGCCCGGCGGCGGTCAGGCCGGCCCGGGGACCGTACGCCAGGGCAGCTGCCACCGAGACGAGCGCGAAGAGCATGGCGAATGGCGAGGAGGCGAACCCGGTCAGGGCAAGCAGGCCGGCGATCAGGCCGACCGCGGCGAGGATCTCGGCCAGCCGCACCAGCCGGCGCCGATCGGACGAGCCGACCAGCTCATGGAAGATCAGGACCGTGACCACCGCGGCTGCGCCAAGAAGAAAGATCGGTGCCTGGTCGGCGCTGAACGACCCGCTGATGCCGACGCCCAGGAGGACGATCGTGATCGTCAGCCACCAGACCACTCGAAGCGTGGAGTCCGCTCCGCGCGGGTCGCCGATCGCACCGGCGTGCAGCGAGCCGAGCGGAGAGAGCCCATGCTGCCGCGCGGGGATCGGCGTCGAGGCGGGCTCCGAGCCATCGCCGGGAACCCGACGACCGGCGAGGACGACGCCCACCAGGAGCAGCCCCGCCAAGAGCGCGGTCACGGCAATGATGGTCTGCTCGGGCGGCACAAGCCCCTCTTTTCGGTCGCTGTGGAAGATGATTTCGCCAGCTTCACCGGCCCGGCCAGTATGGGGGGCTCGGCGGAGATGGCGCAAACGTACTAACCCTTCCGTACTACCCCAATTGTGGACCGGAAGCACCACCAAGGCACTGAACCGACCCGGTGCTACACTCCGCTGGCTCCATGATCCAAGCCGCGCACGGTGCCCAGGACGAACCGCGCCATCCGCGGCCGTGGCTGGCGGCACTGCTCTCCTTCTTCTTCCCAGGCCTCGGACAGGCGTACACCGGTCGACCAGTCCTGGCCGTCATTCTCGCGCTGCCCGTCGTGATCCTGATCGTCGCCGTGGTTGCGATCCTGAACGGGGTCGGTGGCCCGCTCCGCAACAGCCTGCTGTCCAGCGGATTCCTGATCGCGGTCATCGCCGGCAACCTCGCCCTCTTCGGCTGGCGGGCCTTCGCGATCGTGAACGCCGGGTTGACGCCGCCGGTTGCCGATCCGCGCGAGCGTCGCATCGGCCTATTGAGCGTGTCCATCCTGATCGTGCTGACCGTCGCCATGCATGCCTGGGTCGGGATCGTGGTCGCCCAGCTGGATGACACCCTGCGTCAGGTGTTCGGCGGCACGCTGGTGCCCGACGAGCCGCTTCCCGACCCGAGCGGCAGCCCGGCTGAGGATCCGGATGCGCCGATCAACGCGCCGGACTATCGCTGGGACGGCACCGATCGCATCAATGTGTTGCTGCTGGGCACCGATGCGCACGAGACCCGGGACGCAGTTCTGACCGACGTCATCCTCGTCGTGAGCATCGATCCGGTCGAGGAGACGGCGGTGATGATCTCTGTACCGCGGGACACCGGGTTCGTCCCGCTTCCGGACGAATCGCTGTTCGAGGCCGGCCTCTACCCCGACAAGGTCAACGAGCTGTTCGCCAACGCGAACCTGGATCCCGCTGCCTGGTGCCCTGACCTCGAAGTCGTCGCTGGCGCGGATGCCTGCGGCCTCCGGACGATCGAACGCTCGATCGGTCTGTACCTCGGCATCGAGATCCATCACTACGCGCTCGTCGACATGGCCGGCTTCGCGCAGCTCATCGACGCGCTCGGCGGGCTTCGGCTCTGCCTTCCCGGCGAGCTGCACGATCCAGAGTTCGACGGCAGCCTCGAGAACGTCGAGGGCCAGGAGGCGCTCGTCCTGCCTGCCGGGTGTCATCAATACGATGGGCTCGACGCGCTCGCCTACGCGCGCAGCCGCAAGGGATGGATCGAGCTGCCCGACGGCACGCGCGAGCCGCAGACCGACTTCGCCCGGAACGAGCGCCAACAGGCCGTGCTGCTGGCGCTGCGCGACGAGCTGGCACAGGCCGACCTCATCTTCGAGGTGCCGAACGTCCTGCGCGCCGTCGGTCGGACGGTCAGCACGGACTTCCCGCGTGACCAGGCCGGGGACCTGGCGAGCTTGCTTCCCTTCATCGCCGCACCCGACATCGAGCGTGTCGTCCTCGGGTACCCGGAGTACGTCGACCTGCCGGCTGAACCCGACGTGAACTACCTGCTGGTCCCGAGACGCGATGACATTCGGGCCGAAATGGCGCGCATCTTCGGCGAGGATGAGCTCAGCGGATGGTACCTGGGCACGACGCAATCGCAGCCGGTCGGCGAACCGGCCGGACAACCGTAGGGAGCCGATTGCCGTACCCTGACAGCGGCCCTCGGCGGCCGGTGGCGCACGCGAGGAGGATCGGCTTGCAGCGGACGAGCGCGCAGTGAAGATGGAGGGGATGGCGATACGATCCGCGACCATTCGCGGCCTCGCGGCGCCGCTCGTGGTCGGCGTGCTGGCGGCGCTCCTCCTGTTCGCATCGGTCATCGCCGCCCGTGTCTCGCCGGCGGGGTTCGCCGTCCTGGGCCTCGGCCTCGTGGCACTGGCCGGCTACTCGGCCGCTCACTGGCCCCGCGCCACCATGGTCGTGGTCCTGCTCAGCCCGATCGTCGACCGCTACATCGTGGCCGATGTCCTGCCGTCCACCCTCGAGACGGCGGCCCACTTCCTGTCGGAGGGCCTGCTGCTGGCGGTCGGCTTGGTCATCGGCGCCCGCACCTGGGCCGACGGCCGCCTGGTGGAGGCGCTTCGACATCCCGTCACCGTCGGGCTCCTGGCCTTCGCCGTCGTCGGTCTCGCGTCTGCCGTCCTAAACGGCGTGCCGCCGCTGATCGCGATGGTCGGCCTTGTCTTCACGCTGGACGCCGCCATCCTGTTCTTTCTGCCACGCCTCGTCGGCTTCAACCTGCGCCAGTCGCTCATGGCGGTCGGTGCCCTGGTCGCGATCGTGTTGGGGGCCGCGTTGCTCGCGGTCGCGCAGGCGCTCCTCTCGCCGCGCATCCTGGGCCTGGAGCCCGTTCGCGGACGGTTCGGTGAGCTTCATCGGCTGGGATCCATCTTCGGCGACCCGAACGTTCTCGGCGCCTTCCTGGTGGTCGCCGCGCCGTTCCTGCTGCTCATGGCAACGCAGCTGCCGACCGCGCGGCTTCGGCGCCTTGCCGGCGCGGTGGCGTTCGTACTGCTC
>Ga0136612_10001166_pt1 | contig 10959 bp, 10 predicted proteins | sample AntDryUQ224A2306_2_FD_106644 | JGI IMG/M metagenome (GOLD analysis project Ga0136612, IMG submission 106644) | Polar desert sand microbial communities from Dry Valleys, Antarctica - metaG UQ224A (23.06) | ecosystem: Environmental > Terrestrial > Soil > Desert | place: Antarctica: Dry Valley...
ATTTGACCCCGTCGAGCCATTCGAGCGTCAGCACCCGGCGCGCGGTGCGCCGCCAGTCGATCTCCGGCACGAAAAAGCCCGGCTCGGCGACCATGTTCTCGCGCAGCTCCGACGCCGACGCGGCCTCGCGCTGCAGGTCCAGCTCGCGCGAAGTCCATTGCTTGAAATGGGCGACAACCAGCCGCGGCCGCAGCCGTTCGAATTCGCCGCCGCTGCTCTCGACATGCGCGGCCGCCCATTCATAGGTTTCGATCGCGTCGGCGAACTCTTGCTCGATGCCCGGCCGGAGCACCTTGACCGCGACCTGCCGCCCGTCGGTGGTCACCGCGCGGTGCACCTGGGCGATCGATGCGGCGCCGACCGGCACCGGGTCGAAGCTTTCGAACAATTGGTCGAGCGGGGTCTCGAACGCCGCTTCGATCGCCGCCTTGATCGCCGGGAACGGCGACGGCGGCAAATCGTCCTGGAGGCGCGACAGATTTTCCGCGGCGCGGTCGCCGACGAGGTCCGGGCGGGTCGACAGCGCTTGCCCGAGCTTGATCGCGGCGGGACCGATTTCCTGCAGCGCCCGGGCGTAGTCGGGGGTTGCGGGGCTGGTCGTTCCGAAGCTCACGATCCGCACCAGCCGTCGGACCTGCGGTGGGGTCAAGGGATCGGCTGCGATGCCATGCAGCGCGCCGTGCCGGGCGAGCGTCCGTCCCCATTTGAGGAGGCGCCACAGGTGGGTGACCGAAGCGGTCAAATCTTCCAGCCGCCGTGGATCGCGACCAGCCCGCCGAGCATCGGCTCGACGGACGTGCGGACGAAGCCGGCGTCGGCGATCATCCGCCGGAAGGCTTCGGGCTTGGGGAAGCGGCGGATCGATTCGACGAGGTAGCGATAGCTCGCCTCGTCGTCGGCGACCGCCTTGCCGATGCGCGGGATGATTTTGCTCGCATAGGCCTCGTAGGCGTCGGCGAAGCCGGGCCAGTCGCTGGTCGAGAATTCGAGGCAGTAGAAGCGTCCGCCGCGCTTGAGCACGCGATACGCTTCGCCGAGCGCGGCGGGAATATCGGTGACGTTCCGGATGCCGAACGCGATCGTGTAGGCGTCGAAGCTGCGCGCTTCGAAGCTCAGCTTTTGCGCGTCCTCGACCCGCCACGCGAGGCCGTCGATCCCGCGTTCCCCGGCCCGGACTCGACCGACTTCGAGCATGTCGGGGTTGATGTCGGCCACCGTCACATCGGCGCCGCGCCGCGCCATCCGGAAGGCGACATCGCCGGTGCCGCCAGCCATGTCGAGGATCTGCTCGCCGGAGCGCGGCTTCACCCGGGCGACGAAGCGGTCCTTCCACAGCCGGTGGAGGCCGCCCGACATCAGATCGTTCATCAGATCGTAGCGCCGCGCGACCGAGCTGAACACCGCGCCGACGCGGCGGGTCTTTTCATCCGGGCTGACCAGTTCGTCGCCGAAATGCACCTGATCGGTCATCGGCGTGCCTCTAGCGGGCACTTGCCGTCATTGCGAGCGGAGCGAAGCAATCCAAGCTCTGGAGAAGTGGATTGCTTCGTCGCTTTGCTCCTCGCAATGACGATCGATGCCCGAGCTTCCCGAAGTCGAGACCACCGTCCGCGGCCTGGCCCGCGTGCTCGAGGGAAGGCGCCTGACCCGCGTCGAGCAGCGACGGGCGGACCTGCGCCGCGCGTTTCCGCAAGACCTCGGCCAGCGGCTCACCGGCGCCACGGTCGTAGGGCTGCGGCGCCGCGCGAAATACGGCCTGATCGACACCGACCGCGGCGACACGCTGGTCTTTCATCTCGGCATGTCGGGTTACTGGCGAATCGATCCGGCCGAGCACGACAAGCATGATCATTTGCTGCTCGAGACGGACGACGGGCGCCGCCTGGCGCTCAACGATGCCCGCCGTTTCGGCTCGCTCGATCTCGTCGCCACCAAGGCGCTCGCCGACTGGCCGCCGATCATGGCGCTTGGGCCCGACGCGCTCGGCCCCGACCTCGATGCGGGCTGGTTCAAGCGCCGCTTCGAAGGGCGGCGCGCTCCGGTCAAGGCGCTGCTTCTCGACCAGCGGATCATCGCCGGGCTTGGCAACATTTACGCCTGTGAGGCGCTCCACCGGGCGGGCATCCATCCCGCGCGGGCGGCCGGCTCGATCTCGCTTGCGCGGCTGGCGCGACTTGCTGAGGCGATCCCCCAAGTACTCGACGAAGCGGTCGCAGCGGGGGGCTCGAGCCTGCGTGACTTTGTCAGCCCGGACGGGACGCTCGGCTATTTCTCGGCCCGGTTCGACGTCTACGACCGCGAAGGCGCGGCCTGCGCGTGCGGCGGCCTGGTCAAGCGCATCGTCCAGGGCGGCCGCTCGACATTTTACTGTCCGCGCTGCCAGCGCTGATGTCGGCGACGGTCGCCGGCACAGCGCTTCGCAAAGGCTGATCGGTTGACCCGAATCGCCCTTGCCGGTAGGGGAGCGCGACACCGGTGCGGCCCATATGGCGCGCGCCGCTTTTCTTTTGACCGGACAAATTTGAGGACTTTTCGATGGCGAACACGCCGCAAGCCAAGAAGCGCATCCGCCGCAACGCCAGTCGGGCGGAGATCAACGGCGCCCGAGTCGGCCGCATCCGGACCTTCATCAAGGCCGTCGAGTCGGCGCTCGCTTCGGGCAAGAAGGCCGATGCCGCCAAGGCCCTGAAGGAAGCCCAGCCGGAGCTCGCCCGCGGTGTCGCTCGCGGCGTCATCCACAAGAATACCGCCGCGCGGAAGTTGTCGCGGCTGTCCAAACGGGTTGCTTCCCTCGGTTGAATCCCTGCCTCAAAAAGGGATTGTAATACGAGCTTCTCACGGGTCGCCGATTGGTCCCGAATCGGGACCTTCAAAAAAGCGAGCATTTCCCGCGATTCGCGCGGGCGGTTCAACCGAATTGAACGCGAAAACCGCTGTTTTCTGCGCATGTCCCGGCTTTTCGAGGGTTTTCACTGTCAAGGCTGATTATTTCACTTTTGTGAAAAAACATGTCTTGAAAGCTGCGGCGGAGGCTTCCAGAAACAGCCTTCCGGGCGCGAGTCTGCGTCGGGAGGCTAGAGAGAAAAGCAGCCATTGGCGCCACGACTCGGGTCGAGCGCAGCGGCTCCTTTTTGTCTCGGCCAACAGAGGCAGGAGGCAGGCGGGCAAGTGCAGGGCGATCGATCCTTCTCGTCTTCGGAGCTTGCCGACGCACCCATCGCAGCACCGCTCGAAGCCGCCTGGGAATCGATTCGCGGAGGCCTTCGCCGGGACCTCGGCGCGCGCACTTTCGACGGCTGGCTGAAGCCCGCCGCGCTGGGCGCGTTCGAGCCCGACAGCGGCGCGCTCGAAATCCTAATGCCGAGCCAGTTCATGGCGGATTGGGTGCGCTCCCATTTCGGCGAAAGGCTCACGCTGGCGTGGAAGACCGTGCTGCCGATCGTGCGCGAAGTGCGGGTTGGCGCCGCCGTCGATGCACCGCGGCCGTCGCCGCTGCTGATCCTCGAGGAAATTCCCGCGCCGCCGGTCGAGCGCGATCCGTCGGCCCCCAATTTCGATCCGCGCTACCGCTTCGAAACCTTCATCGTCGGCAAGGCCAATGAGGTCGCCGCGACCGCCGCCCGGACGCTTGCCGGCGCCAGCGCGGTCAGCTTCAACCCGCTGTTCATCCACGGCGGGACCGGCCGCGGCAAGACCCACTTGCTGCACGCGATTGGCCACAGCTTCCTCGCCGCCCATCCCGGCAAACGGGTGGTGTCGATGTCGGCCGAAAAGTTCATGGTCGAGTTCATCCGCGCATTGAAGGCCAACGACACCATCGGCTTCAAGGGACGGTTGCGCAGCGCCGATTTGCTGCTGATCGACGACGTCCAGTTCATCGCCGGCAAGGATTCCACCCAGGAGGAATTCTTCCACACGATGAACGAGATCATCACCGCCGGGCGGCGGCTGGTGATCACCTCCGACCGCGCGCCGCAGGACCTCGACGGGGTTGCGCCGCGCATCCTGTCGCGACTGTCGTGGGGCTTGGTCGCCGACATCAACGCCGCCGATTTCGAGCTTCGGTTCAACATCGTCGAAGCCAAGCTCAGCGTGCTGCCGGGTGTCGAGATGCCGCGCCCGGTCGTCGATTTCCTCGCGCGGCGAGTCACCTCGAGCGTGCGCGAGCTCGAGGGCGCACTGAACCGCATCGCCGCCTACGCGATGATGACCGGCCGAGCGATCGACGTCGCCTTCGTCGAGGAGGTGCTGGCCAACGTGCTGCGCGCCAACCAGCGGCGGATCTCGATCGACGAAATCCAAACTCAGGTCGCCGAGCATTACCGTATCCGCAAGGCCGAGATGACGTCGGCGCGCCGCGCCCGCGAGGTCGCCCGCCCGCGCCAGGTGGCGATGTATCTGTCCAAGCAGCTGACGCCCAAGTCGCTGCCCGACATCGGCCGGCGCTTCGGCGGGCGCGACCACACGACGGTGATCCATGCGGTCAAGCAGATCGAGCGGCTGCGCGCCAACGACGCCGAGCTCGACGCCGACATTCGCCTGCTGACGAGACAGCTGGAAGGCTAATCGGGAGCATCTGTTTCCGGCTCAGCTGACACGTTCTTTGGCCGCCCCGACGGCCATGGAAAAAGGCCCATCCGGATCGCTCCGGGTGGGCCTTTCTTCTGCCTCGCTTGGAAGACTTAATTCTTGCGGGCGGGGACCGTGATCCTGACCGTCTCGCCCGACCTTCCGGGGAAGCCGGTGAACATCGCCTCGATCAAATTGGGTACGAGCACGCCCATCTCGTCGGTCTGCGAGCGGGCCTTGGCGCGGCCCTCGAACAGCGGCGCATTGTCGGCCTTGCGGACGATATCGACGTCAAGATAGCTCTTGTAGACCGTGTAGCTGCGGATCGGGTCGCGGTAGCCCGCCCCGTAGCCGGCATAGGGCGATGAATACCAGAACGGGTCGTCCCATCCGTAATAATAAGGCGACCGGCCGCCCCAATAGCCGTAGCGCGAATAATAAGGCCGCCCGAAATAGCGGTCGTAGAACGGGTCGTAATAGCTGCGGCGGAACGGGTCGCGATAACCGCGGTAGAAAGGATCGCCGAACCCGCCGTAGCCGTATCTGGATCGGGCGAACGGATCGGTCGTATATTCTCGCGCGCCCTCGTCGACTCCATAGTCGAGCCTGACCAGCATGTTCGCCAGCTGCGGGGCGCCAGCGGGCGTGTATCCCTTGGCGGCAAGCTGTTGCGAAACGATCGCCGCATAGCGGTTGAATTCGAGCCCCGGCGCGGTTCCCTCGGCGGGCACGACATAGAATGTCTGCCCGGCGGGCACCGGCATCGCCTGGTAGCGAGACACCTGGGTGCGCAGCCCGGTCGCGCAGCCCGCGAGGCCGAGCGCGCCAGCTCCGAGGAGCAGGGCCGCGGCCAGCTTGTGAATTGTTTTCATTTTGAGGCCTCGAGTCGGAAATTTTTGGTGGATATCCGGGCGCTTACTACCAAAAACGGGCTGAACCGTCGATTAAGCGTTGCGCGGGCGCGACAAGCCGACCGCATGATAGGCTTCCGCCAGGGTCGGGGCGCCAAGCGCGGCCGCCTTGGCCGCGCCGTCGTCGAGCAATTTGTCGAGCATAGCCGGATCCTTGCGGAACTCGTCGAGCCGCGCCCTCAGCGGCGCCAGCAACGCGACCAGCGCGTCGGTGAGCGCCGGCTTGAACGCCCCGAATCCCTGCCCGGCGAAGCGCGCGAGGACCTGCTCGGCGCTGTCTCCGGTGACCGCGGAATATATCCCGACCAGGTTGCGCGCTTCGGGGCGCGCATCGAGCGAAGCGGGGTCAACGGGCAACGGCTCGGGGTCGGTCTTGGCCTTGCGGATCTTCTGGGCGACCAGATCGTCGCTGTCGCCGAGGTTGATACGGCTCATGTCCGAGGGGTCGGACTTGGACATTTTCACGGTGCCGTCGCGCAGGGACATCACGCGCGCCGCCGACCCGCCGCCGATGTACGGCTCGGGCGGAACGAACAGCTCGACGTCGTAATCGGTGTTGAACTTGATCGCGATGTCGCGCGCGAGCTCGATGTGCTGTTTCTGGTCGTCGCCGACCGGCACATGGGTGGCGCGATAGAGCAGGATGTCGGCCGCCTGCAGCACCGGGTAGGCAAACAGGCCGACGCTGGCGCCCTCGCGGCTCTTGCCCGACTTCTCCTTGAACTGGGTCATGCGGCTAAGCCAGCCCATGCGGGCGGTGCAGCCCAATAGCCAGGCGAGCTCGGCGTGGGCCGGGACCGCGCTGTGGGCGAAGACGATCGACTTGTCGGGATCGATGCCGCTGGCGATCAGCGCCGCCGCCATTTCGCGCACGCTCGACCGCAGCTGCCCGGGCGCGACGTCGACGGTCAGCGCATGGAGGTCGGCGAGGAAGAACAGGCACTCGGCCTCGTCCTGCATCCGCACCCAGCGCAGGATCGCGCCGAGCAAGTTGCCGAGGTGCAGATCGCCGGTCGGCTGGATGCCGGAGACGACGCGCATGGGCTCACTGGTCATTGGCCGGGGCCTTCCTGCGAAGGAGAATGAGCAGATCGTCGCGGTTCATTGCGCCGATCACCCATGCGACGGCGAAATAGACCGCGCCGCCGACGCCGACCAGCGCTCCGACGCCGAGCAACCGTTCCCCTGCCGAGCCGGCGAAGCGGTCGCCGAGCAGCACCTGTACCGCGTAGAGCGCGCCCGCCATCGCCGCCGCTGCAATCAGCTGCCGAACAAGGCGCGAAACCAGCCAGCCTTCGAACCGGAAATGCCCGCGTCGCGCCAGGAGGACGTAGAGGATCAGCGCATTGAGCCAGGCGGAGGCGGCGGTGGTCGCGGGGAGCGCAGCGATGCCGATCACCGGGATCAGCGCGAAGTTCGCGGCGACCCCGAGAACCAGCGCCACCAACGCCACCACCACCGGCGTCTTCATGTCCTTGCGGGCATAGAAGCCGGGGGTCAGCACCTTGGTCATCACATAAGCGGGCAAACCGGCGACGATGATCGACAGGACCAGCGCCGTGGTCGCGGCGTCGGTCGCCGAGAACCGCTGCCCCTGGTAGATCGCGGCGACGATCGGTCCGGCGCTGACGGCGAGCGCGATCGCGGCCGGAAGGGTGAGGAGCATCGCCAGCTCGGTCGCCTGGCCCTGGAGCCTGGCCGCGCCGCCGCCGTCGCCCTGGCCGACGTGGCGGCTCACCGCCGGGAGGATCGCCGTGCCGAGCGCCGAGCCGATGATCGCCAGCGGCAGCTGGTTCAGGCGGTCAGCGAAACCGAGGTAGACCAGCGAGCCCTGCGGAAGGCTGGTGGCAAAGTAAGCGTAGAACAATTGACTGATGTAATAGAGCCCTCCGCCGAGCGTCGCCGGAAGGATCAGGATCAGCAGCTCCTTGACGCGCGGAGTCATCCTGGGCGGCCTCAGGCGGAGCTTGATTCCGGCGCGCACGCTCGCTCCCCAGCACAAAGCGAGCTGGAGGATTCCGCCGGCGATCACCGCGAACGCCATCGCCCGCGCGGTCGCCGAACCGCCCTCGGGCACCGCCAGCAGCGCGACGATCAGCATCATGTTGAGAAGGGCTGGGGCGAACGCCGCCGCGGTGAAGCGAGTCAGGGAATTGAGCACGCCCGAGAACAGCGAAACCAGGCTGATGAAGATGAGATAGGGGAAAGTGATGCGCGTCAGGTCCAGCGCCAGCGCAAACTTTTCCGGCTCGTCCCGCCAGCCCGAGGCGACCAGCACGACGAACGCCGGCATGAAGATCTCGAACACGACGGTGATCAGGATCAGCGCCGGCAGGAAAACCGCGAGGACCTCTTCGGCGAAGCGCTTGGCCTCGTCCATGCCGCCCTCGCCATGGAGCCGCTGGCTGAACAGCGGCACGAAGCCCTGGCTGAACGCGCCCTCGCCGAACAGGCGGCGGAACAAATTGGGGATCAGGAACGCCAGCGCGAAGGCGTCGGCGGCCATTCCGGCGCCCATGATCCGGCTCGCGACCATATCCCTTGCAAAGCCGAGGATGCGGCTGACCATGGTGAGGCCGCCGATCGTCCCGCCCGCCTTGAGGAGGTTCATGCGCTGGGTCGTCAGCCTGGCGGGGTTTCGCCGGATGCCCCGGCCGGCTCGGCGTCTCCGCCAGCCTCTCCGCCAGCGCCATTGCCGCCAGTCTCACCCTGCGGAGTCTCACCTTGCGGCGTCTCGCCCTGCGGCCCCTCGCCCTGCGCCGCCTGGAGCTGTGCCATATAAGCGGCGCCGAAGTCGATCGGGTCGAGCAGAAGTGGCGGGAAGCCCGTGTTCTGCGACGATTCGCAGATGATCTGGCGCACGAACGGGAACAGCAGGCGCGGCGCTTCGATCAGCAGGAACGGCTGGAGCGCGTCGTCCGGTATATTGCGCAGCCCGTAGAGCCCGGCGTAGCTCAAATCGATCAGGAAGTGGACGCCCTGGTCGGAGCGCGCCGCGATTTCGATCTTGAGCACCACCTCGTGGACTTCGTCGGCGACCTTCTCGACCGCGATGTTGAACTGCACGTCGAGCTGGGGCTGGGCCTGCCACTGGAAGACTTGCGGCGAGCTCGGGCTTTCGACCGACAAGTCTTTGATATACTGCGCGATTGTCGCGACTTGCGGCTCGCTGTCCGGATCCCCGGAACCGTTTCCGCGACTGATCGGATCCTGGTCGGCCATGCTACTCGTCCTTAGTCAAAATTTGGGCATATCTTGTGGGTTTCTCGCGGGCCCCTCGATGGGGTCAGCGCATGGCGGGGGCGACTAGCAGCCGCCGAAATGGGGCGCAATGCCGGCTGGCGCGTTGCGCACGCAATGATTTAACACGCATACACAGCAGCACTCTTTGAACTGTGGGCGTCGCGCATTATGTTGCAGGCCACCCAGCACGGATCGGAACCGCACGCTTGACCGTCATCATCATCCTCGCCCTGGTGGCTATTTTCATCGGCCTGCGCCTCTACAGCGTGCTCGGCGAGCGCACCGGCCATGAGCAGCAGCAGCCGATCCTCAAGCCGGCCGACCCCGACGCCCTGGTCGAGCCGCGCGTCAGCCAACCCTCGATGACCCCGCCGAGCGCTGGAGATGCCGGCGACATGGCGTTCCTGCCGACCGCCGGGCCGGGCGTGCGCGCGATCCTCGCCGCCGACCCGAGCTTCGACGTCGCCCATTTCCTCGAAGGCGCCAAGGCCGCCTACCGGATGATCCTAGAGGCTTATTGGAAGGGCGAACTCGACACGGTGAAGTCGCATATCGACCGCCATGTGCTCGAGGCATTTGCGGGCGCCGCCGCCCAGCGCGAAAAAGACGGGCTAACGCTCGACAACCGGCTGGTCGCGATCGAGCAGACGGTGATCGCTGAAGCCGCGCTCGACCGCAGCGTGGCGACCGTCACCGTCCGGTTCGAAGCCGATATCGCAGCCGTCACCCGCAACAAGGAAGGGGAGGTTGTCGCCGGATCGTTGAGCGATGCGGTCCAGACGCGCGACCTGTGGACCTTCCGCCGCGACATCGCCGCGCGCGATCCCAACTGGCTTCTGATCGAAACCGACGAGGAAGAGTGAGGGACCCGGCTCGGGCGCTCGCGCTCGCTTCTCTTGCATTGCTGGCGGCGTGCGCGACGCGCCCCGTACCGCCGCCGGTCCAGCCGCCGGTGACGCCGACTCCAGCACCGACGCCAACACCGGCCCCGACGCCGACCCCGACGCCGCCGCCGACGCCCGTGGCTGCCAACGCGAGGCTCACCGGCATCACGCTGGTCACGCCGACGCCGACCCTCGACGAAGCACAAGCGGCGAGGGCGCTTGCCGCCTTCCTGATCTCGTGCCCGTCGCTCCAGAGGCGCCGCGACGTCTCCGAGCTCACCACCGGCGCCGACTGGGCGGGCGTGTGCGCCGAAGCCCGCGCGCTTCCCGCCGGATATGCGCGAAGCTTTTTCCATCATCGGTTCGACTGGGTGCGGGTCGGCGGCGGCCAGGCTTTCGCGACCGGCTATTATGAGCCCGAGATCGCCGGATCGCGGGTCCGCGCGCCGGGTTACGAAGTGCCGATCTACCGCACTCCAGCCGATCTCACCCGCTGCTACGGGGCTACTCGGACGGGCAGGGGACGCGTCGACCACGAAGGCTATTGCGTCCTCTATTACAGCCGCGCCGAGATCGAGGACGGAGCGCTCGACGGCCGTGGGCTCGAGCTCGGCTGGGCGGCCGACCCGGTCGAACTGTTCTTCCTCCACATCCAGGGCTCGGGGCGGGTGCGGACCCCCGCCGGCGGCGTCATCCGGATCGGCTACGATAATCAGAATGGCCGCGAATATGTCGCCATCGGACGGCTGCTGCGCGAGCGCGGCATCCTGCCCCCGGGCGGCGCATCGATGCAGGCGATCGTCGATTGGATGCGCGCCAATCCGGAAGTGGGCCAAGCGCTAATGCGCGAGAATCTGTCCTACATCTTCTTCAAGGAGCTGACCGGGCCCGGACCATTGGGCGCGATGGGCCTGCCGGTGACGCCGCAATCGACGGTCGCCGCCGACCCCTTGTTCGTTCCCCTGGGGGCGCCGGTGTTCCTAATGCTCGACCGGCCCGAAGCCAACGGCCTGTGGGTCGCGCAGGACACCGGCGGCGCGATCAAGGGCGCCAATCGGTTCGACACCTTCTGGGGGGCGGGGGCCGACGCCACGCGCGTCGCCGGGGGCATGTCCGCCGCCGGCCAGGCGCTGATCCTGCTCCCCAAGGGCAGCGCGGCGCGTGCGCTCGCTCGCCCCTGAGGAAGCCGAGCTGTGGGCGCGCGTGACCGCGACCATCCGGCCGCTTTCGCGCCAGCCGACGAAGACCGAGCCGGAGCAGCCGCCGCAGCCTGAGCCCAAGCCGGCACGACAACCGGGAACTGCCGCAGCCGCGCGCAAGCCCGTGCCGCCGCCGGTGCGCCCTCGGCCGGG
>Ga0136612_10001167_pt1 | contig 10949 bp, 9 predicted proteins | sample AntDryUQ224A2306_2_FD_106644 | JGI IMG/M metagenome (GOLD analysis project Ga0136612, IMG submission 106644) | Polar desert sand microbial communities from Dry Valleys, Antarctica - metaG UQ224A (23.06) | ecosystem: Environmental > Terrestrial > Soil > Desert | place: Antarctica: Dry Valley...
GTGTCGGCGACCGCCAGCACCGGTGGGGTGTCGACGATCACGTAGTCGAACTGCCCGCGCAGCGTCCCGACGACCGAGGTCATCGACGAGCCCATGAGCAGGTCGCTCGGGTTGCCCTTCTGGGCGTTGCCGCTGGGCAGAACGGCCAACGAGCTGGTCAGCAGCAGCAGCGCCTGGTCGAGCGCCACCGAACCATCCAGCACGTCGCCGAGGCCGGTACCGGAAGGCAGGCCGAAGAAGCGCTCGAGGCTGGGCCGTCGGATGTCGGTCGACACCAGCGCGACGGTGTTCCCGACCTGGGCCAACGCCACCGCCAGGTTGGCCGAGACGGTCGACTTCCCCTCACCGGCGTTGGCGCTCGTGATGGCGATGACCCGTGCACCTGCTTCCCGGGCGGCGAGCAGCAGCGAGGCCCGCAGGCGTCGAAAGGCATCGGCCTCGGGGCTGTCGGGGGCGTGGACCGTCACCAGCGCAGCCGGCCGCGACCGATGGCGCTCATCGAACATCGGGACGCTGGCGAGAGGCACCAGGCCGCTGCCGGCCGCGACCTCGGTCCTGTCCCGCGACCGGGAGTCGAGGCGATCGCGGACGAAGGCGATGCAGAGGCCGAGGACGAGGCCGATGAACGCTCCGAAGGCGAGGGTCCGCACGAGCCCCGGCGAGGACGGCGCCTTGGGCGTTGGCGCCGGCGAGAAGATCTCGCCGGCGTCGATGGGCAACGATGCGATGTTGTCCTTGGCCAACCTGGCCTCTCGTAGCTCGTCGGAGCTGTCCGAGAAGTCCTTGGTGGTGACCGAGCACAACGACGGGTTCTCGGCCACGGCGGCGGCGGCGCATGCCGTCTCGAGCTCGGCGGTGACCCGGTCCACCTCCTTCTGCAGGGCTTGGATCTTGGTGTCGTTGTTCTTCACCACGCGGTCCCGCTCGGCTCTGGCATCGGCCGTGCGGCGGTTGATGTACGCCTGGGCAAAGGCCTGCGCCGTCTCCTGGGCGACCTTTGGGTCCTTCGCGGTGTAGCGGACGTTGACGACCAGGGACTCGGTCGCCGCCACCCGGAGGTTCTTGATCAACGTGCGCGGATCGACCTCGGTTCCCACGAGCTCGGCCGCATCGGTCGCCACCGAGACCGAGCGGACGAAGCTGGCCTCGTCCTGGGCGTAGGCCTGGAGCACCTTGGGGTTCGCCGATTGCGAGACGGACGGTTCGGCGAACTTGAGCTGTGCGGCAGTGGTGTAGGTCGCCGTCTGGGTTCGCGAGTAGGCGTAGGCGAGCAGGATGGTGAGGAGAAGTACGGACAGGATCAACCACTTGCGGCGGAGCACGACCCGCACGTAGTCGGCCAGATCCACGCTGGCGTAGGAGTCGTCGGGCATCAGCGCTCCGTGGGTAGGACCCGGTCGGGGCTCATCCGACTGCGTTCAGTGATGGACAGAAGGGACGAATCTAGCACGAGATCCCGGATTTTCCGGTCGCGGTAGCACGAAGGGTGGCGCCTGAATCACGGAGGGCAAGCCGACCCGGTGCGGAGGCGGGGCACGATGCACCATCCGGGCTGGGCCTCACCTCGCTCGGTCGGAGGCTCGGCTTGCGCCCGCCGGGGACCGTCGTCCGAGAGCGGTCCGCAGGGCGTGGGCATCGAGGTTCGGAGCGAGTCGCCACAGTCCGATCGAGTAGAGGGCGCCGCCGACGATGATGCCGACGACGAGACCCGGGATCGACGCTCCGAGCAGCATCCGCGTGCCGAGGAGCGCGCCGCCGACGGAGACGAGGCACCAGGGCGCGACCCGCATCACCCCCGGGCCGAAGGGGTGCATGCCGATACCGCGCCACACCCTGGCCAGGGTGAGACCGTTGGCCACGGCGATGCTGAGGGCCCAGGCGATGGCCGCGCCCTTGACGCCCACCCTCGGCACCAGCACGACGTTGGCGATGATGTTGGTGACCAGGGCCACCGCCGTGATGGTGAGGTTGGCGCGGCTGTTCCCACCCATCAGCAGCACCATGGTGACCGGTCCGCTGGCGCTGCTCACGAGTCCGGCGATGGCCAGGATCGCCAGCACCGTCGCCCCCTCTTCGTATCCCCGACCGAAGACCCGTACGAGGACGTCGCCGAAGACGGCGAGGGTGAGGTAGATCGGCCACACGAACGCGACGACCCAGGCCGTGGACGTCTGGAACAGCGCCCGGGCCCGGGTGGCGGCGTCGATGGCCAGGAGACCGCTGATCTGGGGTTGGAAGGCCTGGTTGATGGCCAGAGCCACGAACAGGCCGGCGACCAACCACCGGCTGCTCGCGCTGTAGACAGCGGCAGCGGCGGGCGAGGCGAGCGCGCCGACGAGCAGGACGTCGAGCCACAGCACGGCGACCTGGAAGATGCCGGCCACCGCACGCGGTGCCGAGAACCTCCAGAACCGCAGGTCCAGGTCAGTGGTGATCGATGGTGGCTCGACGTCGTGCCGCTCGGCTCGCCGGAGCAGCGCCCGGTACCAGATGGCGAGGGGCACGACCGCGAGGACGTAGGGAGCGATCCACGCGCCGGCCACCGCCTCGGGGCCCATACCGGCGGCCACCACGATCAGCACGACGACGGGCGACAATGCGGCTCGACCCAACCGTTCCACCACCACCGACGGCACCATCGACCCGAGGGCCCGAGTTGCGGTCTGGAGAACGAAGTACGCAGCGCCCAGCGGGACGAACACGGCGAGGACACGGAAGGCAGCGACGAAGTCTGGTTGATGGCGGCCCTCGGCCACCACGTCTCCCAGTGGTCCGGCGAGCACGAATGCGACCGCAGCCGTGACGACACCGATCCCCAGTACGGGCAGGAGGGCCACTCGGGTCAGGCGGCGAAGCTGCCCAGGGCGATCCTGGGCGAGGACGGCGGGCAGGAAGCGGGCCAGGCCGGTGTCCGCTCCGAGCTGGCCGGCGGTGGCCAGGATCTGGAACATGGCGGTGGCCTCGAGGAAGGCACCGGCCACGCCGATGCCGAGGCCCCGGGTGATGACGACGACGAGGGCGAAGTTGGCAACCGCGTTCACGAGGGAGCCGGCCAGGTTCACCGCGCCACCCCGGGCCAGGCGGGACAGGTCCCGCCCGGAGGCGGCTGCTTCGGCGCTCTCCCCGTCTGCGCCGATCGCGGGCTTCGGATCCGATGAGGTCGGCGCGCTCAACTCCGGCCCCAGGGCAGCTTTCTCCCCAGGCGAGCGGCAAGGAGCCGGTCGGGTCCGGCGAAAGCGGACTCGAGCTCGTCCCGGGTCCCCGCGGGGAGTTGAGCGGGGGGCTGCTGGTTCCAGCGTCGGGCCGTCGCCGGAGGGAGCACGGGCAGGCCGAGGAAGGTGTGGACGCGCCCCACGGTCAGACCCGGTTCACGGTCGAGATCATCGCTGAAGAGCACGAGCAGCTGGTCGCTCGGGAAGACGGACCACAGCCGTTCGAGCTGCTCGGAGTAGCGCCCCCGGGCGACGTACGAACCCCGTCGATGAGCGAGGTCGACGTAGCCGGGCCGCAGCAGCCGGGCTTCGGCCCCGGCCAGACGCCCGGGTTCGGCGGCGAGGGCATCGGCAAAGGCCAAGGGCTCCATACCGCGAGCCACGTTGTGCTGGTAGTGGGACCAAGCCCGTTCCACGGGGTCGCGGAGGACGGCGATGATGCGAGCATCGGGCACCGCAGTGGCCATGCGACCAGCGACGTGGGGGTGGAACAGGTAGTACGGACTGGCCTCGCCGGTCACCGGCTGGAAGCCGATGCGTCGGCTGATCCGGTACCGATGGAAGGTCGTCGGGAAGTGGGCCCGGTACCACGACGACGGTTGGTCGAAGGACTCGTCGAACCAGTGGACGCCCTTCATGAGACCGGCCCCGAGCACACCAGGATGGTTCAGCAGGTAGCGGTGCAGCGACGTGGTACCGGCTCGCTGCGCTCCGACGATGACGAACTCGGGTACCGGACGCAGTGGCGCCGTCGCCCGCCCGAACTGGCGGCGAGCGCCGACCGCCCCCTGCCAGACCCGCTTTCGCACGGGTGATCCTGGTTGTCGGACCGGCACCGTCACCGGGCCGGTACCCGCGAACGGGTGTCGATGGCCACGAGCATGGCCGCGTGACGGTCTCCGCTGGCGGTGCCACTGCCGCGACGGGTGTCCTCGTTCCAGCGGAGCCACCGTTCGATGAGGTAGCTGGTGACGAGATCGTGGCCGGTGGCCGGATCGACCTCGAGGTCCCTGAGCACGGGGGCGATCACGGCATCGGTCACCCGTGCCGCCTCGGCGACGTCGAGGCGGCGCTCGATCTGAGCGGATTGGAACGCGGCGTGAACCGCATCGAAGCCGACCGGCTGCCGACCGGCGGCTCGTTCCCAGTCCCAGATCTGGGTGACGGCACCGCAGGGCCGGGCGTTCCACGACGTGAGATCGCCGTGCCATGCCCCGAACGGCCAGGCCACTTCGGCCAGACGCTCGCCGAGGGAGTCGAAGGCCGGTCCCAAGACGGCGCGTCCCTCCAGGCCGGTCACGGCGTCGGCTCGCCCCTGCAGCGTCGACCACCACGGTGACTGCGTCGCGACATGAACGCCTCCCGGTTCGAGGTCGGCGATGGATCGGAGCAGGGTGGCATCAGGAACGAAGCCCCCCGCTCGATCTCGCTCCGGCAGGGGCGCGGAGATGAGCACGTCGAGGTCGTGCCACCTCGTCCGTGCCAGCGGGCGGGGTGTCTCGATGGTCGCGCCGGTCGATGAGCTCGACATCCGCTCGAGTTGCTCCAGCCAGTCACCTTCGTTGATCACGAGGCTCCTGGTGAGTGGGGTGCAGGACACCTTGGCCCAGGCTGCGGTGGTGCCGTCCGGCCGCACCAGCTGCACGACCGGCTTCCGGTTCGGCCGGGGCGGCCCGATGGTGATCCCCGCTCGCAGACCGGGTTCGTCGAGCAGGTTCCCGATCCAGCCGGTGAACGGATGGCCGGCCGACACGGACAGTCGTCCCCCGAGGCCGGGGGGAGGGAACCCGAGACGGAAGGCGAGGCCCATCAGGCGGCGGCCAGTGGTGCTGAAGCCGGTGTCGCGCGACAGGACTGCCGTGGCCGCGCGCCGAGAACCGAGAGGCACCAGCACCCGGGGCCGGCGGGTGGACGGAAGCACCGCCCACCGCTCGGCGCCGTGCTGCGCCACGCCGCCCGAGTCGTCAGCGCCCAGGAGCGCGGCCAGCCAGTCCAGGGCATCCTCGTCGAGGGCCAGTCCCGCGGTCACGACCGAACCTCGGTTCGGCGAGGCGACATCAGAACCCCTTGCCCCGGAGCTGAGCCACGCGGAGGATCGCATCGGGTCCCACGAGACCGGTGGAGGCGGCCAGCCCGAGGTAGCCGCGCGGCTGGCGCCAATCCTCCCGCAGGGCGAGGCGGGCCTTGCGACGAGCACCGACCCTGTCCCCGCTGCCGGCCTTGGCCAGTGCCTGCTGCCCGAGGATGCGGGCCAGACCGGCGGGCTCCTGGGCGAACTCGGGGTGCTTGTCCAGGAGATGCTCGAGAGCGTCGTCCATGGTGCGCCACCGTTCGAAGAAGAACGACGCCGGGTGCCAGTTGACGACGGTGAGGGGCGCCGGCACGGCGATGACGTCGTGGCGGCGGGCGGCCCGCAACAGCAAGTCGTAGTCCTCGGCGTAGCTGCCGGGAAGGTCCTCGTCGACCAGGCCGAGGTCGCCGACCAGCGCCGCTCGTCGGAGAAGGAAGGTGGACGGATGGGCCTCCATGAGCCGGGAGCGGAGCAGGTCGGCGAACGTGATGCGTTCCGTGTCGAGCACTCGCGGCGTGCTGCGGCCACGGTCGGGCGGCTCGCCGGGCTGGGTCTTCTTCGTCACGTTGACGAAGATGCCGGTGGTCGCCAGCTCCGCGCCCGGTTCGGCCATCAGGGCGGGGACCTGGAGCTCGAGCTTGCCGCCGAGCCAGGTGTCGTCGTCATCGCAGAAGGCGATGAGGTCGGCGTCGGCGGCGAGGATGCCGCTGTTGCGGGCGCCGGCCAGGCCTGGGCGGCGCCGGTTGGTGAGGACCCGTACCCGGTCATCGGCGACGTCAGGATCGGGCTCGCTCTGGTCGAACACAAGGACCACCTCGAGGTCGCCGTCGTACCGGCAGGCGAGGACCGAGGCGAGTGCCCTGCGGAGCAGGATCGGGCGGTCGCGGGTGGCGATGACGACGGCGATGGAGGGAAGGGTCGACGCCGCGCTCGTCACCGACGTCGCCCGAGGTATCCGTAGGCCGCCAGCATGGGAGCAGCGAGGGTGGTGACGACCCGGCGATCGCCCGGGCTCATCTGCTGCCGCCACGCCGAGTCGACCTGCAGGTCGAGCCGACCGGAGACGAACCGCATCGGGTTGCCGGCCACCGAGTGGCCGGGAGCGAGATCGACCGAGCCGTTCCCCAGGAACGGGTAGGTCCGGTCGAGGTCGAGTCCTGCTCCCGCTCCGTCGAGGATGCGGTCGAGCTGACGGCGCGGGTCGGTGACGAACTCCTCGTAGATGAGCCGGGTGGTGGGCACAGCGGTGAAGGTGTCGAGCATCTCGAAGAGGGAGTTGTAGCCGAGCCAACGCGCTGCCGACTTGGTCGGCCGATGCTGGTGCATCATGGTTCGGTCGGTGCGGGCCTCGGGCCTCGACACCGACTTCATCCACGAGTACGCCATGCCCCGGGCATCGCGCACGAGGTGCACGACCCGCAGGTCGATGCCCGGCACCCGTCGCAGCAGGAAGGCGGTCGACGCGTGCTTCGACGAGTCCACGACCACTTGGGAGCCGGATTCGGCGGCGATGGCGCGATAGAGGTCGCCGAGGATGGCGGCGTACCGATCGACGTCGACCGAGCGCGGCGCGAGGGCGGGCAGCAGCAGTCGGGGCACGTACCGGTTGCGGTCGACCCGTTCCTGCAGGGAGCGGAGCGCCTCGGCGTCAACCCCCGCAGGACCGGTTCCGAGGGCTGACTCGACGACCGGCACCCAGAAGGGGCAGGAGCGGAAAGGCTGGCCGCACCCGCAGACCTCATCCTCGATCAGGCCGCGCTGGATCAGATGGACGAGCTCGCCCACGGCGACGGTGCCGTCGATCGCGCCGAGGATCCGGTCGACCAGCGTGCTGCCGCTGCGACCGCATCCCCCGACGTACAGGACCGTGACCGGCGCGCTCATGGGTGAAGGACCGGCGGTAGCAGGTGGCACGCGTTCGGCGATCTCACGCTGGACCCAGGAGTCCCTCGACGAGCTCGCCGAGGCGACGGGTCACGTCGGCGACGTCATCGTTGCCCGGGGCGCGGCGATACGTCTCGGGGTCCACGAGCACCCGGTCGAGCAGTCGGTGGAGCTCGGCCTCCTCAGTGGCGACGACGAGTTCGTGGTGTGTGGCCATCCATCGCGCAAAGCGCTCCTGATGGTCGTCGACGTGCTCGCCCATACGAGCGGATCTCGGCACGACGATCGGGTTCAACCCGGCCCGCCGGGCGTCCATGATCGTGCCCGGCCCTCCGTGACAGACGACGGCGGCGGCGCCGGCGATCGCGCTCGACAGGGCGATCGGGCTCATCAGGGCGTGAGAGGTACCGGTGATCGAGTGCTTGGAGGTGCCGACCTGGGCAACGCAGCGGATGTCACGGTCCTGGGCGGCGATCCAGTGGTCGACCCACTCGACCAGGCGGTCGAAGCGATGGTGATCGGTTCCGACGCTGACGACGACGGCGAGATCGGTGAGCGTCACAGCAGAGGCCCGATCAGGACGCTTCCCGGCCAGAGCCGGCGCTGCTCCGGCCATTGCACGAGGAAGAGGTCGGTGAACGGGCGCACCAGGCGGCTGGTGAGAGGACGAGAGTCGATGCGGTCGTAGACCTCGATGTACACCGTCCGGGCGCCGAAGCAGCGGGCCAACAGGAAGAACGGGAGCGCCACGCCGGCACCGTTGGACACGATCACCTCCGGACGGCAGCGGCGCAGCACGCTGACCGACAGCAGCAGGTTCCGGAGCAGGTTGGGCAGGTTGCGGGTCACGGGATGAGAGGCGTAGATCACCTGTTCCTCGGCCAGAAGATGGCGGGCATCGTCCTTGTCGAACGTCACCCACCACCTCTCGTGGTTCTCCCACCAGGACCGCAGCTGATGCAGCTGGGTGAGGTGGCCCCCGGTCGAGCAGATCAGCAGCACCCGGCGCGCCGGGGCTGCACCGATGCCGTGGGAGAGCGGGGACACAACGACTGAGGGTAGTGAGGATCGCCGGCCAGGCGTCCACAACCGAGACGGGCGACCGACCGGAGCAGCCGGATCGCCCCGGTAGCGTCGGCGCCGGTGATCCGCCTCGACGCAGCGTCGGTCCTGCTCCAGTGGGCGGTCGGAGGATTGACCTTCCTGTGGGTGACGACCCGGCACCGCCAGGTCGGCATCGGTTACGGCTGGTTGCTGCGAGGCGTCTACATGACGTTGGCGGCCGCCTCGTTGGTGGTGGGACGCACGACCGGTCCGGTCCTGGTGCGCGACGTGTGCGCCGTGCTGGTGGTGACGGCGACCTCGGTCGCGCTCGGGTCGTCGATCGTGCGGCGGCGCGCCGGCGTGGCCGGTGAGCGTCAGCGAGTCGAGCACCGCACCGCTCGCGTCGTGGCCATGACCGGCATCGACCGTGCCGTTGACGGCCCAGACGCGACCGTGCCCGAGTTCTCGCCCCGGCTCGACCTGGTCGCCCCGGCCATCGGCGTGGTCGGGCTCGTCGCCGCCGGCCTGGATGCCGGTGGTTCGTCATGGCTGTCGGTGGCTCGCCTGCTGGTGGGGGCGGCGTTCCTCGGGTGCATCTCCGACGCCATGCTGCTCGGCCACTGGTACCTGGTGCAGCCCGGTCTGGCCCGGGGACCGTTGCTGGAGCTGGTGCGTTGGACCGGTCGGTTGTGGCCCTTCGAGGTGGCCGTGCTCCTGGTGCCGACCGGCATGGTCTCGGTCATCGACGGATCGATCGACGACGGCTACGGCGGCATCCTCGGGTGGATGTGGGTCGTTTGCGCCCTCACCACCATCGGGCTGGTCGGGGTGACGAGGGCGGCGCTCACCGAACGGGCCTACTCGGCGGTGATGGCCGCCACCGGGTTGCTGTACCTCGCCATCCTCACCGCCTTCGGGACCGACCTGGTCGCTCGAGCGGTGCTCAGCTGAAGCAGGGGCGGGTTCCGCTCGAAGTGCACGGTTGCACCTCCGAGGTGCAGAACTGCACTTCGAAGCGGGAGGGGTGCCAAACTGTCGAGATGCCAAGGGCCATCTGGAGCGGGTCGATCAGCTTCGGGCTGGTCAGCATCCCTGTGAAGCTCTACAACGCCGTGTCGCGCAAGAGCGTGCACTTCAACCAGATCGACACCCGCACCAACGCACGCATCAAGCAGAAGCGCGTGTCGGAGGCCGACGGCACCGAGGTGCCGAGCGAGGCGCTGGCCAAGGGATACCAGCTCCCGTCGGGCGAGTACGTGATCATCACCGAGGAAGACCTGGCCGTCCTCGACCCCGAGGCGTCTCGCAGCGTGGAGATCGAGGAGTTCGTCGATCTCGCCGACATCGACCCGGTGTTCTACGACGCCGCCTACCTCGTTGCCCCCGACAAGGCCACGATCAAGCCCTATGCGCTGTTGCAGCGGGCCATGGAGGAGAGCGGCAAGGTCGGCATCGCCCGCTTCGTGATGCGCACGAAGCAGTACCTCGCCGCCATCCGGCCGGTCGACGGCAAGCTGATGCTGTCCACCATGGTGTACGCCGATGAGCTCAACGACCCGGCCGAGATCGGCGAGCTGGCCGCCATCGACGACATCGAGGTCAACGAACGCGAGCTCGCGATGGCCCGCCAACTCATCGAGTCCCTGGCCACCGAGTTCGAGCCTGGGCGTTTCCACGACACCTACCGGGAGCAGGTGCTCGACCTGGTCGAGCGCAAGGCATCGGGGGCCACCGAGGTGGTGGCCGCAGCCGCCGAGCCGGTCGCCGGCAAGGTCGTCGACCTCATGGCTGCGCTGGAGGCCAGCGTCGCCGCCGCCAAGCAGTCGCGGGGCCGCCACCCGGCCTCGTCGAACCCGGGGTTGGTGAAGGTCGCGTCCGAAGGTGACGACCTCGACACGGCTGACGACGGAGCGGCCCCGGCCGCCGGTAACGGCAGCTCGGCCGGGCCGCAGGCGCGCAAGCGGGTGACGAAGCGATCACCGGCGAAGAAGCAGGCAGCGAAGAAGACCGGCACCCGCAAGTCCGCCTGACCCGGGCTGCGGTCGTTGCCCATCCCGACCTTGATCACCGTCGAAGGTCGACAGCTCTCGCTCTCCAACCTCGACAAGGTGCTGTACCCCGGGGCCGGGTACACCAAGGGCGAGGTCATCGACTACTACGCACGCGTCGCGCCGACCCTGCTCACGCATCTCGGGGATCGGGCCATCACCCTGCGACGGTTCCCCAACGGGGTCGACGCCGGCAGCTTCTTCGAGAAGCGGTGCCCTTCGCACCGACCGGAGTGGGTCGGCACCGCGTTGGGTCCCGGCGACCGCGACGGGTCCATCGGGTACTGCGTGCTCGACTCGATCGCCGCTCTCGTCTGGGCGGCGAACCTCGCCGCCATCGAGCTGCACGCACCCATGGCGAGGGCGGCCGACATCGAGTCACCCCAGATGGTCGTGTTCGACCTCGATCCCGGGGCGCCGGCCGCCATGACCGAGTGCGCCGAGGTCGGCTTGTGGGTCCGCGACGTGCTGGCCGGCATCGACTTGGAGTGCGTCCCGAAGACCTCCGGTTCCAAGGGCCTGCAGCTCTACGTGCCCCTCAACACCGGCGCCGGGCTCACCCACGAGCATGCGTCGTCGTTCGCGCTCGCAGTCGCCCAGGTCATCGAACGAGCCCACCCCAAGCTTGTGCTCACCACCCAGAGGAAGGACCTCCGCAGGGCCAAGGTGCTCATCGACTGGAGCCAGAAC
>Ga0136612_10001168_pt1 | contig 10946 bp, 11 predicted proteins | sample AntDryUQ224A2306_2_FD_106644 | JGI IMG/M metagenome (GOLD analysis project Ga0136612, IMG submission 106644) | Polar desert sand microbial communities from Dry Valleys, Antarctica - metaG UQ224A (23.06) | ecosystem: Environmental > Terrestrial > Soil > Desert | place: Antarctica: Dry Valley...
CACCTTTTTGGCCACCGCGAGCTGCGAGTCCCAGATCGCCTCGGGATCATGCTCGACATGGCCCGGCGAGGGGAAGATCTGCGGGAACTCCTGGTTGGCCGTCTTGTGGATCGTGCCGTCGGCGTTGAAGAGGATGGCTCGACTGGAGGTCGTGCCCTGGTCGAGCGCGAGGACGTACTTGGCCATGTCGATTGCTGCCTTCCGTGCTGCGTGTGTGGTGTCGCCGATCAGCTCGCTGCGACCGCGTCGCGGAGCGATTCGAACAGGATGGTGGTGGAGGTCGCGCCCGGGTCTGGGTGACCCGCCGCGCGCTCTCCGAGATAGCTGGCGCGACCCTTGCGCGCCACGAGCGGCGTGACTCGTTCTCGCCCGATCGCAGCCGCCGTGGCCGCCGCGCCGAGCGCCGCGCCGAGCCCGCCGCCCGACGCGCCATCGTATGCATCGACGGCCGGCGCCATGGCGTCGACCATCGTCTTGTCATCCAGCTCCGCCTTGCCACGCATGCGGACGCCGTCGAGGCCAGCGCGAAGGGCCTGGCCGAGCTCGTCGGGCGAGGCGGCCGTGCTGTCGCCGAACGCGGTGGCGAGTCGCAGGAAGAACGTGCCGTACAACGGGCCCGAGGCGCCACCGACGGTCGAGATGAGGGTCATGCCGATGCCCTTGGCGAATGCCCCGAGGTCGTCGACGGCCAGCTCGTCGAGCTTGCCGCGCACGGCGCTGAAGCCACGGTCCATGTTGATCCCGTGATCGGCATCGCCGATCGCCGAGTCGAGCTGGGTCAGCTCCTCTCGGCGCTCGTGGAGACGGTCCGCGAAGGTCTCCACGAACCGCCGCATTGCCGCGGCGTCGAACGTGCTCATCGGCCCACGATGGGTCAAACGCCCCGGCGCAACGCGGCGGTGAGCACCGGCGCGTCCCAGAGCCGAGTCATCTCGTCATCGAGCTTGAGCAGGGTGATCGAGCAGCCCGCCATCTCGAGCGAGGTGATGTAGCTGCCGACCAGGTTGCGCTCGATCGTCACGCCACGGTCGGCACACATCTGCGCGACCTTGTTGTAGACGACGTAGAGCTCGATGAGCGGCGTGCCGCCCATGCCGTTCACGAATGCCAGGACGCGGTCGCCGGAGCCGAACGGCAGGTCATCGAGGATCGGCATCAACAGCGCTTCCGTGATCTCGTCCGCGCTGCCGAGCGTTCGCCGCTCGCGCCCGGGCTCGCCGTGGATCCCCACGCCGATCTCCATCTCGTCATCGCCGATCTCGAAGGTCGGCTTGCCGGCCGCCGGAACGGTGCACGACGTGAGCGCCATGCCCATGGACCGGACGTTGTCCTGCACCCGCTGGCAGAGGGCCGTGACGGCGGCCAGGTCCTGCCCTTCCTCCGCGGCCGCGCCGACGATCTTCTCGGCGAGGACCGTCCCGCCCACACCGCGGCGGCCGGCGGTGTAGAGCGAGTCCTGCACCGCCACGTCGTCGGCGATGACGACCGAGGTGACCTCGATCCCCTCTGCCTGGGCCAGCTCTGCGGCCAGCTCGAAGTTCATGATGTCGCCGGTGTAGTTCTTCACGATGTGGAGCACGCCCGCTCCGCCGTCGACCGCCTTCGTGGCGGCGAGCATCTGGTCCGGCACCGGCGATGTGAAGACCGCCCCGGCGCAGGCCGCGTCGAGCATGCCGAGCCCGACGAAGCCGCCGTGCATCGGCTCATGGCCGGATCCACCGCCGGAGATCAATCCGACCTTGCCCTGGCGCGGGGCATCGGCCCGCACCACCACGTTCGGCTCGATCACCCTGATCAGGTCGGCGTGTGCGGATGCCATGCCCGCCAATGCCTCGTCGACGACGGCATCGGCATCGTTGATGAGCTTCTTCATCGATTGCTCGTTCCTTCCACAGCAGGTCTTGCGGGAGACCGATACGAACGCGGCGGGAAGCGCCCGCCGCGTTCGACGCGTCGACAGGCGGTTACGCCGCCATGAGGTAGTTCGTGAAGACCGCGTTGTAGGCGACCGCGCCCAGGATGCCGCCGATGATCGGTCCGACCACCGGGATCCAGCTGTAGCTCCAATCGGACTCGCCCTTGCCGGCGATCGGCAGGAGTGCGTGCGCGATGCGCGGCCCCAGATCACGGGCTGGATTGATCGCGTAGCCCGTCGGTCCGCCCAGCGAGAGGCCGATGCCCCACACCAGGAAGCCAATCAGGAGCGCCGCAAAACCGGGCGCGAGCTCGTTGCTCACGATGGCCAGCACGCCAAAGACGAGAATGAACGTGCCGATGATCTCGCTGATCAGGTTCGACGTCGTGTTACGGATAGCCGGCCCCGTCGAGAAGACGGCAAGCTTGAGCCCAGGATCCTCGGTCTCCTTCCAGTGCGGCAGGTAGTGCAGCCAGACGACCACCGCGCCGATGAAGGCGCCCAGGAATTCGCCGGCCAGGTACCACGGCACATTTCCCCAGGCGTTCGCATCGGTCGGCGCGATGACGGCCAGGCCGATCGTCACGGCCGGATTGAGATGGGCGCCGGTCAACCCCCCGATGGCGTACACGCCCACCGCGACGGCGAGTGCCCATCCGGTGGTGATCACGATCCAGCCAGCGTTCTGGGCCTTGGATCGAGCGAGGAGAACGCCGGCGACGACGCCGTCGCCAAGGATGATGAGGAGTGCGGTGCCGAACGTCTCGGCAATCATGATCTGGAACCCGTCGGTCAGCATGCCAGTTCCCTCTCGGTGCGATATGGCTGGATCACCGGCCGCCAATCAGCGACAGCCGGACGCACGTCGAATCAGATCGGCGACGTGCACCTCCTTCGGCGTTGTTCGGAGAGGAGCGACTGCGTCACCGATCAGTGCGGGTCGTGATCCTGGCCCCGCGCGAAGTCGGGGTCGTCTTCCGCGTGCTCGTGCCCGGCCTCGCGCTCCTGGCCCTGGGCGAAGTCGCCGCGCCGTTCATCGTGCACGCTCGAATGGCCGGCCTGCTGGCCCTCCGCGAAGTCACCGCGATGATCCTTTTCGAGGGTGTGACCCTCTTGCTCCTGGCCCTCGGCGAAGCTGGCGTGCTCGTCGTGGTCGTCGTGGTCGCCGTGGTCGCCGTGGTCGGCGTGCTCGTGATCGTGGTCATGACCCTGTTGGTGGTCGTGACTGTGATCGTCGTGGGAATGTTCGCCCATGCCCGGGTCTCCCAGCGATGCTTGGATCGGTCCATTGTGGACCGGCAGTCAAGCGGGCGGTTGCCATCAGCGCCCGGCGGCGGTGCGCCGTCGCAGCAGCCGAATTCCGACCTGGATGACGAGCACGATGCCCACCACGATCAGGCCGACGTAGAGCGCGAACGGCATGTTCGAGAACGTGAGGCTGAATGCCACGTATCCGGCCGCCACGGCGATCAGCAGCGAGACGATGATGAAGCGCGGCGTGAAGCCGAAGGTCGGCGGCTCCGTGGCGCGGGCCGCCCGTCGCTGCGCGTTCCGCTCGGCACGGGCCTTCGCGGCCGGGGGGAGGGACGGCCCCTTCTCCATGTTGCGCATCATGTGCTCGTGATTGCGGCGCTCTTCGCGTGACATCGTGCGCAGTCTACCGAACGCGGAGAACGACAGAAGCTTGCTTCGCGTTCGAACTCCGTCGTGTGGCACCACCGGTGGGAAGTCCCGCGATTGGGAGATCACGCTCCCCGAGAACCTGCGCGATCAGGCGCGACGTGGCGGCCGCCGCCGCTTGCCAGACGGACCCATCCCGCCGACTCCCTCGTCGTCCACCTTGAGCTGCACAGGGTCCGATCCGAACAGCGCGTTCGAGAACCAGTCGAGGGCAACCCGAGCCTTCCCGCTGATCCCCGGCACGCGGCTCCAGTAGTAGCCACGCCACATGAACCAGGCAAGCGGGCCACGCACCTTGATCCCGAACACGAGACCAACGCCGGTGTGATGGCCGATGCTGGCCAGCGTTCCGATGGTCCGATACCGGAACGGCTCTACCCCCTCCGGCCTGCGGTCGATGCCGGCCATGATGTTCCGAGCCAGCTGCTTCGCCTCGCGCACGGCGTTCTGGGCGGTCGGCGCATGGTAGCCGCCATCGGTCTGGACGTCGGGGATGAGCGCGCAGTCGCCGATGGCCCAGACGCCTTCGCGACTGGTTTCCATGGTGGCCTTCGTGACCGCCCGTCCGGCCTTGTCGACCTCGATGCCCGACGCCCGCACCATCGGCGACGGCTGCACGCCGCCGGTCCAGACGACCGTCCTCGCCGGGATGAACTGCCCATCGCCGATCACGACGCCGTCCTCGCGGACCTCTTTCATCGGCGTACCGAGGTGGATCTCGTAGCCTCGCGTGCGCAGTCCCTTCGCAGCGTATTCGCCCATATCGATCGGCATCTCCGGCAGGACGCGGTCCTTGAGCTCCACGATGTGGCCCCTGGTCTCGTCCGCGCCGATCTTCGGGTAGAACCGTCGCCGGACGCGCCGGATGAAGTCCTCGATCTCGCCGGCGGTCTCGACGCCGCTGAATCCGGCACCGCCGACCACGAAGGTGAGCTGTGCCCGGCGCTCGTCCGCATCGGTCTCGAGCTCCGCCCGCTCGAGCATCTCGATGATCCGGTTGCGCAGCGCGAACGCATCGGCCAGGGTCTTCATCCCGACCGCGTACTCGTCGATCCCCTTGATCCCGAACGTGGCGGTCTCGCCACCCAGCGCGATCACCAGGCTGTCGTAATTGAGCCGATGCGGATCGCCGTCTCCGCCCATCACCGTGACCTGCTTGGCATCCAGGTCGATCTCCTCGACCACGGCGGTCACCGCCCAGCTGCTCGGTTGGCGCAACTGGGCGCGAAGGGCGGTCACGCAGTGGCGCGCCTCGAGATTGCCGGAGCAGACCTCCGGCAGCAGCGGCGTGAACAGTGTGAAGTTCTCGCGGCTGACGAGCCAGACCTCGACGTCGTCTCGGCGCCGCGTCAGCTTCTCCAGGTGGCGCGCCGTCTCGACACCCGCGAATCCACCGCCCAGCACCAGCACCCTGTGCGGCCACGGGGGCTCGGATCGGTGAATGGTTCGCATGCGTCCGATGATGCCACGCGTGCCCGATTCCGGGCCGTTGCAGTGAATGACACTACGTCGACCGAGGCGGGCTCTCGCGTCAACGGTGTCGTGCGGTGCAACGGAGGCTGCCTGAGCCCACGCTCGTTCAACGTTGGTCGCACCGGGTGGAACCGCGTGTGGAACATCCCGTGCTCGACGAGTCAACGGCTCTGGGATTGTCCAGCGGCCACTCGTCACCGATCCGCGTCCGCCGCTACCATGGAACCGACATGCAGCAGCCGAATCACGAGATCTTCGACCAGTTCAAGCAGCAGCTCCCGGACATTGATCCGGTCGAGACGCAGGAGTGGATCGAGTCGCTCGATGGCCTCGTCGAGGCCGCCGGTCCGGAGCGCGCGCGCTACGTCATCTTCAAGCTCCTCAAGCGCGCGCGACAGCTGCAGGTCGGACTGCCGACGCTGACGCAGACGCGCTACATCAACACAATCAGCCCGGAGCAGGAGCCCTACTTCCCCGGCGACGAGGCGATGGAGCTCAAGATCCGGCGCCTCATTCGCTGGAACGCTCTCGCCATGGTGCTCAGAGCGAACACGAAGTTCGAGGGCATCGGCGGGCACCTGTCCACGTACGCGAGCGCCGCGAGCCTGTACGAGGTCGGCTTCAACCACTTCTTCCGCGGTTCGGATGATGCCCCCGGCGACCAGATCTTCTTCCAGGGACACGCGGCGCCGGGCATCTATGCGCGCGCATTCCTCGAGGGTCGCCTGAACGAGGAGAACCTCGATCACTTCCGGCGCGAGGCGCTCACGACCAACCATGGTCTCTCGAGCTACCCACACCCGCGGCTGATGCCGAAGTTCTGGCAGTTCCCGACGGTCAGCATGGGCCTCGGGCCGATGGCGGCCATCTACCAGGCTCGCTTCAACCGGTACCTGGCGGCACGCGGCATCGCCGATACGAGCAATGCGCGCGTGTGGGCGTACCTCGGCGACGGAGAGATGGACGAGCCGGAGTCGATCGGCGCGATCTCGCTGGCGGCGCGCGAAGGCCTCGACAACCTGACGTTCGTGATCAACTGCAACCTCCAGCGTCTCGACGGCCCGGTGCGTGGCAACGGCAAGATCATCCAGGAGCTGGAGGCCACCTTCCGCGGCGCGGGCTGGAACGTCCTCAAGGTGATCTGGGCGCGTGAGTGGGACGACCTGCTGGCGCGTGACAAGGACGGCGTCCTGCTCGCCAAGATGAACGACACGCTCGACGGCGACTACCAGCGCATGGCGGTCAGCGACGGCGCCACCATCCGCGAGCAGTTCTTCGGCCCCGATCCGCGGCTGCGCGCGCTCGTCGAGCACTTGCCTGACGACGAGCTCGCCAAGCTGCGCCGCGGCGGGCACGACTACCGCAAGGTCTACGCGGCGTACGCGGCCGCCGTCGAGCACAAGGGCGCGCCGACGGTGATCCTGGCCAAGACGGTGAAGGGATGGACGCTCGGCCCGGGCATCGAGGGCCGCAACGTGACCCACCAGGCCAAGAAGCTGACGGCCGATGAGCTGAAGATCTTCCGCGATCGCCTCGAGCTCCCGATCCCGAACGACAGGCTCAAGGAAGCGCCGTACTACCACCCCGGTGCCGATGCGCCCGAGATCCAGTACATGCTCGAGCGCCGACGCCAGCTCGGCGGATCCGTCCCGAAGCGCGCGGTGAGGCCGAACCCGCTGCCCGCACCCAAGGACACGTCCTTCAGCGAGTTCTTTGCGGGATCGGAACGGCCGGCCAGCACGACGATGGCCTTCAGTCGCCTGGTCCGCAACCTGGTTCGCGATCCGCAGATCGGCAAGCGCATCGTGCCGATCATCCCGGACGAGGCGCGCACCTTCGGCATGGACCCCCTCTTCAAGGAGGTCGGCATCTACAACCCACTCGGGCAGCGCTACACGCCGGTCGACAAGGAGCTGCTGCTCAGCTACATCGAGAAGAAGGATGGGCAGCTCCTCGAGGAGGGCATCACCGAGGCGGGTTCGATGAGCTCGTTCCAGGCCGCCGGCACCGCGTATGCCAGCTGGGGTGAGCCGATGGTGCCCTTCTACACGTTCTACTCGATGTTCGGCATGCAGCGAACCGGCGACCAGGTCTGGGCCTTCGGCGACGCCCGCGGCCGCGGCTTCATGATGGGCGCCACGGCTGGACGCACGACCCTGACCGGCGAGGGGCTCCAGCACGACGACGGACATTCACACGTGCTCGCCAGCACCATCCCGAACGTCGCGGCCTACGACCCGGCCTTCGCCTACGAGCTTGCGATCATAGTGCGCGAGGGCATCGACCGCATGTACGGCGAGCGTGCCGAGGACGTCTTCTACTACGTCACGCTCTACAACGAGAACTGGGCCATGCCGGCGAAGCCCGACGGCGCGGAGGAGGGCGTCCTGCGCGGCCTGTACCGGTTCCGCGCCGCCGATGCCGGCGAGCGACGGGTTCAGATTCTCGCTTCAGGGCCGATCCTGCTCCAGGCGCTCCGAGCGCGGGACATGCTGGCCGAGAAGTTCGGCGTCGGCGCCGACATCTGGAGCGCGACCTCGTTCCAGCAGCTTCGGAATGACGCGCTCGACGTCGAGCGCTGGAACCGGCTCCACCCCGATGCCGAGCAGCGGGTCCCCTACCTCCGCCAATGCCTGGGCCCAACGGATGGACCAATCGTCGCCGCCACGGACTACATGAAGGCCGTGCCCGACATGGTGGCCCGCTGGATCGACCGCCCATACACCGTGCTCGGCACCGATGGCTTCGGCCGATCCGACACCCGGGAGGCGCTGCGTACCCACTTCGAGGTCAACGCCGAGCACATCGCGTATGCGGCTCTCTACTCGCTCTGTCTCGACGGCAAGTCGACGCCGGAGGAGCTCAAACGCGCCATCGCCGAGCTGGGAATCGACCCGGAGCGCGTGCACCCGCTTTACGCCTAGGAGCGAGGAGCGCGTGGGATGCCCGCCGGCCGCCGCTGTGGTCGCCGCCCGCCGCCGCCGTCGCCGCTGGGCGGCGCTAACTGAGCCCGACACCCGCGAGACCGCGATCCAAACGCCACGGCCCGTGCATGATCGACGTGATTTCGGCCGCTCGGGCAAGACTGACGCCGCTCAGCGGCGGCGGCTGAGCCCGACGCGGCCCGTGGGCGCGCCCCATGGTCAATGAGCGACGCTCGGCGGCGCCAGACAAACCGCATCACCCGCCCGGCAGGAGCGGCGTCCCGCACGCGACACAGTAGGCGTCGCCGTTGGCGACCACCGTCCGGCAGCCGCGGCAACGCGGTGGCGCCAGGCTGAAGAACGCTGCCCGCACCCCGAGGAGGGCGGCGCGTACGTATCGGCCCATTGGGCTGGGCGACGACCGGCGCAGGTCGAGCGGCGGCCAGGCGTGAAGCATGGCCTCCGACGGGCGGGCCATTGCCGCGCGGAAGCGAAAGCGCTCGCGATCGTAGACGGCTCGCCATTCGGGGTCGCCCATGACCTGCCGCACCGTGTTCACGACCTGCATCTCCTCGGTGGCGCGTCCGGATCGGTTGAGGTCCGGGTGGAATGTGCGCGCCAGGCGGCGGCAGGCAGCGCTGATCTCGTCATACGAGGCGCTGGATGGGACGTCCAGAAGGCGATAGACGTCTCGCTCGGGTGAGTACGGCAGGAAGCGCGGGGTCATAGGTCCGCGGCACATCTTAGTGCCTCGTCCGAGCCCTCGTGCGACGGATTGAGAGGTCGCCTCAACGAGCCTCATCCGATCACAAGACCCGTCGGCACTGAGCACAATGTGCCCCCATCAATGGCTATTATGATATTTGGCCTTGACATATTGGATATTGAGACGTATATTGTACTGAGTGGATGCCAATACAGCAGTCCGAGACACGTATCTGGTAGGAGCCAGCACCAATGTTTGACTACCGACTCTTCTTCGCCAATTCAACGCTCGACAGCACGGAGCGGGACCGCAAGCCGCTGCTCGGACACGGCGCGAAGCGCGTCTACCGTCAGCCGGCCGAGCGACGCGAGCAGCGCAGCCGCGGACGCCGCTAGTCATGGTCCACGACGTCATCGCCACGTGTCCGGTCTGCTCCGGTGAGCTCACCATCGCTCGGCTTCACTGCCGCAGCTGCGGCACCGCGCTCGAGGGCGAGTTCGGCGTCGGCCGCTTCGGCCGCCTGGATCGCGAGCAGATGAGTCTCCTCGAGAGCTTCCTCCGGTCGCGCGGCAACCTCAAGGAGATGGAGCGCAAGCTCGGTATCAGCTATCCGACGGTCCGTGGACGGGTCGACGCGCTGATTCGCTCGCTTGGCCTGTCGGACGGAACACCAGAGGCCGATGACGACTTCGGCGCCGGATTCGCCGATGTCGACATAGACGCGACCGATCCCGTGGACGAGCGACGATCCATCCTCGAGCGGCTGGCGCGCAAGGAGATCAGCGCCGAGGACGCGGCGGCCGCGCTGCGCACGCTCTGATGCCAACCTTCGTCCGCACGCAGGAGATCGCCCACGAGATCGGCGAGCGCGGACAGCTGGCGCTACGGGTAACCAGTCCCGACGTCGAGATGCGCGGCGGCGACGGCAGCATCGCGCGCGTCAGGGTCAGCTTCGAGATCGGGGCGGCGACCGACGCCGAGGCCGACGAGATCTTCGAGCGTCTCCACTACGAGGTCAGCCATGGCACCGGCTCCCTCGAGGTCGCGGAGCCGAAGCACGGACCGATGGCCGGCATCGGCTCGATCGTGCGCCTCTTCGGGATCGGCAGCGGCCAGGCGACCGCCAGCTTGGAGGTGAATGCGCCGCGCGGCTGCGACCTTCGCTTCAACGGCGTCAGCTCCGACCTGACCGCCACCGGATTTCGGGCATCCCAGGTCTATCGCACCGTATCGGGCGACCTCGTCCTGGATGGCATCGGCGGCGACGTCCAGATCAAGGGAGTTTCGAGCGACATCAGCCTTCGGGCGGAGGCCGCGCTCTCGTCACTCGAGATCAACACGGTGAGCGGCGACATCTCGGCGTTCGCACCACGCATCGAGCTCCTGCGAGCGGTCACCGTCAGCGGCGACCTTGAGATCGAGGGGACCCTCGCCGATGGACCTCTGCACCGCATCGAAACGGTCAGCGGCGACGTGTCGATCGGCGTCACCGATCATCTGACGGTGGAGGTGCGTGGCCTCTCCACCGATGCCGACATCAGGCTCCCCCATCGCAGCGAGGGCTCGCGGGATCGGCGCCGCTATGTCATCGGTGATGGAAAGCCGCAGCTGCTGTTCAGCTCGATGTCGGGCGACATCGAAGTTCGACCGCCCCGGCGCGCGGGCAGCGCGCCACCCCCGCCGGCTCCACCTGCCGCCCCGAGTCCACCCGCCGTCGATGACGACGAACAACTGGTGGTGCTCCGCGCCCTCGAACGTGGAGAGATCGACATCGACGAAGCCACACGACGCCTGGCCGGCAACGAGCGAACCGATGCCTGAGGAGCTCGAGACCGTCCTGCGCCTCGTGGCCGATGGAACGCTGACGCCGGAGCAGGCGTCGCCCATCATCGAAGCGCTCACCCGAGCCGAGCGTCCGGCGGAGAGTCACGGCACCAACGATCGGATCGGGCGCAGGCTCGACCGCGCGCATCGCCGCGCCGAGCGAGCGCACCGGCGCGCCGAGGATACGCTCGCCGACGCCGGGTCCCGGCGCGGACGTCAGCTGCGCATCCGCGTCACCGAGCATGGCCGCCAGGTCGTCAACCTGCGCATCCCCGTTGGCTTCGTCGACGCGGCGCTCAACTTCGTGCCGGGCATCGGCGGGGACCAGAGCGACCGCATCCGCGAAGCGGTTCGCGCCGGTGCCATCGGTCCCATCGTCGACGTCGAGGACAAGGACGGCGACGGCGTCCTGATCAGCGTCGAA
>Ga0136612_10001169_pt1 | contig 10945 bp, 10 predicted proteins | sample AntDryUQ224A2306_2_FD_106644 | JGI IMG/M metagenome (GOLD analysis project Ga0136612, IMG submission 106644) | Polar desert sand microbial communities from Dry Valleys, Antarctica - metaG UQ224A (23.06) | ecosystem: Environmental > Terrestrial > Soil > Desert | place: Antarctica: Dry Valley...
GCCGGGCACGACGGCGGCCACCGCAGGGACGGCGGCGAGGGCCGCAGCCGGGTCGGCGAAGCTGAGCTCGATGACGGTCGCCCCGAGCTGGGCCTTGAGCTCGTCCGAGGTCCCCTCGGCGATCACCCGGCCGCGGTCGATCACCGCGATCGAGTCGGCCAGGCGGTCGGCCTCGTCGAGGTACTGGGTGGTCAGCAGCACGGTCGTGCCGTCGGCCACCAGCCCCTCGATCGTGCTCCACAGCTCCAGCCGGCTGCGCGGGTCAAGGCCCGTGGTCGGCTCGTCGAGGAAGAGCACCGGCGGGCGGGCGACCAGCGCAGCGGCCAGGTCCAGGCGCCGGCGCATGCCGCCCGAGTAGTCCTTGGCCGGGCGCTTGGCCGCCTCGGCCAGATCGAACTGCTCGAGCAGCTCCTGCCCGCGTCCGGTCGCCCACCGGCGGCTCTCCCCGTACAGGCGCCCGACCATGATCAGGTTCTCCAGACCGGTCAGGTTCTCGTCCACGGCCGCGTACTGGCCGGCCAACCCGATCTGGGCGCGCAGCTTCGCGGCGTCGCGGACGACGTCGAGCCCGGCCACCCGGGCCGTGCCCGAGTCCGGCTTGAGCAGTGTCGCGAGCACGCGCACGGCGGTCGTCTTGCCGGCACCGTTGGGGCCGAGCAGCCCCAGCACGGTGCCCTTGGGCACCTGGAAGTCGACGCCGTCCAGGGCGCGCACGTCGCCGAAGGACTTGGTCAGCCCGCTGGCGCTGATCGCCGGCTCGTCATTCGCGCCCGGCCCCGCTTCGGTGCCGGGCGTGGGGACCCTCATCTCAGTCTCCGCATCTGTTCGCATGTCGGCAGCCTACGACCAATCTAGGACAGGTTCTGGCCGCAATGTGTGAAAGGGTCGTGCCCGCGATGACCACCACCTCGGGCCGGCTGCTGAAGCTGCTCTCCCTGCTGCAGACCCGTCGCGACTGGCCCGGAGCGGAGCTCGCCGGCCGGCTGGAGGTCTCAGGGCGCACCATACGCCGCGACGTCGAGCGGCTGCGCGCGCTCGGCTACCCGGTGGACGCGCTGTCGGGCCCGGCCGGGGGTTACCGCCTGCACGCAGGCACGGCGATGCCGCCGCTCCTGCTCGACGACGACGAGGCGGTGGCGATCGCCGTCGGGCTGCGGACCGCGGCCGGCAGCTCTGTGGCGGGGATCGAGGAGACCTCGGTCCGGGCCCTGGTCAAGCTCGAGCAGGTGCTCCCCTCGCGGCTGCGCCGCCAGGTCAACGCGATGCAGTCGGTCACCGTCACCCTGCCCCCGTCGGGCCCGCTGGTCGACCCCGAGGCGCTGACGGCCATAGCGACGGCGTGCCGCGACCGGGAGCGCCTGCGCTTCGCCTACCGCAGTCGCGACGGGACCGGCTCGCGGCGCTGCGTCGAGCCCCACCGCCTGGTCAACCTCGGCCGGCGCTGGTACCTGGTGGCCTGGGACTGTGATCGTGAGGCCTGGCGGAGCTTCCGCCTCGACCGGCTGCAGCGCGTGTCGCCGGCGGGCTCGCGCTTCGACCCGCGCGCGGTTCCCGGCGGGGACGCGGCGGCCTACGTGGCCGCGAACCTGGGCGGCGCGAGCGGCGGCCACCAGGCGCGCGTAACCCTGTGCGCCCCGGCCTCTGAGGTGGCCGAGGCCCACCCCCACCTCCGCGGGCGTCTGCGGCCGATCGACGAGCAGCGCTGCGAGTACCGGACCAGCGACTACTCGCTGGACTGGCTCGCGGTCCGGGTCGGCATGCTCGGCGTCGACTTCGAGGTCCACGAGCCACCCGAGCTGGTCGAGCGCTTGCGGCTGCTGGCCGCGCGCTTCGAGCGGGCTACGACGCCGATCGCCCCATGACTCACGTCCAGCTCAGGTTGCGCCTGCAGCCGCCCTCAGCGGGTTCGGCGCCGTCGGAGGGTCGTGGGTCCAGGCGCGAGTCAGCATCCTCTAGCCGGCCGGCCGGGTCCCGCCCCCCGCGGCCACCACCGCGGCCTGGCCGAAGGAGATGCCGCCGTCGTTGGGCGGCAGGCGCCGGGGGACGAGCACGCGCAGACCCGCCGCGACCAGCCCGGCCTGCGTGCGCTCCAGCAGCCGCCGGTTCTGGAACGCGCCGCCGGAGAGCACCGCGAGCTCGGTCCCGGCGGCGACCGCAGCCTCGCGGCAGGCCTGAACGGTGGCGTCGGCCAGTCCGTGGTGGAAGCGGGTGGCCACCACGGCCACCGGTACGCCGCCCGCCAGGTCGGCCGCCACCGCTTCGATCAGCACGCGGGCGTCCAGCACGCCGCCGGCCACGGGCAGCGGGTGGGCCCCGCGCTCGGCCGGGTCGCAGACCGCCTCGAGCTCGATCGCGGCCTGGCCCTCGTAGGTGACCTCGGGCCGCAGCCCGCACAGCGCCGCGACCGCGTCGAACAGCCGTCCGGCGCTCGAGGTCGGCGGCGAGGCCAGGCCGCTCCGGGCCAGCTCACCGACCGCGGCCCAGTCCCGGCGCTCGACGGCGCCGGCCAGCGCGGCCGGCAACGCCGGCGCAGCGCCGAACGTCTCGCCCAGCCACGCACAGGCCATCCGCCACGGCTGACGCACCGCACGGTCACCGCCCGGCAGCGGGACCGGGCGCAGGTGCCCCGCGCGCTCGTAGCCCGACAGGCCGCCGACCAGGATCTCCCCGCCCCAGACTGTGCCGTCCGGACCGAGCCCGGCGCCGTCGAAGATCGCCCCCACGGCCGGGCCGGTCTCGCCGTGCTCGGCCAGGCAGGCCGCGAGGTGGGCGTGGTGGTGCTGCACGGCAACGGGCTCCACCCCCACGCGCCCGAGCGCGTAGCGGGTGGAGAGGTAGTCCGGGTGCTCGTCGTGGGCCACGAGCTCGGGCCTGACCGCGAACAGGCGCTCGAAATGCTCCACCCCCAGCTCGAACGAGCGCAGCGTCTCGTAGTTCTTGAGGTCGCCGACGTGGTGGCCGACCCAGGCCCGCCCCTCCGAGGCCAGGCAGAACGTGCTCTTGAGCTCGGCCCCGCAGGCCAGCAACGGCCGCGTCGCGGGTACCGGCAGAGCCAGCGGCTCGGGCACCATCCCCCGCGAGCGGCGCAGGATCGCGCCGGGCCGCACGACCGAGTCGTCGACGCGCGTATGGATGGGCCGGTCGTGCAGCAGGAAGGCGTCCGCGATCGCAGCCAGGCGCTCCAGCGCGTCGGCGTCCTCGTGGGCGATCGGCTCGTCGGAGCGGTTGCCGCTGGTCAGGACCAGCGGCGCGCCCACCTCGGCGGCCAGCAGGTGGTGCAGGGGCGAGTAGGGCAGCATCACGCCCAGCTCGGCCGAGCCCGGGGCGACCGACGCGGCCACGGGCGCGTCCGCACGCCGTGGGGCGAGCACGATCGCGCCGACCGGGCCGCAGAGCAACGACTCGTCCGGGCCGAGGCGCACCAGCGTCCGCGCCGCCTCGAGGTCACGGGCCAGCAGCGCGAAGGGCCGCTCCTCCCGGTGCTTGCGGGCGCGCAGCGCGCCGACCGCGGCCTCGTCGCCGGCCAGGCAGGCCAGGTGGTAGCCGCCGATGCCCTTGACCGCCACGATCGCGCCCTCGCGCAGCAGCGCGCCGGCCACGGCCACGGCCTCGCCCTCGGTCCCCTGCACCCACGCGCGCGGCCCACACTCCCAGCACGCGTTGGGCTGGGCGTGGAAGCGCCGGTCGGCCGGGTCGTCGTACTCCTCGCGGCAGCGCGGGCACATCTCGAAACCGGCCATCGTGGTGCGCGCGCGGTCGTAGGGCACGCCGGTGACGATCGTGAAGCGCGGCCCGCAGTTGGTGCAGTTGACGAACGGATAGCGGAAGCGCCGGTCGGCCGGGTCCCACAGCTCGGCCAGGCAGTCCGCGCAGGTGGCAGCGTCGGCGGTGACCGGGGGAGCCGGGCCCGGGCCGCGCTCTGAGCCGCGGATCTCGAAGCCCGAGCGCCCGGTCGGCGGCACCTGCTCGGCGCGCACCGCGGTCACCCGGGCCAGCGGCGGAGCCTCCCCGGGCAGGCGCTCCAGGAACGCGCTCACCGCCTCCGGCAGACCCTCGACCAGGCACAGGACTCCCTGCTCGTCGTTGAGGACCCAGCCCCCGAGGCCGAGCTCACCCGCCAGCCGGTGTACGTAGGGACGGAAGCCGACGCCCTGGACGGTCCCCTGGACCCGCACCCGGGACGCGCTCGACGCGGTCAGAGCTCGACCAGCTCGCGCAGCACGTGGTACGCGCTGGCCTGGGCCTCCTGGATGCGCGGGATGTGCTCCGAGCGGGTGACGATCACGTGGTCGGCCAGGCGCTCGTGGGCCACCCGCCCACCGTCGTAGCCGACCAGCGCGACGGTCACGAGCCCGCGGGCGCGACCCTCGCGCAGGGCCTCGATCACGCTGAGCGAGCCGCCGCTGGTCGAGAGGGCGACGAGCACGTCCCCGCGGCGCCCGTAGGCGATCACCTGCCGGGAGAAGATCGCCTCCGTGCCGATGTCGTTGGCGATCGCGGTCAGGATCGCCGGATCCTCGGTCAGGTCCAGCGCGCGGCGCGGCGGCCCGCCGCGCAGAGGGGCCCGGAAGTCGGCCACCAGGTCCATCGCGTCGGTCGCCGAGCCGCCGTTGCCGAGCGCGAGCAGCTGGCCCCCGTGCTGCAGCGAGTCCCGGATGACCACGGCGCAGGCCATGAGCTCGGTGGAGCCCTCGCCGAGCGTCTGGGCGCGCAGGGCGCCGACCTCCTGGGACTTGAGCAACACCGAGCGCGCGACGTCGGCCACGATCGCCTCGAGGTCGTGCTCCTGCTCGCCCAGGAACGGATACAGGAAGCTCGAGGCGCCGCTGTCATGGACCGGCTTGGCCGCGCGCCCCTCGAGCAGCCCGCGGTGGTCGAAGAAGACGTGGACCAGCTCCCACAGGACGTGGTAGAGCGTCTCGGTCAGCTCCTGGGCCACGAACGGGTCCTCGCAGCCCGGGTCGAAGACCCACTGCGCCCCGGCCGTGAAGCCCACGGTCAGGCAGCCGCGCTCCCCGGCGCGGGCCAGCGCCGGGCCCACGCCCGGGCCGAAGCCGAGGACCATGTCGGCCGCTTCGGCGATCACCTCCACGTCGTCTCCCGCCGCCAGCCCGAGCGCCGGCAGGGCCCGCTTGCCGACGATCACGGGGTGGACGAACTCGACCGCGACGTGGCGGGCGTCAGAGCGCGCCGCGGCCGTCGAGCCGAAGGCGATCAGCCGCCCGCCCGCGGCGAAGCGCTCGGCCATGCGGTGGCACAGCCGGGCGATCCGGTCCGCCTCGCCGGCGAAGAAGCGCTCGCCGGCCGCCGTGCGGTCGCGCAGGCGCTCCTCCACCAGCGCGCCGGCCGCCTGGGCAGACGCGGGAGCGGCGGGGATGGTCAAGCGACGGCACGCTCCCGTGTTCCCAGCGTGGCCAGCCAGGCCCGGAAGGCCTCGACGCCCTCGCCCGTGCGCGCGCTGGTCAGCATCCGGGCCACTCCCGGGTGGACCTGGTCGAGGTTGGCCTCGAGTCGCGCGACGTCGAAGTCCAGGTGCGGCAGCAGGTCGATCTTGTTGACCAGGACCAGCTCGCAGGCCCGGAACATGAGCGGGTACTTGAGCGGCTTGTCCTCGCCCTCGGTGACCGAGCAGACCATGATCCTGGCGTCCTCGCCGACCCGGAACTCGGCCGGGCAGACCAGATTGCCGACGTTCTCGATGATCAGCAGGTCGATCTCGTCCAGCGGCAGGGCGGGCAGGGCCGAGCGCACCATGTTGGCGTCGAGATGGCACTCGCCGCCGAAGCCGCCGTCCGTGTTGAGCTGCACCACGGGCACGTGCAGCAGGGCCAGGCGATCGGCGTCGAAGGAGCCCTGGACGTCGCCCTCGAGCACGCCGACGCGCACGCCCTGCTCGGCCAGGCCGTCCAGCGCGCGCTCGAGCAGGCGCGTCTTGCCCGCACCCGGCGCGCTCATCAGGTTGACCACGGTCACGCCCGCGCGGTCGAAGTCGTCACGGTTGGCCCGGGCGATCGTGTTGTTGGCGTCGAGGGCCTCCTCGACCACCTTGACCTTGGTGCGATGCATCAGCGGAGCGCCTCCTCGGCGATGATCTCGTCGACCTCGATGGACTCGACCTCGAACTCCTCGCCGCTCTGCACCGTAACGCCGTCCGGACCGCAGCGCGGGCACACGAAGGCGGGCACCTCGATCTCCCAGCTGCGCTCGCAGCCCGAGCAGTGCAGCCGGGCCGGGACGACCTCGAGCTCCAGCCGCGCACCCGCGCAGACCGAATCGCGGGCGACGATGTCGAAGTAGAAGCGCAGCGTGTCGGGCACGACCTGGCGCAGCCGCCCGGCGCGGACCGAGACCACGCTGACCTGGCGGCCCTGGGCGTGCTTGACCGCGGTGTTGACGATCGCGCTGGAGAGGGAGAGCTCGTGCACTAGGGCTGGGTCGCCTCGGCGCGCAGGTTCGAGACCGTGGAGAGGACCAGCTCGGCGGCCGGCTGGACGGCCGCGGCCACGGGGTCGCTCAGGCCCACGCCCATCTCCTCGATGCGCTCGGGCTCGCAGGCGATGACGACCACGCGGCCGGGCCATCCGCCGACGAGCTTGACGAAGCGCAGCACCGACTGCGGGTCCATGGCGTGGGGGTTGAGCGCGTCGCCGTCGGAGACCTCGCCCGCGTAGTCCTCCTCGCGCGGCTCCATCACGTAGAGCGTGCCCGGCTCGCCCCCCTGGCGGCTGGAGTCGACCAGGACCAGAGCCGCGTAGCCACGCATGACCTCGTAGGCCAGGTCCAGCCCACCCGTGCCGTAGTCGACCGCGGCCACCCCGGGCGGCAGCTCGCCCGCCTCCAGGGCCTTGATCACCTCGCCGCCGAAGGCGTCGTCGTACATCCACGAGTTGCCGACCCCGGCGACCAGGATCGGCTCCCTGGCCGCGGCGGCGGGATCGGGCTCGGTCATCGTGCGGGCACCTCGACCTCGTGCTCGAAGAAGAACAGGAAGCGGCTGCTCTGGGCCAGGACCTCGTTCATCGGGTCGTCGTCGACGGTCACGCCGAGGTGCAGGCGCTCGGAGTCGTCGAGGAAGATCCGCCCGATCGTGGCCGTGCGGCCGTGAAGCATCTTGTCGTAGACGTCACCGTCGACCCCCGGGCGCAGGACGACCTTGTCACCGCGGCGCACGACGACGTCGCCCAGGCGCGCCTCGCGCTCGCCGGGCGGGTCCTCGATGCGCACGCGCCCGTGCAGGTCCATGAGCTGCTGCGGGGTGGTCGCCCCGGCCCGCTCGAGCATCTCGCGCACGGCCGGATCCTGGCTGGCGATGTCCGCGCGCTCGGCGTCGGAGAGGGTCTGGACGTGCAGCACCAGCGCCTCCTCGATCTCGGTGCCGTCGAAGAAGTCGTTGACGCTCTCGGGGGCGATCTGCGGGTGGTCGGGAAGCATGATCGTCGGGCCCAGGATGGCCGAGTCGTCGCGCGTGGCCAGCACCGGCCAGGTGTTGACGTTGCAGCAGCCGGCCACGCCCTCGTCGCCGCGCTCCAGCGGCGAGACGAAGCGCGCCTCGCCCGCGCGCGCCAGCAGGTGGGTCGATAGCAGGCTCAGGCGCAGCGCGTCGGCCCTCGTCATCTCCTTGGCGGTGGCGTCGTCCAGCGGCGTGGAGTTCTGCACCCGCAGGGTGACCCGACCGCGGCCGTCGGGCAGCCGGACCACGCCCAGCGTGGCCGTGCCGTGGACCTGGTCGAAGTCGAAATCGACCGAGGCGGGCGCGTCCAGCTGCACCCGGCGCTCGACCGCCTGGTGGCGCTCGCCCGTCCCTTGCAGGAAGCGGATCTCGGCCGTGAGCGCCGCCTGCGCGTCGGTGACCACGCACTCGAGCTGCATGCGGTCATACGCGCTCGGCTGGGCGCGCGCGTAGGCCGGCGGGTAGACGATCCCGAACGGCGTCGGCGTGGCGTTCTTGGTCGCCCCGCGCGTGTAGGGGTAGAGCGCGTAGCCCTCATAGAGCAGCGACTTGACGAGCCGGTCGAGGTGATCGGGCGCCGGAGCGCTCACGGCGCGTCGACCTTGGATGAGGCGGCCAGCAGGTCGGCCACGGTGGCGTCGAAGGACTGCAGCCCGCGGCGCGCCTTCTCCGCCGCGAGCAGGCCCAGCGTGTCGGCGTGCAGGCGCACGAAGCCGGCGTGCGGGAAGTGGTGGGCGATCATGTTGCGCCAGGCCGAGACCGGCATCCCGTACTGGGCCGAGCAGCTCCAGGGGACCTGGGCCAGCTGCATGCGACCGTCCTCGCCCATGAACATGATGCGCCCGCTGAAGTGCATCGAGATCGGCACCTCGCCCTCTGACAGCGCGTCCAGGTAGCGCGAGGCGGCGACCTCGAGGTCATAGGTGCAGGGCAGCGGCAGCTCGAACGTCGTGGACTCCTGAAAGGAGGGGACGAGCACGTCGACCTGGGCCCAGACGAAGCTGCGCGTGGTCGCCGGCCAGCGCTCGGGGGCGCCGAAGAGCTCGAACAGCGACTCGCGCGCGGCGTCGTCGTAGGCCCGGCGGGCCGGGTCGATGTTGATCTGGGTCGAGAGCACGATCGTGTAGATCGGGTGCGGCGAGGGCTCGGTCACCTCGAGCGTGAAACGCAGGGTCGGGCTGGCCGCGAACGGCTGGTGGGCGACGCCGACGATGGTGAAGGAGGGGTCGGGCCCGCTCACGCCGTGGCCGCCTCGCGCAGTTCGGCGAAGAAGCCCGGGACGGCGTTGCGCACCGCGTTGCCGCCCGAGATCCCCTCCCAGCTCAGCTTGATCAGCCCCACCAGCCGGTAGCACTCGTCGATCGGCGCGATCGCGTACTGCGGCTCGCCCGACAGGCGGTTGACGATCAGCGCCTCGGCGTCGGGCTCGAGACCGGCCAGCACCGGGTTGGCGATCACGAGCGCGTTCCAGCTCTGGAGGTGCAGCTCGCACTCCGTCGCCCCCGCCGGGCTGGGATAGAGGCCGACGACGCCTCCGGTGGTGCTGCTGCGGAAGAAGAAGGCCAGGCCGATCGGGATCTGGAACGCCGCCCACAGCTCTTCGGGCAGGTCGAAGTCCTCGAGCCACAGGGTCCGCGTCCCGACCGGGCGCAACGAGTCCTCGCCCGAGCGCAGCGCCACGCAGGTCTCACACGCGCACAGGATCCGGCGCTCCTCGAGGTGGAGCATGTGGCGGTGCTCGGCCGGCACGGTCGTGCCGCAGAGGTCGCAGCGCTCCTCTCCGGCGGCGGTCGCGCCCGCGCTGTTGCGCGACGCGGGGCGGGCGAGCCCGCGCAGGCCGACGACCACCCCCGGGGGCAGGCGGTCGCCGGCGCTCATGCCTCCAGGGCCACCCGGATCCCGCCACCGGCCTCGTCGTCCAGCAGCGGCACGGGCTGCAGCGACGCCCCGCCGCCGTTGAAGGCCCGGCCCGCCATCGGCAGCGAGAAGCCGGTCCGGCAGGAGGAACAGGTCAGGACCCCGTCGGCGAGGTCGCTGCCGGCCACGCTCTCGCCGCACTCGCCGCAGCGATCGACGTAGGCCAGCAGCCGCTCGCCGACCCGCGCCACGACGAGCCGCCGGCCCGAGACCGCGACCGTGGTCATGGTCCCCGGGGCGAGCTCGCCGGCCGCGGGTAGCGGTTGCCACCCCGGCCGCGCCGGCGGCGGCGCAGGAGCAACGCCGGCCGTGACGTGGACCATGGGCAGCGCGGCGCCGGGGGCAGCGGCCGCATCGGCCATCGGCAGCGACAGGCGGGCCGGCGCGGCCGGCCTGGGCTGGGGCTCGACCACGCCCTCGACCTCGAGCCCGACCAGGTCGGGCGCCGCGTCCTCGAGCGCCTCCTTGAGCGCGAGCTCGAGCGTGGCCGCCGAGGCCAGGCAACCATTGCAGGAGCCCTGCAGGCGCAGCTTGAGCATCCCGTCCTGGAGCGAGACCAGCTCCACGTCGCCGCCGTGGGACTCCATGTAGGGGCGCACGCTGGCCAGCGCCTCGGTCACGCGCTCGTGCAGCGGGACGGGATAGAGGTCGTGGATCAGCAGCAGGCTGGCCACGACCCCGTCCTCGATCAGCGCCCGCCGCACGGGCGCGGCGGGCTCACCCCCGTCCTCGAGCACGGTCACGATCCGCGCCAGGCCCTCGCCGTAGAGCTCGAGCACGGCGCCGATCAGCTCCTGGGCGCGGGCCTGGGCGACCGGATCGGCGATCTCCTGGAGCTCGTCCGTGAGCCGCTGCACCCGCTCGACGAGCCCCTCGGCCTCCTGTGTCGCCATCCCGGCCCGCCCGCCCGTCAGCAGAGCCCGGTCGGGGTGTGCTGGACCTTGCTGACCTTGCGCCCCTTGTGGTTGTACATGTGCACGCCGCAGGGCAGGCACGGGTCGAACGAGCGCACCGCGCGCATGATGTCGATCCCCTTGAAGTTCTCGGGACCGTTCTCCTCGAAGATCGGCGTGTTCTGCACCGCGTCCTCGTAGGGGCCCGGCGTCCCGTAGACGTCGCGGGGGCTGGCGTTCCAGGGCGTGGGCGGGTAGGGCTGGTAGTTGGCCACCTTGCCCTCGCGGATGACCATGTGGTGCGAGATCACCCCACGGGCAGCCTCGTGGAAGCCGACGCTCACCGCCTCCTCGGGCACGGTGAAGTCGCTCCAGCTCTTGGTCCGCCCGGCGCGCACCTCGACCAGCGCCTTCTCCAGGCAGTACAGCGCCACGCAGGCCGCGTAGGCCTGGTGGTAGGAGCGGGCGCGGTCGCGCTCGATCGCGTTGGACCACTTCGGGATCTTCCACTCGAGGTCCATCTCGGGCATGCTCGCGGTCTTGGGCAGCGTCATCTGGATGCTCTCGCCCGTGGCCTTGAGGTAGCCGATGTCGACCAGGCCGGCCTTGGCCGTGACCCACTGGCGTGCGAACGGGCCGCCGCCGGTGTCGGTGGCCACGTGGCGCCCCGTGCGCTCGTCGAACA
>Ga0136612_10001170_pt1 | contig 10944 bp, 9 predicted proteins | sample AntDryUQ224A2306_2_FD_106644 | JGI IMG/M metagenome (GOLD analysis project Ga0136612, IMG submission 106644) | Polar desert sand microbial communities from Dry Valleys, Antarctica - metaG UQ224A (23.06) | ecosystem: Environmental > Terrestrial > Soil > Desert | place: Antarctica: Dry Valley...
AGCAGTTCAAGCAGATCACCGAGGCGTATGACGTCCTTCGCGATCCGCAGAAGCGTGCCGCGTACGATCGGTATGGAGAAGCCGGGCTGCGCGGATCGGGTGGAGGCGGAGTGCACCATGTGGATCTCAGTGAAGCGCTGAGCATCTTCATGCGGGATTTCGGGGGGTTTGGCGGCGCGTTCGGAGATCTGTTTGAACAGCGCGGCGGCGCTCAGGGTCGCAGCGGATCCGACGTCCGGATCACGGTACAGCTGACGCTTGCCGATGTCGCCGCTCCCATTGAGCGCTCGATGACGCTCAAGCTCCTCGAGCTATGCGAAGGCTGTCAGGGCAGTGGCGCCGAGGCGGGAACGAGCGCGCAGCGGTGTACGACGTGCGCGGGAAGTGGTGAGGTGCGCCGGGCCACGCGATCGGTGTTCGGCCAGTTCGTCAGCGTGGCGCCGTGTCCCACCTGTTCCGGAGAGGGCAGCGTCATCGCGTCACCCTGTCGCAAATGCCGGGGCGAGGGGCGTGTGCGAGGCGAGCGGCCGCTGAAGGTGCAGATTCCGGCCGGCGTCGCCACGGGTCAGTACATGACGATGCGCGGCGTCGGCAACGTCGGTCCACGGGGTGGCCCGCGCGGCGACATCCTGGTGGCGTTCGAGGTGGAAGAGGATCCGCGCTTCGAGCGCGACGGGGAAGACCTGTACACCGAAGTGCTCGTGTCCTACCCGCAGCTCGTGCTGGGCTCGAACATCGAGGTGCCGATGGTGGGCGGCACGGTGACCCTGCGCGTTCCGCCCGGAACACAGAGCGGCCAGCTGTTTCACTTGCGCGGGCGAGGGCTTCCCAGGGTGAACGCGGGTGGCGTGGGTGACCTGCACGCGCGGGTTCAGCTCTGGACGCCTGATTCCCTGAGTGGCGCTGAAGAGGAAATCATTCAGCGTCTCGCGGCGGTGCAGCAGGCCGTGCCGGCCAACCGGAACAAGGGGTTCTGGGCCAAGATGAAGGAAGCGCTTGGGGCGTGATGCCGGACGGACCGATCGCCAGTGGGTGGCGGTTCGGATAGATGCCGCGCCAGATCATCATTCGCAGATCTCCGAGGCCCTCTTCGCTATCGGCGCCGGCGGCGTACAGGAAGAGAAGGGAATTCTCATCACCCATTTTCCTCCGGGCAGCCACGAGTCGGCGATTCTGACCGCGGTGCGATCCGCGTCGCCGGACGCGCGAATCGAGGTCGGGATATCGCCCGACGTGGACTGGAGTGAAGCCTGGAAGCAGGGTCTGCACTCGCACGCGCTTGGCGCGCTGACCGTCGCGCCGCCGTGGCTTGCCGGGAACTTGCCGCTGGCGACGACGGTGATCATCGAGCCCGGTACGGGGTTCGGCACGGGCGAGCATCCGACGACGCGATCGGTGATCCGGCTGATGCAGCGCGTGCTGCGTCCGGGCGACGTCGTCGCTGACCTGGGATCGGGGAGCGGAATTCTATCGATCGCCGCGGCCAAACTGGGCGCGTCGCGCGCGATTGCCATCGAGATGGATGATGACTCGAACCAGAACGCGGCGGAGAACATTGCGCTGAACGATGTGGGCACAGTGGTCACGCTGCTCCCCGGTGATGCGTCGCTGCTGTTGCCCCTGGTCGCTCCCGTAGATCTGGTGTTAGCCAACATCATCAGCAGCGTACTGCTCCCGCTGATGCCGGTGATTCGTGCGTCACTCCGCCCAGTCTCTCCAGCCTCGAACGAACTGACGCAGGACGCAGCAGGCGCTACGCAGCCCGCAGCCCGCAGCACGCAGCCCGCAGCCGGCGCTACGCAGCACGCAGCACGCGGCACGCAGCAGGTCGCGGTGATCCTGGCCGGTCTCCTTGTAACCGAACGTGAGATGATGCTTGGCGCGCTCGTGAATTGGCGCGTGATGGCGGAGGACACCGAGGGCGACTGGTGGGCCGTCCTCCTTGCGCCGGCATGACGACCTTTTTCTCGCCGGACCCCATTCCGTCACCGGGCATGGCTGTTCTCGGTGAAGATGCCGCGCACCATGCGCGGGTCAAGCGTCTCGAGATCGGCACGACCATCACGCTCGTCGATGGGACAGGTGGACGTGGTGTTGGCTCACTCGTTCGTGTGAGCAAATCGCAGTTGAGCGTTGACGTGACCCGCCTGGATCAACTCGATCCACCAGCGCCGGTGCACCTGCTCGTGCCCGTCGCGGATCGCGAGCGGATGCTGTGGCTGGCCGAGAAGGCAACGGAGCTCGGCGTCGCGAGTTGGCGACCGGTGTCCTTTCGTCGTTCGAAAAGCGTCTCGCCGCGAGGCGAGGGCCTCACTTTCCAGGGGAAAGTGCATGCCCGAATGATCTCGGCGCTGGAGCAGAGCAGCGGCGCGTGGCTGCCCATGCTCTTCCCCGACGCTTCGCTGGACCGTGCTCTCGCGGCCGCGCCAGCGGGTTGGAGAGTGCTGCTCGACGCGGGCGGTGCCGCGCCGGATCTGTCGCGGCCCACCACGCCGGTGATCATCGCCCTCGGCCCCGAAGGTGGCCTGGAGGAGACGGAGCGCGCCATGCTCGTTTCCTCGGGGTTTCGGCCCACGACGCTGGGCGGCAATATTCTCCGGTTCGAAACCGCGGCGATCGCCGGCATAGCGGTGATGCGCGCCGCGCTTCTCTCACACTCCGGTGCTGCACGTGTCTGAAACTCCGGTGTTCCACGGGTCGGAAAGCTGCGTGTTCTGTCGCATTGCCTCCGGCGATATCCCGGCGAAGCTCGTCGCGGAAACCGCGGACTGCATCGCCTTTCGCGACCTGAACCCGCAGGCACCCGTCCATACGCTGGTGATTCCCCGCGAGCACATCGCGACGCTGGACGAGATGGCGGACCAGGCATTGCTCGGCAAGATGATGCTGCTGGGTGCGGAAATCGCGCGGCGCGCCGGCATCGTGGACTCCGGCTACCGGTGTGTCATCAACACCAATGCCGCCGCGGGACAAACCGTATTTCACGTCCATCTGCATGTACTGGGCGGACGGCAGCTCGGGTGGCCGCCGGGATAAGACCTATTGCGTATTGCGTACTGCGTAACAGAATTTCACCAAGTTCATCTCCAACACCCATCATGACCAATCTGGCAGCGACCATTCAGGGCGACCTCCTCACCGCCAGAAAAGCGCAGGACAAGCCGCTGACCCTGCTCCTCGGAACCATCCTGGCCGATCTCAAGAACCGTCGCATCGAGCTGCAGCACGATCTCACGGACCCCGACACGATCGACGTGCTGCGAAAGAGCATCAAGCGTCGTCGCGAATCGATCGAGATGTTCACAAAGGGCAACCGGCTCGAGCTGGCCGAGAAGGAACGGTACGAGGCGACGGCGTTGGAGAAGTACTTGCCGGCCCAGGTGGATCCGGAGGAGCTTCGCACCGCGGTCAGAGCGGCGATTGCGGAAGGGGCCGCGAACATCGGAGCGGTGATGGGAAAGGTGCTGCCGAAGTTCAAGGGGCGGGCCGAAGGGAGCGCCATCAACGCCATCGCGCGCGAGGAGCTCGCCAGGCAAGGGTGACCGCCCGCCATGCCGGAAATCGGCGCCGCCGGACGATATTGATCACAGCATGAATTCGCACGCGCTTGCGGTACTCGAGTTTCCGGTGGTGCTCGCCCATGTCGCCACGTTCGCGTCATCAGAGGCAGGCGCGGAGCACGTGCGTGCGCTGCAGCCCTCGACCTCGCTGGAGTATCTCGGGCGGGAGCACCAGCGCGTGGCAGCAATGCGCACGCTGGTCCACGCGGACAACCCATGGCGGCCTGAACCCGTGCCCGCGGTCGCCAGCGCGCTCGCACGACTGCGCATCGAAGGCGCCGCATGCTCCGCGGAGGAGTTGGGACGCTGTCGTATTCTGCTCGCCTCGGGTCGCCGCACCCGCGATGCGCTTGGCGGAGACAGGGCGAGTACCATCGCGCTCGCGGTGCTGAGACCCTTCGCGGAGCGCATGGTCGTGGCCCCTCGTGATGAAGCGGAGATCGAACGGGCCATCGCGGACGATGACACGGTCCGCGACGATGCGTCACCCGCGCTGCGGAAGATTCGACGCGAGCTGCGTGGCGCGCAGGGCGAGCTGGTTCGGCTGCTGGAGCGCATGATGAGCGGGCTGGAACCCAACCAGCGAGTGACGGACATGTCGGTCACGCTGCGCAACGGCCGGTACGTCATCCCCATCCGACGGGAAGCGCGAGTCGCCATCGGCGGGATCGTGCATGACAGCTCCGCCACGGGCGCCACACTGTTCGTCGAGCCGCCCGCCGCGCTGGAGTACGGGAATCGAATGCGGGAGCTGGAAGCCGACGAGTGGCGGGAGATCGATCGCATACTCCTCGAGCTGACCGATCGCATTCGCCCGCTTCGGGAACAGATGCGTGATTCGCTCGACGCACTGACCGAGCTGGACTCCCTGTACGCGCGGGCGCAGTTCGCCATTCAGTTCAAGTGCTCGCCGGTCGAGCTGGGCGCGCCGGTGTCGGGATTCTCGATTCACGACGGCCGGCATCCATTGCTGCTGGCACAGCACATCGACGTGATTCCATTCGACCTGGCCATGGAGGGCGCCGAGCGAACGCTGCTCGTCTCCGGGCCGAACACCGGGGGCAAGACGGTCCTCATGAAGGCGCTCGGGCTCATCTCGGCGATGACGCAGTCCGGTGTGCCGGCCCCGGTCGGAGCGGAGTCGCAGCTGCCGATCTACGATGATTTCTTCGCGGACATTGGCGACGAGCAGTCCATCGAGGCGAGTCTGTCGACATTCAGCGCGCACCTCAAGAACCTCCGCGAAATTCTCGTCGGGGCGACCAGCGCCTCGCTTGTGCTGATCGACGAGCTCGGATCAGGAACCGATCCATTGGAAGGCGCCGCACTGGGAGGCGCCATTCTCGAATCGCTCACTGCGCGCGGCGCGACAACGGTGGCCTCAACTCACCTCGGCGCACTGAAGGAACTGTCCACGCAGGTAAGTGGCGTGGTGAACGCCTCACTGCAGTTCGACGATGCTGCGCTGGCGCCTACCTATCGGCTCATCAAGGGAATTCCGGGACGCTCGTATGGGCTGCGGATCGCGCGGCGTCTGGGGCTGCCTGCCGACGTGCTCGAGCGCGCCGAGGCGCGCATTCCGCTGGTGGAGCGGAATGTCACTGCGCTCCTCGCGGAGCTCGAGGCGCGACAGACCGTGCTCACCGATCGTGAGCGTGAGAGCGAAGCCACGTCGATCGAGGCTCGCGAGCGCCTCGACTCGGTCACAGCGCGTGAGCGGAACGTGCTCGAGCGCGAACGCGAGGTGGAGAAGCAGCAGCGCAAGGACGCACGCCGGTATCTGCTGGAGGCGCGTGGCGAAGTCGAGCGGGTGATCCGCGAGCTGCGCACCGATGCGGAGACGGCAACCGATGACGCGTCGCGCGCGGCGAGACAGGCGGTCGAGCAGCTCATCGGCAGTCAGGGTCAGGCACTCGACCGGCTGGAAGGACGTGGACGGGAAGTCGCGTCGCTCCCGGTCGACAGCACCGCGCCGCGCGCCGGCGACGCGGTTCATGTCGCAACGCTTGGAGGGAAGATCGGGCGACTCACCGAGCTGCGCGATGACCTGGGCGTGGTCACCGTGGGAGCGATCCGACTGACCGTGCCTCTCAACACGCTGCGCCGCGCGGCGGCACCGGCTCCGACACCAGTGCCCGTCTACGGTGACGTGCCCGATGTGCACGCGCCGAGCGAGATCGACCTGCGCGGGCTGCGCGTCGACGAGGTGGACTCCGTCCTGCTCTCGGCTGTGGATTCAGCCTCCCGCGCCGATCTGAAGTCGTTGCGCATTATCCACGGCAAGGGAACCGGTGTGCTGCGCGAGCGCGTCGGCGAAATGCTTGCCAAGGACACCCGTATCCGGACCTACCGTCTCGGTGCCTGGAACGAGGGCGGCGTCGGCGTCACCGTGGCGGAGCTCTCGTGATCCCTGACGAGGAAGTGGACCGCATTCGCGAGTCTGCCGACATCGTGCAGATCATTGGCGAGCATGTGAAGCTGAAGCGCGTCGGCACGGGCTACCGCGGACCGTGTCCCTTCCACCAGGGGACGAAACCGAACTTCTCGGTGAATCCGAAGACGGGATTCTACAAGTGCTTCGTCTGCAACGAAGCAGGATCGGTCTTCACGTTCGTGCAGAAGCGGCTGGGAATGGATTTCCCGTCGGCCATCCGCATGGTGGCGGAAAAGGCGGGGCTTGAGGTGCGCGAGGTGCAGTCGCGGCGCGAGGGGCCCGATCCGCGCGAGCCATTCTGGGAGTTGAACGCGACGGCGTCCGAGTACTTCCGCGACACCTTGTGGAAGTCCGAGGAAGGTGCTGCGGCACGCGAGTATCTGGCGTCGCGGCAGGTGTCCCGCGAAACGGCCGATCGCTTCGGACTGGGCTATGCTCCACGGCCCATCGGGCTGATGCGAAGTCATCTCAACACTCTCGGATTCGACGACTCGCGGTTGCTCGAAGGCGGCCTGCTCGTGCAGCGCGAAGATGGCGGGGAGCCGCGTCCGCGGTTCCGCGACCGGCTCATTTTCCCCATTCAGGACGTGTCGGGACACACCGTCGGTTTCGGCGGGCGCCTACTCGGCCCCGGTGACGTCAAATACCTGAATTCCGCCGAGTCGCCGGTGTTCACGAAGAGGAAGCTGCTGTACGGATTGAACTGGGCGAAGGGCGCCATTCGGCGCGAGGAGCGGGCGATCGTCGTCGAGGGATATTTCGACGTCGTGCGGCTGGTGGCGGCCGGCATCGAGGAAGTCGTTGCACCGCTGGGCACGGCGCTCACCGAACCTCAGGCGCTGCTCATACAGCGCTATGCGAAGAGTGTGTACCTGCTGTACGACAGTGACGCCGCCGGCCAGAAGGCCACCTTTCGCGCAGGCGATGCGTTGCTGACGCAGGGAATCGCGGTCCAGGTGATCACACTCCCCGATGGTGAGGATCCGGACACTTTCGTCCGCGCGAACGGTGCCGATGCGCTGCGTGGGCAGATGGCGAATGCCGCCGATCTGTTCGAGCGAAAGATTCAGCTCCTGGAACGCGCCGGATGGTTCGGTGACCTTCGCAGGAAGCGGCGAGCCATCGACCGTCTGCTCCCCACCATAGGAGCGACCGCCGATCCGCTGACGCGCGACCTCTATGTGAGCCGACTCAGCGAAGTTGCGGGGGTGACCCGCGAATTGATTCTTCGCGAGGTGGCAGCGGCACCACGGCGAAGCGAATCTGCGCCCCTGCTCGTCCCGGACCCGGAATCAGAGGGTGCGCCTCCCACCGAGGAGGAGCGCGCGGAGACCGCTCGGCGCGACCTGGCCGAGCGACGGGCAACAGGTGCGGGCATTGGCGCGGAGCGGGAACTGGTCCGCGTCATGCTGCAGCGTCGACAGCAACTGGAATCGCTCGCGGAGAAACTAAGGCGCGAAGATTTTCGCGATCCGGTGTATCGCGCTATCTATTCCGCGCTCCTCGATTGCGGGCCGGATGCGACAGCCGAGGAGTTGGCAACCAGACTGGAACCGCGAGACATAGAAGCGATGCAGACGCTACTGGAGGAGTCACCGGACTCGATGGTCAATCCACAGCGATCGGTGGACGACAGTCTCGCGCACCTGCGCATGCGAAAGCTGGAAAAGAAACGGCGGCGGATCCAGCGCATGCTGGAAATTGCGCCCGAAGATCAGAAGAACGACCTGCTCCAGGCAAAGACGCGTCTTCGCGACGAGATCAAGGCGCTCGAAGGGCGTGGATTTCGCTGGTTTCGACCGTGAGCATCTGCGAACTGAATCGTCCACCGAACGAACCGTGTCCGTCGATTTCTTACTCACCGGAGAGCACGTGACTTCTGATCTCAAGTCGCTGTTGCAGTTGCAGGATGACGACGCCACCGTCGACGCACTCGAAACCAGGCTCGACGCGCTGAACGCTCGTATCGTTGCGATGAAAAAGGAGCGCGCGACAGCCGAGGCCGCACTGACGAAGCTGCGGGATTCGGTCGCCGCGGAAGAAAAAAGCCAGCGCGCCATTCAGACCAGGATGTCCGAGCACAAGCAGACGCAGCAGCACAACACCGCACAGCTCGACGTCGTGACGAAGCCCAAGGAGGCCGCGGCCGCGATGGCGCAGATCGAGCACGCGAAACGCATGATCGGCGAGACGGACGCGGAGCTCAAGGCGTCGGAGGCGCGTCTGCGTGACCAGCGCGACCGGACGGCCGAGCGCGAAATGGCGCTCGAAGAAATGACCGCGAGCCAGGCTGCCGCGAATGCCACCATCGAAGCCGAACGGGCTGAGCTGGTGCGCGATCTCGCCTCCGCGACGGCGGCCCGCTCCGACACCGCGTCCCGAGTGCCGAAGGGGATCGCCTCCAACTACGACCGCATTCGGGGTCGCAAGAAATCCCGGGCTGTCTATCCACTGAACGGCGCCTCGTGCGGCAACTGCGACACGGCCATGCCGACGCAGGGAAGGGCGGCCATGGCGAGCAAAGGCGGCGTCGCGGTGTGCGAAGGCTGCGGCGTGATGCTTTACGTCGAGACAGTTTGAGCTTGTAGCGTCTTCGCGCGGCCGGTAACTTTCCGCCGTGACCGCGCCACCCGCCCGCGCCCGCGCGATCGCCCGATGGGTCATCGCCCCGCCTCCCGACAGTGCCGCCCTCGCGGCCCTCGCGGCGGACTTGCACCTCCCGGAGCCGGTGTGCCGGCTGCTGCTGGCGCGCGGCTACGGCGCCCCCGACGACGCCAAGCGCTTTCTTCGCCCCCGTCTCGACCAGCTGCACGACCCGCACACCATGCTCGATCTGGACAAGGCGGTCGAGCGTATCGTCCGCGCCATGCGAGATGGCGAGACGATACTCGTCCACGGCGATTACGACGTGGACGGGATGTGCTCCACATCGCTGCTCACGCTGGCGTTGCGCGGGATGGGCGGCACGGTGGTGCCCTTCATCCCGCGCCGCCTGGAGGACGGGTACGACCTGTCGATGGCCGGCGTCAACGCGGCGATCGACGCGAAGGCCACGGTGCTCGTGACGTGCGACTGCGGTACGAACGCGCTGGAGCCCGTGAAGGCGGCGTGCAAGGCGGGCATCGACGTCATCATTTCGGATCACCACCTGCCAAGCGGACCGCTCCCGGAATGCCTCGCCGTGCTCAACCCCAGACGCCCGGGATGCGAGTATCCGGACAAGGATCTGGCGGCCGTCGGGGTGGCGTTCAAGCTCGCGCTGGCGGTCGCGAAGGCGGTGGGAGCCAACGAGAATCCCATCCTGGGGATGCTCGATCTGGTCGCGGTGGCCACCGTCGCGGACATCGCGCCACTGCGCGGTGAAAATCGCGTGCTGGTTCGCTACGGGCTCCGGCTCCTCGGCGAGACGCGCAACGTTGGACTGCGCGCGCTCATCCGTGCCGCCGGTCTGGAGCGGAAGCCCATCAATGCCGGACGCATTGGCTTCATCCTCGCGCCTCGGCTCAACGCCGTCGGCCGGCTCGGCCACGCACTCCTCGGCGTCGAGCTGTTGACGACGGCCGATGAACATCGGGCCAATGCGATTGCGCGTGAGCTCGAGGAGCTCAACCGCAGGCGTCAGGACATCGATCGGGAAACCGAGCGACAGGCCCGCGAGATGCTGCAACGTGTCGATCTGGACGCGACGTACGGCATCGTGCTCTCGGATCCGAACTGGCACCCGGGGGTGATCGGCATCGTCGCCTCACGGCTCGTGGAGGATTCCCATCGGCCCGTCGTTCTGATTTCCGTGGCGGACGGCGTAGGCAAGGGCTCGGGCCGATCCATTTCGCCCTTTGATCTCCACGCCGGCCTGGCGGCGTGTCGCGATCTGCTCCTGCGCTTCGGAGGTCACCGCGCGGCGGCTGGCGTCACGGTCCGGGAAGACATGATCCCCGAATTCGCGAAGCGCTTCAACGAGGTCGCGCGCGAACGGCTGACCGCCGAGGATCTCGTGCGTGAAGTGCGCATCGATCTGGAACTCGGGCTCGCGTCGGCCAGCCGCGACTTCGAAGCGCTCATTCGCCATTTCGAGCCATTTGGCATCGGCAACGGATCTCCGGTCTTTCTCACGCGCGGGGTCAGCCTCCTGGGCAAGCCGAAGGTGGTCGGTCCCGGGCATCTGAAGCTGCGGCTGGCAGCGGATGGCGTGACGCTCGATGCCATTGGCTACGGCATGGGCTCGCGGATTACCGAATGCGAGGACTGCACCTCGTTCGACGTCGCCTTCCGCCTGGAGCACGACGAATGGAATGGGGTGAAGACGCTGCAGGCGAAGATCGCCGACATGCGTCCACACGGCGCGGAGCCCGATTGAGAATCATCGGTGGCCGGTGGCGCGGAAAGCAGATTGCGGCTCCGCCAGGAAGCCGCGTCCGCCCGACCACCGACAAGGTTCGAGAGGCGTGGATGAGCATGGTGCACAAGTACGTGCTCGACGCGCGTGTCCTCGATCTCTTCGCGGGTTCGGGCGCCCTGGGTCTCGAGGCGCTGTCGCGGGGCGCAAGGGCCGTGGACTTCATCGAATCGGACCGCATCAGCCTCACCGGTCTCGAACGGAATATCTCCGAACTGGGCGCAGTACAGTCGGCCAGGGTGCACCGCGCCGACGCACTGAAGTTTCTGGATGGTCTCACCGCCGACCGGTATGATCTCGCGTTCGCGGACCCCCCATACCGGCAGGGTCTCGCCCGCCAGGTGATCGACCGGTGGCTGGCCTGTCGCTTCTCGGCCGTGATTGGCGTCGAGCACGAATCGGACGAGCGCATGCCCGCGGGTGGCGAAACGCGGCGTTATGGCGCAACGTCGATCACACTGTTCGGGGAGCGATTTTCTGCCGCGGCCAGTGAACGTCCCGAATAACCGTCCGCTTTCCTCGACTTCGCTGAGACATCAGATGCCCCGTGTCGC
>Ga0136612_10001171_pt1 | contig 10942 bp, 10 predicted proteins | sample AntDryUQ224A2306_2_FD_106644 | JGI IMG/M metagenome (GOLD analysis project Ga0136612, IMG submission 106644) | Polar desert sand microbial communities from Dry Valleys, Antarctica - metaG UQ224A (23.06) | ecosystem: Environmental > Terrestrial > Soil > Desert | place: Antarctica: Dry Valley...
AGCTCACCCTGATTGTAGAGCGCGCGGACGCCGGGGTGGGCGTCGTCGGTTGTGCGGTAGACAAGCTCTGCCTCGCTGCGCTTGTCGTAGCCGTAGATCTCTTCGACCTCGAGCACTGCGACGGCAACGTCGTCGCGTGTCAAAGCAACGCGTTGACCCACAGCGAGGGTCGAAGCTCGGTCCTCGGTGGTCGAGAGCGTTACTGGCAGGCTCCAAGGCAGGCCGTTTGCGAGCCGCATGTTCTCAACAACGCTGTTGTAATCCGCCTCGCCCATGAACCCTGCCAGAGGGCTGAGCGCGCCGATCGCGAGCAGGTCGAGGTCGGACTCTTCCCGGACGTTGAGGGCTATCGACGGCAGGCCGCGTGCGTCTGCAAGCAATGTATCCGCCTCGCGCGGATCTGCAATTCGATTGACTAGCTCGCCGCCGTGCGGCTGAATAAGATGATGCATTGCTGTTGGGTTGCCTCCTGAAGTGGGTTGGCTGTAGTTTGCGGCGGTTGTAACGCCCAGACGATGTAGTTTCGCGATCGGCCCTAAATGCGGGGACCGTGCGCGTCCCTTACTACTCGGCGTACGTGAAAGTGGGCAAGTAGCCGAGTTCTTCGAGCTTGGCGACCACCTTGTTTAGACTGGTCTCAACGTCCTCGAGCTCAGAATCCACGACGACCTCGGGATTCAGCGGCTCCTCGTAGGGGTCGGATACGCCCGTAAAGTTGGCTATCTCGCCGGCCAGCGCCTTCTTGTAGAGGCCCTTCACGTCGCGACGGGAAAGCTCGTTTATGGAGCAACGTACGTACACTTCGACGAAGGCGCCGATCGTTTCACGCGCTTCCTCCCGCACTTCGCGGTAGGGGGAGATGGCGCTGGTTATCACGCTTACACTGTTGCGAGTGAGTAGATCGCACACAAAGGCTATCCGTCGGATGTTGGTGTCGCGGTCTTCCTTGGAGAAACCCAGCCCCTTGCTCAGGTTGGTGCGAATAACGTCGCCGTCGAGTTTCTCGACCTTGAGTCCGCGCTCGCGCAGGATGGGCTCCAGCCTGTCGGCTAGAGTCGTCTTGCCCGCGCCCGAAAGGCCGGTGAACCAAACTGTGAAACCCTGTTGTACGTGTTGATCCAAAACTGTGATTCCTCCCTGCGAATACAAAATGTGTGCGTTCTAATGTGGAACCGCCGATACCGGCGCTGTTTGACGCGACTGGCAGCCGTCCACCGACGGCGCCGGGCTGTTACTTATGCAGCCCGCATTCTACCTTGCCTATGCCGCTCCACCGCCCGGCGCGCATGTCCTCGTTCTCGCCGACCGCTCGGGTGCAGTGGGTGCAGCCCACGGACGGGAAGCCCTCGTCGTGGAGGGGGTTGTAGGGCACGTCGTTTTCGTTGATGTAGCGCCACACCTGCCGCTCGTCCCAGTACGCCAGCGGGTTGATCTTGTATGCATTGAACTTCGCGTCCCACGAGATGGGCGCAACCTCCCGCCGGGTGCTCGACTGGTCGCGCCTGAGGCCGGTGATCCACGCAGTTCGGCCTTCAAGTGCACGCTGGTTCGGCTCGACCTTTCGCAGCGAGCAGCACTTGTCTGGATCGCTCAGCCAGAGCTTGTCGCCAAAGCGGTCGGCCTGCTGCGCCGGCGTAAACCGTGACTTATATGCGGTCGGCTGGATGCCGTACTTCTCTACGGCCTCGTCCCGCGTCTTCAGTGTTTGCGGGAAGAGGAAGTCGGTGTCAAGGTAGAAGACGTCTATCTCGGGCCGGATGCGCACCGACATGTCGAGCAGCGCCATACCCGAGATGCCGCCGAATGAACACGCCAGTATCAGCCCCTCGCCAAACTTGTCTATCGCCCACGCGATGATCTCCTGCGGGCTGAGGCTCGCGAGTTGTTTGTTGAGGGCGTCGAGTTGCTCCTGCGACGGCGCCTCTAAGGCTGTGTGCTCGATTTGAATCGGTGTGACTATCTGTTGTACACTCAATTGTTCCAGCCTTCCATTGTCGGTCTCCGCCGTTGCATCCGAGTTGGGCGCGCGGCGGCGATCAGTACAGTATCCATGTTAACTGCAAATGCTAGCATTTATCTACGCTTTCGTATGCATAGGCGCTGATGATAATTATTCACCGCATAAGAAAAACTTATCCGGTTGGGAGCGTGCCAAGCGCGCGCCTCGTTGACCGCACTGCTTGGTCGCTGCACCGACCTTCTGCGGCGTCGGCGGTGCGTGGGGCGCGAAACCGACCCTCAGGCTGCGCGACGATAGGACGGATGCCCAGTTGAGACCTGTCGTCGTCGGTGTTGCGGGCGGGTCGGGATCGGGCAAAACCACCCTGGTCGAGGCTGTGCTGCGCGGGCTGGAGGGTGCGTCGGTGGTGCGTATCGAGCAGGACTCGTACTACAAGGATCGTCCGGACCTGCCGCTGGAGGAGAGGGCAAGCATAAACTACGATCATCCCGATTCGCTTGACAACGACCTACTCGTCTCGCACCTCCGGCGACTGTTGGTAGGTGAGCCGTGCGAGAAGCCGGTCTATGATTTCACGAGACACCAGAGACTCTCCGACACCGAGCTTGTACTGCCGGCCCGCATCGTGATCGTGGACGGCATCCTGGTGTTGGAGAACGCGACTCTGCGCTCGCTGATGGACCTGCGGCTGTTCGTAGATACAGACCCGGATGTTCGATTCATCAGAAGGCTGCTGCGCGACGTGAGCGAGCGCGGTCGTACAGTGGACTCGGTGATCGCTCAGTACATGGCGACCGTGCGCCCGATGCACCTCCAGTTCGTTGAACCGAGCAAGCGTTACGCCGAGGTGATCGTGCCCGAGGGGGGACTTAACGAGGCCGCCGTCGCCATGATCGCGGCGCGGCTGCGGGCGCTGCTCGCCTGACGAGCCGGTTAGTTCGTGAACACCTGAGTGTACATCTGGCCATAGCGTCCGCTGTCGAGTATGCCGATGCCGACCTTCTTGTAGCCCGGAGTGAGCAAGTTCTTTCGGTGGCCGGGACTTTCCATCAGCCTGCGGTGCGCAGTCTCAACGTCGGGCTGAAACGCGAGGTTTTCGCCCGCCGCTAGAAACGGCACGCCGGCCTTCTCGAGCCGGTCGCCCACCGTCCCGGTGCGAGGCGACTCGTGTGCGAAGTAGCGCAGGTTGAACATCTCGCGGCTGTGTGAGCGTGCCACTGCGCGGGATTGCTCGTCCATCACCAGAGGAGCCAGGCCGTTGACCTTACGGTCGCGGTTGATGAGCTCGAGCATCCGGTTCTCGGCGGGCGCGTTGACCCGCAACCGCAGGTTCTGTGGGATGTCGAGCGAGTCCGATTCGTCCGTCGGAGGCGCCGTTTTCGGAGGCGCCGACCGGTTGGGCCTCGGGATCTGCGGCACTAGAGTCGCGACTTCGCGAACTCTTGGCGCCAGCTCGCTCGACGCTCGCCTGAACTGAGGCGCCACGCTGCCCTCTTCCTGATTGGCGAGGAGCACATTCTCCGGCAGGAGCGAGAGTCCCGCGACCAGTAGTACCGCGACGAGCACGCCCTGAACCAGCCCTGGGAGAATGCCGAACCATCGGTTGACGAGACGAAGCACCCTTGATCTGGCGACCAGCCCGAGAGGCGCAAGGACTGTGCGCACGACGACCAAGTACAGGACTCCTGCGCCGATCACCAGCCCAATGAACGCCGCCGGCAGCGCTACGGCTTCGCCGAACGGTGAGCGTTCAACTATCAGCGCCGCGAGCGGACGGTAACCCGCGAAGGCGACGGCGATCGTCACGACCAGGCCCAGGATGTCGGCGGTGGTTAGCACGAAGCCCCGCAGAAAGCCGCGAAACATGAACAGGGCGAGTATACCGAGGATCACATAGTCGAGCGTGGTCATGTTTGCTAAGTTGTCGGTCATTGGGATCGTCCTATCTGTCGCGCCTGAGAACATACTCTGCGAGGTCAACGAGCGCGCTGCGGGCCTCGCCCGATGGCAGCTCGAGGAGGGCGACGGTGGCTTGTTCTGCGAAGCTCCGCGCTACGTCGAGGGCGATCTCGAGCGCCCCGGAGTCGCGGATCAGCGAGACTGCGAGTTCGGCGTCGGACCCCTCCATACCCGCTAACACATCCATAACGACCTGTGATTGTCCGTTGCCGCCCGAGAGTGACTGTACATATATGATTGTAGGGAGTGTGACGGTACCCTGTCGAAGGTCGCTGCCGACGGGTTTGCCGGCCTGCTCGGTAGTCGCGCTGAAATCCAGCACATCGTCCACGATCTGGAACGCTTGGCCGAGCTTCTCGCCGTATCGACGGAGAAGTGCGCGTTCGGCGAGCGAGGCGCCGGAGAGGATAGCTCCGATCTCGGTGGCGCAAGCAAGCAGCGCGCCGGTCTTTGCGTAGATGCGACTGTAGTACTCCTCGCGGTCGAACGCCGGGAGCCGTCGCCCAAGCATCTGCCGCAGCTCGCCGTCGCAGATGTCGGCGAGCGTTTGAGCGAAGACGGCGATCACCTCAGGGTCGCGCGGTCGGGCGGCGTAGATGGCGGATTGCGCGAAGATATAATCGCCCACGAGCACAGCCGCTTTGTCGGGAAGCTGGGCGTTGACGGTTGCGTGACCTCGGCGCACGGCGGCACGGTCAAGGACGTCGTCGTGAACAAGCGTTGCGGTGTGCAACAGCTCGACCGCGACCGCGCCGTCAACGAGCCTGTCAAGATCGTAGTTGTTATAGCGAGCCGCGAGCAGGACGAGCGCAGGCCGAAGCCGCTTGCCTCCTGCGGAGACGAGGCCGCGTATAAGCAGCCCGAGTTCGGGGTGAGTTGCGGGCGACACACCGCGCAGCGCCCTCTCGACAGTATCGAGGTCCTGTCCAATGGTCTCTAAGGCTGCTGCGTGTATCACTCCACGACCTCACTGAACGACCGCGCTAAAGATTGTGTATTTCTTCACAAATTATAGCCCACGCACCCCAGACATACAAAGACGCCCCGCGAAAGCCATTGCAAATCCTGTGCACAGTCGGCGATGATCACCCCCACGTCTTGCCGGCGGCTGTCGTCGCCCGACTCTGGAGCGACGGACGCCGTCCTGCGGCAAGCCTCGAAACGTCTTGACTCCAACAACGCGGACTCGGGTGTGCGCTCGGCGTGGGTTTGCCTGCGAAGTTGGTGTGTGCTAACGTGAGAGGGTATGGGTTATACAGCGAGGATGGAGACTATGGCGATTGTTCGGCGGGGCGGCATTGGAACGTACTTTTGTGTGATAGCAGGCGCGGCGGCGCTAGCAGGTGTGCTGGGCGCCGAAGTCGCACGGCGGATCGCGCGCAGGCTGGAGACTCAATCCCCCTCGACTGAGCGGGAGATCGCGCCGTCCGAGCTGGGCGTACCGTACGATGAAGTGTGGTTCTGCACGTCCGACGGGCTGCGGCTGAACGGCTGGTGGCTGGCGCGAGCGGGGGCGGAGCGCACAGTCGTCACGATGACCGGCCACCACGGCAGGCGCTCCCAAACGGTCGGCGTTGCGGTGGCTTTGTGGGAGCGTGGGGCAAACGTGCTGATGTTCGATTATCGGGGTAGAGGGGCGTCCGACCCCTCCCCGAATACACTTGGCTACCACGAGACCACCGACGCCCTCTCCGCAGTCGAGTACGCGGCGACCCGTGCGCCAGGCCTGCCGCTCGGGCTCGTCGGCTACTCGATGGGCGGGGCGGTGGCGATAATGGCGGCGGCGGGCGACGCGAGAGTGGGCGCCGTGGTGGCGGACTCTCCGTTCGCGTCGCAGCGCAAGGTCATTCGTCGGCACTTCCGCGCCCGCTCCGGCCTGCCTGCGTTTCCGCTCTCCAACCTGATGGAGCGCTTTCTGTCGTACGACGTGGCACTGGTTGAGCCGATCCGCGAGATCGGTCGGATAGCGCCCCGGGGCGTGATGTTGATCCACGGAGGGCTCGACGCTGTAACCGACCCGCTCGACTCCCAGCGGCTCTATGAGGCTGCGGGCGAGCCAAAGGAGATGTGGGCGTTGCCGTCGGTCGCGCACTGTCGCGCGTACTTCGAGGACACCGAGATGTACGTCGAACGCATCGCCTCGTTCCTGGCTCGCAGCCTGGCGCGGGCCTAACCACAGCGATATCCGCCTCACCGTTGGGACGGGCGCTCACGGTCGTCGCTCGAAAGTACGACGGTACCGCCCGCTTTCGGCTCGAGCTCGAGATGTTGCATCGCTCGCCGCAGGTCGTGCTCGCGCTCGGCTCGCCCGGCAGACGCTTCGAGCGGCCGGGCGAGCTCATCCAGCGTCCGAGCAACTGGTCGCTCAACTACCTGCCGCTGGACATGCCGTACAACATCGTTGGCTACTACGACTCCGACGGCGAGTTGCTCTACCACTTCTGCAACGTACTGACCTCGGTGGAGATCACGGTCGGCGTGTTACAGTACGTGGACCTCGACCTCGACGTCGTGGTCCCGCCCGACGGGGACCCGGAGGTCCACGACCGCGACGAGTTCGAGGCGAACGCGCGAACGATGAACTACCCGCAGCACGTGCGAGACCTCGCCGAGGCGGCTGCCCAGGAGCTTGCGGAGCTGGCGTGCGCAGGCGGGCACGTGTTCGGCTGCCGCCGCCTGGAGGAGGCCGAGGCGCGACTGTTCGAGCTGTATGTCGGACGGGAGTGAGGGCCGCGACCCAGACCTAATCGCCGTCGAGCGGTGATCTCGAGCGCTCCCCTTTCGGACATGATACGAGGTACTTGACGGTTATGCGGGCGGGGGTTGGTTGAAGCGCTGCGTCGCCTGGCGTCCGAGGTATGTCGCTGCGTGGAGCAGTCGAGAGTTTATGCGCTCTCCCACGTCGCGGCCTGTCTCCGTGCCGCCTTCGATGCGCTGCGCATCGGGAAGCAGCCGGTTGACCACGCCCATCAATTCGACCGTTGTGCCGGGGAATAGACCGTGGAACCGAGCGAGCGCGTTTGCCTGAGTGGATAGTATGCGCTCGGTGTCGCCTCGCCTGGTTGCGCGGACGATCTGCCGCGCGGCGCGCTCCGCGTCCATCGTGATGAGCGGTAGGCTGGAGGCGAGCGCGAACCAGCCGAACTCGCGCACTTTGTCGCCTCGCACAGCGATGTTGACGTACGACCCCGTGCGCATCACGCCGGGCGCAATGGTGGTTACCGCCACGCCTCGCTGTGCAACCTCCGCAGCCAGTCCCTCTGAAAAGGCGGTCGCCGCAAACTTGGCACAACTGTACGGGAGCAGGTGCGGAACGCTCACCTTGCCGCCGACGGACGTGATGTTGACGATGCGGCCGGCGCCTCGCTCGAGCATCGTGGGAAGCACGGCGAGCGTCGGATGCACGACGCCCCAGAACATCACGTTCATGCACTCCTCGAAGTTCTCAAGCGTCATGCTTTCAGCGGGTCCGACCTGTATGATGCCTGCATTGTTGACGAGCAGGTCAACTTCGCCGAAACGGAGCCGCGCCTCCTCGACCATCCGCTCGACCGAGTCGCGGTCGGAAACGTCGCATACGACCGCGAGTATATGTTGCTCGTCGGTTAGCTTTATGAGATCGAGCCGAGCGCGCTCGAGCTGCGACTCGGTGCGGGCGCAGATAGTGACACGGCAGCCGGCCCGTGCCAGCTCGCGCGCGACGAGGAAGCCTAGCCCGCGAGAGCCACCGGTGACGAGGGCTGACTGTTCAGATATGTCGGCGAGCTTAAGCCGACGATAAGCCTCGCGCGCGCCGATCGCCATTACCGTTGCGGCCAGCGCACCGCCCCCGCCCGAGATCAACCGGTTTCGCATTCGCAACCCTCCACACTGCATGCAGCTCGATGCGCCCGCCAACTACACGAGCCAGCCACTCAACCGCACACAGCGTGCCCGCCGCGACCGCGCTGGACAAGACGCACATGATGAAGTGTTTCTGAAGGAGGCGGTAACAGCAGTATTGGTCGGAGTTGGCTTGGCGGGAACGGGAACCACCCTGCGGCAGCAACTGTTACGTCGTCGGACGTTGGCGGACGTTGGCGGAAAGCGGCCGTCGAGAACCAAGCTCGTGGGCGCACTGCAGGGCTACGCGATTCCCACAGCCCTATTGTCAGCCTGCGTTTGAACTCGTGTTTATGCGCCGGTGGTGGGGAAGGAGAGACTCGAACTCTCACGCCTTGCGGCACACGATCCTAAGTCGTGCTCGTCTGCCAATTCCGACACTCCCCCGTACACACAAATCCTACCAGAACGGCGTCGGTCTCGGCCACCAGCGAGGCTTCTTGACCGTGGGCGACTCGCAAGTCTAACTATAGGTAGCGATCGCGGCCATCAGCATCTCAACGAAGCGGTCGCGGTCTATGTCTACGCCGACTTCGACATTCGTCGGCAGGCCGGCGACTCCCCAAACATCGCACACCGTTCGTCCTCGCGTCAGCTCGCTCTCGGTCTCGATGCTCACGTGCATCGGACGAGTGGCGACTATTCCAGGTTGCAGCACCTCGGCCACGGCGCAGGCGTCGTGCAGTGGGCTGCCGTCCCAGTCATACTGCTCCTTGTGATGGCGACCGAAGAACTCAAGCAGCTCCACGACGAACATGCCGACCTTGCTCCCCATGTCCCGAATGCGCTCCACGTCCTCGCGATAGATCAGCGCCTTGTGAGTCACGTCGAGTCCGACCATAGTTATCGGCACTCCGGACTCGAAGACGATGCGGGCCGCCTCGGGGTCCACCCAGATGTTGAACTCCGCACTGGGCGTGACGTTGCCCTCGGCGACCGACCCGCCCATCAGCACGATCCGTTCGATGCGCTCGGCTGTGACGGGCGACAAGAGCAGCGCGGCGGCGATGTTCGTCAGCGGTCCGGTGGGGATCAGAACTACCTTCTCGTCGCTCTCGGCGAGCGTTCGGCGAATCAGATCCACGGCGTGCTCGGCTACAAGGTCGAAGCTGGGCTTGGGCAACTCTGGGCCGTCGAGCCCGCTCTGGCCATGAACCTCTGGAGCGGTCTGTAGCTCGCGGAACAGCGGCTTCGGGAGCCCAGCGGCGACCGGCACGTCCGCTCGCCCTGCGACATCCAGGACGACGCGCGCATTGATGCTTGTCCGCTCAAGACTTGCGTTGCCCGCGCAGCAGGTGACTGCGAGGATCTCCAGCTCCGGGTGAGCGAGTGCGAGGAGCAGCGCGAGCGCGTCGTCGTGCCCGGGGTCCATGTCGAGTATTGCCTTCAAGTCTGTTTCTCCTACAAGCTAGGCGCCCTCGCGGGGAGCACGGCGGTAAGTTGAGCCGAGTCGGCCACGGCATTGACGCTCCGACCCGTCTCCACATCGAACACGATTATTGCCGGCCCAAGGGCGCATCGTGCGACGAGGTGCGCTACCAGGGGACGGCGGCGGACGACTCCTGCCAGCGGCCGATCAGGCGGTACTTCTCGGCACGGTCGGCGAGCAGCCGTGCTTCGTCATAGCCTGTGTCCGTACCGTACTCGGTTTCCAGTTCGTGGAGCGCTGCGACTAGCGCCGCCTGGACGGCGACGAGCACGCTCGTCGGGTCGGTGTGAGCGCCGGCCGGCGGTTCAGGGATGACCTTGTCAACGATGCCGAACCCGAACAGGTCCGGCGCTGTGATCTTCATGGTCTCCGCCGCCTCAGGCGCGAGGGCTGCGTTGTGCCACAGTATCGCGGCGCTGGCCTCCGGCGAGGCGACCGAGTAGACGGAGTTCTCCAGCATGTGTATGCGGTCGCCGACGCCGATAGCAAGGGCGCCGCCGCTGCCGCCCTCGCCTATCACGGTCACAACCACCGGCGTAGGGAGGCTGGCAAGGGTGTATAGGTTTGCTGCGATGGCCTGCGCCTGGCCGCGTTCTTCAGACTCCATGCCAGGGTCCGCAGCGGGCGTGTCTATGAACGTAATCAGGGGCAGGTGAAATTTCGCTGCCAGCTCCATCAGCCGTCGAGCCTTGCGATACCCCTCGGGGTGGGGCATACCGAAATTCCGAACCAGGTTCTCTCGAGTGTCTCCACCACGCTGGTGACCCACAACCACGACCGAGCGTCCACCGAGCGAGCCGACGCCCCCGACCATCGCCGCATCGTCGCCGTACGCGCGGTCCCCGTGCAGTTCCACCCACGGTTCGAGCATATCTGCGATGTAGTCGAGTGTCTTCGGTCTGGTGGGGCTCCTCGCGATCTGCACCCTGTCCCAGGCACTTCGGGATTCAGGATGCAACTGACGCGCCTTTCGCTGCGAAGAGACGTAGAATCGAGCCGAGCGTTTGCGGGAGATCGCGCCGGTGAACCACTTTGTCTATCATTCCGCGCTGTAGGCACGCTTCGGCGGATTGAAATCCGGAGGGTAACTTTTGACGGGTGATCTGCTCGATTACTCGCGGTCCCGCAAAACCGATCAACGCTCCTGGTTCCGCCACCACGATGTCGGCGGATGTGGCGTAACTCGCCATGACACCGCCTGTGCAGGGGTCGGCCAACACTGACACGTGTGGCAGCCGGTCGCGGCCCAACCGGGCGAACGCGGTGGTCGTCTTGGCCATCTGCATTAGCGAGAACATACCTTCCTGCATTCGTGCGCCGCCGGACGCTGATACGGTGACGACTGGCAGTCGGCGATCAAGCGCCATGTCCACCGCGCGAACGAGTTTCTCGCCATAGACGGAGCCCATGCTCCCGCCCTGGAAGCTGAAGTCCACCACCGCAAGTACGGTCGGGCAACCTTGTATGCTCGCGTACCCGATGACGACTGCGTCCGACATCCCGGTCCGTTCGCGACTTTGCTGCATCTTGTCGTAATAGTGCTCGCCAACGCTGACGAAGTTCAACGGGTCGGCAGAGATCAGGTCGCTGTGACATTCCTCGAAGCAGTCGTGGTCGGTGAGTTGGACCACGCGTTCTGCGGCGCGTAGCCGAAAGTGGTGCGAACATTTCATACAGACTTTGGAATTGTTCTCGAGTTCGCGGTTATAGAT
>Ga0136612_10001172_pt1 | contig 10942 bp, 10 predicted proteins | sample AntDryUQ224A2306_2_FD_106644 | JGI IMG/M metagenome (GOLD analysis project Ga0136612, IMG submission 106644) | Polar desert sand microbial communities from Dry Valleys, Antarctica - metaG UQ224A (23.06) | ecosystem: Environmental > Terrestrial > Soil > Desert | place: Antarctica: Dry Valley...
CGCCGCCGGCGGCGACCGCAGCCACCGGAGGACAGCCACAGACCGAGCCCCCAGCCCAGCATCGGCCACACCGGCCAGAAGTACCCGGCCCCGGTAAGCGCCCAGATCACGATGAGCAACACCATGACCCGCATGTAGACGGCGACCTCGGGCCGGCGCCCTGTGCGGCGCCGCGAGGAGCGGCGGGCGCGGGGCTCGGGCAGGTCTGCCAGCAGCGGCTCGAGCTCTGAAGCCGTTCGCGCGCGCAGGGCGGCCTCGACGCGCGCGTCGAGCTCTGAGGCGTCCAGCCGGCCCTCGGCGGCCGCGACCCGCAGGCGCTCGACCGCGGCATCGCGCTCGGCGTCCGATGCGAGCAGGCCGCTCATGCCGCCGCGTACTGGCCGTGAAACCCGAACGGGATGTGATGGGGCACCTCGGCGCGCGCCACCTCGTCGAGGCTGGACGCGTCGAGCACGAGCAGCGAGGACGCCCGGCGCTCGGAGTCGAGCACGACCGAGAGCAGGACGCCGTCGTCCTCGGCGCCGGCTCCGGGCCGGGCGACGAAGACGGGCTCGCCCGGATAGGCGCCGTCCTGCGCCCACGTTCGTGCCTCCCCCGTCTCGACGTCGATCTTGACGATGCGGTCCAGCCAGACGCCCTCGCGCGCCGTCGACAGACCCCACGCCCAGCGGTGGGGCCGGGCGTTGACGCGGCCGTAGTTGATGCGCGGCAGCTCGAGGGGCGCCGGCGAGCGGTCCTCGATCGCCACGGAGCCGCCGGCGCCCAGGCGCGCCCGCCGCAACCGCGGGGTCGGCAGGTCCGAGTCGCCCGCACGCAGGGGATCGAGATAGAGCGCGTCCATGATCGTGGCGTCCTCGTAGGCACTCATGTCCACGACGACGTCGCCGGCACCGTCCTCGTAGGCGTTGACGTGGTGGAAGGCGAACATCGGCTGGTCGGTGTGCCAAGTCCCGTGGCGCTCGCCGGTCTCGCGCTCGACGAGGTGAAAGCGGGTCCCGCGCTCGGGCTCCCAGCGGTAGTTCTCGATGTACGGCCGCCCGGAGAGGGCGAGGCGCAGCGGGTTGACGACGAACGGGAACTCCGCCAGCACGAGGAAGCGCTCGGTCATCCCGAACGAATGGACGTAGCCCGGCGTGCGCACGGGCAGGGACCCGAGCGCTCGCTGGCGGTGGCGGTCGCGCTGGGCGAAGAAGCGGTAGGACGAGCGCGGGCCGAGCCTGGCGGCGAAGTTCACGAGCTCACCGCGCTGGGGATCGTGGTGCGGATGGGCCGTGGTGATCTGCCCCGGTGGCGACCAGGGCACGCCCGCGGCCTCCAGGGTCTCCGGGTCGAAGGCGACGGGGATCGGCGTCTCGGTCATGGCGACGAACTCCTCGCCGAGCCGCGCGAGGTTGACGTTGGCGTTGTCGCCGAACTCGGGCGAGAAGGCTGAGGTCAGGCGCTTGAAGATGGAGCGGCAGGGATCGGTGCCGAACTCCGGGAACGGGATGGCCCCGGTCTCCTCGGCGGCGCGGTAGGTCCGCCCGCGCAGAAAGCGGTTGCGGTACGAGACGCCACCGTCGCCGAACGCGAAGCGGTGCAGCATGGCCAGGCCGTCGAACCAGTGCCGGTAGGCCTCGTCACCGACCTCCCATTTGGCGGGCCCCGTACGGAGGAGCGAGCCGGTCAGCCAGGTCGGGAGCGCGCCGCGAACCGGCAGCGTCGCGATGTCGGTCTCCGCCTCCAGTGACGTGAACCCCAGCCGGTTGGAGGTCTGCGCGGGCGCGGCGACGGTGGTCATCTCATCCTCCCAGACGGTACTCTTGACCAGACGGAGCAACTTATACCGTCCAGACTAGACTATTGCAAGCCGAGATCCGCCTCACCCCCACCTCCTACATCGTGCTCGGGCTCATCGACGCCCGCGGCGAGGCCACGCCGTACGAGCTCAAGGCCATCGTGGCCGCCGGGCTCGGCAACCTCTGGTCCGTTCAGCACGCCCAGCTCTACTCCGAGCCCGAGCGCCTGGCCGGCGCGGGCTATCTCGAGGAGGAGCGGGAGGAGACGGGCCGCCGGCGCAAGCGCTACGCGCTGACCCGCGAGGGACGCGCCGCGCTGCGCGACTGGGTGGGTGAGCCGACCGGAGCCCTGTCCGAGCTGCGCGACCTCGGCCTGCTCAAGCTCTTCTTCGGCGCCGACCCGGCGACGCTGGCCACCACCCAGCTGGAGGCCCACCGCGCCCAGCTCGCCCGCTACGAGGCCCAGCGCGACGCGCTGCGCCTGGCGGGGACGGCCGGCGGCGCCGTGCTGACGCTGGAGGCCGGCATCGGCCACGAGCGCGAGTACATCCGGTTCTGGTCGCGGCTCGCCAAGGGCGGCTGACGTGCGCCGCCGGCGGCGCTTCGCGCTGACCATCCGCGATGGCCCGCGGGTGCAGCGCCACCGCTTCGAGTCCCTCCAGCCGGCGCTCGACGTCCTCGAGACGGAGATGCGCAGCCTCGCCCAGACCGGGCACCGCAGCACCGTGGATCTCCGCTACCGCCGGTTCGAGCCCGTCCAGCAGGTCATGGCGCGCGCGGAGCTGCGCGGCCCCGACGGATTGCGCGCGGGGCTCGACCTCCGGGGCGACGGGTCCGCGGAGGCCTACACCGGCCGCCTGACCCGCGACCTGGTCGCCGAGCGTGACGGCGAGGACGCCTTCCAGGCGCTCCGGCGAACCCTGACCGAGGGTGCGAGCTGATGCGCTAGAGGACGAGCGTGGGCCCGTAGCGCCGCAGCCAGCGGTGGTGCTCGTCGTAATCCGGGCAGCGCTCGCCCAGCAGCGCCCAGAAGCGCGCGGAGTGGTCGGGCACCTCGAGGTGGCACACCTCGTGCCACACCACCGAGTCGAGCACCGGGGCGGGAGCGAGCAGTAGGCGCCAGTTGAAGCTCATCGCGCCCGACGCCGCACACGAGGCCCAGCGCGTGCGCTGCCCGCGGATCGTGAGCTTGGAATAGTCCGTGCCCGCCGCGGCACAGGCGGCATCCAGCCGCGGCGCCACCTCGGTCCGGGCGCGCCGGCGGTACCAGCGCTCCAGCGCCGGGCGCGGCTCGGCGGCGGGAACCAGCAGTCGATCCCCGGCGCGGGTGACCCGCGAGCGGCCCCGCTGGGGGACGAGCAGCAGTTCCGCGCCCAGATAGCGCGCCACGCCCTCGCGCAGCCCGAGCTCCGTCCGTGCGCGCTCCAGCGTGCGCAGGCGCTTGAGGACCCACGGGCGCAGCTCGGCCATCGCGTCGGCGGCGTCCCGCTCGGCGGCTCGGGGCGGAAGGACGACCTCGACGCCGGACTCGGCGTCGACGCTCACCCGCACCCGGCGCGCGCGAGTCGAACGGCGGATCCGGTAGGGGATCTCGGGCGTCACGCCTCGCACGATACGGCGCGGTCCGGCTAGGGCACGTCGGGCTGGCGGTCCAGGACGCGCAGGAACGCCTCGACCACCCGCGGGTCGAACTGCGAGCCCGCGTGCTCGCGCAGCTCCTCGCGCGCCTCGGCGTCGGACATGCCCGTCCGGTAGGGGCGGTCGGAGATCATGGCGTGGTAGGCGTCCACGACGAAGACGATCCGCGCCCCGACGGGGATCTGGTCCTCGGAGAGGCCGTCGGGGTAGCCGCTGCCGTCCCAGCGCTCATGGTCGTGGCGGACGATCCGCCGCACGTCGGTCAGGAAGGGCACCGGCGCCAGGATCTGCTCGCCGGTGATCGGATGGCGCTTGACGATCTCGAACTCCGCCTCGGTGAGCCGGCCGGGCTTGTGGAGGATCGCGTCGGGCACGGCGATCTTGCCGATGTCGTGGAAGATCGCGCCGTAGCGCAGATCGCGCAGGGAGCGCTCGTCGAGGCCGACCTCCTCGCCCACGGTGACCGCCATGTCGGCGATCGACTGCGCGTGCTCGGCCGTGTAGTCGTCCTTGGCCTCCAGCGCCGCGGCCAGCGCGGCGGCGGTGCCGACGTAGGTCTCCTCGAGCTCGTGGTAGAGCTCGGCCGTGCGCAGGGCGGCACCCACGTGATCGGCGATCGCCTGCACGAGCCGGGCGTCGGCGGGCGCAAAGGCGCTGGACGCCTCGGCGGCCACCTCGATCGCCCCCCAGACGGAGGGGCCCGAGTAGACCGGCACCGCCAGCCAGGAGCGCAGGCCCGGCTGCGTGCTGCCGGCAAAGACGGGATCGCGTTCGGCGTCGGCGACGAGCACCGGTCGGCGCTCGCGCAGGCAGCGCGTCACGGGGCTGGCCGCGTCGCGCGCCTCCGGCGGGTCGGTCGCGTGCGCTCCGCCTCCCTCCGCGCGCGCGAGCTCGAGGGCCACGTCGCCGCGCAGGACCACCAGCGCACAGCGCTCGTAGCCCAGACCGCGGTGGATGTCGGCGGCCGCTGTCTCGGAGATCGTCAGCGGGTCCAGGAGGCGCGAGAGCTTGGCGCCGATCTCGCCCGCGATCGCCAGTCGCTGATCGCGCGGGCGCGGCTGGGAGATCCGCTCCGGACGCGTGGCCTCACGGGACGGGGTCCCGCCGGGTGGCGATACGCCTCCCGCGGGCGGGGCGGCGACCGTCAGCCGGTTGCCCCCGTCGGTGCGCTTGGCCTCGCGCAGCGCGCCGTCGGCGCGATCGAGCACGTCGGTGGCCTGCTCACCCCAGCCCCAGCAGGCGATGCCGGATGCAGCGGTCAGGCCCTCGGAAGCGGGCATCGGCGCGGTGGCGAGCAGGTCGAGGGTGCGCGCCACGACCCCCTCGGCGACCACGGCGTTCGTGGCCGGGAGCAGCAGGGCGAACTCGTCGCCGCCGAAGCGCGCGACCTGATCGTGCGTGCGCACCGCGCTGCGCAGCAGCTCGCCCGCCGTACGCAGGACCGTGTCACCGGCCAGGTGCCCGTGGCGTTCGTTGACGCCCTTGAACCGGTCGAGATCGACGAGCACGATCGAGAACGGCTCGGCGCCGCGCTCGGCTCGCGAGATCTCCTCGCGCAGGCGGATCTGGAGCGCCGCATGGTTCAGGCAGCCGGTCAGCGAGTCCAGGGTCGCGGCGCGCCGGGCGGCGGCGTGCTCCTCGGCGTTGCGGCACGCCCCGCCGGCCAGCTCGGCAAAGGCGGAGGCGAGCTCGACTTCGGTGTCATCGAGCCAGCGCGGCTCGCGCCAGCGCAGCTCGAGCACCCCGTCGATCGGGCCGCGGCGGCGCAGGGGTACCGCGAGCGCGGTCTGGAGGGCGCCACCCGGGGGCGGCGTGATGACTCCGTCGCCCGTGAACGCGCGCGTGGCGCCGGCGGTGAACGCATCGGCGGCGAGGCCGTCGGCGGTCTCGCCCGACCTCAGGGACGGCGCTACGACGTCGGTCTGGGCGGCGATGACGAGCCGGTCGCCGTCGGTCAGCGACACCACCACGGCGTCCGCCCCCAGGGCGACACAGACCTCGTGGCACAGCGTGGAAAGCACCTCGTCGCGCTCCAGGGTGGCGTTGAGCAGGCGCGCCGCGCGGGCCAGGGCGGCCTGCTGGGCGGCGTGACGGTCACGCTCTCCGCTCAGCCACGTTCGCTCCAGCGCGTGCCCGACGCTGGTGGCCACCGCCTCCAGCAGCGCGAGCTCGGAGGCCTCGAAGTCCTGCTCGTAGCGGCGCGCGACGCCGAGTGCGGCGCAGGCGCCGTCCTCCCCGGCGAAGCCCGCGACCGCCAGGCGCCGCGCTCCGACGCCGAGCAGGTTCTCGCCGGCGTGGACCTGCGCGCGCCCGCCGTCGAGGCCGTCCCGCGCGCGCGGGTCGTCGAGGAGCAGATCGGGCGGAGAGTCGACCGCGCCGAAGCCGACCGCCCCCACGACATGGGCCGCCGACGGGGAGCGGGCGCCCAGGACAAAGGCGTATTCGGCTTCGAAGGCCTCGCACAGCTCGCCCGCGACGACCTCGCCGAGCGAGGCCTCGTCGTCGGCCGAGTTGACCAGCGCGACGATCTCCGCGCGGCGCGAGGCCTCGACGAAGCGCCGCAGCGCGGCGTCGTCGCCGGTGCCGGGCAGCTCACCCGAGCGCGACGACCACGAGTGCATGGTTGCGATCTCCCTTTGCCCCACGTTGCCGTCCGATCTCGCCGCTCGTGAACCCACCCGCCAGCGGGATGCCGGCCCCGATCCCTTCGACAATGGCGGCCATCTCCCTTTCCACGAGGTCGCCCAGGGCCCACTTGCGCCCGGCGCAGTCGAAGGCCAGCGCCGCCCGCGGCGTCGCGCCGTCCAGGGGCGCGAGCGCCGCCCGAGTGGCGTCGCTGACGCTGGGCACGATGTCGGCCGGAGTCTCCTCGGTGAAGACCACGGCGGCGTTGGCCGGGATCGTGGTCGCGCAGGCCAGACCGCCCTCGGGCGTACGCCCCAGCACATGGCGCAGGCGCACCTCGCCGCGCAGCTCGGGCTGTCCGAGCGGGTGCAACGCGGCGAACTCCTCGAAGTCGGCGTCCGAGAGCCGGCCGGTCACGCCGAGCGCCTCGAGGTAGACGTCCGCCGCCGGCCGGCCGTCGATCTCGGCCACCGTGCGTCCCGCGGCCTGCGTGACGATCGCGGGCGCCGACCGCGGGCGGCAGGAGTGCGTGATGCCGAGCCCGACGGGGCCGGCCCAGCGCAGCATCACGGCGACCACCCGGTCGCTGCCCGCCCCGTCCGGGCCGAACTGGGCGCCGTGGTGCACCGGTGCGCCGCCGCCCGCGAAGGGCACCGCCGCGCCGGTGGCCTCATACGCACCGGCCACCGCGTCGGACTGGTCCCCGGCGGCGGCGTCGACGAAGAGCAACAACAGGGGCTCGCCCGGCCCGTCGCCGGCCTCTCGCAGAGCGCCGGCGACGGCCTCGCGCCCCGCCGCACGCAGGTCGCGCGAGGCGTGCTCGGCCACGCCGACCCCCACCGACCCGGCGTCGCCGAGCGCGAGCGCCGTGCAGTGCGCCGAGTCGGGCGGGTCGGCCGCGGGCAGGCTGCCGCTGCAGGTCATGCCGGCGACCGCCGCGCCGGGCGCGGCAGCGACGGCCTCGGCGGCGGCCCGGCCGGGCTCCACGTCCTCGGACGGGAAGAGCAGCACGAGTCGCGCGGGCCCGTCGAGTCCCTCGACCGCACCGAGCACGGCCTCACCCGCGGCGCCCGGCCCGCTGCCGCTGCCGGCTCCGGCGATCGCACCACCCACAGCCATGGCCGTGATCGGTGACCCCTCTTCCCCTCGCATACAGCTTGCATCTTGTTGCGTTCGGGCGTGGGATGCGCCGCTCGGCATACTCCGTTTCATGGATCGCTGGCGTGTGAAGCTCCCCGCGAGCGTGCGGCCTCCCTTCGAGGTCTACGTAAACGGGGTCGCCCAGGCGGAGGGAACCGACTACGAGGTACGCGGCCGGACGCTGCTGTTCGCGCGGCCGCTGGCCCAGGAGGGCAAGCTGGGCTTCTGGCGCTGGTTCATGGGCGCGTGGGGTATCGGGACCTACCGCGCCAACCACACGGTCGACGTCCGCTACCAGGCCGACGGCCGCACGCAGGTCGCCCACGACCTGCCGGTGCAGGCGCCCGACACCGGGCCCGAGACGACCTAGGAAGCGGTCTCGCGCAGCCCGCCGGGCTCCGCTGCGCCCGCCCACGGGCGCAGGACCTTCAGCGCCGACAGGATCGCCCGCGTGGCCGGGGAGCGGTTCAGCGTGTAGAAGTGGATGCCGGGCGCGCCGCGGCGCAGCAGGTCGGCGCACTGGAGGGTCGCGTAGGCGACGCCGAACTCGAGCATCGCCTCGGGTGAGTCCTCGCGGGCCTCGAGCTCGTCGTGCAGGGCCGGCGGGATGCTCGCGCCGCACAGCGACGTGATGCGCTTGAGCTGCTGGAAGTTCGTCACGGGGATGATCCCCGGGATGATCGGGACCTCCACGCCCGCCGCGCGGGCCTCGGCGACCCAGTCGAAGTAGTGGGAGTTGTCGAAGAAGAGCTGGGTGATGAGGAAGCGCGCGCCCGAGTCGACCTTCTCGCGCAGATAGCGCAGGTCGTGCTCGAGGCTCGGGGCCTCCGGGTGGACCTCCGGGAAGCAGGCCGCCCCCACGCAGAGGTCGTAGTGCTCGTCGACCAGCGCTGCGAGCTCGGCGGAGAACTCCAGGCCGCCGTCGGTCTTGCGCCACTCCGTCTCGCCCTGGGGCGGGTCGCCGCGCAGGGCGAGCACGTTGTCGATCCCGGCGGCGGCGACCTCGTCGAGTACGCCACGGACCTCCTCGCGCGTGGCCCCGACGCACGTGAGGTGCGCCATGGCCTCGACGCCGTAGTCGCGCTTGATCGAGGTGACGATCTCCACGGTGCGCTCGCGGGTGGTGCCCAGCGCGCCGTAGGTCACCGAGACGAACGACGGTTCGAGGTCGCGCAGGGTCTCCAGCGCCGTCCGGAGGTTCTCCTCACCCTCGGGCGTCTTGGGCGGGAAGAACTCGAAGGAGAAGACCGGGCCGTCGGTCGTCTCGATGATCTCGTCGATGCGCATCGCGGCCTCAATGCTACGGGGCGGTCGCGACCACCATCACGTCGCCATCCAGTGGTCGGGCTCACCGTCCTCGCGGGGCGTCCGGCGCACCTTCCCCAGCCGCTCGAGATGCGTGAGGTAGCACAGCGTCTCGGGCAGCCACCACCCGCCGGTCAACGCGGTCAGCGGCTCGCCGTGGACCGCGGGCTGGACCTCCAACGCGGTCCGCGGCTCGCCGCCGGCCAGCGCGCCCAGCGCGTTGTCCAGGCGCTCGTGCACCAGCGCGCGGTTGGCGTCGACGTGGCCGTGGACGTCGGTGAAGGGGCGCCCGTGCCCCGGGAGGCACAGCCGCGCGTCCAGCGCGTCCACCACGTCGAGCGAATGCAGGAACTCGCCGGCCGGGTCGGGCGTGTAGCCATAGTCGTAGTAGAGGGAGATGCGGCCCAGCAGGTGGTCGCCGGAGATCAGCAGCCGGCGCTCGGCCTGGACGAGGCAGACGTGCGAGGGGGCGTGGCCCGGCGTCTCGTGCACGCTCCACTCGCCCAGGTCGGTGTCGATCGTCACGCCGGGGACCAGGTCGCGATCGGGCGTGACGAGCTCGGAGATCCCGAAGCCCTGGCCCTTGCGCTGCTCGCGGTAGCGGTCGAGCGCGGCCTGCGGCACCCCGGACTGCAGGCCCACCTCCAACCGCCGCTCGAGCGCGGCGTCGGGGTCCCGGGCGGCGAGGGTCATGTGCTCGTGGTTCGGGTGCAGCCACAGCTCGCAGCCCGCCGCCTCCCGGATCGGCGCCGCCTGCCCGTAGTGGTCGGAGTGCGCGTGGGTGCAGACGATGAGCCGCACATGCTCGAGGCGGAGGTTGACCTGGTCCATCGCCCGCTCGAGGTGGGCGAGGGAGCCGGGCTCGTGCATTCCCGTGTCGAAGAGGACGATGCCGTCACCCGCCGCTACGGCCCAGGCGTTGCAGTGGGGCACCCCGGGCCAGGGCAGCGGCAGCCGCAGGCGCCAGATCCCGGGGCGGATGCGGTCCCCCCGTCCGACCTCGCGCTTGCGGGTGCCCTCGGCCACGCCGGGCACGATAGAGGCGCCCGGCCCTCATAGACTCGTCGCATGGGGCGCCGCAGCCGCCAGCGCGAGAAGGCCGTCGCGCCCAGCACCGACTACCCCGACGCCGATGGCAACGTCCTGACGCTGCGCGGCTCCATGTCGGCGAAGACGCGCCGCGCCTACGCCGCGGTGCTGGCGGGCACCGCCGACGCCCCGGGCGCCGCGCGCGAGGACGCCTGGCACCGGGCGGCGGAGTTCCTCTTCGAGCGCCTCGCCGTGCGCTGGGAGATCGCGGGCCTGCCCCTGGAGCGCCAGGCCGAGCTGCTCGCGCGCTACCGGATGGCCTCCACGGCAGAGCGCGACTGGGTGCGCGCGACGCTGCGCACGCACCTCGCCGATCACTTCCCCGAGCTGGAGGCGCCGTGACCCGGCGGACGAAGATCGTCGCGACGATCGGGCCCGCCTCCGACGACCCCGAGACGCTCGTGCGCATGATCGAGGCCGGCATGGACGTCGCGCGCCTGAACTTCTCCCACGGCACGCTGGAGGAGAAGGAGCGCACCGCCGGGCGGATCGCCGAGGCCGCCAGCCGGGCGGGCCGCCAGGTCGCGATCCTCCAGGACCTGCCCGGCCCGAAGCTGCGGATCGGTCCCGTCGCCGGCGGCGTGATCGAGCTGGCCTCCGGCGACCGCGTCACGCTGACGTGCGGCAACGACGAGCCCGGCGACGAGCGACGCCTGACGACCGGGTGGAAGGGCCTGGCCTCCGCCATGGGCCCCGGGGAGATCCTCTATCTCGCCGACGGTTCGGTGCGCCTGCGTATCGACACCGTCCGCGCGACCGAGTGCGAGCTCGACCTCGTCGTCGAGATCGGCGGCAGCGTCGCCTCGCGCCAGGGCCTCAACATCCCCGGCGAGCTCGACGAGCTCCCCTCCGTCCCCGAAGAGGATCTGCGCATGCTCGAGTTCGGCGAGAAGCTCGGCGTGGACCTGGTCGCGCTCTCCTTCGTGCGGCGGGCGTCGGACATCGAGGAGGTGCGCGAGCGCACGCGCCTGCCGCTCATCGCGAAGATCGAAAAGCCCCAGGCCGTGGACGCCGCGGAGGACATCATCCATGCCGCCGACTGCGTGATGGTCGCCCGCGGCGACCTGGGCATCGAGCTGCGCATCGAGGAGGTCCCCCACGTCCAGAAGCGCGTCATCGCCCTCGCCGGGGCGCTCGCGCGGCCCTCCATCACCGCCACCCAGATGCTCGACTCCATGGTCACCTCGTCGCGGCCGACCCGGGCGGAGGTCACCGACGTCGCCAACGCGATCCTCGACGGCACCGACGCCGTGATGCTCTCCCAGGAGACCGCGGTCGGCGCGCACCCGATCGGCGCGATCGAGGTGATGGCCTCCATCGCCGAGCGCACGGAGCGCGAGGCGCCCTACGCCGAGTGGAACGAGCAC
>Ga0136612_10001173_pt1 | contig 10941 bp, 10 predicted proteins | sample AntDryUQ224A2306_2_FD_106644 | JGI IMG/M metagenome (GOLD analysis project Ga0136612, IMG submission 106644) | Polar desert sand microbial communities from Dry Valleys, Antarctica - metaG UQ224A (23.06) | ecosystem: Environmental > Terrestrial > Soil > Desert | place: Antarctica: Dry Valley...
GCGCCGCTACCGACACCTGCCCGACGCTCGCGCCGCCAACTCAGCCCTGGACCGCGCCCGCGACGGTCTCGCGCGCCTCGGGCACCCGCAGCCGTCCCGACACCAACTCCGGCAACAAGGCTCTCGCACGGGTACGGCTCGATCATCTCGACCAGGAGCCGAACTACCGAGCGTGGTGTGTAGAACTCCCCCGCGCCGCGACCTTCTAACCGGCGAATTTGCCGAGGAAATATTCTTAGACCTTGCCCGGCATGTTGTCGGCTCCGTGGTCGACATTGGTGAAGCCGATCGAGCCGATCAGGTCGACCAGTTCTCCGAGACGGCGCTTGTCCAGGTCGGCGCGGCCGTAGTTCTTGGGTAGGACCCCTTGAGTGACGGGTTCTCCTTCTCGACCAGGTCCATCGCCGCGTCGATCGTCTGCCAGATCGTCGCCTGCTTGGCGTCGCGTAGCAGCACGTCCCACCGAGCGGCGGCCGGAACCCAGAAAACGTTCTCGCTGGTACTCATCCCGGGACTCCAGGATCCGGTCCCGTCGGTCGGCGCTCGGGATGTGCTCAGGACTGTCCGGATCGGACAGCATGGTTTCCAGAGTGGTCCGGCGGGCGAGAAAGGCGTCCGAAACGGGTCGCCTCCAGCGACTTCGCCACTTTCGACTTTCTCGTCCTGCCTTGGCTTCGCCTTTGGCTGCCGGCCATGTCCTCCCGTCATGTTGACTCAGGTCGCGGTTGCTACTGCCTGGCGCGGCAGGACCGCACACTAGCCCGAGCACCGGGGTGCAGCCATTTCCTGCCAAGGCAGTCTCGTGCCCTTCATCCGGGTGCTTGTACTGGAACGATAGGGCGGTGCAGGCGACCGTCGTCGGTTCCGGCGTGGTCGGACTGACCACGGCGATCACGCTGCAGAGCGCGGGTTGGCAGGTGCGCGTCTTGTCGGCGGCGCCGATCGAGGCGCTCACCTCGCACCTTGCCGCGGCCGTCTGGTTCCCCACGCATGCCGGTCCACCAGCGGCGGTGGCACGCTGGGGCGCACACACATTCGAGGTGTTGGCCGCCCAAGCCCGGCAGCCCGGGTCCGGGGTCGTGATGCGGGAGAGCCTTACCCTGTACCGCCACGCCCCCGAGGTCCCGGCTTGGGCGGCTGCTGTGCGAGAGCTTCGCCCGGCCCGGGCAGCCGAGCTTCCGACTGGGTATACCCACGGTTTCCGCTTCGTAGTCCCCCTGGTGGAGATGCCGGTGCATCTGCCATGGCTGGTCGCGCAGTTCCGGACGGCCGGCGGCAGAATCCGCGTCGTGTCGATCACCTCCCTGGAGGAGGTAGTCGATGACGGCTGGTCGGAATTGGTGGTCAACTGCGCCGGTCTGGCAGCCCGCGAACTCGCCGCGGACCCGACGGTGTACCCGGTGCGCGGCCAGATCGTCCGCGTGACAAACCCTGGGCTGACCATGTCCATGCGCGACGAGTTCCACCCTGCCGGGCGGGCCTACATCCATCCCCGGACCGATGACTGCATCCTCGGGGGCACCTTGGACGAGCATCGCTGGGACACCGGCATCGACCACGTGCAGGCCGAGTCGATCCTGGCGCGGTGCACCGAGCTCGAACCTCGGCTCGTCGATGCCAGGGTCCTGGAGCACGTGGTCGGGTTACGCCCGGCTCGACCTACCGTGCGCGTGGAGGAGTCGGCCACCGGCTCCGGTCGGGCGCGGCTGCTGCACAACTACGGCCACGGCGGTTCAGGAGTCACCCTTGGCTGGGGCTGCGCGCAGGACCTCGCCGCGCTGGCCGCTTCCACTCGCTGATCTGGGCTCGTTCAAGCCCGGGTGCTCGCCGGCTGGCCCAGCGCATCTCCCAGAGCGATCACCACGGCCGAGCCCATGACCATGACAGCACCGATGGTCATCAGGCCCCATTGAGCGGACCCGAACACGTCGGTCATCAGACCGACCCAGTAGGGACCCACGAAACCGGAGATGTTTCCCAGTGAGTTGACGGTGGCGATCCCGGCCGCGGCTGTGACTCCGGTCAGAAAGGCGGTTGGGAGGGTCCAGAACGCTGGAAAGGCCGCGAGGACGCCGATCGCGCAGGCGCACAGTCCCAGATAGCCCAGCCATGGGGCGGCGGTGAGGAATGCCGACGCTGCCAGCGCCGCGCCGCCGACGAGCAGCGGAAGAGAGGTGAACCCAGCTGGACGGCCCAGCCGGTCACACCGCCTTCCCCAATAGATCATCGCGACCGCACCCAGGGCGTAGGGCGCCGCCGTCAGCAGTGACACCGCGAGATTGCTCTCGATAGCCAGGCTCGACTTGATGATCGTCGGCATCCAGAAGGCCAAGCCGTACAAGCCGAAGGCGATCGAGAAGTACACGAGCGAGAGGGCCAGCACACGCGGGTGCAGGATCGCCTTGGCGATGCCGAAGTCATGGCGCTGCCGGATCCGGACACCTTCTGACTCGATCTCCCGGCTCAGGTGTGCACGCTCGTCCTGGGTGAGGAACGCGGCGGTCGCGGGCCGATCAGGCAGCAGCTTGAACAGGAAGGCGCCGATCAGAATCGACGGCACGCCCTCGACGAGAAAGATCCACTGCCACCCGGTCAGGCCCGCGACCCCGTCCAACCCGAGCAACAGACCGCCGAGCGGCGCGCCCAGAGCCGTCGATACCGGCACCGCGGCCATGAACAAACCGGTCATCCGGGCCCGCTGTTGCGCCGGGAACCAGTAGGTCAGGTAGAGGATCATGCCTGGAAAGAAGCCGGCCTCGGCCACCCCGAGCAGGAAGCGGACGACGTAGAAGCTGGTCTCGCCCTGGATGAACGCACTACCGGTGGCGACCAGACCCCAGGTGACCATGATCCGCGACATCCAGATGCGGGCGCCCACCCGATGCATCACCAGATTGCTGGGCACCTCGAAGAGCACATAGCCGAGAAGAACAGCCCGGCGCCGAAGCCGAACGCCGTCGCCGAGATGCCCAGATCGTCGTTCATCGTCAGGGCGGCGATGCCGATGTTGGTCCGGTCGATGTAGGCCAGGAAATAGCAGACGCACATCACCGGGATCAGGCGTCGGGCCACCTTGCGCAGCGTCTCCTCACGCTGCGCGGGCGGCCACCGTTCTGCTTGGTCCTGCGGTCGGTCTGTGGCTGGTCGCTGTACTGCCATGGTTCCTCCTCGAATCCGTCGGAAGGATCTCCGCTGGAACTGAAATTGCTCAGGTCACGTGCAGACGGCCCCGCTGGCGGCCGAGCCGACCGAACGTGCGTACTTGGCCAGGACGCCACGGGAGGTGTGCCCGTCGGGAGGCACCCAGCACCGTCGCCGCTGGTCCAGTTCGAAACTGTCGAGAAGTACGTCGAGAGTGCCCGCCTGCAGATCGAGGTGAATCGGGTCTCCGTCGACGACCAGGCCGATCGGGCCGCCCTCTGCGGCCTCGGGTGCGATGTGTCCCACGCACAGACCGGTGGTGCCTCCGGAGAAGCGCCCATCGGTGAGCAACAGCACGTCCCGGCCGAGCCCGGCGCCCTTGATCGCGCCGGTGATGGCCAGCATCTCCCGCATACCCGGACCGCCCCTGGGTCCCTCGTACCGGATCACGACGACGTCACCGGCTGACACGGTCCCGGCCGCCAGGGCATCCATCGCTGCCCGTTCGCCGTCGAAGGCCCGTACCCGGCCGTGGAACTCGGTCGCGGCGATGCCCGCCGACTTCACCACAGCCCCGTCCGGTGCCAGGGATCCGCGCAGGACCGTGAGGCCACCGGTGCCAGAGATCGGGTTGCCGATCGGGCGCAGGACCGTGCCGTCAGGATCTGGCGGGTCGAGCTCAGCCAGATTCTCGGCCAGCGTGTGGCCGGTCACGGTCAGGACGTCGCCGGACAGGAGCCCTGCGTCTAGCAGTGCCTTCATCACCACGGGAATGCCACCCACGTGGTCGACGTCACGCATCACGTGCCGGCCGAAGGGCTTGACGTCGGCCAGATGCGGCACACCGGCCCCGATCCGGGCGAAGTCGTCCAAGCTCAGCGGCACGTCGGCCTCGTAGGCGATGGCGAGCAGGTGCAGGACCGCATTGGTGGAGCCGCCGAGGGCCATCAGGACGCTGATGGCGTTCTCGAACGCCGGTCGGGTCAGGATCTGGCGGGCGGTGATCCCCTGCCTGAGTAGTTCGACCACTGCCGTCCCGGAGCGCCGCGCGATGCCCATGCGGCGACCGTCTGTCGCCGGCGGGGCGGCACTTCCGGGCAGCGACATCCCGAGCGCCTCGGCGAGACTGGCCATGGTGTTGGCGGAGTACATCCCGGCGCAGGCACCCTCACCGGGGCAGTACGCCCGCTCGATGGTCTCGACGTCGCCGGCACTCATCAGCCCTCGTGAGCTGGCGCCGACCGCCTCGAAGGCATCGATGATCGTGACCTCACGTTCTGAGCCATCAGACATCGTTGCCATACCGGGCAGCGCCGTTCCGGCGTAGAGGAACACGCTGGCGAGGTCCAGGCGAGCTGCCGCCATCAACATCCCGGGCAGGGACTTGTCGCATCCCGCGAGCAGCACCGACCCGTCGAAGCGCTCTGCCTGCATCACGGTTTCCACGCTGTCGGCGATCACCTCGCGCGAGACCAGTGAGTAGTGCATGCCCTCGTGCCCCATCGAGATGCCGTCGCTGACCGAGATGGTCCCGAACTGGAACGGATAGCCGCCGCCCGCGTGGACCCCCTCCTTGACCGCCTGGGCGAGCCGGCCGAGGCTGAGGTTGCACGGAGTGATCTCGTTCCAGGACGAGGCCACCCCCACCTGCGGCTTGACCAGGTCGGCATCGCTCAACCCGGCCGCACGCAGCAGCCCGCGCGCCGCGCTTGCTTCCAGTCCTTCGGTCACCACCCGGCTGCGAGGCCGAGGACTCGAGGTGTCAGCTGGCATGGGGAAAGGCTGGGGGAGACCGAGCCGGCTGACAAGATCGCTGGTGATACTGGTACCGGCACTACTACCATCGCCGGTCAAGCACCCAGAAAAGGTGAGATCCCATGGCCGCGACGGACGCTCCCAGAACCGAACTTGCAGACTTCCTCAGCAGCCGGCGACGGCATCTCGCACCGAACGAGGTCGGGCTGCAAGTGAGCGGGCAGCGGCGCACTCCGGGACTGCGACGGGAGGAGGTCTCGCTCCTGTCCGGAGTCAGCCTGACCTGGTACACCTGGCTCGAGCAGGGTCGAGACATCAAACCTTCACGACAGGTGATGGACGCCGTTGCCCGGACGCTGCGGATGTCCACAGCCGAACATGCCTACGTTCTTCGCCTGACCGGGCACGCCACCGATGCGCCACTCGCGCAGCTGGCCGGCGCCATGCCGGCGCATGCCCAACGCCTGATCGATGCCCTGGGAACCTCGCCGGCCTATGCGCTGACTCCGTACTGGTCGATCCTGGGATGGAACCGGGCCTACGAGGCGCTCTATCCCAATGTCGCCACCGTCCCGGCCGCCGAACGCAATCTCTTGTGGCTGGTGTTCACCGACCCGTACGTGCGCGACCTCCTCGTCGACTGGAGAACCGACAGCCGACGCTTCTTGACCCAGTTCAGGGCGGAAGCCGGCTCCCGGGTCCATGAGCCGGCCTTTACTGATCTGATCCAGCAACTGAACGGGGCCAGCGAGCACTTCCGGGTTGGCTGGGCCAGCCACGACGTCGAGCAGTTCGCGTCGACCCAGCGACGCTTCGAGCACCCAACTGCCGGAACCTTGCTGCTGGAACATCACCGGCTCTCGCTGGCCGACCATCCCGATCTGCACCTGGTCATCTATACGGCTGCGCCCGGTAGTGCCTCAGCGCGCAGAGTTGCCAAGCTGGTCGGGTGACCTGGCTCGACGCGTGGGCGGCCATACCAGGCCTCCGGTCAGGTGCCGTGCGGCTAGCCGCGGAGCACGGCCCCCGTACGGCGGTGGGCCTCGGCCACCGCGGCCTCGCGGGCCTGCGTTGCCTCGGCGACGGTCAAGGTGCGATCAGCTGCCCGGAACTGCAGATTGAACGCGAGCGAACGGTCTCCGTCACCGACCTGTGCACCGGTGTAGACGTCGAAGAGCCGTAGCTCCTCCAGCAGTTCACCGGCCCCATGTCTCAGCGCCTCGGCCACATCTGCCGCAGGGACCTCTACCGGCACAGCCAGTGCGACATCGAGCAGTACGGGTGGGTAGGCCGACAGCGTGGGTGCCGACGCCGAGCCTGGATCCGGTAGGAGGTCGAGTTCCAGTTCGGCCGCCACGGTGCCAGCTGGAACGTCCATGGCGGCGCACACTCCTGGGTGCAGTTCGCCGGCGTGACCGACCAGGACCTCGGCACTGTGCGTCCCAACGGCGAACAGGGCCGCGCATCGACCCGGGTGCCAAGGCGCGTGCTCGTCGGCCCTGCCCCGGATCCGAACTCCGGCAGCGATTCCGATCTCGGTCACCGCTGCCATGACATCGGTCCAGTCGACCTGCCGCCCGGCACCCCACCAACCTGGCAGGTCAGTCAGGCCGGTGGCTACCAGCCCGACCCGCCATGGTTGCCGCGGCACCGCCGCCGCCAAGCGGGCGATCTGCTCGTCATCGGGCCGGCCGCTCACGCTGACGACCGGCGCGCGGGGAGCTTCCCCGGTGGGCCGTACGACCAATCCGATCTCGAACAACGCGACATCACGCTGGCCCCTGCTGAGGTTGCGACGCAACGTCTTGAGCAAGCCCGGGAGCAACGTTGTCCGCATCAGCGGCTCGGTCTCGGAGATCGGATTGGCAAGACGGGTCGCCGTACGGCGCTGGTCGTCATCCCGCAGGCGCAGCGCGTCGAAGACCGCCGGATCGACGAATGGGTAGGCCGGCGACTCGACGTACCCCTGATCGGCCAACGACCGGGCGATACTTCGCCGTCGCCTTTGGCCGGCCGTCAGCCCGCGCCCGGCCGGGGCCACCGGCAACACCGAGGGGACCTGGTCGTAGCCGGACAACCGGACGATCTCTTCGACGACGTCATGCGGATCGACCAGATCCATCCGCCAACTCGGCGGCATCACCCGCAGTGGTTCCTCGGCCCTGGTCCCCCCGTCGATGCTGGCGCCGAGCCGAACCAGAACGTCGCGGACGTGCTCGGCGGAGTAGTCCACCCCCGCCACCCGGGAGGGCAACGAGACGTCCAGTACCACCGGGGCTCGAGGAACCCGGTTGTCGACATCGACGACCTCGCCAGCCGCGCGGGCCCCGCCGTACAGCGTGAGCAGTTGCGCGGCCCGAGCGATCGAGGCGGTCGTCATCTCCGGGTCCACCCCGCGCTCGAACCGGCGAGCCGCCTCGCTGAACAGCCCATGCCCACGCGAGGTGCGGGAGACCGTGACCGGATCCCAGTGCGCTGCCTCCAACAGGAGGCTGGTGGTTGCGGCATGGATCTCGGTGCTCCGACCGCCCATCACCGCGGCGAGCCCGATCGGGCCGGTGTCGTCGGTGATCAGCAGATCAGCGTCGGACAGGTTGCGCTGGGCGCCGTCCAGGGTTGTCAGGCGTTCTCCTGGCACTGCTCGCCGGATCACCAACGGGCCGGTGAGCAGATCCAGGTCGAAGGCGTGCATGGGCTGGCCGAGTTCGACCATGACGAAGTTCGTCACGTCGACGGCCAGGCTGACCGTCCGGATTCCGGCCTGGGTGAGCCGACGTTGCAGCCAGGCCGGACTGGTAGCACTCGGATCGAGACCGGTCATGGCCAGCCCGACGAACCGGTCGCAGCCCATGGCGTCCTCGACCCGGATCTCGTAGGACGGCTGACCATCGCTCACCGGCGGGTCAAGCCGTCCGGGATCGGTGTTCGGGATCCCGAGGCCCAGTCCGATCTCCCTGGCCAGGCCGCGCACCGAGAGCAGATCCCCCCGGTCGGGAGTGATCTCCAGTTCGAACACCGGGTCGTCGAGACCGAGCGCGGTGACCGCCGCTGAGCCCGGCTTGGCAGTCAGGTCGGGGTCGAGCACCAAGATGCCGGTGTGCTCGTCGCCGAGACCGAGTTCGCGTGCCGAACAGATCATCCCGTCGGAGATGTGGTCGTAGGTCCGACGAGCGGCGATCGCGAATCCACCGGGAAGGACTGCACCAGGGAGTGCGACTACGACCAGGTCGCCACCGACGAAATTGCTTGCGCCGCAGACAATTCCCCGGGGTTGATCCTCCCCTACATCGACCTGGCAGAAACGGATCGACTTCTTGAACTGCGTAAGGTCCTCGACCTCGAGCACTCGCCCGATGACGATCGGCCCGGTCAGGTCCGCGCGATGGATCCCGTCGACCTCGACGCCGAGCCGGACCATGACATCGGTGACCGTGGACAGCGCGTCCCCGGCAGGCAGGGACAGGTATTCGGCAAGCCAGGACAGCGGTACGCGCATGAGGTCAGGTCTCCGTGCGTCAGATATCGACGCCGAAGGCGCGAGCGAACCGTACGTCGCCCTCGACCATGTCGCGCATGTCGCTGACGCCGTGGCGGAATTGCAGTGTCCGTTCGATCCCCATGCCGAAGGCGAACCCGGCGAATTCCGCGGGGTCGACGCCGCAGGCGATCAGAACGCGCGGGTTGACGATGCCGCAGCCGCCCCATTCGACCCACCGGGGGCCGTCGCGGTGCTGCGGGAACCAGACGTCGAACTCTGCGGATGGTTCGGTGAACGGGAAGTAGTGGGGGCGGAACCTGGTCCGCGCGTCCTGCCCGAACATGGCCCGGGCCAGGTGGTCCAGGGTGCCGCGCAGATGCGCCATGGTGATCCCGCGGTCGACGGCCAGGCCTTCGAGCTGGGCGAAGACCGGCGTATGGGTGGCGTCCAGATCGTCGGTACGGAAGGTCCGCCCGGGGGCCACGACGTAGATCGGCGGCTTGCGTTCGAGCATGGCGCGGGCCTGGACCGGCGAGGTGTGCGTCCGCAGCACCAGGCCGGACTCGGGTGGATCGACGAAGAAGGTATCCATCAGAGACCGGGTCGGGTGGTCGGGACCGATGTTGAGCGCGTCGAAGTTGAACCACTCAGCCTCCACTTCGGGCCCTTCGGCGACCTCGTAGCCCATGGCCAGGAAGACGTCGACCATCCGGTCGGCGATCATGCTCAGCGGGTGCCGCGCACCGCGCAAGCGGCGATCCACCGAAAGGGTGACGTCAACGGTCTGCTCCACCAGGACCCGCTCGTCGCGCTCTGCTGTCAAAGCGGCCAGGCGGGCGGTGTAGGCGGCCTCGACGGTTTGCCGAGCCAGGTTGACTCGCTTGCCCGCATCCGAGCGCGCCGCTGGAGGGAGGGCGCCGAGTTCGCGGCGGGCGGCGAAGATCGGGGCCCGCTCTCCCAGATGGGTCGGCCGTACCGTCTTCAGAGCCTCGAGATCTCCGGCCTTGGCGAAGTCCGCCTCAGCGGCGGTCACCGCGGCCTGGAGTGACTCGGCGGAGAGGATCGCGACCTGCTTGGGGTCGTAGGGGTCGTTTGCTCCGGACATCAGGGCTCTATCCAACCGCAGCCACGCAAGGCCAATCAGCCAGGGCGACCCGAACCAGCAGGTACCCGGCCTCACGAACTTGTTCGGCGCTGGGCGGTGGCCGAGGCGTAGAGACAGATCGTGGCGGCGGCGGCGAGGTTCAGGCTCTCGGCGCGCCCCCAGATCGGGATGCGGATGTGCTCATCGACCACCTCAGCGGTCACGCCATGCCGTGCGGCTGCAGCGGATTCGATGGCGGCCAGCCCGTGTGCCTCGTTGCCGAAGACCCACGCGGAAGGTGCCTGCAGGAGACGCTCGGTGTCGGGCTCGCCCAGGCTTCGGCTCGCGGAGGCCGCGGCGCCCAGCACCTGGATGCCGGCGCTCGTCAACGTCGCGCGGAGGTCGGCGTAGGAGGCGGCCCGGACGACCGGAAGATGGAACAGGCTGCCCGCGCTGGCCCGTACACACTTGCCGTTGTACGGGTCCACCGATCCCTGCGTGAAGATCACGGCATCGGCTCCAGCCGCGTCAGCCGTACGAAGGATCGTGCCGGCATTTCCGGGATCGGCGATGCCGGCCAGAACGGCTACTAGTCGAGGGGACTGCTGCACGACCTCGGCGACGGTGACATCGACGTAGCGGCAGCGGGCCACCAGCCCCTGCGGGTGCACCGTTTCCGACAGGGCCGCCGCTGCCTTGTCGCTGATCGGCAGCAGCGTCACCGGGGCCTCGGCGAGCCAGTCCCCGTGTAGATCGAGGGCGGCGGGCGTACCGAGGACCTCCATCACGACGCCCGGCATGGCAAGTGCCTCGCGGACTGCCTGGGGACCCTCGGCAAGAAATTGACGGGCCTGATCCCGACGGACCCGCCGCGTCAGGCGGCGGGCTTCGACGACGCCGGAGTTGCGATCAGCCAGCACATCCCTCACCGAGCAAGGCTCGCAGATCCGGTCGCGGTTATCCGCACAACCGTGGCCACGGGATCCGCTCCCTGACGGTTACGCACATCAACGTGACATCCCGCGACCGAGTTGGCCTGTAGGGATCAGCTCAGGCGGGTCCCCGACCGGCGCCGGCTGTGGTGCCGGTGAGTTGTCCGGCGTCGTCCAGTGCGGTCCGGGCGGACCCGACCAGCACGGTGAATGCCGCTGCGTCATTGACCGCGAGCTCGGCCAAGACTTTGCGGTCCAGCGGGATCCCGGCCAGCTTGAGGCCCTGCATGAATCGGTTGTAGGTCATGTCGTTCTGGCGGGCAGCAGCGTTGATCCGAGTGATCCACAGCTTGCGGAAATCACCCTTGCGGACCTTGCGGTCGCGGTAGTTGTAGGTCGCCGAGTGGAGCAGTTGCTCCTTGGCCTTGCGGTAGAGCCGCGAGCGCTGGCCGCGGTAACCGCTGGCGGCCTCGAGTACAGCGCGGCGCTTCTTGTGGGCGTTGACTGCCCGCTTGACGCGTGCCATCGATGAACTCCTTGCGCTACAGGCC
>Ga0136612_10001174_pt1 | contig 10940 bp, 8 predicted proteins | sample AntDryUQ224A2306_2_FD_106644 | JGI IMG/M metagenome (GOLD analysis project Ga0136612, IMG submission 106644) | Polar desert sand microbial communities from Dry Valleys, Antarctica - metaG UQ224A (23.06) | ecosystem: Environmental > Terrestrial > Soil > Desert | place: Antarctica: Dry Valley...
CCCAGCCGCGGGTTGCGGACGATCTCGCGCAGCACGAGCCGGCCGCCGTCCCCGGCGCCCACGATGAGCACGTCGCGCGCCCCGCGGCTGGGCTTCCGGCCGGTCGGCTTCATCGACGACGACCCGCGCAAGCGGGGGCTGCGCCTCGACGACGGCCTGAAGGTGCTCGGCCGCACCGACGAGCTGGCCCGGGTGCTCGACGAGGCCGAGCCCGACGAGGTCATCATCGCGATCCCCTCGGCGCCCGGCGTCGTGCGCGCACGCGTCGTCACGGCGTGCCGCTCGCGCGGCATCCCGGTGCGCACGCTGCCGACCGTCTTCGAGCTGCTCCAGGGCGGCCCGAACGTCATGCGCCAGGTGCGTGACGTGCAGGTGGAGGACATCCTCGGCCGCGAGCCAGTGCGCATCGAGCTCGAGCGGGTGGGCGCCTACCTGACCGGCCAGGTCGTGCTCGTCACGGGCGCGGGCGGCTCGATCGGGGCGGAGCTCTGCCGCCAGATCGCCCGCGTGGGCCCGCGCCGGCTGGTGCTCGTCGACCACGCCGAGGACAACCTGTTCGAGATCCTGCGCGAGCTCGAGGACGACCGCCACGTCCGCAGCGCGATCCCCGTCCTGGCCGACTGCAAGGAGGAGGAGCGGATGCGCGAGGTGTTCGCCGAGCACCGGCCCGCCGTCGTCTTCCACGCCGCCGCCTACAAGCACGTAGGGCTCATGGAGCTCAACCCGGTCGAGGCCGTCCGCAACAACGCGCTGGCCACGCGCATCGTCGCGCGCATCGCCGGGGAGTCCGGCGTGAAGTCCTTCGTGCTGGTCTCCACCGACAAGGCCGTGTCCCCGGCGACGGTGATGGGCGCGTCCAAGGCGCTGGCGGAGTGGGCGGTCGAAGCCGCCGGCGCGCGCCACCCGCAGACGAAGTTCGCGAGCGTGCGCTTCGGGAACGTGCTGGGCTCCTCCGGATCGGTCGTGCCGATCTTCCGCCGCCAGATCGCCGCGGGCGGGCCCATCACCGTGACCGACCCGCAGATGACGCGCTACTTCATGACGATCCCGGAGGCCGTCCAGCTCATCATCCGCTCCGGGTCACTGGGCGCCGGGGGCGAGGTCTTCGTCCTCGACATGGGCGAGCCCGTGCCGATCGTCGAGCTGGCGCGCGACATGGTCCGGCTCTCGGGTCTGGACCCCGACCGCGACATCGCGATCGAGGTCGTGGGCCGCCGGCCCGGGGAGAAGCTGCACGAGGAGCTGTTCAACCCCTTCGAGCGCCCACAGGCGACCCCGGCCGAGAAGATCCTGCGGGCTGAGCGCGAGGGGCTCGACGCGGATTGGGTCGAAGCCACCTTCGATCAGGTCAACGTGCTCGTCCTGGAGGGCGACGCTGCCGGGCTCGCCGCTAAGGTCGCCGAGCTGTCTTCCGCGCGCTCAGCGCCCGGTATCCGGGCCTGAGCCCTACTATCGACACCTTCATGGATCCCGTCCTTGCCCTCTCCATCGGGGGGCAGATCGAGAAGTACGGTGCCTACGCGGGCTTTGCCGCCATTCCCGGCCTCGCGGTTCTCGCGCTGCTGTACTTCGCCCAGGCGCGTGAGCTCAAGCGCCTGCGCGAATGGGCGGGACGCTCGCCCGAGCGCGCCGCCGAGCTGCAAAACCGGGTCGCGCCGGCCACCCAGCCGCCCACCAACCGGGTGACCCAGGGCGAGCGCCGTGTCGTCGCCCAGCCCAAGAGCGCCCCGGGCGCCGCGGCGACGCCGGCCGGCGCCGGGCGGGCGGGGCAGGCCACCCAGCCGCCGCGGGTTCCGGCCGGCGCGCCGGCGGGCGCCGCCCCCAACTCCGCACCGTTGCCGGGCGCGCCGGCCAAGCCCGCCGCCGCACCGGCGGCCGCCCCGGTCACCGCTGCCACCGCTGCGGCGCCGGCCGCGAGCCCCGCCGCCACCCCTCCGGCCGATGGCGAGGCCGAGCAGGACACGGTGGCGCGCCCGCCGCTCACGCCGCCTGCCGAGCGCGCGCCCGGGACGGCCGACGGAACCCAGCGTGCCGCCGCCGCCCTCGGGGCGCCCCGGGCCACCACCGCCGCGCCGGCCAAGCCTGCGGCGGCCGCGAGCGCGACCGCCGCCGCGGGCGCCCAGGCGCCGCCGCGGCGCCGCCCGCCGGTCCAGGCGCCTCCGCCGCGCGACCGTGGCCGCAACGGCGACGCCGGCGATGGCCCCCCGAGCCGGCTTCCGCTGATCGCCGGGGGCGCAGTCGGCCTACTCATCGCGATCGTCGCGCTGTTCATGCTGCTCGGCGGGGGCGGGGACGACACCACCTCGGAGCCCAACGCGCCGGGCGGCTCAACCGGTGCGGCGCAGACCACGCCCGGGGGAACCACGGCCGCCGGCAAGCCGCTCAACCGCGCCGACACCACGGTGGCGGTCCTGAACGGCACGACCGTGCCCGGTGCCGCCGCCTCGGTCGCCGACGAGCTCGAGCAGGCCGGCTTCAAGCGCGGTCAGGTGACCAACGCGGCCGACCAGCAGGCACCCGAGACGACGGTCGCCTTCGCGCAGGGCGCCAAGCCCGCCGCCGACGAGGTCGCCAAGCTGATCAAGGTCGCCAAGGTCACGGCGCTGGACGCCAACACGCAGACCATCGCCGGCCCGGACGCCACCGTCGTCGTCACCGTCGGCACCGACCGCACGCAGTAGCGGGACGGCCCGGGCCGTGACCCCGTTCCTCGACCTCCCCGACCGGAGCACGAAGCCACGTGAGCGCGGGCTCACCCATGTGCTCGACGGCGGGCTCTCGGTCGCCGACGTCGACGGGCTCGTCGAGGTCGCCGGCGACTGCGTCGACGTCGTGAAGCTCGGCTGGGGCACCGCCGTGGCCACGGGCAATCTGCGCCCGAAGCTCGAGCGCTACCGCGAGCACGGCATCCCGCCGATGCTCGGCGGGACCCTGACCGAGCTCGCCATCGCCCAGGGGAAGCTGGACGAGCTCGTGGCCTGGCTGCACGAGCTCGAGATCGACCACATCGAGGTGTCCGACGGGACGATCGACCTGCCCCACGCCGAGAAGCTCGCGCTGATCGAGCGCCTTTCGGCAGAGTTCACCGTCTTCTCGGAGGTCGGCTCCAAGGACGCCGCGAAGATCATGGCCCCCTACCGCTGGGTCGAGCTCATCGAGGCCGAGCTGGCCGCCGGCGCGTGGAAGGTCATCGCCGAGGCCCGCGAGACGGGCACCGCGGGCATCTACCGCGCCGACGGCGAGGTGCGGATGGGCCTGATCGACGAGATCGTCCACGCCGTCGCGCCGGAGCGGATGCTCTTCGAGGCGCCCCAGAAGGAGCAGCAGGTGTGGTTCGTCAAGCGCTTCGGCTCCGAGGTGAACCTCGGCAACATCGCCCCGGCGTGCGTCCTCTCGCTGGAGACGCTGCGGCTCGGACTGCGGTCCGACACCGCCGACCCCGCCGATCCGGCGCCGTGATCCTCCTCGCCCGCCACGGGGAGACCGACGACAACATCGAGCCCATCCGCATCCAGGGCAGCCTCGACACGCCCCTCAACGAGACGGGCCGGGCGCAGGCGTCAGAGCTCGCCGCGCGCGTGGAGAGCGAGGGCCTCGCGGCCATCTGGTCCAGCGCCCTGTCGCGCGCCCGCGAGACGGCCGCGATCGTCGGGGAGCGCCTGGGCATCGCGCCCGAGGTCGACCCCCGGTTCGCCGAGGGCAATCGCGGCACGCTGGAGGGACGGCTGTGGCAGGACGTCGCCCGTGCCGAGCCCGATCTCTACGCCGGGTGGCGCGCGGCGGGCGAGACCTTCCGCTTTCCCGGCGGGGAGTCCCTGCGCGAGCAGGGCGACCGCGTGCTGGCCGGGCTGGCCGCCGTGGAGGCCTCCGGCCGGCTCCCCGCGCTCGTCGTCTGTCACGGCGGATCAATCCGCGTGGCGCTGTGCTCGCGCGATCCGCGCGGCCTGGACGCCTTCCACGAGTGGGACGTCCCCAACGCCACGGTGGTGCGCTGGTGAGCCGGGTCGCCCCCGCCGTCTTCGCGTTCCTGGTGCTGGCGACCTTCGGCGCCTTCTTCGTGGTCCAGCGGCTCAAGCAGGCCCCGCGGCCGGTGAAGACCCTGACGGTGACCGACGCCTTCTCGCCGCGGTTCGGAAACGTGAACGCCTCGATCCGGATCCGGATCACCGACTCCGACGACGTCACCGTCTCCATCCTGGACTCCGACGGCGACGTGGTTCGCCGGCTCGTGCGCAACCAGCCGCTGCGCGCCGGGGTGCGCCGGCAGTACCTCTGGAACGGGCGCGACGACGACGGGCGCATCGTGCCCGACGGGACCTACCGCATCCGGGTCGCACTGCGCGGCGAGGGCCGCTCCGTCGTCCTGCTGGAGTCGGTGGACACCGACGCGACGCCGCCGCGTCCGGCGGTGGAGGTCGAGCGCCCCGAGCGCGCGACCGGGCCGCTCATCCTGCCCGCGCGCGGGAGCGCCCCGGTGCGCTTCGAGCTGGCCGGCGCGACGGCGAACCGGCTCGAGTTCGGCGTCTACCGGACCGACGGGCCCAGGGTGGTCGGCGTCGCGTCGCTGCCCGTCGCCCCCGGCGCGACGAGCGGCACGTGGGACGGGCGCATCCGGGGACGCCCCGCGCCGGCCGGGACCTACGTGATCGTCGCGCGGGTCCGCGACCAGGTCGGCAACGTCGGTGCGTCCTATCCGTTCGGGCCGCGGCGGCGGGGGAGCTTCCCGGGCGTGACCGTCCGCCACCTCGCCGGCCAGGGGCCCACCGCTGCCGCGGCCGCGGGCAAGCTCGCGACGGTGTTCGTCGACGCGCGCGGCCTGCGCTACCGCTGGCGCCTGCACCGCCTCGGCCAGGTGCCTACGCTGGCGAAGGGAATCGCGGCCGGCCCGGCGCTGCGCTTCCGCGTGCCGGTCAAGGCAGCCTCCGGTGTCTACGTGGTCGAGCTGGACTCGGGCTCACCGCGTACGCGGGGCGGTCCGCAGCACGTCAGCGTCCCGCTGCTCATCCAGTCGCGCCGCCGCCACCCCGTCCTGGTCGTCATCCCCTACCTGACCTGGCAGGGACGCAACCGCCTCGACGACGACGGTGACGGTTTGCCCGACACCCTCGAGGCCGGCAGCCGCAACCCGCGGCTGGCGCGGCCCTTCGTCCCCGGGGGCGCGCCGCGCGGCCTCTCGGTCTCGGAGGGCCCGCTGCTGCGCCTGCTCGACCGCCCCCGCCAGGACTACGACGTGCAGACCGACGTTGCGCTCGCCCGCGCGGGTCCGCGCGAGCTGACCCGGCACCGGGGGATCGTGCTCCTGGGCGACGTGCGCTGGGTGGAGCCGGCCTTCGGCGCGCGCCTCAAGCGCTACGTCAGCGGTGGCGGCCGGGTGTTCCTGACCAACGGGGACGTGCTGCGGCGCCAGATCCGCGTGCGCGGTGCGCGCCTGCGCGGCGAGGCGGGCGCCTCGGCCTTCGACGCCTTCGGGGCCACCCTCTCGCCGCCCGAGCGCGGCGACGCCGAGCTGCTGGCCGGCGACGACGCCGTGAAGCTCTTCGAGGGCACCGACGGTGCGTTTGAGGGCTTCACCGTCAAGGAGGAGACGCTCGAGGCGGGTCCGGGCGCCCGGGTCGTCTCGGCGGCGAGCGCCACGAACGGCGAGCCGGTGATCGTCGCCGTGCGCCTCGGCCGCGGCCTGATCGTGCGGACCGGGCTGCCGCAGTGGCCCGCGCGGCTCGCTGATCCGAACGTCGACGCGCTGACCCGGCGGGCATGGTCACTGCTCTCGCGCTGAGCCACGGCGTCAAGGAGGCGGGCATCGTCGCCGCCGCGCTGCTGGCCGCCGCCGCCGTGCTCGCGCCGGGGGCGCGGCTGCGCGCCGGGGCGATGCTGGGTGCGCTCGTGCTCACCCCGGTGCTGCTCGTCGCCGAGATCTGGGACACGCCGCAGTTTGAGCCGGTGCGCGACCGGCCGATCCTCGCGCTGGCCGGCGCCGCCATGGCGCTGGTGGTGATCGCGGCGCTGGCGCGGGCATTCGACCGGCGCCCCGCGCTGTTCGCGCTCGCGGTCGTGTTCGTGCTGCCCTTCCGGGTGCCGATCGAGTCGGGCGGCGACACGTCGAACCTCCTGGTACCGCTCTATGCCGTGATCGCGGCGGGCGCGCTGGCCTTCATCGTGCCCCGCCTGCGGGGCCGGCGCGACGATGTCGACGAGCCTCGGGCGGGCGTGGCGGAGTGGCTGCTGGTGGGCAGCGTCGTCCTCTACGCAGTCCAGGGGTCCTACTCCAGCGACTTCACCCGGGCGCTCGAGCAGGTCGTCTTCTTCTACGTGCCCTTCGTGCTGCTGTTCTCCCTGCTGCTGCACGTCGCGTGGACCCCGGAGGTCCTGCGCCGGTGTTTGTGGGTGCTCGCCGCGCTCGCCGCGCTCTTCTGCGCCGTCGGCTTCTACGAGTACGCGACCCAGACCATCCTGCTCAACCCCGACGTCATCGCCACGAACCAGTTCCAGTCCTACTTCCGGGTCAACTCGCTCTTCTTCGACCCCAACATCTTCGGCCGCTTCCTCGCGGTCGTCATGGTCGCGCTGGCCGCCGCGCTCCTGTGGAGCGCACGGGGGCGCTCGGCCCTGCTGGTCGCCCTCGCGCTCGCCGTGGCGTGGGGCGGGCTGGTCCTCACGCTTTCCCAGTCGAGCCTGCTCGCGCTCCTGGCCGGCCTCGCCGTGCTTGCCGCGCTGCACTGGAGCCTGCGGGCGACCGCGGGCGCCATCCTCGTCGGGGCCGCGATCGCGGTGGTGGTGGTCGCGGCGTTCCCCGGCGCGGTGCGCCTGAACCTCGAGGACTCCAAGGGGCGCGAGGCGGCGACCAGCGGCCGCGCGGACCTGATCCGCGGCGGGGCCGAGCTCTTCGCGGAGCGCCCGCTCCAGGGCTTCGGCTCGGGCTCCTTCACCACGGAGTACCGCCGCGCGGAGCGGGTCTCCGGTGAGGCGGCCGGGGACGCCTCGCACACGATTCCGCTGACCATCGCCTCCGAGCAGGGCGTCGGCGGCCTGCTGCTCTACCTCGCCCTGCTGGTCGCGGCCTTCCTCCGCCTGCTGCGCGGCGCCCGCTCCTCGCCCCGGCGCGCGGCGATCGCGGCCGCCTTCACCGCGCTGGTCGTCCACACCCAGCTCTACGCGGCGTTCCTCGAGGACCCGCTGACCTGGACGCTGCTGGGCGTCGGGACCGTGCTGGCCTGGGGCGCGCGCGACTCAGCCGGGGACGCCGTCGGGGACCGCGACCCCGAGCCCGCGTAGGCGGCGCCACAGCTCGCGGTTCTGGTGCTCGCCGGTCTGGGCCAGCGCCCAGTCGCGCAGCGCGAGATCGGGCTGGGTCCGGTTCCCGGCCTCCCCGCGGACGGCCGCCACCCACTCGTCGGGGCCGTCGGCGGTGATCAGCGCCTCGCGCCAGACCTCGATGCCGGAGAACGGCGGCGCGATCGTGTGTCGCCCCAGGCGCGCGGCCTTGAGGATGCGGTTGGGCAGGCCGGCGTCGTTGAACGGGTCCATCGGCATCGGCAGCAGGCCGACGTCGGCGCAGAGGATGAGCCGCGCCGCCTCGTCGTTGGAGCGCCGGCCCAGCCAGACGAGGTTCGGCAGAGCCCGGCAGGCCTGGAAGTCGGGATCGGCGGCGCACTCGTCCTCGGCCAGGCGGCCGACGAGCAACAGCACGAGCTCGGGCATCCGCTCGCCCAGGGCCCGCAGCAGGCGCCAGTCCGTGCGCCGGCCGAGGTTGCCGAAGGAGACGGCGACGATGGTGGGTCCCGGGTCGGGCGCGGGAAACGAGTCGGCCGCCGAGGGCATGAGCAGCGCCTCGCGCCCGGCCTCGCGCTCGAGCTCCACGAGGGTGGGGGAGACCGCGAAGACGAGCTCGGCCCGCCGGGCCGCGCGGGCGTGGAGCGCCTCCAGGCGCCTGCGGTCGCGCGGCCCCGCGTCGGGCGCCGCGGGCGTGCGGTCAAAGAGCCCGTACCAGAGCCGGCAACCCGGGTGGCGCTCGAGGATGGCGGCGGCCAGGGGCTCCTGGAAGGGGTGGAAGATCATGGCCACGGCCGGCGCACCGGGAACGCGCAGACGGCCCGCGATCTCCCGGGCGACGCGGCGGCCGAGCGGGTCGGGGAGGCGGCCCAGGACGCCGTAGGGGACCCGGGGCGCCTCGACCGCGATCACGCCGCTCGCGCGCAGGAGATCCTGCCCCTGGTCATAGAGGATGAAGCGATCGACGGTGTGCGGAGTGAGCAGCAGCGCGACGGGTTCGGCCATCGCGCTCACGCTATAGCGTGCCTCGGCGATGTACGACTACTTCCGGCGCCTCGCGCGGACGGGGGCCGCCTACCAGGTGGGCGAGGCGCTGGCGAAGGGTGTCGCGGTCCTCCTCCTGCCGGTCTACACGCGGCATCTGACCCAGGCCGACTACGGCACCGCGGACCTGCTGCTCACGCTCGTGATCCTCGTCTCGATCGTGATCCGCCTGGGCCTCGTGGAGGCCTTCATCCGCTTTTACCACCTCGACGAGGATCCCGAGCGCCGTGAGCGCGTCGCGCGCGCCGCGACCGCGGTCGTGCTTCCCGTGACCACCGTGCTGGCGCTGCTCGTCGCGGCCGCCGCCGCGCCGCTCTCCGACGCCATCCTGGGCTTCCGCGACCCGGCCCTCATCCGCATCACCGCGCTGGGCCTGTGGGCCTTCACCTGCCTGGAGATGACCTACGCCCTGCTGCGCGTGGACGAGCGCGCGGGCACCTTCCTGCGCGCGTCGCTGGTCAACGTCGCACTCACCATCGGTCTGTCGGTCTACCTCGTGGTCGTCCGCGACGAGGGCGCACGGGGCCTGCTGCTGGGCAACTTCGTCGCCTCGGCCATCGTGCTCGCCGGGCTGCTGTGGGTGCTGCGGGCGCGGATCGGGCTGCGGCTGGACCGCACGCACCTCCCCGGGATGCTGCGCTTCGGCCTGCCGACCGTCCCGGCCGAGGTCTCGGTCTTCGCGCTGAACCTCGTCGACCGTGCCTACCTCTACCGAGTCGAGTCCCCGGCCGCCGCTGGCCTCTACTCCCTCGCGGTGAAGCTCGCGGCCGTGGTCATCCTGGTGACGCGGGCCTTCCAGTACGCCTGGCCGCCGCTGGCCTACTCCATCCGCGATGACGACGAGGCGCGGCGCTTCTACGCGCTGGTGGCCACCTACTACGTGCTCGGCACGGGACTCGTCGTCGCCGCCCTGACCCTGCTGGGCCGGTGGGCGCTGCGGCTGCTGGCCACACCCGAGTTCTACGGCGCCTTCGAGGCGCTGCCGTGGGTCTCGCTGGGCTGGGCGCTCTACGGGCTCTTCCTTGTCCTCGTCGTCATGGCCGGGCGCGCGAATGTCACCACGCGCAACTTCCCGGCCGCGCTCTTCGGGCTCGTGCTCAACAGCGTGCTGCTCGTCGTGCTCGTGCCGCCCCTGGGGATCGCCGGCGCCGGCGTGGCGCTGTGCGGGGCCTACGTGGGGATGCTCGGGCTCATGTACGCCTTCACGCAGCGCCTGTTCCGCGTGGATTTCGAATGGGGCCGCCTCGCGGTTCTCGTGGTGGTCCTCGGCGGGGTGGCCGTCGCGGGCGAGCTGCTGCTGCCGACCAGCGGGGCGCTCGGCTTCCTCGCGCGCGCCGCGGCGCTGGCCGCCATCCCGCTCGCGCTGCTGGGCTCCGGGTTCTTCTCCCCCCAGGAGCGCGCGCGGTTGCGGGGGCTCTTCGTGCGCGGGCTGGCCCGCCCCGCCGGCCCGGCGCCCCCGGCCGCGTAGGCGATGATGCGCCGCGTGCGCGTCGACGTCGTCGATCCCTCCGCCTTCACGCCGCCCTACGACCATGCCCTGTGCGCCGCGCTGGCCCGGGCGGGTGCCGAGGTGGAGCTCGTGACCAGCCGCTTCGCCTATGGCCCGGTCGCGGCCGGGGAGGGCTATCGCGTGCGCGACGACGCCTTCTACCGGCGCGCGCTGGGCCGGCCCGCCTCGCGCGTGCGGCTCGCCGCGAAGCTGGCCCAGCACGTGCCGGACATGCGCCGCTACGCGCGCACCGCCGCCCAGCGCGCCGACGTCGTCCACTTCCAGTGGTTGCCGGTCCAGCCAATCGACGCGCGCCTGCTCCCGCGCGGGGTCCCCCTCGTCCTCACCGCCCACGACGTGGTTCCGCGCGAGCCCCGCCGCGGGCAGGTCTCAGCCCAGCGGCGGCTGTACGAGCGCGTGGACGCGATCGTCGTGCACTCCCACCACGGCCGCGAGCGGCTGATCACCGAGCTCGACGTCGCGCCCGAGAAGATCACCGTGATCCCGCACGGGGCCTTCGTGCACCTGCTCGACCAGCCCGACGAGCGTCCCCTGCCCGGCGAGCTGGCGACGGTGGAGGGGCCGGTCGTCCTGTGCTTCGGCCTCCTGCGCCCCTACAAGGGCGTCGACGTGCTGCTCGACGCCTGGCAGGGCATCGGCGGCGCCGAGCTGTGGATCGTCGGGATGCCGCGGATGCCGCTGGGCCCGCTGCGCGCGCGCGCCGGCCCGAACGTCCGCTTCCTCCCGCGCTTCGTCACCGACCCGGAGATCCCGGCGTTCTTTCGCCGCGCGGACCTCGTGGTGCTGCCCTACCGCCAGATCGACCAGTCGGGCGTGCTCTTCACGGCGCTGGCCTTCGGCCGGCCGCTGCTGCTCTCCGCGGTCGGCGGGTTTCCCGACGTGGCCGAGACCGGCGCGGCCGAGCTGGTCGCGCCCGGGGACAAGGCCGCCCTGCACATCGCCCTCCAGCGCCTGATCTCAGACCCCGATCGCCGCGGGCAGCTCGCGGCCGCCGCCGCGCGGGTGGCGCAGACGACGTTCGGGTGGGACGAGATCGCCCGGCGCCACCTAGAGCTCTACGCGCGCCTCGCGGGCTGACGAGCGGAGTTTGTGCTACGGTGTGACGCACATGGCCGAG